>Ga0187872_10001861_pt1 | contig 20168 bp, 18 predicted proteins | sample June2016WEW_16_4_FD_132973 | JGI IMG/M metagenome (GOLD analysis project Ga0187872, IMG submission 132973) | Peatland microbial communities from SPRUCE experiment site at the Marcell Experimental Forest, Minnesota, USA - June2016WEW_16_40 | ecosystem: Environmental > Terrestrial > Soil >...
CGCGATTCGTCTAAGATCACTGCTTTCGTGCCCCTAGATCCGATGTCAATGCCCGCTACGTAAGCCATGGAACACCTCCGTCACTTTCACTATGAATCGAGTCCTTTACTGCGCGCCGGCAATCGGCAGCGATGACTTCGGTGCCCCGGCGTGAACCTGGTCCGATTTGCCCGAACCGGCAGAGACACCGCCCAATGCCCGCTCCAGCGCGAAAATCGCAGCGCCAATCGCGCCGATGAAGTGCGAATCGTCGCAAACATTGACGGGTACGCCCAGCTTTTCCTCAAGTGCCTTCACCATCCCGATGTTCCGCGACACCCCGCCCGTGAACGTGACTTCAGGATCGATGCCCACTCGGCGTACCAGGGCTACGGTGCGAGCCGCGATGGCGTTATGGACGCCGCCGAGAATGTCTGGCACAGTCTTCCCTTCCGCCAGGTAGGACATGATGTCCGACTCCACGAATACGGCGCAGACCGTGCTCAGGCGCACAGGCTTCTTTGCACCGAGCGAAATCGGGCCGATCTGGTCCAGGCCGAGACCAACGGTTTCCGCCGCGTTTGAAAGAAAGCGCCCCGTGCCAGCGGCGCACTTGTCGTTCATCACGAAGTCCTTGACGTCTCCGTCTTCACCTACCCGGATCCCTTTGGCATCCTGGCCGCCCATGTCGATCACCGTGCGAGTTTTGGGGAACAGAAGATTGGCGCCACGGGCGTGACAGGAGATCTCGGTGATTTGAGCGTTGCCGAAATTCACCTTGTAGCGCCCATAACCCGTCCCCACGACGTAGGCGACGCTTTCGGGGGCGATGCCGGCAGAGGCCACCGCCTCCCGGAACGCGCGTTCGGCCGCCATCGAGACATTGGCTCCGGTGTTGATCAGGCAGCGAGCCACAATCTTACGGTCCTCAGACAAAATGATCGCTTTGGTCTGTGTTGATCCGACGTCTACTCCGCCTCCATAAATCATGCGACCCTACCTTTCCTCGCCCTGCCCACTGCGGCCCGCGCGTTCGACGGCCGAATTTCTACTTCTTGACCAACGTTCTTTGGTGCTCCAGCGATTCGAAGAATGCATCCACGCGGTTTCGCAACTGCGCCTCGGAAAAATACCGCGGGTCTTCCAGATCCGATTCGATCAGCAGCGTGGGCACATTCAGTTGTTTCGTGAAGTACTCCCTCATGTCGCCCTGGCCCGCTGAAAACAGTCTGCAACTCTTCACTGAATGGATGACGAGCGCATCGGCGCCCCAATCGTCCACGTAATCCTTGATTTGCTTGTAACGCTGCATGAAGTTGCGGTTCGTTACATTCCATTGCAGCATGTGCCGGGCGATGCTCTCGAGGGGCCGCTGCGGGTCGTGCCGGAAGCCGAACTCCCATATACCCCCGACGGTCGAGTACGTCGACGCTATGGCCACCGCGCCCCAACGGCTGAACATGTCGCGAAACTGCCGCAGATAGGGCCATGGCGGAGGGCCCTCCATGACGATCCGAAACTTTTCCTCCGGCAATGGCCCCTCATGGTTGTCCGCCCGCTGCTTCATCTCCTTGTAGGCTTCCTGAAAGAACTGAAGTCCGTCCTCGGTACCGCGCAGGCAGTAGAGTGGAGCCATCATCATGACGGAATCGAAATAGGCGTCAAAGGGAGCGGGGCGCTCCCGCGTGAGCTTCTTGATATTCGACCATAGCTCTCCGGTTTCGCCAGAAAGCTCCATGATGCGCTGCAATTTCTTGTAATCAAGTTTCTTGCCGCTCATCCGCTCCAGTACTTCAATGAGCTCCTCCAACTGCTTGACAACGTAGCTCAGGTCTTCCTCGAGGGGTTCAGGGCCGGGAGTGCGGAAAAACGGGACGTCCAGATTGTAGATCGGAGCTTTGGAGTACTCGGCCAGGTGTTCGAACCATTGCAGGTAGACGTTGCAGCCGACGTAGTTACACAAAATCAAATCGGGCTCCGGAATGGTAGCGAAAGGCGTCTTGCGACCCGCAAAATACATTCCCACGTCGGCCTTGACGTAGGCGCAATTGTCCGTGGAGTACCCCATTTCCTCGGCCGCCAGGATGAGGGGCAAGGACTGCTTCTTCACGGCTAGTTGCAGGGCGTTGACCTCCGGATAGACCGGGATCATGTCAAATGCCTCGATCAGCTCCACGGGATTGCCGCTGATCAGCATGTAGATGGCCTTGTCTCCCTTGCCTTCTGCCGCCGCGGTCAGTCTGGCATAATAACGGCCGATCATGTCTTTCTGAAGATTGTGGATGCGTCCCTGATAATCAGACTTCGATGCGGCTTGCGCCATGACTAGACTCCTCTTCATCGACCTGCCGTTTTACGGTCAGTCGAACAACAATGACTCCACGAATGTTTCCGCCTCGGAACGGGCACGATCAAAAATCCACGTCTTCTCTTCGAACTCCAACAGCAGATGGGGGATCTTCGCCTCGTCCAAGGCCTTGCGATACAAGGCGTAGTCGAACAAGGCTGGTTCGCAAAACTTGGCGGCTTGGAAAACGACTGCATCCGCCTTCTTCTCTTTAACCATGCGGATCAAGTGCGCCGCCTTCGCTTCCCGAGAGTCATGCTTGGTGCCGGAGTAGTAAGCGCGCTCCGAATAACTCTCCGCCAGTTCGTGCAGCGGGTTGTCGTGAATGGGTACATCCTCGGTAAACCATCTCCAGCCGCGCAGGAAATCGTCATCGAGGATGTAACATCCAGCCTGTTCCACAGTCTCGATCAGGCCCACCGGTGGAAGTTCACAGAACGAGCCCTCCAGGACCACGCGAATCCGGTCTTTCGGTCGCGATGGGCGTCCGGGAAGTTCAGCGAGCACTTCTTCGAGTATCTCCACAAATGCTTCCGGAGCCATCAGTGTTCCCGCTCGTGTTAGTACGAACGATTCCGCCGCAGAGATCAGGTGCGGCGTGTCAGCCCTGATCCGGTAGATCTCACGCAAGTCCGCTCGAATGCGGTTGTAGAGGCCGATACTGCGGTTCAAGTCGTCGGTGGTGGGCGCATGCCCCGACCTTTGTTGTAGACCGTTCAATATCCGTCGGTATTCCGTCTCGAGGTACAGCCTTGCCAACGGCGAAGCAAAATTCTGCGGGAAGTGAATGTATTCCACAAACATGTCAGGGAAGTTCCGCTGGAAGACGCTCGAAAGGTTGCGCGCTGGATCGCAGATCGAATGGAACAACATACCATCGAGAAACTTGAGCCGGTTCGTAAGCCCCAGCTCCAGCGTGGTCTTTACGATCGAGCAGACGAAAGATTGGAAACGGGAATCGGCGTAAGTGACCTCGATTTGAGTGCCAGCGCCGATAATGCCGAGCGGCAGCATCCCGGATGCGTGGATTAGCTCCACGGGACAATGGATCGGGAAGCAGCCGATCGCTTTCTTCCCGGGATGGTCTTCGAGCCAGCGCTTCGCCACGGCAAATCCTGGGTCTTGCGCGATCTCGCGGCAGGAGTCAAAAATCGCGTTGAGCTTGGAAATTTCTTGAACCGGAGTAGTGGCCACTGTTTCCCCCTTCCTTACGGCACCAGGCAGGCGCGCTTTTCGAACGATTCGGCGAAAAACCTTTGGTCCGGCGCTTGGTTCACGCAAAACGATGTTCGGGGCGCATTTCTCAGATCGGCGCGCCGCGGCGCCCCATGGCCGAATCCCGCATGTTCTTTGCGATACCCTTGCATGACCTGAATTCTACGCACCGGCTCAAGGTTTTGTCAACAACATTCTAGTACTATAATACCGGAATTCAAAGGCCCCGATTTGTGCGGCTTGGGCCCACTACTCCCCGATGAGCATCGCTCCTGGATGCACGGGCGCGATCATCGGCGAGACGCCGCCTTGCGAGGCGCTTCCGCGAAACGCGATGAGCCGGCCCACGGCCGGCGCGCCATCAGCTTCAGCATGGTCGAGATCGTGATCGATCGAAAGGTTGCAAGCGCATGGTCATCCAGTTCATCGAGCACCATGCGCAGCGCGCGTCCTGCCTCGGTGGCATGCTCCGAATCTTCCTCTGCGGCGCTCTGCGGCCCGATCGGCTCAAAGATTTGAATGACATCGAGCAGCGTGAGTCGCTTCGCATTGACGGCAAGCCGATAACCCCCTCCGACGCCACGAGCTGCCTCAACGATCCCTGCGCGTCCGAGATCGCGCAAGACCTTCGCCAGATGATGGGCAGAAATGCCGTATTTCTCCGCGATTTCTGTCCCCGAAAGCTGGCTGGCCGGATTCCCAGCAAGCTCCAGCACGGCGTAAAGTGCGAATGAGCTTGCCTTTTGTAATTTCATGAAATTTCGCCTTTGGATAGACTCAGTCGAGTGCTGCTTCGAGTTCGATAAAAGGCCCCGCCATCATTCCCTGGCTACGAAAAAAGGAGAGGACAAGGTGGTTGTCGCGCGCCATCATGGTACGCACTTTCTCGACGCCGGCATGTCGAAATGCATCGCATAGAGTCTTAAAGAGGTGAGTTCCTATTCCCTTCAGGCGAGTCTTGGGACGCACTTGCAGCGCAAAAATCCAACCGCAAGGAGGCTCGCCAAATTCCCAGGCGCGCACCTCGCCGATGATAAATCCCTCGACGCGGCCTCGATGTTCGGCGACTAGAAAGAATCGCGGCAATCGGCGTCGCGCGCCGTAACGTGCGAATGTTTCCTTCCAATACGTACGCTTGGCGAGGCCGGTGACTTCTTCATCCAAGGCAATCAATCCCATGAGGTCCGAGTTGACTGCTGGCCGAATGTGTATCCCACGTGGCTTCCCGAAAGTGATAGTGGTTGTCATGGCTGACAGATTGCGATTAATGAATCTCCGTTCCAAGAAAAAAGCAATTTAGTACTGCTTTTCCGATACGCAAGCCTCTCAAAGAGCCCTTCATCACACGGCTTCGCGCTCCCCAAGAAGCCAAAGGCGGTCGATCGAGAGGCCGACAGCAAGAAAACACCAAATGACCTCAAAGTGGTCGATGCCGCTTGCCTCTCACCGTTCTGGAGCCGCCAGATACTCTTTCACCAGGGATGATCCTGCATGTGACTGATCCCTGGTTGCGACAGGGAAACATGGTTGTGATACAGCTTCCACGTTCCTTTGTCCCGCAGAAAAACGTCTGTTCCGTACCCTTCCCGGAGGAGGCGGGAGTCGTTTAGTCTGGATCTCCCGTCGGTGCGCCACTCGTAGACTACAGTGGCGACATCGCCGAAGACTCTTGCCTTCCGCGGGCCGAACTTCAGACTGATCTCCTCCAGGTTATCAAAGTATCTCTCCAGCATTTCCTTCGCCGCGGTCCAGCCATAATAGGCGCCACGCGAGGTAAAGAGGACCAAGCCGTCATCGTGCCAGTAGTGGCTGAACAGCTCCGGAAGGTTTTTGTCGCTCCACGCCTTTTCCATCGCATCCATAATTCGGAGGACCGCATCCACATTCGGTCCGGCAATTTCTGGTTTTGCCGTTTTCTCTTCCACGACTGCTGTCTTCTTCATTTCCTTCTCCTATATCCCGCTTGTTATTTGGAGTACTTGTCCCCACTCTCACAACGTGCCCATGGCGGCATGTCCAACAAGAGCTCATACTTCAGCCGGAGTTGCTCTCGAGTTCCACCGAACGCGGGAACAGTATGTTGTTCTCGAGGTGAATGTGTTGGTGCAGATCCGCCGCAAAGGCGGGCAGCGCTTGATAGAGCGCCTGATAACTAGCACAGCCATCCGGCGGCACCATATAACCCTTTGTGAGTTCACGCATTTTCTCGAGCGCCTGGCCCGCTCCTTCATGCTCCATGATCATTGCGGCTATCGGGTTCTGTACGGTCCCGAACATGGGCGCCGGCGGGCGGCGATTGAGGCGGGCCGCTTCTTCCATTTCGGCGATATAAGGGAAGAGCAATTCTTCTTCCTTCATCATGTGCGCCCTCAATTCCGCTGACAATTCCTCGAAGGTCGACTGGAGGACAGTCAACTCCGGATGATTCTTGCCGTGTGCGGAGACCACCTTTGAAATCAGATCCTTCAGCCGCGTGATCTCTGCCTGTGTGAACGCGTGATGTTTATCCACAATGTGCTGCGCCAATTCTGTAAGCGAGGAATTGCGCCAATCCTTTTCGGAGGGCGCAGAATCAAGCTTCTGAAGCGCTGCACTTACTTCGTCTGTCGATCGGTTCGCCGTTTTGCAGGCTTCCGCAAGGGTCTGGCTGCCGCCACAGCAATAGTCAATTCCGAGTGTTTCGAAAACTCGCGCGGCTGCCGGCTGGTCGAAAACCAAGTCGCGCACCGTGGTTCCGAGATCGGGGGGCGTCTTATGCCCGCTTTCCGCGAGGCGTGGTGAGCTTTCCATGGGTCCTCCTTAATACGCATTAGAGTACCGTAATACCGTTAGCGTCGTCAAGCGAAAGATGCATCCACACAGGCTCCGGTTCTCGCGAGCCTCAGCATCGTTCCAGGACCGCCGCAATTCCCTGACCGACTCCGATGCACATGGTGCAAAGCGCGTAGCGAGCCTTCAAGCTTTGCAGTTGATAGATCGCGGTGGTGACCAGCCGCGCCCCGCTGGCGCCGAGCGGATGACCGATCGCGATCGCTCCGCCGTTTGGATTCACGTGGTCGGCGTCATCCGGCAGACCGAGATCCCGCAGCACGGCAAGCGCTTGGGCGGCGAATGCTTCGTTCAGCTCGATCACATCCATTTTCGATAATGGCAATCCTGCCTTCGCGAGGACCCTTCGTGTGGCAGGCACGGGCCCCATGCCCATGATCCGGGGCGCGACTCCAGCAGCAGCGGTGGCCAAAACCCGAGCGCGCGGCGTGAGCCCGTATTTCTGCGCAGCCGCCTCAGAAGCCAGCAGCAGAGCGCAGGAGCCATCGTTGATCCCAGAGGCATTGCCAGCCGTGACTGTACCATTCGCCTTGACGATGGGTTTCAACTTGGCCAGATTGTCCAAGGTCGTGTCCGGCCGGGGATGCTCATCCGTATCGAACACCTTGGGCTCGCCCTTCTTTTGAGGAATCGGAACAGGAAGAACTTCATTCCGGAAAAACCCGCCGGCGTGAGCCTTTGCCCACCGTTGCTGGGTTCGCAACGCAAAGGCGTCCTGATCCACACGCGCGATATGAAAATCATCCGCCACGTTTTCGGCAGTTTCAGCCATGGAATCCGTGCCGTACTTGCTTTTCATTGCGGGATTGACAAAACGCCAGCCGATGGTGGTGTCGAAAATCTCCGCAGCCCGGCTGAAAGGTACCTCGGCTTTTCCCATCACGAACGGTGCGCGGGACATGCTTTCCACGCCGCCGGCTATGATCAGATCCGCTTCGCCGCACTTGATAGCACGGGCCGCGATCCCCACCGCGTCCATGCTGGAGCCGCAGAGGCGATTCACAGTCGTGCCCGGAACATCCGGTGGAAGGCCGGCGAGCAGCGAAGCCATGCGCGCGACATTGCGATTGTCCTCGCCGGCCTGGTTTGCGCATCCGAAGATTACGTCGTCCACCCCCTGCCAATCGATTCTTGGATTCCGCTCCATCAGGGCCCGAATGGGCATCGCGGCGAGATCGTCCGTGCGAAAAACGGACAAGGCTCCGCCGTAGCGCCCAAAGGGCGTGCGGATCGCATCGCAAATCACGGCGTCGCTCATGAATCTCTCCTCTTTCGATCCGCCTCAGACAGCTGATGCGCCCCTATCTATCACACTTTGCGCCATAAAATGTGCCCCCACTCCATAGCAGATGGCGGATCCGAGGAGAAACGCGGTAGCGATCTCCGCTGTAATGGGCTGCAAGATTCGTGAGCGCCTTCTGGACAGTCTCGATACCGAGCTCATCCGCCCAGGCCAACGGTCCCCGCGGATAGTTAACTCCCTTGCGCATGGCTGTGTCCACGTCTGCGACCGTGGCTACGCCCTGACTTACGGCATCGGCTGCTTCGTTGATCAGCATAGCAACTGTCCGCATCACGGCGATACCAGGCACGTCCTTCAAGCGGGATACCGCATATCCCGCCGCTTGCAAGAGCCCGACCGCCGAGAGGTACGCCTGTTCATCGCACCCGCTCGCCTTCGCGATCGCCACGCGCGTAGCCTTCAGGTAGTCGAGGGCCAGATCGACAACCACAAGATTCCGATGCCCGGTTTCATGCGCCCTCTGTGTCGCGCTGCGGCCGTCGGTGACGGCCAGAACAGCGCCTCCGACTTCGACTGAGTCACCGTGGTCCGTTCGCGAGGGCGCGCGGCCAATTGTCACCCCCGACTCAGCCAAGCGTTTGGCCAACGCTTCGGCCAAAGATCCCCCCGAAAGAAGCGTGACGCGCTCCGGTTTTGGTGCAGGCGGTTCCGTGTCCGGGGTTGGAACGAGTGTATTTTCGCCATACTCGTAAAATCCGCGCTTGGTCTTCCTTCCGAGAAACCCGGCACGGACCATTTCCTGCTGGATCAGCGAGGGTCGGTAGCGCGGGTCGCCAAAGTAGGCACCGAATATGGATTGGCTCACAGCAAAACCGATGTCGAGTCCAACGAGGTCCATTAGTTCAAAGGGGCCCATTCGAAACCCACCGGCTTCCCTCATCACCGCATCAATTGTGGCGGGACTCGCCGCCTGCTCGGCCAGCAAGAGCAAGGCCTCTCCGTAATAAGGCCGGGCGACGCGATTCACGATAAAGCCGGGCGTCGACTTCGCGTAGACAGGAGTTTTGCCCCAGGCGGCAGCCGTCGCGTGCACAGCGGTCAAGGATTCCGAATCCGTCGCCACGCCACTAATCACTTCGACCAATTCCATCAATGGAACCGGATTGAAAAAATGCATGCCCACCAGTCGTTGGGGTGCCCTGAGCACCGCCGCAATCGCCGTCACGGAAAGCGATGATGTGTTGGTGGTCAGAATACACTTCGTGTCCACGACACCTTCGAGTTCTGCGAATAACTGCCGCTTGACTTCGAGATCCTCCACGACGGCTTCGATGACAATTCCCGATCCGCGGAGCTCGTTCAGGCTCGATGCCGCACGCAATCGCGCCGATGCGCTCTCGGCTGCCTCCGGCGAAAGCTTGTGTTTCGAGACCAGTTTCTCAAGGCTCTGGCGGATGCCTTGAATCGCTTTCGGCACGGCATCGGTCCGGCTGTCGTACAGCATCATGGGATGCCCCGCAAGCGCTGCCACCTGCGCGATGCCCGCTCCCATGGTTCCGCTTCCAACCACGCCGACGGGACTGCTCTGCGGAAGTGCGCCGGAGGACATCGTCGTCATTTCCTTATTCGCTCCCTGAAGCAAACGCCCTTCACCAATCCGCAATAAAGTAATAGGATCGACCAAGGCAATTGTTTCGATACGGGTTGCAATATGAACGCATCTGCGATGAAACATCAGTGACCGGCGTCACAGCTTTCGAGCACTCATTCCAGTAGTCATGTTGTTTGCTTTCATAGTGGACCAAAGGAGGATGCATGTCCGCGTTCCCGGGTGTGGATTATCTGGATTTTGACTCAGTACTGAATGACGAGGAACTTCTTGCGCGAGGGACGGCACGCCAGTTCGTTGACGACCAGATAATTCCCGTCATCGAGAAGCATTTCCGGGAGTCGACTTTTCCAGTGGAATTACTGCCACAACTGGGCGAACTCGGGTTTTTCGGCTCGAACCTGAAAGGTTATGGCTGCGCGGAAATGTCCAACGTCGCCTACGGCTTGGTGATGCAGGAACTCGAGCGCGGCGACTCGGGGCTGCGCAGCTTCGTCTCGGTGCAAAGCGGATTGGTGATGTATCCGATTTACACCTACGGTTCGCCCGCGCAAAAGGACAAATGGCTCCCGCGCTTGCAGAGTGGCAAGGCCATCGGCTGTTTCGGCCTGACCGAGCCGCAGTTTGGCTCGAACCCGGGCGGTATGCTGACGCGCGCTGTGCGCCGCGGCGATCGTTACGTGCTTAACGGCGAAAAAATGTGGATCACCAACGGCTCGATTGCCGATATCAGTGTGGTATGGGCGAAGTGCGAAGACGAACGCGTGCGTGGCTTCCTCGTGGAAAAGGGCGCGAAGGGTTTCAAAACACACGACGTGCACGGCAAATTGTCGATGCGCGCTTCCGTCACATCCGGACTTTCGTTCAGCGATTGCGAGGTGCCTGCGGAGAATGTGCTCCCCGGTGTAGATGGCTTGCGGGGGCCGCTCTCATGCCTCACCCAAGCGCGCTATGGCATTGGATGGGGAGCGATTGGGGCGGCGATGGCTTGTTATGACACAGCGCTGCAATATGCGAAGTCGCGCAAGCAATTCGCCAACAAGCCCATCGCGTCGCACCAGCTCGTACAGGACAAGCTGGCCTGGATGATCACCGAGATCTCGAAAGCGCAGCTTTTGGCGCTGCACGTGGGAAGGCTGAAAGACCAGGACCGGGTGCACTCCGCGCACATCTCCATGCTGAAGATGAACAATGTCTGGATGGCGATGGAGGTGGCTCGCAAGGCACGCGACATTCTGGGCGCCAACGGGATTGTGGAGGACTACTGTGTCATGCGCCACATGAACAATCTCGAGTCCGTTTACACCTACGAGGGCACCCACGACATTCAGCGATTGATCATCGGCGAGCGCATCACCGGCATCTCCGCCTACGTCTGAAGTTGAAAGAGGCCGCCCTGGCTCGAAGTGGCGAATGGTTCGGTTGCGGTAGTCATCCAGTCTGCCGGTGTAGAAGTGCAAGCGAGGACGTCAACAGAGGCAGACATGTTTGAAATCGAGAATTGCATCTTGAGGGAGTCCTAGTCATGAGCCTTCCGACGGAGGGGCAGGTCCGCGCTGCGCTCACGGAGGTGAATGATCCCGAGATCGGGATCAACATCGTCGATCTGGGGCTCGTATATGGGATCGAGGTTTTCAGCGACAGTGTCTTCGTCAAAATGACGATGACCACGCCCGCTTGTCCCTTGCACACGTATCTGAGCAAGGCGGCGGAGGACGCGATTCGCGGCCACTTTCCGGATGTGAACGCCGTCCATATCGAGCTCGTCTGGGAACCCCCATGGGATCCAGCCAGGATGTCTGGGGCAGCCAAGAAGCAATTGGGGTGGCAGGGTTAAACCAGTCTGACAATTGCCGCCGGTTCGCACGGGATCATCCCTTCTGGGTCCTTGGGACTTTTCGCGTCTCTCTTCGCATGAGCCGTTCTCGGACTCTTTGAGAGGGTCATGACGGACAATGGCCAGACTTAGCCATCTCGCGCGCTTCACACTCCTCATCATGTCGCTGCTCCTCTTGCTTCTGGCCCTATGGACAGGGCTCGCGCGTTTGGGATGGAACGCGAAGTGGCTGCAATCGGGGCTCGCTCTCGAGCACGGCCCCCTCATGGTTTGCGGCTTCCTCGGAACGCTCATTAGCCTCGAAAGGTCTGTCGCGCTGGGCCGTTGGTGGGGCTACGTGGCGCCGTTTATGGCAGGTATTGGCTCGCTGGCGTTGGCAGTCGGCCTCCCTGCCGGGCCGGGGGTGTTCCTGATCACGCTAGGTGGCCTCGGGCTGGTTTTAATTTTTGTCTTCATCATTGTGAAGCAGCTAACTCTGTTTACCTTGACAATGGGCCTCGGAGCGGGCGCTTGGCTTGTAGGCAATGCCTTCTGGCTCGCTGGGAGAGCCATCCCGCAGGTGGTCCATTGGTGGATCGGTTTCTTGGTCCTCACGATTGTAGGCGAGCGCTTGGAATTGAACCGATTCCTCTCCCCCTCCAGGTACACCAAGCCAACCTTCTGCATTGGGCTTGGTCTCTTTCTGGCTGGATTGATCGGGACTTCGGTTGTTCCAGCCCAGGGAAATTGGATTTCGGGCATCGGCATGGTGGCCCTGGCGCTTTGGCTCGCCCGTTATGATGTGGCGCGATTCACCGTTCAGCGAAAGGGGCTTCCTCGCTTTATGGCCCTCTGTTTTTTCGGCGCATACGCCTGGCTAGGAATTGGCGGACTGATCCGCATATTTGCGGTCCCATTGGAGATTGCGGGAAGTCCTGTTTATCTCGTGTACGATGCTGCGCTTCACAGCATATTTCTCGGCTTTGTGTTTTCGATGATCTTTGCGCACGCACCCATTATTTTTCCCGCCGTCGCAGGACGACCGATGGCATTTCGCCGCATCTTCTATTGCCACGTTGTGTTGCTTCACCTATCTCTGATTCTGAGAATCGCGGGTGACCTGACAGGATCTTTTTCGGTTTATCGCTGCGGAGGCCTGTTGGGCGTGGTCGCCCTATTGATGTTTCTCGCGGATAGCGTACATGGAATGGTGGTCGGCCAGCGCGAAGCAAAAACATCGTCCTCTTAACCGTCGGGACCCCGCTGACTTCGCTGGGGTCCGCTCTGGGGGCAAATTCGTTGTGTGCAGGCCAGGAGAAGCATACGATGTGCGGTCTAAATCGCAAATTCCGGACCAAGCTGCTAGGCTGCATTCAAGGAGACCAGGATGAAGGTCGCAAAGGACATTACAGAACTGATCGGGAAGACGCCGCTGGTGAAGCTGAACAAAGTCGCTCAAGGCAGCAAGGCAACTGTGCTGGCAAAACTCGAGAGTTTCAATCCGAATGCCAGCGTGAAGGACCGCATCGGGGTAAGCCTGATCGCCGAGGCCGAGAAGGCGGGGCAGATTCATCCCGGCAAGACTGTGCTGATCGAGCCCACCAGCGGCAACACAGGAATCGCTCTGGCATTTGTGGCAGCCGTCCGGGGTTATAAGCTCATCCTGACGATGCCTGACACGATGAGCCTGGAGCGCCGCGTTCTGCTGAGAGCGTTCGGAGCGGAAATCGTCCTGACGCCCGGGTCGAAGGGCATGAAGGGCGCGGTCGCGAAGGCTGAGGAGCTGCTGGCCGCGACGCCGAACGGCCATATTCTTCAGCAATTCGATAATCCCGCGAATCCCAGGATTCACTTCGAGACGACCGGTCCGGAAATCTGGAACGACACGGACGGAAAGGCCGACATTCTGATCTCCGGAATCGGGACGGGCGGGACGTTGACCGGCGTATGCCAGTACATCAAGCCGAAGAAGCCTTCCTTCAAGGCCATTGCCGTCGAGCCGACGGAAAGCCCAGTACTCTCGGGCGGCCAGCCGTCGCCCCACAAAATTCAGGGAATCGGTGCGGGATTCGTGCCGAGCATTCTGCGGAAGGACTACATCGACGAGATCGTCCAGGTATCGAGCCAGGATTCCATAGACATGGCTCGCCGGCTGGCGCTCGAAGAAGGGCTGCTCGTTGGCATTTCGTCAGGCGCTGCCGTGGTTGCGGCACTTGAGGTGGCGCGGCGCGACGAGAACTCCGGGAAGATCATCGTCGTTGTGCTCCCGGATTTCGGAGAACGGTACCTAAGCAGCGTTCTGTTCGAGAGCTTGAAGAACGAAGCGCAGCAACTCACCGCCGCGCCGATGTAAGCGGGAAAGGAGCAGCCGTGGGATCGATACGAGAGGACATCGCGTCGGTTTTCGACCGCGACCCGGCCGCCAAGTCCGTCCTCGAAATCATGCTGTGCTACTCCGGGTTGCACGCGCTCTGGTTCTACCGCTTCAACCACTGGCTGTGGAGCCATCGTATGCGCCTGCTTTCCCGCTGGCTTTCCCAAGTGGCGCGCCTTTTGACCGGGATCGAAATTCATCCCGCAGCGCAAATCGGGAAGCGTCTGTTCATCGACCACGGCATGGGCGTCGTCATCGGAGAAACCACTGTGATCGGCGACGGCGTGACCTTGTACCAAGGCGTGACGCTCGGCGGAACCGGTAAGGAGAAAGGGAAGCGGCATCCCACCATCGGGAATGGTGTCGTGGTCGGCGCTGGGGCGCGGATCTTGGGCAACATACGAGTCGGAGACAACTCCCGCGTGGGCGCGGGCTCCGTAGTGCTTCGCGACGTGCCTGATAATTCCACGATCGTCGGCGTGCCCGGCCACGTCATCTTGCGGGCCGGCCAGCGCGTCGTCATCACCGACCCGAAGCAGATCCAGGATCCGCTGTCCGAGGCCCTCGCCGCCGTGGCAACTCAGGTGAAGGACCTCAAGGAGAGGGTTCAAAAGCTGGAGGGAAGCGAGCCCGCCGATTCACGCGCCGCGGACGAACTCCAGGCCATCATCGACTACCAGATTTAGCCGTCCCGCCTCCTCACATCACCACTCACGTGTCTTCTTCTTGGTCCTCATCCACAGTCCGTCAATTCCATCTGGGCAAAGCTCCATGTTGAGGTCACTGAGCCACACGAGCAGAACGAAGTCGACCCAGACAGGACGGTTCCCAGAAACATGAACGCATCGAGGACTACGAAAGGGCACGAAATGGTTGGAATTCAAGATAACTCCAGCAATGTCACATAAAAGCTTTAGGCAATTTTATCGAATCGCTCGTAAAGGCATTCAAGAAACCAGCTTAACTCTTATTGAGGTCGTCTTTGTGATAATGGTCACATTTGCGCGTGATTCTTATCACGGCGCACTCATCCGCCTTCCCCTAGCGTGATGATGTATCCTAAGAGGGAGTTGGCGGCGACTTGGGGAGTGCTCCTCCAAAACGAGCTAACGTAATGACGCAATCAAGATTACCTGCCGAGTCCGAGAAGACAGGTCACATCCGAATTACGCTGAACGGTGAGGGAGTTGATGTCTCTTTCGCCCCATACAAAACTCTGCTGGAAGTTCTTCGAGAGGATCTGGGCCACACGGGAACCAAGCACGGGTGCGAACTCGGAGAGTGCGGCGCCTGCGCCGTTATTTTGGACAGTAAGCCCGTGCTCTCGTGCCTCGTGCTGGCTGTCGAGTGCGATGGTCGGGAAGTGGAAACAGTGGAAGGCCTCGGATCGGACGGCAACCTTCATCCCTTGCAGGATGCCTTCGCCGACCTCGGCGGAGCGCAATGCGGCTACTGCACGCCCGCCATCCTCCTGACAGCGAAGTCGCTATTGGACCAGAATCCGAGTCCCAGTCGTGATCAGATCCGTGAAGCGCTTTCGGGAAATCTGTGCCGCTGCACGGGCTATCTCCAGATATTCGACGCCGTCGAAGCTGCGATGGTCGAAATCGCGAGGCGGAACAAGTCCGCAACGTAGAAGTACCGAGGGATTGAGGAGGGGGGATGTCCGATAAATCGAATCCAGCCGCTGGCGATTCTGGGCCGGGCGCGGATCAACAGCGAGTCATCGGTGTGCCTCGGCGAAGAGTCGACGCCCGCGGCAAGGTGACCGGGCAGACGGTCTTTGCAGATGACATCTTCCTCCCAAGGATGGCTCACTGCAAGCTGCTCCGCTCCCCGCATCCTCACGCCCGAATACGGAAGATCGACGCATCCCGCGCCCTAGCGCATCCCGGCGTGTATTTGGTGCTGACCGGGAAAGAACTGCCGATCGAGTATGGAATCCTTCCTGTAAGCCAGGACGAGACGGCACTGTGCGTCGATCATGTGCGCCACGTCGGAGATCCTGTGGCTGCTGTAATCGCGCGAGAGGAGCTGACGGCCTTTGAGGCTCTTGATCTCATCGACGTCGACTATGAGATCTTGCAGACAATTTCCGACCCCGAAGAAAGCCTCGCGACCCCGGAGCCGCGAATTCACGATTACGGCGAGGAAGGCAACATTCACAAACGCGTGTCCTTCGAATTTGGCGACGCGGACAAGGGGTTTGCCGAAGCGGACGAAGTCTTCGAAGACCTGTTCTTCTTCCAAGGGAATACCCACCTGCCCATCGAGCAGCACGCTGCGGTAGCCGTCAAGGATCGTGAGGGGAAGCTAACACTCTGGACGAGTACCCAGACCCCGCACTATCTGCACCGCGCCTTGTCCAAGGTCCTGGAAATGCCGGCGGGGCACATCCGCGTCATCGCCACTCCTTGCGGAGGAGGTTTCGGAGGCAAAAGCGACCCGTTCAATCACGAGATCGTCGTCTCGAAGGCGGCCCTGCTGTTGGGAAGACCGGTCAAGATCTGCCTGACCCGGGAGGAGGTGTTTTACTGCCACCGGGGTCGCCATCCCATCTTGATGAAATTCAAGACAGGTGTGAAGAAGGACGGCACGATCACGGCCATGCAGCTTCAAAGCTTAATCGATGGCGGCGGGTATGGTTCCTACGGCGTCGCCAGCACCTTTTACGCCGGCGCGTTGCAGACGACGACATACCACGTTCCAACATATCGATACCAGGGTTGTCGCGTCTTCACCAACAAACCGCCTTGCGGACCCAAACGCGGTCACGGCACACCGCAGCCCCGTTTTGGCCAGGAAGTACAGATCGACAAGATCGCGGAGAAGCTGAAGATCGACCCGGCCGAGCTCCGCCTCCGGATCGCCGTAAAACCAAACGAGTTGACGGCAAATTTCCTTCAGCTGGGAACCGTGGGATTAGACCAGTGTATCCGCCGCGTCGTAGAGATGTCCGGCTGGAAAGAGAAGTTCCGGAAACTTCCGGAAGGTCGCGGCGTCGGTCTGGCCTGCTCCTGCTACCTGACGGGGGCCGGGCTTTCGATCTACTGGAACTCTATGCCGCACTCCGGGATTCAACTGAAGCTCGACCGCGGCGGCGGAGTCACGCTTTTTACAGGCACAACGGAAATCGGGCAAGGATCGGACGATGTCCTGGCCGCGATTGTTGCTGAAGTGCTGGGCATCGGCCCGAACGACATTCGCGTCTACTCCGGCGACACGGACCTAGGCCCCGTGGACCTGGGGTCGTATTCGAGCCGCGTGACCCTGATGGCCGGGAACGCAGCCATTCAGGCCGCCGAAAGGGCGAGGGCCATGCTGGTGGAAGCCGTGGCCGATAAACTCCAGGTGCCCAAGGAGCGGATCCGCTTGGCGGACAATTGTGCATTCGACTCCGCGGCGCCGGAAAAGAGAGTCACCTTTCAGGAAGCCGTTTGCCTGGGGGAGTCCCGGTTCGGCACGATAGGGACCGTTGGCTCCTATACCCCGCCTAAATTCCCCGCAGCGCAGTACAAAGGCGGCGGCGTAGGGACTTCTCCTACCTATACGTATTCGGCGGCCGTGGTGGAAGTCGAGGTTAACCCCACGACGGGGTGGATGCGCGTCGTGAAGATATGGAACACACACGATTTGGGCCGGGCGCTCAATCCCGTCAGCGCACGGGGACAGGTGGAGGGCAGCATCTACATGGGCCTCGGCGAAGCGCTCATGGAGGAACAAGAGTTCCGTCGTCTTCCGGAGAAATTCTCCCGTGCGCTGGTACACAAATTCCCGTCGATTCTCGAATACAAGAGTCCGACCTCGCTGGATATGCCTGAAATCGTCACCGAGTTTATCGAAGGGCCTGACGCCCGCGGGCCGTTCGGCGCAAAGGAATGCGGACAAGGCCCGCTGCTCCCGATCATTCCGGCCGTGGCCAACGCTGTCTACGATGCAGTTGGGGTCCGGATCGATGAAGTACCCATCACCCCAGAAAAAATTGTGAAAGCGCTGGCCGATAGGAAGGCAGGGAAAGCGCCGCGTTTCGGCCCAACGCAATTCCCGGAAGTCCCTTGGCCGGAAGCGCTCCGCGTTCCTCCGCCGTGGGAGGGTGGAGACGGGCACGCGATCAACGAGCCTCCGCGACGCTCCAAACCGCGCGCGGAGAAAGAAAAGGTACTGAGCTCATGATGCGGCTGCCTCTTTTCGAGTTCCGTGCCCCACGCACGTTGGAGGAGGCCGCTCGTACTCTCGACGGCGAAGGAACCAATGCAATGCTTCTCGCGGGCGGCACGGATTTACTCCCCAACATGAAGCGGAGACAGCAGGTACCGCGGACCCTGATCAGTCTTCGGCATGTCGAAGGCCTGGGCGAAGTCCAACTGGATCATTCGTCCTCGCGATTCGGACCGTGCCTCACGCTCACGGAAATCGCGCAAGATGCACGTCTTCGGAATGGATTCTCCGCCTTGTGGCAGGCCGCTTCCTTGGTCGCTACCCCACCCATTCGCAACATGGCTACGCTCGGTGGGAACATCTGCCTGGATACCCGCTGTACGTACTACGATCAAAGTTATGAGTGGAGAAAAGCGATCAATTTCTGCATGAAAAAGGACGGCGAAATTTGTTGGGTCGCGACGGGGAGTCCAAAATGCATGGCCGTTTCGTCAACGGACACGGCGCCGGCGCTCCTAGCTTTGGGGGCGAGCGTGAGGCTGCGATCGCGCTCTGACGAGCGCGAAGTCCCGCTTGCCGACCTGTATAACAATGACGGCATGAACTACATCACACGCCGGCCCAACGAGATTCTTTCGGAAATACGGCTGGGTTCCCTCCACGGCTGGAAGAGCACCTACTGGAAGCTGAGGCGTCGCGGCTCGTTCGACTTCCCGGTGCTGTCCGTTGCGGCAGCCGCGCGGCTTTCGAGTGGCGGCTTTGTGGAGGATGCCAGAATCGTCGTGGGTTCCGTCGCGTCGCGCCCCCTCGTCGCTAGCGAGGCGGCAAAATCCCTGCTGGGTCGACCTCTTGATCAGGAGGCGATCAGGCAGGCGGCGACGCTCGCGGCACGATTGGCGAAGCCTCTAGACAACACGGACTTCGACATGAGCTGGAGGAAAAAAGTCGCCGCTGAGTTCGTGACCTACGCTCTGCGGGAACTTCGGGGAGACGATATGCGAACTGAGCGCCTGCAGTTGACGCAGTACCTCTGGGACGCCAATGGCGATTGACAAGGTGGGTGTTGTGGGATGCGGCCTGATGGGTTCGGGCATCGCCCAGGTCGTGGCGCAGGCGGGTTTCCCGGTCGTGGTGCGCGAAGTAACGCCCGATCTCGTGGAGAAGGGGCTGAAGAGCGTCGAGAAAAATTTGGCCAGGATGACCGAAAAGGGGACGATCAGTGCCCAGGAGCGCGACCAAATCCGCGGGAGGCTGCGTGGCACGGCAAAGATCGAAGATCTAGCCGACCGCGACCTGATCATTGAAGCGATCATCGAGCAGGTGCCCGCCAAGAAGGAACTCTACGCAGCGCTGGACAAGCTGTGTGGTCGAGCCACCATTTTTGCGAGCAATACGTCGTCCTGCTCTGTAACCGAGATTGCAACGGCTACCACTCGCCCGGATCGGTTTTTCGGACTGCACTTTTTCAATCCTGTTCCGGTAATGAAACTCGTCGAAGTGATTCGGACGGTCGCGAGCGATGCAAAAGCGTATGAGGAACTGGTGGGTTTTGCGGCGCGCTTGGGCAAGACACCTGTGCGAACGAGCGACCGGACGGGATTCATCGTCAACCGGCTTCTGGTGCCCTACCTACTGGATGCGATTCGCGCGTTCGAAGAGGGCGTCGGTTCGATCGTGGATGTCGACAATTCCATGAAGTTGGGATGCGGATACCCGATGGGTCCGTTCGCGCTGCTGGATTTCGTCGGCCTCGACACCACCTACTACATCGCGAATATCATGTTCGATGAATTCAAGGAGCGGCGATTCGCGCCTCCGGCGCTGCTCAAGCGCATGGTGCTAGCGGGTTGGAACGGACGGAAGTCTGGACGCGGATTCTATGATTACGCCGACCCGCAGAACCCGAGGCCTTTGTTGTAGAAGCAAGGAACGTTCGAATTCATGGCGTAATCTCGCCGCCGGCAATGACGATGCTTTGCCCCGTCATCGACGCAGCGTTATCACCGCACGTTCCGCTCAGCATTTGACGGACTGGACGGTTTCCCTTGGGGCAGCTATGAACGTTCCCACCCTTCAGATGAGTCTTCGTGGTATGGATCTTCTTGATACACCCATCTTCAACAAGGGCACCGCTTTCACTGACGAAGAGCGGTCCGCGTTCGGTCTTCATGGCCTGTTGCCACCGCATATCGAATCGCTTGGCGAGCAGACGTCACGCGCTTATGAAGCTTATCGCCGCAAAACGGACGATCTCGAACGTCACATCTACCTGCGTGCGCTCCAGGATACGAACGAGATCCTGTTTTACAGACTGCTGAACGCCCATATCGAAGAAATGATGCCGATCGTCTACACGCCGGTGGTCGCTCTGGGCTGCCAGCAATTCAGCAGGATTTACCGCCGCCCACGTGGTCTTTTCGTCTCCTATCCACTCTGCGATTCGATCCCCAGCCTCTTGCGGAACCGGCCGCACCGGGATGTCGACGTCATTGTGGTGACAGACGGCGAGCGAATCCTGGGAATCGGCGATCAAGGCGTGGGAGGCATGGGGATACCGATTGGCAAGCTTTCTCTCTATTCGTTGATCGGCGGCATTCA
>Ga0187872_10001863_pt1 | contig 20149 bp, 21 predicted proteins | sample June2016WEW_16_4_FD_132973 | JGI IMG/M metagenome (GOLD analysis project Ga0187872, IMG submission 132973) | Peatland microbial communities from SPRUCE experiment site at the Marcell Experimental Forest, Minnesota, USA - June2016WEW_16_40 | ecosystem: Environmental > Terrestrial > Soil >...
GCGATACAGGAAGGCCTTTTCGGCGACGGCTACTGCCACAGCGATCTGTTCCGCCTAAAGACGCGCCTCGCCCGCATGCTTGCTGGCCTGCGCCTGGGCGACTTCCGCCGCCAGCTTGTCGCGCCAAAGAGGGATCGAGACCGTGCCCCAAGGACGATAGAGCGTTGGGTTCATCTTCACATCCGCCATCAGCCCCACGCTGGCATCGGGCATCCGCGCCTTGTAGGCCTGGGCAATGGCGGCGTCCGCGGCACGCACGTCGGCTGCCATGCCTTTGAGGCGCGTGTTCTGCGCCAGGGCCAGTTCGAGCAGTTTGTCGGAGGTCACATCCAATGGCGTGGACTCGAGGCGCTGCGGGACGGGTGGCGCGGCTTGATCGGCGCCGAGGCCCAGGGCGGCTTTGAACTGGGCCAGCAACGCACCGCGGGAGTCTTCGAGGCTGGCGATGTCGGTTTCCACCCGGTCTTGCTCGATTTGGGCGCGCAACACGTCCTGCAAGGTCACTTTGCCGACTTCGTTCTGTGCCCGGGCGAGTTTCGCCAAGTCGGTGAGCAAGGTGAGGGTCTCCCGGTTGACGCGGATTTTCTCTTGCAGGAAGTAAAGCTGGTAGTAAGCGCGCTCGACGGCGTAGGCGCTTTGGAGGCAGGCGGTTCTGAACGCAAAGTATTGCGCCTGGCTCTCGGCGGCGGCCACGGCGCCGGCGGCCCGCAGCTTGCCCGCGCCCGGAAAACTCATCATCAAGCCCGGCATGAGCGACGTGACGACTTGCTGGATGTCCATTTGGAAAGTCAGTTGGGGGTCCGGCCGCGAGCGCGCCACCGTGATCCGCTCGACGGAGGCCAGCCAGTCAAAATACGCTGCCTCGACCTGCGGCTGGTTCAGCAGGGCATAGGTGAGGAAATCGCCGAGGCTGGAGCTGGTCGTCAGCGCCGGCAGCTCGGGCTTTCGGCCCTCGGGCCGGTAAGAGCCGGCGACCGCCTGGACCTGGCGCCGCGCTTCTTTCTCGCCCTGGGTGAGCGTGCCTTTGCAGCCGGCCAACAGCACGAGCAAAATCAATATCACAAATGTCTTCATAGCTAAGGGAATTCATTGAGTGCAGTTACGGCAGAAAGCGGCCGCAATGCGCCTGCACGGTACACACTACGGGCGTGGCGGGAAAAAGATCAGATCAGAAGCGTGCAGTTCTGCTGATAGAGAGGGGGTGCCGCGGCGCGGCGTGACAATGATGCCGGAGGGGAGAACGCTGCCGTGGCGGGTTGGGGCAGCACGAACGCCAGGCTGGCGGGGGCAAATAGAAGGAACTGGAGCGAATGCGCCGCCCGGGCAGCCGGCGCGGTCGGGAGTGGCTGTGGACGAGGCGCCGTTTTGCACATGCAGCAATTCGCTTTGCCGCAATGACAGCACGAGCAGGCCGAGCGGCCTGCTGCGGCCGGGGCCACCTGCGCACAGACGGATGGGGCGCTTTGCGCCCAAACCAGCGTCACACTGAACAGAATGGCCAACAGCCGTTTCACACTTGTTTTGAAGCAGTTACCGGGCCGGGCAGCGTCTAAGATTTGGCCTTTTTGGCCTTTGCTTCGGCCTCGTCAATCATCTTGAGGTACTTGGCCGGGTCCTTATTGAAGTCTTTGAGGCACCCTTTGCAGCAAAACTTGATCTCACGCCCCTTGTAGGCATAGACGAACGGCTCGCCCATTTCGCCGAGTTTGTCGCCGGACACAACACAGGTCTTGAGCGTGTAAGGCTTAAGTTTCACGGTGTTCGTATCGCCGGCGACGGCGGTCGAAGCCGCCGCGCAAAGGGCGACGAACAGAACCGCCACGAGCAAGGGTTTGCGTGTTTTCATAGTCTGTTAACGTTCACCTTCATTATACGCCAGCGCGGCACAAATTGCTCAAGAATTCTTTGGAAAACTGTAATTCCTCAGTGAAGGCGGGCGGAGTCGGCGGAGCGCGGACATTCCTGTCCGCTGCCGCTTGCGAAAGCCAGCCGGCCTCGGATTCGCCGCCGGGTCGCCCGAAGGCCGTTGCTGCGGACAGGAATGTCCGCGCTCCGTCCGCCGTGACTGACCAGTTACGGAAAACTGCCAACCCCCGCCAACCCGGATATTCCCGGCTCCACACGAAATGCCGGATGAGCCCGCAATCTTGAGAGCGGATGCAGCAGTCTGGTGTTGGGTCACCAACTCCGGACTTGGCATCCCTCGCACTTTTTCTTACTGTGGCCGTGTGATAGGGTTCTTGAGATTAGTGGGCATTTTGAATGCGGCGGTGTGGTTTGGCGCCGCGATTTTTTTCACTTTCGGAGCCGGCCTGGCCCCCTTTTCCCAGGAGATGAAGACCCTGCTGGGCCCGAAGAATTACCCTTATTTCTCCGGTGCCATCGCCCAGATCCTTATCGCGCGCTACTTTCATTTTCAGCTCGCCTGCAGCCTGGTTGCGGTCCTGCACCTGGTTGCGGAATGGCTTTATCTCGGCAAATTCCCGCAGAAACTCCAGGTCGGGCTGTTGATCGGGCTGTGTTCAGCCGCCCTCCTTGGCGGCTATTGGCTCCAGCCCCGGTTGCAAGCCTTGCATGCCACCAAATATGGGGTCAACACCCGGCCTGAGATTCGCGAAGCCGCCGATCGATCCTTTAGGGCTTGGCATGGGGTGTCCCAGGTGGTAAACCTGCTGCTGGTCGGCGGGCTCGCCGCCTATTTGTGGCGCGCCGCCAATCCTTCTGATCCGACCCGCTTCGTGAGTGCGGTAAAGTTTACGACGCGGTGAAGCTTGGAGGGGGGGTTGACAATCGGTTATTGTCGCCCACCTTATATTTAGCGTTAGGTTATTAAATTGGGCTGCCTTGAGGGAAGCCCGCAGTGAGAAAGTATATGATTTCGAATGACCGTCCACCGCCTTATGGCAACCGTCCTCACGACGACCGTGCTTCCCGTGCTCCCAGGCCGCCGGTCAATGAAGAGACCCTGAAGTCGGCCAAGATCCAGATCGAGCGGAAAACCTTTGTGCTCGCCCTGAAGGAGAATTTGCGCGGTCGCTTCCTTCGCATCACCGAAGACGTCGGAGGCCGGCGCGATACCATCATTATCCCCGCGCCAGGTCTGGAAGATTTCAGAAAGCTCCTGGACGAAATGGTTAAAGCCGCCATCGAAACCCCGCCCAAAGCGGAGTAGAATTTCCGCGGGGGTTTGTCGCGCTCGCAAGGGAGCGGCCTTCGTCTTCCGGGGGGTGGAAGTGTGAATGGCTCCTCACGCCCTGGCGGGGGCGCGCTTTCTCGCCTTGACGCGGGGCGCATCGCCCCAAAGCGTTTCCAAATCGTAGCGTTCCCGCACGTCCTGGCGCATCACGTGCACGATCACATCGAAGTAGTCGAGCACGATCCAGGCCGCCTTCAATGTCCCATCGATCGCCTGGGGTCGCAGATGGTGGTCCTCACGCAACCGGTCCGTGATTTCATCGACAATCGCCCGCAGATGTGGCTCGCTCGCGCCGGCCGCGATTACGAAGTAGTCCGTGACCGACGACAACTCACGAACATCAAGGATAACGATGTCTTCCGCCTTTTTATTGTCTGCCAGCTCGCGGCAGAGCAACGCCAGTTTTCTTGAATCCATCTAGTGCAATAATGGCCCGGGCCGGTTCAAAGATAAAGCCGATTATTGCAAATCGCCTCGGCCACGCTGTCCGGGACCAGATGGTCAATCGGCAAGCCGGCTTTTACTCGCGCGCGAATCTGCGACGAAGCAACGCCCAGCGGGAAGCCGGCCAGCCATCGCCCGCGAAAGGGCGCGGGAAACGGCGCCTCCGCCTCTCCGGGCCGGGGAATCACTACAAACTCGACCAGCCGCGCCAGTTCTTCCGCCGCGCGCCACTTCGGCAACTGGGACAGGTGATCCGCGCCAATCAAGTAGAAGAGCCGCGCCTCGGGAAAGCGGCTCGCGTAATCGCGCACGGTGTCGATAGTGTACGAAACGCCGCCGCGTTGGATTTCCTGCTCGTCGAGGTCGCACCACGTCTTGCCCGCCAGCGCCAGTCGCAGCAGGCGCAAACGCTCCGGGGCCGGGGTTGGCTGGCTGTCCGGCTTGAATGGCGATTGCGCCGCCGGAATGAAGACCAGCCGTGCCAGCTCCAGTTCCTCCCGCGCCGCCTGCGCCACCAGCAGATGACCCAAATGGACCGGATCAAACGAACCGCCAAATAGACCTATGCGCTGCATTGTGTGTTTTGGTTGCTGACTCAACAGCACTGCTTGATGCCCTTGAATCGTTTCTCGGCCACCTCGACGTAAATCCGCGCGCTCGCCTGGCGCGACTGGCTTCCGTTCATTTCCGCCGGTCGCGCCCCTGGCCCGTGCTCGCACTCGCACAGTATCGCCGCCTGGCGGGCTCGTTCCATCTCCGCCTCGCCCGACAGCTCTTTCGCGAGGGCAAACGCCACCGTCACTACGCCGGCAAGGTGGAGCGGCCGGGATTCGGCTACGGCATACTCCGGGAGCCAAACGGGCTCGGTCTCGCACAACACCGCCGGCTTGCGGCGGGCCAGCAACAGGACCCACTCGCGCACGCTGAACAAAACAATCGCCGCGACCAACAGCAAAAACCCCGCGGCCGCGGCTGCATCGAGAAGATTATTAAAGCGAAGGACTTCATTCGTGTGAAGTGCTTTCTCGGCCCGCTCGACGGCCCCAGGCTCTCCGGCTGCCTTTGATTCGGCCAACGCTTGCTCCAGCGAAGGCGTCTTCCCGCTCAGGACATTCGCCTGTGCGAGAAATCCAATGCGCGGGTCCGGATGCCAAATCTTCTGCGCGCCTGCCGTTACCGTCACCGCCAGCAGCCACGCCAGCGGTATCAGTGTGATGAGCGCGAACGCAGGTGAGATTGTCTCTAGGCTGCCGGTTTGGGAGGGCGAGCGTCCTCGCGAGCCCTGATTTCCGGAAACATTTGGGCTCGCGAGGACGCTCGCCCTCCCTGGTTTGGATTCTGAGACGGTCTCAAGTCCGCCGGCCCTCGACACTGGCTGCAGCGCCATCTTCAATATAATCGTCGTCCCGAGACAAAGACCGATCGCCGCCAGCATTTGGTTGGCGATGCCGAACAGCGGCCACAGCGAATTGACGCCGCCCAGCGGATCGCGCACACCTTGAATCAGAAAATACCCCCAACCGCTTACCAAGAGCACGCTGGCCAGCACGTTGGCGCCCGTATTCTTCGTTTCGCCCAGCGGCTTCCACAGGGCGCCCATAGCATCCTGGAGCAGGTAGCGCCCCGCGCGCGTGCCGGCATCGATCATGGTCAGGATGAACAGCGCCTCGAACATGATCGCGAAGTGATACCACAGGTCCAGCCAGCGGCCTCGCGTCACCTTGGAGAATATGGTGGCCATGCCCGCCGCCAGCGTGGTGGCCCCGCCCGTGCGGCTAAAAAGGGTCTTTTCCTTAACCTCGGTCGCCAGGCGATCCATGGCGTCGGCGCTCACAACCAGGCTCGACCCGGTGGCCTGCAGCCTTTGAGTGATGCTGGCGGCCCGGGCGGCGGAATTGGCGCCGGTGCTCGGGACGTTCATGCCGAAATAGACGCCCGGCTCCATCGTGCAGGCGGCAATGAGCGCCATGATCGCCACCAGCGACTCGAGGCACATCGCACCATAGCCTACCGGCCGCGCATACGATTCGCGGGTCAGCATTTTGGGCGTGGTGCCGCTGGCGATCAGGGTGTGGAAGCCGGAAATGGCTCCGCAGGCAATGGTGATGAAGCAAAAGGGAAAAACCTTGCCGGCGATGACCAGCCCGGAGCCGTCCACAAACCGGCTGATGGCCGGCATCTTCAGATTCGGCAGCACGATGAATATCCCAAACGCCAGGGCGAAGATCGTGCCGAGCTTCATGAACGTGCTCAGGTATCCGCGGGGCGCCAGCAGCAGCCACACCGGCAACACGCTCGCCGCCAGGCCGTAGAGAATGATCGCCCACGCCAGCGTGAGGTCGCGCAACCCGAACACCTTGCTCAGCTCCGGACTCTCGTGAATCAGCTTTCCGCCCCAGACCGCCAGCAACAGGCAAACCACCCCGATGACCGAGGCCTCCCTGACTTTGCCCACCCGCCCGAAGCGCAGGTAGCAGCCCATGAACAGCGCAATCGGAATCGTCGCGCCGACCGTGAACAACCCCCACGGGCTTTCCGCCAGCGCCTTCACCACCACCAGCGCCATCACCGCCAGCATAATAATGATGATCGCCAGGATGGCGAACAGAGCGAGGTAGCCCGCTGTCGCGTTCAACTCCTCCTTCACCATCTGGCCGAGGGATTTGCCGTCGCGGCGCAGCGACGCGAACAACACGACGAAGTCCTGCACCGCCCCGCCCAGCGTCACGCCGATCAATATCCACAGCGTCCCCGGCAGGTAGCCGAACTGCGCGGCCAGCACCGGCCCCACCAGCGGGCCGGGGCCGGAAATCGCGGCGAAGTGCTGCCCAAAGACGATCCACTTGTTCGTCTTCACGAAGTCCTTGCCGTCATCATGGACTTCGCATGGTGTCGCCCGCCGGTCGTTGAGGGCCAGCACCCGCGCCGCCAGCCACTTCGAGTAAAACCGGTATCCAATGGCGTAACTGCACAGCGCGGCGATGAGGATATAAGCCGAGTTGAGTTGCTCGCCGCGATGGAAGGCCAGCGTCGCGTAAGCCCACGCCCCCGCCACCGCGAGCAAAGCCCACCACAGGTTGGCCAAAACTCTCTTCATTTCGCGCCCTCTAAATACCCGCTTTCGGCAAAAGCTGCCAAGCGAAGAATCAGGCCCTGACTCGCGCTACCGTCGCTGAAACTTTTTTCATTTTCGGCCTTGACTTCTTGCGGAAGGCCTGCCATACTATGCGAAACTATAGGGTCTTTGTCGCGCTGACCCCGGCCGGCCCGCTCCCGGAAGCCGCCCCGCCGGAGGTCCACCCGGCACCGACCCCCGCGAACCGGAGGTGATCCGGCCCTCGCTCCGTGGTAGCGTGCAGTCCCCTGCGCGCCGTCTGTTCATCTGGAAGAACTGCCCCCGTAACCGCCGTCTGCGCTGCTGCCGTGCTCATTAGAATAGTCGCACCCCCTGCTGGCCCCGGGCGGCTGGCACCCCAACAAGGGGTGCGACAGCGGAGTGACCCACCGGCCAATGTGTGCTCGAAGCACTATGCGTAATGACGGGTGTGGTCCGTTGTCCACATCGTGCGACCGAGCGGGGCAAAGACGAAATTACGGACGCGGGCAGGCTGGCATAGAGCAACTTACGGGTGATGTGAGCATTGATTCCCCCGCAGACCCCGGCTACGCTCGGCGCATGGGCACCCTCTACTACGGCGACAATCTCGACATCCTCCGGCGTTATTTCAAGGACGAGACGGTGGACCTCGTCTATCTGGACCCGCCGTTCAACTCCGCCCAGACCTACAACGCCTTCTTCCACGAGAAGGACGGCACGGAGGCCGCCAGCCAGATTCACGCGTTGACAGCACTGAGCGTTTGCCTCTAAGTTCTACTTCCCATGGCCCAAACATCGAGCCTTCTATCTGACCTGAACACCCATGTTCGTGAAGCAGTGAGGTTTTATTGGCGCACGCGTACCCATCAACTCGAACGCCAACAGAGTGCAGGCGGAAGAGACCAGGGGGCGCGGTCGGCGGTGGCCGGCGGTGCGCAGATGGATGGGTTCATCGGACTTCTCACCAATCTTGTGGTCGAGGCGGGAGTTGACAAAACCAACGTGTTCTATCAGCAGGCGCTGGAACTGCCAGGCTACTTTCGGCCAACGAAAAAGTGGGATTTCCTGGTAGTCGTCAGGCAGCAGCTTGTTGCTGCATTGGAGGCCAAATCCCAAGTTGGCCCGTCCTTTGGAAACAACTTCAACAATCGGACGGAGGAGGCCATGGGCAGTGCACTCGATCTCTGGACAGCCTACCGAGAGAAAGCGTTTGGCACCGGGACGCGCCCCTGGCTGGGGTATATCTTTCTGCTCGAGGACTGCCCGAAGTCGAGGGCTGGGGTGGGGGTGCAGGAGCCGCATTTCAATGTCTTTCCTGAATTCAGGAACGCCTCCTATGCGAGACGTTACGAGCTTTTCTGCCGGCGGCTGATGCTTGAGCGTCACTACGACTGCTCAAGCTTTCTGATGTCGGAAGCTGTCGCGGGCCTCGAGGGGGAATACTCGGAGCCGGCAGCGGACCTCAGCTTCCAGAAGCTCGCGAACTCGCTCGCCGGGCATGTGGCTGCCTATTCCGGGCGAATCAAACAGTTATGAATTACACCACCACCGCCACCCAGCCCCGCGGGCTGTCCCTTGAGCACCGACCGACGAGCCACAAGCTGATCCAAGGCGACGCACGCAACCTCTCTTTCATTCCGGACGCGTCGGTACATCTCGCGGTCACTTCACCCCCTTACTGGACCCTCAAGCGGTACAATGAGACCGAGGGACAGCTCGGTCATGTGGCGGATTACGAACAGTTCCTCAAGGACTTGGAAAGGGTTTGGCGCGAGGTTTTTCGCGTGCTGGTCCCTGGCGGACGCTTGGTCTGCGTGGTGGGCGACGTATGCCTGTCGCGCAAGGAAACCGGACGCCATCGAGTTGTCCCGCTTCATGCCGACATCTGCGTCATCTGCCGCAGGCTCGGGTTTGATAACCTTAACCCGATCATCTGGCACAAAATCTCGAATGCCTCTTACGAAGTCGAAAACGGCTCGAAGTTCCTCGGCAAACCTTATGAGCCGAACGCGATCATCAAGAACGACATCGAGTTTATCTTGATGGAGCGCAAGAGCGGCGGTTACCGGCAGCCCACGGAGGAGCAGCGCCGCCTGAGCATGATTCCGAAGGAGAAATTTGATCGCTGGTTCCAGCAGTTCTGGAATCTCTCAGGCGCTTCAACCAAGGACCACCCGGCGCCGTTCCCTCTGGAGTTGGCCTCCCGTCTTGTCCAGATGTTCTCCTTCGTCGGAGACACGGTGCTGGACCCGTTCTGCGGAACCGGCACGACAATGGTCGCAGCGCTCAAGACCGGCCGCAACAGCATCGGGGTCGAGCTCGACACCGAGTACTGCCGCATGGCTGCTTCACGGCTGATGAACGAAAACACGTCTCTCTTCTCAAAGGCCGATTTCCAAATTCAGCTTCATTCGGTATCGGCCGACCACGTCGCCGCCGGGGCATTGCAGGAAACCTCGCCTCCCTACCGTGCGAAACAGGGTCTGCGAAAATCGCGTACTAGGAAGAGCGTGCCATAGCGGGAACCAACATGGTGGCCAAAGCCGCCAGCACGGAGTTCTACACGCACAAGATGAACGAGCAGCGGTATCCCCGGCTGCAATTGCGGACGGTGAAGGAATTGATGGTGGGGAAGGGCATCGAGCGCCCGTCGAATGTGGCCGCTCTGGACGAGACGTTCAAGAAGGCGCCGGAATCCAAGAAGAAGCTGGGGCACCAGAAGGAGTTTGGGATGTAAAGCGGGCGGGCGGGGGCAATGGGCGCGGCGGGGCAAAACCGCAACTGAAGAAGTTAAATGGGATGAATGAGGAGAGCGGCAGGAGGACGGACACGGACTAACACGGACGGATACGGAGCAGAAAGTGGGTGAAAGGTGCGAAGGGGGTGAAAGGGCTAAACTTCTACCGCTTCTCCCGGTTTGGGCTGGATGATCTTAATCTTCGGGTGGCGGGCCTTGATCTGCGCAGCGAACCAATGGCGCGAATCGTCCTCGCCGTGGCTGAGGAGGACGACGCGCGGCTCGACTTCACCGACGAAATCCAGCAGGTCGTAGCGGTTGGCGTGGGCGGTGAGATCGAAGTCCTCGACTTCGCACCGGCGAGCGACTTTGCCGGCGCCGGGGCCGAGGAGGAAGGGTTCGCCCGGCCGGGAGGCTTTGAGGCGGCCGCCCGGGGTGTCGGGGTCGGCGTAGCCGACGAAGAAGATGGCGTGGCGTTCGTCGCCGATCATGCGCTGCGCGAGGTTGTAGGAAGCGGTGTGCTCGCTCATCATGCCGGCGGTGATGACGAAGAGGCGGGCGCCAGTGAGTTTCATTTTCTCGACCTGGCTCTGATCCAGCACGACGAGGTTCAGCGCGTCGTGCAATTGAAGGTTGGGAAGCTGGCGGTGGGTGCGGTGGGATTCCAGGTCGTAGATTTCGGTGAAAACACGGCCCAGGCCGCCAATATGAATGGGCTGCGGCTTGAGTTTACCTTCGCCTATCATGATGGCGAGCAGCGCCAGGATTTCCTGAGTGCGGCCCAGGGCAAAGGCGGGAATGAGGACAGAGCCGCGGCGCTGGAGCACGCGCAGGATGGCGTTGCTGAGGCGTTCGATTTCCCCTGCCCGCGAGAAACCGGGCGCGAGTTCGCGGTTGCCGCGCGTCGTTTCCATGATCAGCACGTCCGCTTTCACGTCTTCGAACCGGGCGCCTCGCAGGATGGTCTGGTCATGGAAACAGACATCCCCGCTGTAGAAAAGGGTTTCCTTCCGGCCGCGGACCATGATTCCGGCGGAGCCGAGGGCGTGGCCGGCGTCGTAGAATTCCAGGGTGGGCGAGAGGAAGCCGGCCCGGGTTTTGTGAAAGGAGGCCCAATCCACCTCGCGGTTGTATTTGAACCCTTGGAAGCGCGGGAGGAGCGCATCGACTTCGTCGTGGCTGTAGAGGGGATACTCTTTGAGGCCCAGCTCGTCGCGCTGGCGCTTCATGACGTTGACGGAGTTGTGCAGCACGCGTTCCACAAGAAAATAGCTCAGCTCGGTCATCAGGACATGAGCCTGGGGGAAATAGCGCAAGGCGACCGGCAGCGACCCGACGTGATCGTGATGGCAATGGGAGATGGCAATGGCGTCCAACTCCTCGTTCTTAATCAAGTCATAGCGCGGCAAACCGCCCCGGCCCTCGATCCGGGGATGCGTGCCGGCGTCCAACAGGAGCCGATGTCCCTCCATTTCGACGAACCAGGCGGTGGCGCCAATGGCCGTGTCCGGGTTCAGATTGATGATCCTCATTTCAGCAGGCTATAGGTGGCCGGCAAGTCAAACTGCTGGGCGTCGGGTTTGGCGAACCGGACCTGGGTGAAGCGCATCCGCACCGTGCTTTGCTTCTCCTTGATCTCGATTTGGAGCGGGAAGTCTTTGAGGTCAGCGGCGTTCCAGGTGATGGCTCGGAGGACCGGCCACTGGTCGTTCTTAACCACCACCTTGTTTTTGACGCAAGCATGGCCCTCGATGGTTTCCTTGCCCAGCGCGTTCTTCTCCAGCGTCAGCCCTTTTTCGATCGTCTCCCCCTCCCCTTTGGAAAGGGGCATGCTCAGGTAACTCTGAGTGCCGGGATAGAGGACATACGTGGTCCCTTTGTCGGGGCGGAAAACACTGATGACATGGTCCATGCCCGCTTGCTTCAGCTTGGCAACGGCGCTGGCCGGCAGGTTCTTGGCCTGCACTTGGGCCACGTTGATCTCAATGCGGACCTTGCCCTCGAGGAGAGCAAAATCCATCGGCATTCGCACCGTCTCCTTCTCGGACTGGTCGAACGCCCGTGCCTCGACTTTGGCGGTAAAGGCCCCGGCGGTTCCGAAGAGTTTTACGAACGCCGTGTTAATACTGAGCGGCGCCCCGCCGGCAGGCGCCTGAGCGACCGCCGCGCTGCCCGCCAGCACGGCCAGGGAGAGAACCCCCCAAAACTTCAACGCGCCTTGCGCCGCCGGGAGCCGCGCCTTTAATGCAAATGTCTTCATGTGACAAAGGTTGCGGGAATATACGCGTCCGGTCCACTAACAACAGCAGAAACTCAGGGCCGCTTTTGATTTGGCAGTTGAACGGGTCCGGCGTAAGATTGTCTCACGAGCATGGCATACCTGGAAAAGACCTCGCGGGTCAGGACGCGCACTGGATGCGGGCGGAGATTGTTTGCCCTGGTTTTTCTCCTGCACTGGGCGCTCCCCCTGCCGGCACAGAAGGTCCCGGTCGTCGAGCAAGACTTGGCCAACGGGATGCGGCTGCTGCTGGTCGAGCGGCACGATGAGCCGACCGTCGCGGGCGGGTGGGTCGCCCACGTCGGCAGCTCGAACGAACGGCTGGGCATCACCGGCATCGCGCACCTCTTCGAGCACATGATGTTCAAGGGGACCCCGGCCATCGGCACCAAGGATTACCAGAAAGACCGGGAAATCATCGCCGCGCAGGAACGCATCCGCGATGAAATGCGCCTCGAAGAACGCAAGACGCGCGCCGAGTATCGCCGGGGCGCCATTGACGACCTGCTCAAGCCGGAGAACAAGACCGCGCGCTATCGCGAGTTGGAAAGGGAGTTCAACCGGCTCATCACCGAGCAGCGCGACATCCTAGTCAAGAACGAGTTCGACCGGATTTACAGCGGGGCGGGTGGTTCGGGCATGAACGCCTTCACCTCCGAGGACATGACGGCTTATTTCGTCACTGTGCCCGCCAACAAACTCGAGCTGTGGATGTGGATGGAATCCGAACGCATCCTGCACCCGGTCTTCCGCGAGTTCTATGCCGAACGCGACGTGGTCTTCGAGGAACGGCGGATGCGGACCGATTCCACCCCGCTGGGCAAGTTCCAGGAGGAGTTCGTGGCCATGTTCTGGGAATCCTCCCCCTACGCCTGGCCGACTCTGGGCTGGCCCTCCGACATCCCGGCCATCTCCAAAGCGCAGGCGGACGAGTTCTACGGGATTTATTACTCGCCGCAGAACATCACACTGATTCTCGTTGGCGACTTTGACCCCGCCAAAGCCGAGGCGCAGGCCCGGCAGTATTTCGAGCGCATCCCGCGCGGCCCGAAAACTCCCCCGGACGTGGCGACGCTCGAAGTCAAGCAGCTTGCCGAGAAGCGCATGGTGGCCGAGGCCGAAACCAACCCGCAGGTGGACATCCTCTGGCATACCGTGCCGTTCCGGCATCGCGACTCGTATGCGCTGGACATCCTGAGCGAGCTTCTGGCCACGCGTACCGGACGGCTCTACAAAGGGCTGGTGTTGGGCAGCGGAGTGGCCACCGAAACGTATGCCGAGCAATCCTCAATGAAATGGGATGGCTTCTTCGACGCCGGCGGCGAGGCCAAAGAGGGGCACAGCCCCCAGGAAGTCGAGCAGGGCATTTACGACAACCTCGAGAAGCTGAAACAGGTGCTGGTGCCGCCCGAAGAATTACAGAAGGTGAAGAACAATTTCGCCGCTGCGGAGTATCGCCGGCTCTCGTCCAATTACCCCATCCTCATGCACCTGATTCAAAATGACGGCGAAGGCGATTGGCGCGAGATCAACGAGGCCGGTCCGAAGATTCAGGCCGTGACGGCGGCTGACGTCCAACGCGTGGCCGCCAAGTATTTCACCAAAGAAAACCGGGCCGTAGCCATCTACACGCGCAAGCCCGGCACGTCCACGCAGAAGGAACCTGCACAGGAGAGGCAATGAACGAGGCGCTTGTGGAAATCCGAAACCCGAAACCCGAAACCCGAAGGAAATCCGAGGGCCGAACTCCGAACACAAACCCTGCCCAACACGCCGCGTGGCCATTCGAATTTCGGATTTCGGGCTTCCTTCGGGTTTCGGGCTTCGGATTTCGGGCCTTTCGCGCCGCACTTGGTGCGGCTGCGCTGTTTGCCACTTTCCATCCCGCTCCTCTTCCGGCCCAGTCCGCCATCCCCGACCGTCCCGAAAAACTCACCTATCCCCCGCTGGTCTATGAGCCGCCGGCGCCGGAGAGATTCCGCGTCCAGCTCAAGAACAGCCCGGTGGCCTATGTGGTGCCGGACCGCGAGCTGCCGCTGGTTAACATTGTCGTCTATGCCCGCGCCGGCTCGTATCTTGAGCCTGCCGGCAAAGAGGGCCTGGCCGACCTCACCGGCTACCTGCTGGCCCGGGGCGGCACAAAACCCAGGACCGCCGAGGACCTCGAGGAGCGCCTGGCGTTTCTGGCCGCCCAACTCAACTCCGGCATCGGCGAAAACCAAGGCAGCGTCAGCCTGAACCTGCTCTCGAAAGACCTCGACGAGGGCCTCGCCCTCCTGCGCGAGGTCTTGACCGCGCCCCGGTTTCAGGACGACAAGATCGCCCTGCGCAAACAGCAACTGCTCCAGGCGATGAAGGAGCGCAATGACGAGTCCGAGGCCATCGAAGAACGCGAGCGGGGCTTTCTGGCCTTCGGCGAGCCGTTCTGGGCCAATCACCACTCGACCGCCGCCTCCGTGGACTCCCTCCAGCGCGCCGACCTCGAGCAGTTCCACCGCCAATGGTTTCATCCTGCCAACTTTATCGTCGCCGCCAGCGGCGATTTCGACCGCGACCTTATGGTGCAAAAGCTCGAAGCCCTCTTCGCGAACTGGCCGTTCGCGGGCGCCGCGCCGCCCCCCATTCCGACCAATACCACTTTCGCCGCGACCGGCGTTTACCTCGTGGATAAGGACGTCAACCAGGGCCGCGTGGCGATGATGCTCCCCGGCATCCTGCGCGACAACCCGGATTACTTCGCCGTGGTCGTCATGAACGACATTCTCGGCGGCGGCGGCTTCACCTCTCGCATCATGAACCGCGTGCGCTCCGACGAGGGCCTGGCTTACGACGCCCATTCGATTTTCCAGGGCGGCATCTACTACCCGCTGACGTTCACCGCCGGCTTCCAATCCAAGTCGCGCACCGTCGCCTATGCGGCCTCGCTCGTGCTGGACGAGATGAAGAAGATCACGTCCGCGCCCGTGACGGACAAAGAGTTGCAGGTCTCCAAGCGTGGGTTTATTGACCGCTTCCCGCGCACCTTCGCCACCAAGTCCCAAATCGCGAACACCTTTGCCCAAGACGAATTCACCGGTCGCTACGCCAAACAGCCCGACTACTGGAAAACCTACCGCTCCCGCCTCGAAGCCGTCGGCCCGGACGACGTCCTGCGCGTCGCGCAGAAATACCTGACCCCCGACAAACTCGTCATCCTCGTCGTCGGCCAAAAGGACCAGATCCTCCTCGGCCACCCCGATCACCCCGTCAAGCTGACGGAACTGGCCGGCGGCCGGTTGACCGACTTGCCCTTGCGCGACCCGCTGACCATGAAACCCCTCAGCCCCTCCGCGAGCGTCAAGCCCCCCTCCCAGTAGTTGCTGCTGACGCAGCAGTGGAGTCGTCAGGCAGGGTGCAGAATGGCAGCGGGCGTCTTTTCCAGAGCGGTCTTGGGCAGGCGGCCCAGGCGCACGGCGCGTTCGACGGCTTTGCGCGCGTAGTGATGATGCTCCCGAGCGCCGGCCAGCAGCCCCTCGACGCCGATGTCCGCGTCCAATTCCGGCCAATACACTGACGAGCCGCTGATCTCGAAGCGGTTGCGCTCCTCCGGCGTTGCGAGGGCGAGCGTCGGGTAGAAGGAGATCGGCACGCTAATGAACCGCCCGTCTTCCAGACGCAGCCCAAGCACTTCATCGTTCAACAGCACTTTGGAAATGAGTGGCGGCGTTTGCATGTTTATAGAGGACTTTAGCTCGAATGGCGGCCATGTTCAAGCCACCGCTCGACGATCTCCGCGCGCCGTTCCGTCACCATGCGGCGGATGTCGGTGACCTCGCTGGGGTTGAAGCCGTGATTGAATGCAAGGGTGAGGTCATCCAGCCAAAGCTTGCACTCGTGCCCAGCCTTAAAGACATGCACATGAATCCTCTCGGCCAGGTCGTAGCTGTAAAAACTGACCCGATAGCCATTCTGGATGAACACCGTCGGCATGTGGAAGAAGAGGTTAGCCTGAGCCTGCGGAACCGCTCAATCAGAAAAACGTCACGCCGGGCGCTTCTGGAAATCTGGAAATCGGAAATGGATTTGACTCGCCCCACCGCTTGGGTATGCTCTGCGCCCCGAATCCGGAAGCAGAGCTTTTATGGCAAAACTGACAGTTAGAGATTTGAACGTGCGCGGCAAACGCGTCTTTATGCGCGTGGATTACAACGTGCCGCTGGAAGAAAAAGACGGCCAGATGGTCATCACCGATGCGACCCGCATCGTCGAGACGCTGCCCACCCTGCGGCTGCTCATCGGGCAGGGCGCCAAGCTGATTCTGGCGGCCCACTTGGGCCGGCCCAAAGGCAAGCGCGAGCCGTCCATGTCCCTGCGCCCGGTGGCGGCCAAGCTGGCGGACCTGCTCGGTTGCCCCGTGGCCTTCGCGGACGACTGCATCGGCCCGAAGGTCGAGCAGACCGTCAGCGTGATGAAGCCGGGTGACGTGCTCCTGCTGGAAAACGTCCGCTATTACAAAGAGGAAGAGGCCAACGACCCGGCGTTTGCCGAAAAGCTGGCCAAGGTGGCCGACGTGTATGTCAACGACGCCTTCGGCGCGGCCCATCGCGCTCATGCCTCGACCGAAGGCGTGGCCCGCGTGGTGGCCAAACGCGGCGGCCAGTGCGCCGCGGGCCTGTTGATGGAGCGCGAGCTGAAGTTTCTGGGCGAGGAGCTGGAAAAGCCGGCCCGCCCGTTCGTCGTCATCCTCGGCGGAGCCAAGGTCTCGGATAAGATTCAGGTCATTGACCGCTTGCTGGAAAAGGCCGATGCGCTGCTCATTGGCGGCGCGATGGCCTACACGTTCCGCCTGGCGCAGGGCTTCAAGACGGGCAAATCGCTTGTCGAACCGGATAAAACCGATATCGCGAAGGCGGCCCTGGCCAAGGCCAAACAGCGCGGGGTGAAATTCCTGCTGCCCGTGGATGATGTGGTCGCAGTGCCGGTCAAAACCGACAAACTGGACAAGAAGGGCAAGCCGGTCATTGATTATCAGAACCTGCGCGTCAACACCAACATGAACTGCCCGGATGACGCCGCCGGCCTCGACATCGGCCCGGCCACGGTAAAAGCGTACTGCGACGAAGTGGCCAAGGCCAGGACTATCCTCTGGAACGGCCCGATGGGCCTCTTCGAGGACAAACGATTTGCCGAAGGCACATTCGCCGTCGCCCGCGCGGTCGCCGAGGTAACGCAGAAAGGCGGCGCCAAGAGCATCATCGGCGGCGGCGACAGCGTAAAGGCGCTGAACAAGGCCAAGCTGGGCGACAAAGTGACCTTCATGAGCACCGGCGGCGGCGCGAGCCTGGAATTCCTCGAAGGCCAGGCCCTCCCCGGCGTGGCTGCCCTGAGCGACAAATGACAGCGACCGACAATTGATCACCAATCACCAATCACCGATTACCAATCACTAACTCCTCATGAACAAAGAGCGGAAACTGATTATTGCCGGGAACTGGAAGATGAACAAGACGGTCGCCGAGGCGCTCGACCTGGTGCGCAGCCTCAAGATCGATCTGGCCAACGTCAAAGAGGTGGACATCGTGGTCTGCCCGCCGTTCACCGCCCTGGGCGAGGTCTCGAAAGCGGTCCTCGATTCCAACCTCCGGCTGGGCGCGCAAAACATGAGCGAGCACAACGTCGGCGCCTACACCGGCGAAATCGCCGCCGTCATGCTCAAGGAATTCTCCGTGCGCTACGTCATTCTCGGCCACTCCGAGCGGCGGCAATACCAGAAGGAACCCGACGCACTGATTGCCCGGAAAGCCCTGGCCGTCCACGCGGCCTCGCTCAAGCCGATTGTCTGCATCGGGGAGACGCTGGCCGAACGGGAAGCGGGCCAGATGCAGAAAGTCCTGGAAACCCAGGTGCGCGGAAGCCTAGCCGGGTTGAACAAGGAGCAGATGGCCGAAACCATCGTCGCTTATGAGCCGGTCTGGGCCATCGGCACCGGTAAGACCGCCACGACCGCGCAAGCCCAAGAGGCCCACGCGTTCATCCGCGGGGTGCTGGGAAGAATGTTCGACGAAGCTGTTGCCCGGCGCGTCCGCATCCAATATGGTGGGAGTGTCAAGCCGTCCAACGCCCGCGAGCTGATGAGCCAGGCGGACGTGGATGGCGCCCTGGTGGGCGGAGCCTCGCTTGAAACGCGCAGTTTTGCTGACATCATTAAGAATTCGATCTAGAAAGAGTATATGGGTTTTCTAATTGGCCTTTTCACGGTAGTGATGGTGGTGGACTGCCTGGTCCTGATGTTTCTGGTGCTGATTCAGCTTCCCAAGAAAGACGCGGGCGCCGGCCTGGCGTTCGGCGGCGGCGCGACCGACGCCCTGTTTGGCGCGGGTTCGGGCAATGTCCTGACGAAGATCACCAAATATGCGGCGACGACCTTCTTCGCGCTGGCAGTGGTGCTCTCCCTAATGCAACGCACTTATCACACCCGGACCACCAGCGTGTTCGAGCAGAAGCTCCAGCAAAGCAGCCCTGCGCCGCTTATCCCCGCGACACCGGGCCCGCCCCCGTCCACCCCGCTGACATCGCCGCAGACACCGGCCCCCAAGCAGGCCGCAGTCCCCGGCACAAACACCCTGAGAATCGTGCCGCCGCCGGTGGAGGACACGAATCTGCCCATCGCCATCCCACTGGCTCCGGCGCCTGCGCCGCCGCCCAAGCAGTAGCTGCCGCACACATCAGGCAAACACTGCGCAAGACCATGCAAAACCAACTGAATCGGCGTCAATTCCTCAAAGCAACCTCGCTCGCCGCGCTGACGGCACCGCTCCTTCTCCATCCCGCCCGCGGTGCCTCTGCCCGGAAAGGTCCCAATGACCGCATCACCCTTGGCGTCATTGGCACCGGCACGCAGGGGCGTGGGCTTACGAACAACTTTCTGGCGATGCCCGATACCCAAGTGGTGGCAGTCTGCGACGTTGACACCACGCGGCGGGATCACCACCGGAAGATGGCCGATGAGTTCTATACCATTAAGGGAAACACGGAATTCAAGGGCTGCACGGGCTACAAGGATTTTCGCGACTTGCTCGCGCGCCGGGATATCGACGCGGTCGTGATTGCCGTGCCCGACCACTGGCATGCCTACATCGCCATCGCAGCCTGTGAAGCGGGCAAAGACGTTTATTGCGAGAAGCCGCTCTCCTTAACCATCCACGAAGCCCGCGCCATGGTGCAGGCGGCCCGGAAATATGACCGGGTGTTCCAGACCGGCTCGATGCAGCGGTCGTCGAATGAGTTTCGCCAAGCGTGCGAATTGGTCCGCAATGGACGCATTGGCAAGGTCAAACAGGTCATCGTCGATGTGGGGCCGCCTTCGGTGCCGTGCGATTTGCCGGAAGAGCCAATGGAACCGGGCCTGAACTGGGACCTGTGGCTGGGGCCGGCGCCGCAGCGGCCCTACAACTCGGTGCTCAGCCCGCGCGGCGTGCATCAGCACTTCCCTGACTGGCGGAACTACCGCGAATACTCCGGCGGCGCGATGACGGATTGGGGCGCGCACCACTTTGACATCGCCCAGTGGGGACTGGGCATGGACGAGAGCGGGCCGGTCGAGATCATCCCTCCGGAAGACCCCAAAGCGACCCGGGGTGTGCGCTATCTCTACGCCAATGGCGTGGAGATGATCCACGGCGACAGCGGCGGGGTGCTGTTCATCGGCACCGAAGGCAAGATTCTGGTCAACCGCGGCAAGTTCGAGGCCACGCCGGCGTCGCTGGCCGAAGAGCCGCTCGGTGACAACGCGATTCGCCTCTACAAGAGCTACAGCCACACCAAGGACTTCCTGGACTGCCTGCGCAGCCGCAAGAAACCGATTTGCGACGTGGAGATCGGCTGCCGTTCGGTGACCGTCTGCCACCTCGGCAACCTCGCTTACTGGCACCATCGGCATTTGCGCTGGGACCCGGCCAAAGAAAGGTTCGTGGGTGACAAAGAAGCGAACCAATGGCTGGATCGTCCCAAACGCGGTCCCTGGAACGTGTAATGCGCCGGGCGTGCCGGGAAAGGCTGCCCCAACGGCCACCGGCGGGAATAAGCCCACGCAGCCTCGGCGTCATTACCGCGAACTGCGTTAACTCCCTCTTTCCCGCTTGGGTAAGGTTTTCCCGTGAGTCAACGCGCCCTGGCCGAGTTGATCAAAACAGGACTTGCATTCCGGCAGGATTCCTTTAGTTTGTCCCCGCCTGCGAGAAAGCGAGCGTAGCTCAGTCTGGTAGAGCGTCACCTTGCCAAGGTGAATGTCGAGGGTTCGAATCCCTTCGCTCGCTCCATGTTTTCCTGAGGAAAACGCATACCCCCTCAGTTTTTGCTACGGTTTTGCTACAAAATTTCCGGGGTGCCACTGCGCTTGCCCTTCACCTGACGCACCCC
>Ga0187872_10001869_pt1 | contig 20105 bp, 17 predicted proteins | sample June2016WEW_16_4_FD_132973 | JGI IMG/M metagenome (GOLD analysis project Ga0187872, IMG submission 132973) | Peatland microbial communities from SPRUCE experiment site at the Marcell Experimental Forest, Minnesota, USA - June2016WEW_16_40 | ecosystem: Environmental > Terrestrial > Soil >...
GCGCCGATATTTTCCGTCCACTTACCGACCTTCAGCCCGATCAGGTTCGAGCCGAGCGCGATCCAAATCAACGCCACTGTGGCGGCGAGAAGATAGAAACGGTTGTCGCCCAGGCGAGCGAACAAGGGACCGAACATGGAGAAGCCAACCTTGACATACAGAAGGGCGGCAGTCGGGAACAAGAACGCTATCCCCATCCAATAAACCCAGAAACAGAGGAAACCGGGCCACGCTCCGAAGTCTCCCCGGGTCCAAAGATATAACCCGCCCGCCCCGGGGTATTTCGCTACGAGTGCCGCCACGGCCACGGCCAGAGGCACCATAAACAACACCGCCGCCAAAAGCCAAAGCGTGACGGAACCTGGTCCGGCATGTGCCGCGATCGGGATCCATCGTGTGGCAGTGATGCAGGTGATGGCAAACAGCGTGAGGTCACGCAGTCCGAGCTCGCGCTTGAGCGCGGGTTTAGTAGACATGTGCGGGCAGAATACCTTGGTACGCCGTAAGTGCGAAGCTAAGTAGCATCGCTGAGAACAGCCATTGCGGCATTGCGCCCATTGATGCCGATCACGCTGCCTCCCGGATGCGTGCACGCTCCGCACAAGTAGACGCCCGGCATCGGCGTTCGCGCCGAAAGCCGGCTTGACCACATGTATGGAGGCAAGCACTCGCCCTGAAAAATGTGACCGCCGGTGAGTCCCACCTTCCGTTCGATATCCGGGGGGCCAAGCACCTGCGTATCGATGATGGCGCTGTCGGTATTGGAGCAGAAGCGGGCGAGGGAGTTGAGCGCGAGTTGGCGGACTTCCTCTCGCCGCTCATCCCATGTGCCGCGCGCGAACTTGTATGGGACGTACTGCGCAAAGACGCTCATTGTATGCTGCCCGCCGGTTGTAACGGTCGAATCGTGGATACTCTGGAAGTAGAGCTCGCACCATAGATGCTGAGGCAATTCGCCGCGGCGCGCGGCGGCAAACGCCGCCTTCCACTCAGCTTTGGTGAGCGACGTGTTGATCTGTCCGTAGTGGTGCGGCTGATCGGTTCCGGGCCGCGAGGTGAAGTTAGGCAGTTCACGGAGCAGCACGTTCAGCTTCACGGTGCAGCCCTCCATCGGAATCTGCTCGACGCGCTTGCGCCACGCGGAATCGGCCGCAGGGCCCAGCAGGCGCAGCGTCTGCCGTGGGTCGGCATTCGAGATCACGACTGGAGCAGCGATGAATTCGCCGCCATCGAGGATTACGCCTTCGGCAGGCACGATCCGTGCGACAGGGACACTTGTGGCGACCACCGCTCCCGCCTCCCGCGCGGCATCGCAAAAGTAGAACGAGACCATCCCCATACCGCCTTTCACGTAGCCCCACATGCCGGGCATTCCGCCCAGTCGGCCCGATGCATGATGGAAGCGGATGCTGGCGGTTCCTGCGTCGAATGGGCTGGCGTTCGTCCCAATCACTCCTTGCCCGAGGTACGCAGTCTGTAGCCGTTCGTCACGCAAGTAGTATTCAACGAACTCGGCCATCGACCAGTCGAAGAGCACGTGCCTTGCTTCGTCATCTTTCCCGAGCCGCCCTTCAATCTGTTCGTGGGTCGGAGGCTCGCCGATCCACAGATCGCCATCACCTGCCGGACGCAAAGCATCGCGCAATCTGCGGAGCACGTCACTCATCGCGCGCCAGCCTTCGACATCCCCGGGAGCGAAGTTGCGAATTTCCGCCTCGCACTGGTCGTCACTGTGCCAGAGTTGAATGCTGGAGCCGTCGTGGAATGGGACGAAGAGCCCGTTGACCGCAGGTGTCCACTGAAAGCCGCGCTCGGGTAATTTCAACTCAGAGACGACCAAGGGATGTAGCAGTCCGGCTAGATACGCGCATGGGGACATGCGAACGCCGGGGAACGGTTCCTCGATGGTGCAGGCGCCACCTACTCGCGTGCGGCTCTCCAGCACCAGCACACGCTTGCCCGCACGTGCCAGGTACGCCGCGCAGGCAAGGCCATTGTGGCCGGCTCCGACAATAACCATATCCCAGCGGTGCGGGGCTAATTCACGGACGGGAGCGGGCAATCCAATTTCGCCGAGGACGGCGGCCGTGGGCGAGATCACGGTCTCAGTATCTACCGTGAGGCGCAAGGTTGGGAAGCGGACAATCACCACGTAAATGAGCACAATCGTGTGGCTAGCGCTCCCGGCCTCCACAGCAGATTCCTACTAGGTCTACGAATTCTTCGCCTGATCGCTGACACCTCCTGGATCACGACGCACTCAGACCTGACCTATTTGACTGGGGCGCCTCGTCTAGCGGATTAGCATGGCGTCGCCATAACTATAGAAGCGATAGCCGGCGCTCACCGCATGGCGATAGGCACGCAAGACATTCTCCCGCCCGGCGAAGCCCGCAACCATCGCAAGCAAGCTCGAGCGCGGCAGGTGGAAATTCGTGAGCAGTTGATTCACGACGTGGAACGGTTTGCCGGGGTACAGAAATACCTTCGCTTCGGCCTTCCCCGGCGCGAAAGCCTCAGCACGGCCCAGGTTCCTTTCGGCGGCGTCTTCGAGTGCCCGGACCACCGTCGTGCCAACGGCCAGCGCCGGACGACTCTCGCGCTGCGCTCGCACGATAGCGGAGGCCGTCACTTCGGGGATGTCGTAGGTTTCCGCGTGTATTTTGTGGTCTTCGAGGCGCTCCGTGCGAATCGGCTCAAATGTGCCTAAACCCACTTCGAGAGTGATCTCGGCGATTTCAATGCCCCGCCCGCGGAGCCGCTCAAGAATCCCGGAAGTGAAATGCAGTCCGGCGGTGGGCGCCGCGACTGCATTTCCCTGCCGCGCAAAGATCGTCTGGTAGCGCTCGCGGTCAAGCGGCTCGTCGGCGCGCTTGATATAGGGCGGCAGAGGAATATGCCCGAGACGGCCAAGCGTTTCGTGAAAGCCGTTCTTCGATTTGAAGCGCAGCAGACGGAGACCGTATTCGCCTCGTGCCTCCACCTGGGCTTCGAGTTCGCCTTCACCGAAGATGATTCGTTCGCCCGTGGCTATTTTTCTTCCGGGCCGCACCAGCGTCTCCCACGTGTCCACTCCGACTTGCCGGACGAGGAGCACCTCGATCGACGTTTGCAGGAATTCCCCGCGGGCCGGATTGTGACGGCCCGGCGTCTGCGCGTGAATCCCGGAGCGGCGGCCGAAAAGCCGGGCGGGCAAGACCCGAGCGTTGTTGACGACGATGAGTTCGTTGCCGCGCAGCAGCTCCGGCAACTCGCGAAACCAGCGGTCTTCCCAGGCGCCCGTCGCGCGGTCGAGCAGCAGCATGCGAGAGGCATCGCGTTCCGCGAGCGGCCGCTGCGCGATGCGGTCGGCGGGCAAATCGTAATCGAACTCGCCTACGTTCATACGCGGCTACGGTTTTCCGGCGCGCTCGGCGATGGCGGCGACTTCCTTCATCTCATCATGAATGAGGCCGTTTGACGCGAGCAGATGGGGGCCACCCGGATGATACGGCCGGCCGCCGAGATCGGTCACAATTCCACCGGCTTCGCGGACGAGCAGCACGCCGGCAGCCGTGTCCCACGAATTCAGGCTGAATTCCCAAAAAGCATCGAAACGCCCGCAGGCGACCGAGCAGAGATCGAGTGCAGCCGAGCCGTCGCGGCGGACGCCGTGGGAACGCAGCGTGAACTCCCAGTAGTAGTTCATGTTGGCGCTCCGCTTTCGCTGGTGGGTCGGAAAGCCTGTGGCGACGAGACTGTTGGCCAGTTTATCGACAAACGAAACACGAATGCGCTGTTCGTTGAGATATGCGCCCTCGCCGCGCGCGGCCGCAAAAAGCTCTCCGCTCACAGGGTTAAACACGGCGCCCGCAATCGGCTCTCCCTCCTCGCAGAGACCGATCGACACCGCGAAGCAAGGATAGCCGTGCGCAAAGTTGGTCGTGCCGTCGAGGGGATCCACGTGCCAGCGATACTTTGCACCCGCCGCTACGGCGCCGCCGCCCTCTTCGGCGACGATCGCGTGGCCGGGAAAACATTCCTTTAGCCGCGCTACGATCATGGCTTCGGAGCGACGATCCGATTCGGTGACGATATCGACTTCGCCTTTGTACGAAATCTGTTTGGGGCGTTCGAACTCGCGGCGCAGGACGGCACCCGCCTCGCGGGCCGTTTCGATGGCGACTTTGAGGAACTCGTTCATCGCGGCGCGGCGGGCGTGAAATACTCCTTTCGATAGCGCAATACGTAGTCGCCCTTCACGTCCACTTGCACGTGGCGGTCGCTCGCGGGCGGCGGCGTGGGCTGCGGATAATAGCCCAGCAGGTACTGCGTGCGCAGTTCGCGATCGATCCGGTCGAACATCTCATCGAGCTGGCTCATTTCGTCGAGAATGAACATGGCCCCGCCGGTGCTGTCCGTAATCGTGATCAACGCGTGTTCCCCGGCCGTGTTGCGCCCGCCCTCGTTTTTCACGGGACGGATCACGATGGTGTAGAGCAGCGCCCCGGACACAACGGCTGCGTGCCGCGCGTCGTCGAATTTCAAGACGCTCGTCGTCTCCCCAGCGTCTGTGACAAGCACGATTGCCCGCCTCCGCGCCCCGGGGCGCCGCCTGAGCGCATTCGAGCCCAGAACGACGGCATCGTAGATCGACGTTCCCGTGCCCGGAAGGATGTGCCGCACGGCGGCCTGCAATTTCGGCACATCGTCGGAAAAATCGGAAAGCTGCGTCACCGACTCCGAGAATTCGAACACGCCGAGCGTATCTCCCGGACGCACGACCTGGCGGATGAAATGCGCCGCCGCTTCCGTCTCAAACTTCAGATCCTTGAACGCGCTCATGCTCGAATCCACCATGAGCGCGAGATCGAGCGGGCGGTTCGTCTCGGCTTCGAAGCGCTCGATCTTCTGCGGCACGCCTTCTTCGGAAAGCGAAAAAACGTCCTGTGTAAGATCGGGAATGGGCCGGCCGTTCGCATCGGTAACGCTTGCGAGGATGTTGACGAGATCCGTCTGCACGCGGATTTCGTTTCCGCGTCTTTGCTGCCAGGCCCCCAGGGGAATCGCCAGGGCGGTGATGCCCGCAAATGTACCCGTAAGCAGGATACTCAGCGCTAGCCGAGATTTCCTCATCTACGATGTAGATTCATCCGGCCGGGAAATGGCTTCCTGCGAGGGCACTTCGCCTTCGGCCCACACGGCCCCGCCGGTGAAGTACTCCTTCTTCCAGATGGGCACGGCGCGCTTGAGGGTGTCAATGGCGTAGCGGCAGGCGTCAAACGCGGCGTCGCGGTGCGGCGAGCTCACAGCAATCAGCACGCTCGTCTCGCCGATCTCGAGCCGGCCCAGCCTGTGAACGATGGCGAGCCGGTGCACCGGAAATTTCGCGCGGATTTCGGCGCCGATCTCGCGCATCTTGGCGCAGGCCATCGGTTCGTAGGCCTCATAATCGAGATAGAGCGTCTGCCGGCCCTTGAAGTTGTTGCGCACGAAACCGTCGAAAACCACCACCGCTCCGTCCTCTGGCGCCTTCAGGCTTTCGACGATCTCGCGTGGCTGGATCGGCTCACGGACGAGCCGGAAGATGTCTTCCGCAACGGCCGCTTGCTGGCCGCCGCTGACGGGCGGCAGAAACGCCACCTCGTCGCCGCTCGAGAGCGGCGCGCGCCACGATGCATACGCCTGATTCACCGAGGCGGCAATCGACGCGCGGAAACCGGTAAGCTTCGGGAAACGCCGCTCATAGCGCTCGAAAACGTCTTCGACGCGCGCGCCGTCCGAGAGCTCCGCTTCCTCTTGTGCGACGCCGGTGATTTCTTTGAGCTGGCCGAAAAACAGCACGCGAACGCGCATACAGCTATTCTATCGCGCTGCCATGCCAACGAGAAGCGCACTCGGCGCGGAGGTTCTGTTTGCCTCGGCGATTCGTTCGGGGTAGAATGCCGGGCGTTCGTTGGCTTCCACTCGCTCTGGGCGCCCGCAAGCGTTCGGATCGGACGGGCGGTTTAAGCGCTATGAAGTTCCCCATCGTAATCCTCGCGTAGGTCAGCACCGCAAGCTGTTCGCAGTTTCGCGTCCCGAATAGTCCTTTTTGTCTGGCAGCGTCAACGTTGCGCCTGTGTTTCCTGCACCTTGACGCAGAAAGCCGCGGATAGTCATGAGTATGGCAGTTGCGGAGGCATCACAACCGACTTGTGGAGTTCGATCCGCGAGGCGCTTCGCGGGTCGCACCAGGACTTCACCACGGGAAGCCTGAACCGGGCCATCCTGCTGCTGGCGATTCCCATGGTGCTGGAAATGGTCCTTGAGTCGCTGTTTGCAGTCGTGGACGTCTTCTGGGTGGCGCACGTCGGAGCGAACGCCGTGGCCACCGTTGGCCTGACGGAATCGCTGCTGACTCTGGTTTTCGCCATCGGCATGGGGCTGAGCCTTTCGACGACCGCCATGGTGGCGCGGCGCATCGGTGAAAAGAACCCGGAGGGAGCCGCGGTCGCGGGCGTGCAAGCCATCTTCTTCGGGCTCGCGGTCTCCGTACTGATCGGGGTGCCGTTCTTCATTTTCGCGCCCCGGCTGTTGCATCTGATGGGCGCCTCGCCCGAAATCGCCGCGACTGGCGGCTGGTATGCCCGAATCGCGCTGGGCGGCGGCAGCGGCGCCATTGTTCTGCTGTTTCTCAACAACGCGATCTTCCGGGGAGCAGGCGACGCCGCGATCGCCATGCGGCTTCTGTGGGTTTCGAACATCATCAACCTGGCGTTGGACCCCTGCCTGATTTTCGGCTTGGGACCGTTTCCGCGTCTCGGCGTCACAGGCGCGGCCCTTGCAACGTTCACCGGCCGGAGCATCGGTGTGGCCTACCAGTTCTATCGGCTGATGCGCGGCTCGGACCGCATCCGCGTGCTCCGCGAGCAAGTTCGCCTCAACCGGAAAGTCCTGCTGCGGCTGATCCGCTTGTCGTGGACCGGCATACTGCAGTTTTGCATTTCGCAGACGAGTTTTATCGGCCTTGTGCGCATCGTGAGCATGTTCGGCGGCGCGGCCCTGGCGGGTTATACGATCGCGATTCGCATCGTGATATTTGTGATCTTGCCCTCCTGGGGACTGAGCAACGCGGCAGCCACGCTCGTCGGTCAGAATCTCGGCGCCAAGCACCCCGACCGCGCCGAAGCTTCCGTTTGGCGCACGGGCCTCTACAACATGCTGTTTCTCGGCAGCGTCGGCGTGGTTCTCGCTGTGTTTGCCGGGCCGATCGTGCGTCTGTTCACGAGCGATCCAGCGGTCGTTTCGCTCGGGGCGTCCTGCCTCCGCATCGTGAGCTACGGCAATATCGGCTATGCGTACGGCATGGTGATGCTCCAGGCGTTCAATGGCGCCGGAGACACCGTGACGCCCACAATCGTTAACTTCTTCGGCTTTTGGGTGCTCGAAATTCCGTTGGCTTATTGGCTGGCGATCCCGCAGGGGCTGCATGCCAATGGCGTGTATATCTCGATCGTGATCGCCGAGGGAGCAATGGCGGGCGTGAGCATACTCCTGTTCAAGCGCGGGCGCTGGAAGCTTCGTCAGGTCTGAAAGCCGTTGTCAGTGACCGGCGGGCGCGGAGTTTGTCGCTTCGCGCGCCAGGCGGGCTACGTCATCCAGTCGCGATGAAGCCCGCAGAAGCGCGGCCGCGAGCGATTCGGCCTCGTGGTGCAGCGTGGCCGAATCCTTCCGGTCGAGCGCTTCGGTTTCGCCCGGCAGTAATTCCGCAGCGTAACCAGCATAGCTTCCGGGAGCATAGATCACATGCTTGAACCAGGGGCGACCGGCGAGCCCTTCTGGCGTGAGAAAAGCCTGTTCGACACCGGCGAGCGCGTGGTTGATCTGCCCGGCCTTGGCGGAATCAAGCGGCGCGGCCGAAATGGCGAGGAGCGCCTGTGAGGCGCGCGCGGCGGAAGCCGAGAGGTGCGCTGCGGCGTCCAAGACTGGCTCCATACTGTCTTCGTCTGTTGGGCTGATGGCGCTGGCGCGTGTGAATACATCCGTCGCGGTGTGCTCGATCTTCGACGCGTAGGCCGCATAGTCAAACGGCAAGATGTCCGCTTCGTCGAGCCGCAGCGCGAGCGTGCCGAGAATCTGTGCCAGCGCAACGTGATAGCCAAACGTGGGATCGCCGAAATGCTTCATCCAGTAGAAATCGTCATAGAGCGAGTGATACACGCCGTAGTCGCCGCCGAATCCCATGTCAATCGAAGGAATCCCGGCGTAATCGAAGAATGGGCAGAAATCCGATCCTGCACCCAGATCTTCGACTGGAGCGTCGTCTGATGCTTCCGCCTGTGGCGCCTGCCGCCCCGTCCCTGAAATCTGCTCCTTTTCCCTGGCCCTCGCAGCCTGTTCGCGCCAGGCATCGTAGACGCTGCCGCTCGTCTCCGGATCGCGCACCTCGCGTGCCACCTCGCGTAGCAGCTCCTTGAGCGACGGCGGGGCTGACGCGGCAAAATCCGGGCCCGCTACGCCTACGTCGGCGTTGATGTAGGTGACCGCTTTCGCTTGCAGCTGGGCGCGGTTCGCCTCGACCCACTCGGTCGAGCCAAGAAGCCCAGGCTCCTCGCCGTCCCAGTGGCAGATCACGATCGTGCGCCGCGGCTTCCACCCGGATCGCGCAAGCTCGCCCAGCGCGCGCCCGGTCTCAAGCATCGCGACCGTTCCGCTGCCCGGATCGGCGGCGCCGAAAACCCACGCGTCGTGATGATTGCCCAATACGACCCTTTCGTCGTCCGACGTGCCGTGCAGCATAGCGATCACGTCATAAAGCGGCCGCTGCGCGTAGTCCATCACCAGCTTCATGTGGACCTCGGCATCGCCCGGTCCCACGTGATAGGTGAACGGCAACCCGCCCTGCCACCCGCGCGGAACGTGCTTGCCTCCCAGACTCTCGAGAATCACCGAGGCATCCTGGGCGTTGATGGGCATCGTCGGAATGCGCGGCAGATCGGCAGCGTCGGCCGGCGCGATGCGCTTGGCATCCGGGGTCGCAGCAACTCCCGGCGTCAGAGGGTCTCCCGGATACAGTTGCGTATAGACGATCGATCCGCGCTGAATGCCGCTCATCGGCCTCCAGGGCCCGCGCGGATACACATCGCCCGCGACGTAACCATCCTGTTCCGGATCGGAATACAGGATCAGACCGGCGGCCTTGTGCTCCTCCGCCAGTTTTGCCTTGATGCCGCGATAGCCTCGGCCGTAACGCGCGAGAACGACTTTCCCTTCAACGCTCACGCCGAGCGCCGCAAGCTCGTGGTAGTCGTCTGGTGTGCCGTAGTTCACGTAAACAACCTGCGCGGTCACTTCGCCCGAAGGGGAATAGGCGTTGAATCCGGTGACGGCGCGCTCGTCGTAGGTGGCCTTGTCGCCCTCGAATGGCTGCTCGGGTGAGGCGAGAGGCTTGTGCGCGGGCTTCGTCAGCTCGAGTTTCACCTCGCGGGCCTGCGGCAGCCAGACGTTGTAGCTGACGATCTCGACATCAAAGCCAAAGCTCCGGTATTGGTCGCGCAGCCATTCCGCCACACGACGGCTCGCCTCCGTCCCGGCCAAGTGAGGTTCGCTCGTCAGATGCCGCGAGTTATTCTCGGCATGGGTGGCGTCGGGAATGCTCCGAAGCTTTTCCTCGAGCTGCCTCTCCATCTCGACGCGCGCGGGCGCAAATCCGCGAATTCCCCCGATCGCTTGCGCGCCGCCGGGAATCAGACTCGAAAATAGAAACAGGCCCGCGACCAGAGTGGCGGCCGCGCAGCGTCTCAATGCACAGCTCATCCGGACTCCACCAAAGAAGCGGTTGATTCTACCGCATCGCAGTGTGTGGCGTCCTGTCTGCGGCAACTTGTTGACGCAAAATTCGACAGAGTCATTAGGATCGGCGGCGCTGAAATTCCCGCGCGGCCTATTGTGCGCTTGACGCAGTGAACTGCGGGCCGTAGCTTAGACTGTTGCGCGCGGGGGGCGTGCGGACAACACCATGAGAATCCTGATATCAGGCGCGTCCGGCCTTGTCGGCAGGGCGCTCGCGAGCGCTTTGCGTGCGGAAGGCCACACAGTCGCGCGCCTCGTCCGTCCCGGAAACGCGCCATCTGCCGGAGACGTGTCCTGGGACCCGATGGCCGCAACGGTAGACGTTTCCGCCATGGACGGCACCGATGCCGTCGTGCATCTCAGTGGAGCCAACATCGCGGCGGGCCGCTGGACGCCTAAACGGAAGGCACTCCTCCGAAGCAGCCGCATCGCTACTACGCGGGTCTTGGTGGATGCGCTCGCAAACTTGCGGCGAAAGCCGTCCGTATTCTTGTGCGCCTCTGCAACGGGCTACTACGGAAACCGAGGCGACGAAATCCTGACCGAGTCAAGCGGGCCGGGCACCGATTTTCTCGCGCTTCTTGCGCGAGACTGGGAGGCGGAGGCCGCTCGCGCCGAACTGAGCGCGATCCGCTCCGGGATCCTCCGCTTCGGCATAATTCTTTCAGGCAAGGGCGGCGCTCTCCCGAAGATGCTGATGCCCTTCCGATTTGGCTTGGGCGGCCGCCTCGGGACCGGCAATCAATGGATGTCATGGATTGCGCTTGAAGACTCCATCGATATCATCCGCTCCGCCATCGCGAATGCGCAGCTGCGCGGCCCTTTGAACGTCGTGGCACCGAATCCGGTGCGGAACGCCGAGTTCACGCGAATCGTGGCGGCTGTTCTGCACCGGCCTGCGATCTTCCCCGTACCAGCATTTGCCCTGCGGGTCGCGGTCGGCGAAATGACCGACGCGCTGCTCGCAAGCCAGCGCGTCATCCCCGAGCGGCTTATTGCGACGGACTATCACTTCCGCTTCGATAATCTCGAAACCACGCTGCGGGCGACGCTGGCCAAGGCCTAGCCCGCCTTTCCCTACGGGCGGCACGGTCGACGCCCGCGGTCGATACGAATTTCAATCCCCGCATTCGCCCCGCCGCGCCGTGAAGCCCGCCGCCCCTGCGCATAAAACAGAAGCGGCTCCCGGGAAGGGCGGGAGCCGCTCTGGGTGTCGTGCGTACAAACTCGTGCTACTGAGTTGGCATGATCTGCTGCGAGAACCCGATCGTATTGATCGTCCGGAGCACCGGCGTGAGCGGCGGCAACCATTGCGGCCCGTTCGAGAAGGTCGTATCGAAATTGTATACGCGGTTGGGCGGTGTGTAGACGGTATTGACGTCGCCCTTATATACTCCCACCGCCTGCCGGTTATAGTAGAAGCTTACCAGCGAGCCCGTGTAATAAATCGTCTGCCCACCAGTCGACACTGTACCTGGGAACCCATAGCCGCTACCGGGACTCATATTCTCCAGATACCGCAGGAAGTTATGGAGACCGCCATCCGTCCCGAAGTCTTCGGGCTGCCCGGTCGGTTGAGGAAAGGGGATTCCCTTGCCGGCGATGAGCGCCACCCGGTACGCAGTCTGCTGTCCTGGACGCGCGTCACTCAGGTATGGCGATATGAATGAATTGACGTCGTTCCAACCATCGGAGAGAAAGGTGACCGCGTCAGCAGCAACGGAGGTAGCCACGGCGCCGGCGGCGGTCACGCTTCCGCCGGGCGCGTTGTAATCGTCCTCAATGTAGACGGGGTTCTCCGATGCAATCGTCAAGCCACACGGAGGATTCGGGCTTGCTCCATAGCAACTTGTGCCGAGATTGAGCGTGGCACCGTTGACGATCTTAAGGGCGCGCCGGAAGAAGGCTGGAGGGTTCTCTCGGGCATTCCGAATGGAAACATAGACGGCTCCGGGCCATGTATTTCCTTTCGACGTGCAAAAGGTCGGGTCCGGTTCCAGCACTGTGTTCGTCCCGCTGTTGAGGAGGCCGCTGGGACTCAATCCGTAAATTGCCGTTTCCGTGCCGCCATAGGTGCGCAATGTTGTGTCACCCTCGAGATCCTCTCCGGGGTCCAGCGTGCTACTGGGGCAACCATGGGCGGCGTCCTCTGTCCCGTTTACGATGTCGTTGTAGCCGTAGGATCCGGTTCTCGCGGGGGTGCTCAGGGTGCTGTCGAGTTGTTCCCCGCGGCGATCGGAGAAATAGACGGAATATCCCGTCGCGTTGCTGAGGCTCAACGCCGTTTGGTTGTTCTTGAACCATTTCGCCAGGTTTGCGGCGTCGAGTTCGATGTAGTTCATCACGCCCGACGCTGTAATTAGCGGATTTTGCGACCCATCCTGGGGCATGTCGGTCGAATTGGTTTGCACTCCTCGTTGAAGCGCTTCCCTCGTGTCAAAAAGCACCATGGGCCAATAATCCGTCCCAATTGAGCCGTTACCGCAATTGACTCCTGAGCTGCTGGCCTTTGAGTTTGGATAGAAGTCGGAGGGGTTATCACGCACGCGTTCGATGCGTATGATGGCGTTGGTGTCAGGATTGGAGCAGGCGTACGCAGTACCCCCGGTGGTCGAATTCCCGCCCGGTACATATAGATTCCCCATGGTGCTCGAATCAATCTGCGTGATATTGAGGACCGGCAGGGTAAGCAATTGAGTCGCGGAACTAACCGCATTCAGGTTGCTTTTTGTCTGCGGGTTGATATTGCGGCCCCGAATACCCAGTGCCAGAATCGTACTCGTGACGTCGTGGAAGGTCCCAGTGTTGTCCTGGTATTCGATCTTGATGCAACCGGTGATCGTGTGGTCCCCGTTCGCGACCCAGTAACCGTCACTCGCTGTGTATGCGCTGCCGCTGCCCGCACCGGACGTCGCAACGGTAAACGGCATAGAAGAACCGTTTAAGTCGATAGGGGTCGTCGAAGTTACTGTGTCGAGGCTCATCATGTCCGAGCCTGCGCAGCCGCTGCTCGGAACTCCTGGCGTCTTGTAGTCGTCCAACAGAATCCGAAGCGTGACCTCGGAGAAATACTGCTGGCTGAATTCGGACGGGTTGCTGGCAAGCTCACCCGGAACAGGCCGCCGGATCAGTTCGATCGGACTTGTGATTCCGCCCAGAGCTGTGGACGTCAAGCTGAGAGGCGCCACACCATTTTCAAGCTCGCCATTATAGGCGCTTACGATGCTACTCCACGATGGATTCGCGGTAGTGCTCACGTTTCCGTAGACGCTGCTGCCGGTCACACTGCTCTGGGTTATGCCCAGCGGGAGCCACGGCGAGTTGCTGTAATTCGGTGAAGTGGGCGTTGTGCTCGTATTCTCCGTCGTTGAAATCGATACGATTCCGGAGTAATCGCCTCCTGCCGCGATTGTGGTGCCGCCTGGGTAGCCATTTTCAAGGTTGGTCCGGATCACTTGGCCGACCACCGTCACCTTGTCATTGATCAACAATGGGCCCGAATTTGGCGCGAGCCAGAGGTTGCCGTTCGTGTGAACTCGCCCGCCAAAGTCGAAGGAGGGTCCATTGAAAAACGCCAGGTCCGAATCCGAATACACACCGAACTGAAACACTGGAATCGCCACAAGCTGAACTTGCCGCTGGAGCTTCACTTCGGAACCGGCCACTTCCTGCTGCGCGGCGACCGACAGGGTCAACTGAGTGATCAGTCCTTGCAGGCCCGAGTACGCGCTGGGCGGGAGGATCGTCGCATTCACCGACGACGGAGTGCAGGGAGAGGCCAGCGGCGATCCGCACTCGATCTGGTAAGTCGAGCCCAGCGTATTCTGGTACGTGATGCCCGGGAGCGAAGGAGGGTTCGACGTGATGGTCGCAAGGTTTGCGGCGGAGACGGAACCCTGCGTTGCAAATTCGTTTCCTACATCGGCCGTCAGCTTCTCCATGCCGGCTTCCGCGCCGTAGAACGCGAGTTCCCGGTTTGCGTTATTGCCGCCCAGACGCTGATCGGTCATCACCATCCAGGACATTCCCACCACCATGGCGGAAATGAGGATCAAGATTAACATCACGGTGATGAGCGCAACTCCTTTTTCTCGTCTCGTTCTCACAGCTCGTCTCCTTTGGAAACTATCCCGTTTGCGGCTCGCTTCAAGGCGTCGTGCTGCTCGTGGTGAACGAATTCACGAACGACAGGCTCCGGACGCTCACTTGAGTGCTCAGGCTGTTGTAGAAGTAGTCCTCACCTGGGGCCTCGGTGAACGGGTATAACGATCTCGCCCCGATAGTTACGTTCACTGCGCGAATCTGCGAGGGAGAATCGCCGCCCAGCGGCGTAGACGCATCACCCGGTCCGTTCGAGTAGGTGCCAGTGGGAGCCCCGGAACCGGTAATGTCGTAGCTGAAGCTCAAGTCGTCGATACAGTCGCCGATGGGCTGCGGCGGATTCACCGGAGCACCGGACGGGTACCCGGGATAGTTCACCTGGCGTACCAATTGCGGGCACCTTTGATTGGTCGTCGAATCGACGTAGTAGGTAACCATCCACACGCGCGTAATCGTAGTCGCCGTTGTGGACGCTTTCATTGCCTGGACAGTACCGTCCGGATATGTAGAGGCGCTCAGTGCATTCAATCCGGCAGGGTCGCCCGCGGCAAAATTGATCGTTTGGCCGGAAACGCTTGTGACGTACTCAAGGGCTGTGCCATTCCCATTCGTAAACAGGATCAGATTACCGACCCCAACGGGCGTGGGCCCGCCCGGCATCGTGAAACAGCCTGCAGCCAGAGTCACCGAAGTGCCGCTCGCATTGATCGTACCCGCGCAGGTCGGACTCGATGCCGACGCAACCGGAGCGCTGTTCAGATAATGCCCGCTCGCATCCACGAGCGTGTTGTCGGCGTAAATGACGTTGATAATATCGGTTTGAAGGTTCCCGTTCAGGACGGCGCCTGTAGTGGCACTGACTGTCAACGCGTCTTGACCCTGCTCGTATCCCGGCGTAATCACGGGCAGCGCTGTGTAGGAAGTGAGGAACGTCGTCGCTGGAGTGATGATACCTGGACGATTGAGGTTCGAGGCGCCTGAGGTGTTGAGAGGGATGTCGATCCCTCCCGGGGGCACTCCTTCTCCTGCCTGCATCAGATCGCGAACGACGAAATGCATGCCAGCCCGCAGATTTTCCTGCGTGTTCGCTTCGAGAGCCACTCCGCTTGTGACGCGCTGCGCCTGGATCAGGATGCCAACGGTCGTGGCGACCACGACCGACAGGATCGCCATCGCCGTCATCAATTCAACCAATGTGAATCCGTTTTCCCGCTTCATTCTGGCTCCTCGCGGCGCTAGTCAAAAGCCGAGATCATTGAGTTCAACGTGTAGCTGCGCGTGAAGCGTCCGGTAGTGTAATTCACCGTAACGCTGATCGAGCGCAGGTTCGGGTCGCCGTTGACGTTGGTGATGGTGATCGTGCGCGTAAAGTTCTGGAGGTAGTACAAGACGTCATCCGGAGTGCCCAGTTTCCCATCCGGGCCTGGGTAAAGAATGTAGTCCAGAGGAGCTGAATTATCGTTGATCGAACCGACCAGCCCGTCGGAACCCGGCTGCCGGATCGGCTGCGCCGTCGAGTAAAATAGCCCCGTCGGATTGGTCGTGCTGTTGTTCGAAACCTGAGCCCATGTGATCGAGCTGTCGTATTTCGCGGTGAAGATGGTCTCGATGGCCTGGTCCGCTTTCTGTTGCGCGATGAAATCAGCCTGCGAACCCGCCATGTAAGCGAGTGAATCCGCGAGCATCGCCGCAAGCCCTAAAACCCCGATGGACAGGACGGCTACCGCGATCGCCATCTCGATCAGGGTGAAGCCTTTTTCCGGTTGCCGGGCCTTCGGTTGGCGCATCGTCGCAGTCTCCTTCAGAACTGAATCCATGAAGCTCCGGTGGACCTCCAGCCGTGCACGCGCCCGGTCGCGCCCATGACTGTCACTGCCCGCGCCGAAGACGCATTGCCCGCAAGAGCAATTGAGATCGTCCCGTCGATGGGCAAGTTTGTCACGCTGTCTATAAGCTCGCCGTCGCTCTGGAAGAGCATATTTCCCACCGGAACCGTGCTCGTACCTTCGATCTTGAACTGAACGGGAGAACTACCAACCGACGGCGTGTTGAACTGATCTGGGGTGTCGGGCATGCCCGTGACGAGTGCGTACTGCAGCGGCCCCTCGACGTAAGTGGTGCTCAGCACTGGATTCGTTGCTCCCCCACCGGGCGTGAGAGTGTTCCACTGCGTGATCACCACTTCCGCCTGTCCGCCCACTGTCGGGAATGAGACTTGCACGTAGCGGCGATTGGCAATCGAGTACTCGCGCGCCTGCCGCAACTGGTCGAGCACCAGACGCAGGGCGTCGTCGGATTGGGCGGTGTGCCAGCTAGGAAGGAGTTGGATCACCGCAATCGCCGCGATGATGCAGATGATCATGCAGACCACCGCGAGTTCGACCATGCTGAACCCGCGCTCGCCGTTGCGGCTTCGGCATGTAATTGTCGGCTTTGGTTCCCGCTTTTTCACGGTCACACCCTCTTGCCGCCCGAAACCGCCCGGGCTGGCTTCCGTCTGCGGCTATTTCTGCATGTAGCAGGCCAGCCTTGGATAACCCTAAGCCATTAAAGGAAGGCTACTTAGCTGCCGTGACGCGAATTGGCAACTCGCGATCCCGAATCCGTGGGGTGGAAACGTAACCGATCTGGACGCCGTCTACAGGGTTTCGCGCGTCCCGGTCAGGTGCGCTTTCTCGGGGAGTAGTATCTGCGGACCGAAACTCAGGCGAGAGGCGCGCTTGTGTTTGGCGTGCTAGGGACACTAGACTATCTGCGTTCGGACTCCGTCTCTCCTTGGAGTCTTGTTCCTGTCGCCATGGCAGCAGCTCGGACTAAAGAGAATCGACGGAATCCGCGCATTGAGGTGTCCAAAGGGATTTGGGTTTCCTGGCAGACCGACGGCCCGCGCAATGTTTCGCGGGTGAGCGACCTGAGCGCCGGCGGAGTTTTCGTCTCCACGCTCACACCAGCTCCTGTCGGCACCGCCATAAAGCTGCTGTTCGCCCTGCCCGAGGGTGAAGTGCGCGTTCAGGGAGTCGTGCGCTACGCGGATCCAAAGCGAGGAATGGGAGTCGAATTCGCGCGCATGGGTTCCGGAGACCGCGCGCGACTGCAGGAGCTGCTCCGGCGTCTCAACGCCTGAGCCCACCGGCTATTTCAGCGTCTTACCCAGGAACGCGACGGTGCGCGCCCATGCATCCGCGGCTGCGTCCGGGCGGTAACCGTCCTTGTTCGTCGGATTCTCGAAGGCATGTCCGGCTCCGTCGTAGATCTTGACGTCGATCCGTCGGTTGAGCCCCTTCATCGTCTTCTCAAACGCCTCTACGTCGGCCGGCGTGATGCCGCGGTCCTCCGCGCCGAAATTCCCGAGCACGGGCGCGCCAATCTGCTGGATGTCGTTCGGATCGGTGGGCAGCGCGCCATAGTTCACGACGCAGGCCGCGAGACGCCGCTCATGGATCGCGAGCTGCAGCGAGTATCCGCCACCCATGCACCATCCGATCGAGCCGATGTGATAACGATCCACGTCGTTCCGTGTGATCAGATAGGCGAACCCCGCCTCCAAGTCGCTCACCGCGCGGTCCTGGGCTAGCCCGCGCATCAATTCGTGCGCTTCCTCCGGATCGGTCGCCACCTTGCCGCGATACAGATCCACCGCTAGCGCGACGTAACCCTGCGACGCGAGCTTCGTCGTCTCTTCCTTCACCCAGTCGGTCAATCCCCACCACTCGTGAATGACGACCAGCGCCGGATAGCGCCCCGGCTTCTCAGGGGTCGCGAGGAATCCGGAGAGCGCGCCGGTGCCGTTCGGAATTTGGACCGTCTCCGTTTTGGGTGCGTCGCCCCGCACCACCACCAGCGCAGTAACCAGGCCCAATAAAAGAATTCCCGCCGCTATTCTAAGCGCGTGCTTCATGAGGTCTCCCTTTCGCCCCGGCCATTCTAACGCTGGCTACCCCGCGCGTTCCACCTGAACCGCGGTTCCGTAAGCGATCACCTCGGTGACGCCCTGCATCACCTCGGTTGCGTCGTACCGGACGCCGATCACCGCATTCGCTCCGCGCTCCATTGCGTGCTCCATCATCACGTCGAGCGCCTGCTCGCGCGTCTTCTCGCACATGTCTTCGAAGAGCGTGATGTTCCCGCCAACAACCGTTTGCAGCGATGCTCCCAGCGTTCCGAAAATGCTGCGCGACCGCACCGTGACGCCGCGCACCAGCCCGAGACTCTTCGTTACGCGATACCCCGGCAGATCGAATGCCGTCGTCACCATCGCCGCATTCACGCTCACGCTCATTCCCGTTTTCTCCCTTGCGCTCGGGCTGGCTATCGCGCCGTGGCTCGTTGCTCCTGTATCGGTGCCTTCTGTCTGAGAAGCTTGATGAATTCTCGCATCCACGCGGGATGGTCGGGCCACGCCCGCGCCGAAATCATTTGCCCGTCGATCACCGCCTCAGAGTTTAAGAACTCCGCGCCGCCCGCCCTCACATCGGGCTCAAGCGCCGGATACGCGGTGGTCCGCCTCCCTTTCAAAACACCCGCAGCCAGCAGCGCCAAAGACGCGTGGCAGATTTGTGCCACCGGCTTATCCCGCTGGAAAAAGTGCTGGATGATTTTCAGGCAGTCAGCGTTGTTCCGGATGTACTCGGGCGCCCGTCCGCCGGGAATCACGAGCGCCGTGTAGTCGGCGGGGTTCACATCCGCAAAAGCCAGATCGGCGTCCCAACTGTAGCCCGGCTTCTCCGTGTAAGTATCGTAGCCAGGTTCGAAATCGTGCACCACGAAGTGCAGCTTCTTTTTCGTCGGCGCCACGATCTTCACGTCATATCCTTCTTCCAGCAGCCGCTGATACGGATACATCACCTCCAGCGATTCCGCCGCATCCCCGGTCAAAATCAAAATCTTGGGCTTTGCCATCGTCTACCTCCTGAATCCTTTTTCAAGCCGCGAGAATATCACACTGTCATGTCGCCGGCCTTCTGACCCGGCCTCTCCAGAGAAGACTCAATCTCCGCGCCGTTGGCTATACTTGGGAAAAACAAATGGGAGGACCCTGCCATGTCGGAGCTGGCTTCAATTGTTGATTCTACGCTTGCCGCATATTACGAGGAGGTGCGCGACAGGGTTCACGAACTCGTTGATCCTCTGTCCACCGAACAGCTGTGGGCGCGTCCTTACCCCTACGGCAACAGCATCGGACACCTGCTCCTGCACGTGACCGGCAACCTGAACCACTACATCGGCACGCAGATCGCAAAGACCGGCTACGTCCGCAACCGACCTCTCGAGTTCACCGATACCTCGAAACGCCCGAAGGAAAAGGTGCTCGCGGATTTCGACCGCGCGATCGATATGGTCGCCGCTACGATTCGAAAACAATCCGCGGACGATCTACTCGCGCCCTACTCGGACCCGACCCAACCGGACACTGGCGACCGCTTCGGAGTTTTCGTGCGCATGGCGGCGCACGCCTACCATCACGTCGGTCAAATCATCTATCTCGCGAAGGAACTCACGAAGCCCGCATCCTAGCGGCATGCGTTGTCAGCCGGCCTCCTTGACGGCGCCCCCGGCACCCAATACTATCAACCGGCGAAAATGAATCAGGATCAGCTCATCGGCCAGTCGCTGCTGCACTACAAGATTCTCCGTAAGGTCGGCTCGGGCGGCATGGGTGTGGTGTACGAAGCCGAGGATTCGCAGCTCGGTCGCCACGTGGCCCTGAAGTTTCTTCCCACCGAAACGGCCCAGGACACCCAGTTGCTCGAGCGCTTTCAGCGCGAGGCGCGCGCCGCTTCGTCTCTCAATCACCCGAACATCTGCACCATCCACTCGATCGAGCAGTACGAACGCCGGCACTTCATTGTTATGGAGCTGTTGGAGGGCAAGACCCTGGCGCAGACGATGAGCCGGCAGCCCATGGAAATGGAGAAGCTGCTACCGCTGGCCATTCAGATCGCCGATGCCCTCGAATCGGCCCACGCCAAGGGGATCGTGCACCGGGACATCAAGCCGGCGAATCTTTTTCTCACCGAACGCGGGCAGGTGAAGATTCTGGACTTCGGCCTAGCCAAGACGAGCCGCGTCGAGATCGCGCAGGGAGCTTCCGCCTCGCAGGGGGAGACACTGGTTTTCAGCAACGAACTCACATCGCCGGGCGCGGCCGTCGGCACCGTGTCTTACATGTCGCCGGAGCAGGCGCGCGGGCA
>Ga0187872_10001872_pt1 | contig 20086 bp, 22 predicted proteins | sample June2016WEW_16_4_FD_132973 | JGI IMG/M metagenome (GOLD analysis project Ga0187872, IMG submission 132973) | Peatland microbial communities from SPRUCE experiment site at the Marcell Experimental Forest, Minnesota, USA - June2016WEW_16_40 | ecosystem: Environmental > Terrestrial > Soil >...
CCACGGTCCGGTTCCTCGATTCGACCGAGCAGGGTACGAAAGCGACCGAGAACGCGTGCATCTTTTCCCCGGCTTCCCCAGGCAATGTCGTTTGCAGTCTGCCGCTTGGGAAGGTTCGGGACCTTGGGTGGTTCCTCACCGTCGTAAAAGAGTTGGTACATCGGAACTTCCATAGCCCTCGCCAGCTTTTCAAGGGTCTCGATTGCCGGAACGGTATGGCCGTTTTCGACTCGAGAAATGTAGCAACGGAGTAGACCAGTCCGCTTTTCAATATCGCCCTGTGAGAGATGCTTTTCCTCTCGCAAAGCTCGCAACCTGTCGGCTATAACCATTTGATTCCTCCCCAAATTCTTAAAAAGAGCAGATGAGGTGACAGCAGGAGTCCCGAACGAAGCGCGGAGCATATCGCAATATCGGGTTAACGTCTATGCGAAAGCCCGGCCACCCCAGTGGCCGGGTAATCGATTCCTCAGATTTAGCTTTGAAACCCAACCACCATACCCGATTCGGAAGGCTTGCAAAGCCATCGTGGAGAGAGGCACCTAAGGTTCTGTCTTCGCTGAGAGCCACGCGGCCGCAATCAAACACACTGTAATCAGGGTTGAGAAAACGATGGGGGTAGTGAAGGCGAATCTCCAGTTCAAAGCTGTGACTGCTACAAAGCAAATGGCGAGCGCCCACGCAATGCTTCGCACGCGTGCCAAACTCTCTGCCGGAAGTCCGCCCAGCAGCCACGCTAATACCGCCGCGAACAAAAGAAACACGGAGAAAAAAAGCCCGAACGCGCTGAAGAAGTCCCAATAAGTTCGGGTAACCCCTTGCGCGTCAAAGTGGACGGAGCGCATTAACCCAAGAACCGCGTCCGCTCCCCATTCCGGATTATTCTGGCGAAACCCAAACGTATGCCGTCCGTCGGTTCTGGTCAAAGTGGAAACAAGCGCTCATCGTGGGGACGCCCGAGACGGTGGTCCGTTGGCACCGGGCCGGTTTTCAGATGTATTGGAGGATCCGCACTGCCTTCAGAAAACCCGCGGATGCAGACTGTATTGATTCCTAGGATAGAAAGCCTCGTCATAACGCAGCTAGATACTGGCAACTACCTGGCAACCTTTACGCCAACCGTCGAAGACGGGCAATTACCTAAATTCAATGCCGTGATCCTTACCAAGCAGGGTAAGGTTGCTAGAGATGGACGGAGGCTCATTCCCGATTTAGCAGGGAAAATTGGCAACCTGGGAGCGGTTGGCGACGCAAATTGGACAAATCCTTACAGTATCGAAGGTGATCTTCCCGATGCTATTCCAGACCGATAGCTCGGTTGAGTCTAAGTACGCGTAGTTTAATCGGGAGAAAGCTTCAGAACAGCGTAGTCCCCGAACCGAAACAATCGAGCGTTCGCGAGTCCATGCACCTGGGTATCGAACGTCCCTCGACGGATTTCGGATCGTTGCGCGTCGAGGTGCTCGCTCGGCTGCCCACTGCCCCATTAGACTCGCAGAGTCAGGTCGTACCCGAAAGCAGCCTCAGGAACTCGGGTCCTTAAGGCGCGACAACTTCTTGAAAGGTTCGATTATGTTGTTTCCTCATCTCATCAGATATGCAAGATCGAATCCAATTTGTGCTCCAGCCTTGATTATTACCGCTCGAGTGAGCTCCTCCTACGACCAAGCGGATAGAAGTCATCGACTGGGAGAGCACAAATCCAGGGAACTCTGGGGGTCATATATTGTTGTTTGAACCACTCAAGCGCCTGAGAAGTCGAGTCGGCTTGGTCGTCGTACTTTCCCTTCGGGAAGGTAGCCAACTCGTGCAGATATTCGCCAAGCCATGGCGCCTTTTCGGGCAAATGAACAAAGCCATTCTCGATTGTGCTAGTCACAGAATGCATGCGCATGATCTTGTCCATCGTCGGTACGTACGTTTTTATCGCGTGCACTCCCTCACTGATCAGTTCCTGAATCAATTGAGTTCCGGAGGCTTTGTCCTCGATGAGTATCGTCTGGGGACTGAATGCTTCGGCTTGTTCGCGTACCGCTCTCTTTAGGGCCGGATAATCCAAGCGCTTGCGTAACACATTTAGAAGGTACGCGTGCTTGTCCTTCAAGCCCCACGTTGTGCAAACACTGAAATCACTCAACTCCGTGGGCTTGTTTGCTGTGTCCCAACTCTGAAAAACAGTCTGAAACTTGTTAGGGAACTCCAGGGTGGTACTTGTCTTGAACCAGTCGATTTTGACCAGCCCGCCACCTAGCGGAGCAGGCGCTTGCTGGTATTGGCCGGAAAAATTGTATTCGCCTTGCGCATGCCGTATTCGCTCGAGGACCGAAAGCGGTTCGCGGGCGGGATGAAGAGCCTGACCTGCTTGGCGTACAAAGCGACGCACGCCATAGGATGTTTCCACAGTGTGTGATTCGTTTTCTTCTGCAATTGCTGGGAACCGGACCACGTTCCAAGGCTCCATGCCCCCCATAACATGTCCTACCAGATCATTCTCGTGTAAACGTTGCATGACCAGTACGATGCGTCCAGTCCTTTTGTCGTTTAGGCGGCTGTACAGTGTATGGTCAAACCACTCATTGGCAGCCTTTCGCTGAGTTTCGGAAAGCGCCTCCTCAGGTTTCAAGGGATCGTCAATGATGATGTAGTCCGCTCCTCGGCCTGTCAGCACACCGCCAACGGACGTCGATAGTCGAAATCCCTGTTTCGTAGTGACAAACTCCTGCACGGCCTGGCGTTCGTTAGAAAGCCGAGTATGCGGAAATAGCGCTCTGTACCAGGCGCTATTGAGAATTGTGCGGCAGTCCATCGCGTGCTTATTGGCAAGGTCTTGTCCGTAGCTAGCGCAGATGATTTGTGCCGTCGGATCATGGCCTAAGAGAAACGCAACAAACGATACCGAGGCCAGTAAAGACTTAAGCGATCGCGGCGGTTGGTTGAGAATGAGTCGCGGAATCTCTCCGCGCTGGCAGGCTTCGAGACGCGATGAGCCCATCTCGATGTGCCAGTTTGGGAGGAATTCTGTCGTCGGGTGCAACTCGTAGAAGCAGCGCTGCGTAAAGGCGTATAAGTCTCGCCGGAGCAGTGTGCGGTACTCATTTGGTTTCAGGTTCTTCAGCATTTTCTTCGGCTCCTTTGTCGTAAGTTTCCAAACGTTTCACAATTCCGAGGAAAACCTTCTTGTCGGCCTCATCGAGGTTTTCAGCTGGCGCCGGCGCTGCGATTGCTCGGTCTTCAGCAGACCTCAGCAGCGTTGTAAGCAACTGCATCGCTCTTGGCTGACCGGATGCAGCCTGATTCGCAAGCTGCTTGAGAGCTGCCTCAAGCTTGGTGACGACCTTTCGCTTACCGTTTTCATTGACGATCACCTTCTCTTTCAGCGTCCGTTCGAGCACGGTCGCCATATTCGGCTTACCCTTTGGGCGCCCTCGGGGATTCCCCGACTGACCGGGCTTGAAACGCGTTCGTTCGGGAGGCTGACCGTAGCCCACGTTCGAACTCTTTGCTTTATCCGGCGTCTCGTCCATTTTTCTCCTCGTCGATTGCTCGAAAGGTCTTGCCCGTAATTGCGTGAAGAGCGGTTTGCCCCGTGAAGGATTGCCAGCGGCGCACAATCGTGTCGATGTAAATCGGGTTCAGTTCCATGCCGTAGCAGATCCGACCCGTCCGTTCGGCGGCTATAACGGTGGTACCGCTGCCAACAAAAGGGTCGATAACGATGTCGCTGCGGGCAGTGCAATCCAGAATCGCATCGGCGACTAGCTCGACTGGCTTTACCGTCGGATGCGATTCGGCTAAGCGTCCTTCCTCTGTAGTTCGGCCTAAGGAAGTAGCTCGCCGGTAGTTCCAAACGTTTGTTCGATATCGACCGAATTGCCCGAGTTGGATATTGTTGCGGTGCGAGCTCTTGCCTCGTTTGAAAACGAAAATCAATTCGTGCTGACTTCGGTATAGGGAGCCCTGCCCAGCATTTTCTTTGACCCAAACGCAGATGTTTTTGAATTCCGAATAAACGGAGCGAGCAGCAGCAAGCAACTCTTCAGAATGCCGCCAATCCATGCATACAAAGTGCAATGCTCCGTCTGCACTGTTGTGGCCTAACTGCGCCAGAACGATTGTCAGAAAGGCCGTGAATTCGGATGGGCTCATTTCGCCCGAGGCCATTTTGAATTCCGGATGGTGCACTTTTCCAAATCCCGTCACGTAGCCGTCGATCGGATCGTTATACGGTGGGTCGGTGAAGACCATTGCAGCTCGGCGATTCTCCATTAGCGTGGAATACGCCGTTCTGTTTCGCGCATCACCGCAATGAACTCGGTGGCGGTCTAGTATCCATAGGTCACCTGACTGTGTTACGACGTGTTGTGTTTTTGGTTCAGGAATCACATCGGAAGGGTCGTCCTTACCGGAACTTGCGGGCACAAGTGATTCGATCGTTGTGTCGATCTCAGCCATTTCGAACCCGGTTATGTCGAGACTGAAATCCAGATCGAGCGTTGAAAGGATTTCAAACTGTTCGGCTAAGAGCCGTTCATCCCAAGCCGCCTTTTCTGTTAAACGGTTGTCGGCGATCAAGAAGGCGCGACGCTGAGCCTCGCTCAGATTTTCGATCCTAATCGCTGGCACATTTTCCATTTTCAAGAGTTGGGCAGCGAGTAGACGACCGTGCCCAGCGATGACTTGTGAGTTTTCGTCAACTAGAACGGGAACGTTAAACCCGAAGGTCTGTATACTGCGGGCAATCTGGCGAACCTGTTTATCGCTGTGGACCCTGGGATTTTGGGGGTCCGGCCGAAGATTCACAATGCTCAAGTACTCCATCCGTAAATGGCGCTCGTGCGGAATCGCCTTCTCCACGCCCTTATTCCTCCTATCCATATGCACGTAGTTTCAAGCCTTAGAGCTGCGCGAATCCGGACTCGAGGTCCTGTATGAGGGCCGTATGATTGCCAAAACGGAGCAGAAACTCGCCTTTGGGGTCTTGCGAATGGAGGAAGACACGCGTATAAGCAGACATAGGTTGCTCTCGCAAGGGCGACTAGGCCAAGCCTTTTTTTACTTAGCTTTCTCGTTTTCCCATACATCCGGCCAGCCAATTTCGTTCAAGGCCGTCTTGAATCCAGGCTGAATCTTAAAGAATCGCTCTTTGTGTTTTCCGTTCCACTTCACTTGCACCTCGTAAAGCTCGCGGGAGTTATGGCCCAACTTACGAACCTGTTTTGATAAGCCGCTAATCACCCCGGCTAGCGCCACTTCGGAATCCAGCTTTAGCGCATCACAAAGAATCTGGCTGGAAGGGTTTTCGCGATCCACAAGCGCTGCTAGGAATTTTTGCTGCAAGTCGCCAAGGCCCTGGACTAATTCCAGGGCTTCATCGGGGCTCCATACATGAGGCAGCAGGGCAGACAGAAATCCTAATGGTGACGACGAAACACCCGCGTCACGATCCTGCTCCTCGAGCAGGTGGCGCAGCTCCGCCGCTTCTTTAGGAGTATCAGCCCTGTACCGTTTACCGCGATGAATAAGCTCAATCGCCACAATAGGCCTCCAAGTACCCATATGAATATCTCATATACCTTAAGGTACTGTCAAGAGCGAGGTTGGCCTCTTTATTCGGCGCTCCCAGGAATAGTTCGCTTGACTGCTAGCACGACCAGAGCGGGAATGGTGCTGGAGAAAGAACGAGAGAATGGAAGGCGATATCGCAACGCAGATCGCTAGGTTGCCCAGCCTATCACGACGGCAATTGCTTGATCTCTGGCAAAGGCTATACCGCAGACCGGCACCGGAGGGGCTTCGCCGGGAAATCTTGGTTCCTTTTCTGGCCTACAGAACTCAAGAGCTGGCCTTGGGGGGACTCAAACCTTCCACCCTGTCTCAGCTTCGCCGCATAGCCCGAACCCTTGAAACGTCGGCAGGAACCCCCACACCGGCTGTGCGATCCAAAATGAAGACGGGGACACGCCTTCTGCGCAACTGGGGTCGCGAGACGCATGAGGTTGTGGCAACCGAATCCGCTATGAATATCGGGGCGAGACCTACAAGAGCCTCTCGCAAATCGCCCGCAGGATCACCGGCACCCAGTGGTCCGGCCCCGCCTTCTTCGGGCTGAACAGCGCCAAACCTGCCCAGGGTCGCAAAGAATGACTGACAAACGCGTTCGCTGTGCCATCTACACGCGCAAGTCATCTGAGGAAGGGCTTGAGCAGTCCTTTAACTCTCTCGAGGCTCAGCAGGAAGCCTGCCGTGCCTACATCCTGAGCCAGAAGCACGAAGGCTGGACCGTGCTGAACACGCGGTATGACGACGGGGGCTTCTCTGGTGGCACGATGGAGCGTCCCGCATTGGAACTTCTGCTGGAGGACATCAAGGCCGGCAAAATTGAAACGGTCGTCGTCTACAAGGTTGACCGTCTGACTCGCTCCCTGAATGACTTCTCCAGGATTATCGAGGTATTCGATTTACACGGCGTCAGCTTTGTATCCGTCACCCAGCAGTTCAACACAACGACTTCGATGGGCCGGCTTACCCTAAACGTTTTGCTATCGTTCGCCCAGTTCGAGCGCGAAGTCACCGGCGAGAGGATTCGGGATAAGATTGCCGCCTCGAAGAAGAAGGGGATGTGGATGGGAGGAGTCGTCCCTCAGGGCTACGATTGCGTGGATCGTCGCCTCGTTATTAACCGAGCGGAAGCGCGAACGGTACGTCGAATCTTCCAGGAGTATCTGCGCCTCGGCTGTGTCAGTGAGCTCAAAGATTACCTCGACCGCAAGCGGATCCGGAGCAAGGTTCGCACCAGTGCCGGCGGACGAACCTCAGGGGGTACGGCGTATTCGCGGGGCGCCCTCTATCATCTGCTGAACAATCATATCTACATCGGGGAGATCGTCCATCGCGGCAAGTCTCATCCCGGCCAGCACGAAGCAATCGTTCCGCGGGAGTTGTGGAATAAGGTCGCAGCCCGCCTCGAAGAAAACAATCAGGCCCACCGGATGGGAAAGTCTCAGTCGACGCCGAGCTTGCTCACTGGCAAGCTCTTCGACAGCAACGGTGTTCGGTTCACACCAACATATGCTGTCAAGAACGCGAAGCGGTACCGCTACTACACTTCACAGACCGTGGTTCGGAAGGGTGGCATCAAACCCGTGATCACTCGGTTCCCCGCCCAAGAACTGGAGCACTTCATCACTTCGCAGGTACTGCTCTTGCTCCAGACACCCCCCAAGTGCACAGCCGGCATGAAAAACAGCCCAATTAAAGGTTCTGCCGCGGAACGAGCCGAGGATCTCGCGAGGCAATGGCCGAAACTTGAGACCTCAAAGCAGCGTGAGTTCGTCAGGAACATACTGGGACGCGTAACGGTCGGCCAGACAGCAGTGTGGATCGAGATTGATAGAACCATGCTGCTCGCAACCCTACTGGGGCAGAAGCCCGAGGCTCTCCGTCCCTGGTGCGCGCATAAACTCGGCATCCTAAGGCTGACCGGCGACTTCCAGGTTCTCCGCCGAGGAGGCGAACTTCGTGTGATCTCTCCTCACGGCGACTCATCCTTCCAGGGAAAGCGAGTGCCATCGTTGGTGAAGGCGGTCGCCCGCGCCCGCGACTGGTACGAACGAATCGTTGCGGGCGAGGTCACGACGATCCGTCAACTCGCGCAGAAATTAGGTCTGCCCAGACGATATGTCAGGCGAATCTTACAGTGCGGATATCTATCACCCCGGATCACGGAGGCACTGTTAACCGGCAAACACCGGCCTAACCTCACGCTCAAGGAATTCCTGCGCGGCGTGCCACACGATTGGCGAGAACAGGAAACGAAACTTCTTCAGCGGTTTTGAAAGTGGACTCCGGCGGTCGTTTCGCCGAGCCGGGGATCGTTTCTCTCGGAGAGCTCAAGACCAAGCATGAAGGCGCTCCTTGGATGCGAGGTGTATACACGGACGAAGGGTGGCGCAGGCTTAGGCAGCACGACTTGCAAGTTTTCGACGTCATATCACTCACTTGCGAGCGGCATGAAAGCAGGGCTTTTAGGCAGGTTACGTGTTCCCCAAAACAAAGGCCCACAGACGATAGGCGATTACGTGCCGAAGCCCTATACGCCCTTGGGCCACGGCCACACAACCAACAGGATCTACCTTCGGACCTCACATCCACAGGAGTATAAAATGTTTGAATAAGTTAGTTTTGGAGGGGTGGCCGAGCGGTTGAAGGCGGCGGTCTTGAAAAATTAAATCGCCGTTTTGCTATCTGACACAAAATCCAACTAAATCCCTTTGCCAGCCGTCAGACAGCGCGATTTCGAATTTTTCTGGTTTGCGTGATTTTTGCCCGTTTTGCGCGGGTTTTAGTGACAAATTGGTGACAGTCGCGACTTCTTAGCCCCTCGCGCACACGAGTGTAACAAGCTCAGATTTAGGGCAGGTCCTGTCCTTTTATGAGCATTCTTTTCCAACCAGACCAAAAATAACTCCGGATTGAGTCACCGGATTTGGGAGTTTTGGACAAAGCACCAGTGTACGAAGTTTGGCGAATATTTTCGGATCACGCTCGGTGGCACGTCTTCCTCAGAAACCCGATGAAAGTCGAACTCTATAGCCCCGTCAGGACTAACGGACCCTAAAAGGTAACCGTACACATTCGTAACGGCGTCGGCGGCCGACTCAATGGCCTCGGGCGGTAGCGGATATCGAATAGACCCAGCCGTCCCAATAATCCATCCTGGTAAAACACCGTCATGGTCACGCCAAAACGCCGAGTTGAAAATATTGCTTGCGTAAAAGTTATTGTAACTAGCAAGGATGTATATGCGCTTGTTTGTTTCACTACGAAACTTCAAAAGGTCGTAATAGGCGCGTCTTCCGCTCTCGGTACCTTCGGCTGACTGATTCATACTGTGCTGCTTTGCAATGCTTTCGGGCAGTGGTATGTGCATTCCCACCACGAGCGACTTTACATTTTCTGCCCTAGTGTCGCGCCGGAGTGTGTTCTCAAACCATACAAGCTGTTGCGCGTCGAAGTTGGATGTCGAATTATCCAAAGTTATGAAGTCAATGTTTCCCTGAATCCAATGGTAGTAAGTTCTAAGCTCGTGATCGAGCGGATTATCCTGGAGTCGTTGCTTCCGAATCGGATCAGCGTTCAACCAATCTCCAAACTGGCGAATGAAATCTTCCGAGGATTTTGGGGGGATCGCTTCGTGATTACCTCTTGTGAGAAAGACCGGCACGGAACCGAACGGACCTAGCTGATTCTGGATAAAATCGTTCCAAGCCTCATCGTAGTAATCAGCATTCTTGACCGGGGTTCCTGCGGCTTGCTCAAAATCCTCATCTGGTCTATAGATATTCCGGTACGTACCGAGGTGCCAGAAGAAAGCAATATTGTGCTCGATTGCTTCCTTCGAAATGACCGGCATCACGACATCACCGCAGTTTCGAGAGGAGCCAGACACAGCAAAGGTCCACAGGCCTTGTCGGGCGGCCTGATGTGCCGAGGTCGCTGGCAACATTAGCGCCGACAAGGCGACGACAATTAAGAAAAGGCGCTGAAAAGTGCCTTCAGCGAGGTTCGTAATTCTGGCAGCCAGATTGAATGCAGAGCGGAAATGTTCCGACAGAGTCATCGCGCAAGTCAAACCGGTTCCTTGTTAAGGACCGGTTTGCGCCCTCCCCGAATCATGAGGGTGCCAGAGTCCCCAAATTACGTCACTTACGTCACTTATCGACTTATGGATCGTCGTTCCGTCGCTCGTGAGGAAGTCGATCATTGCGTCGCAGACAGTCCCAACCGTCCGACGCCCGCCGTTGCTGAAAAGCACGCTTTTGCTACCTTGATTTTCGACGACCACGCGCACAACGCGATCATCCACGACGTCATAGGTTCTAATCCCGTTGTTGTCGACCTCTCCGCAGTTTTGGCCCGCCTCGGCGAATGACACACTTGTGTTCTGAATTGTTCCAACAAGCAGCGTATGAGGGCTGTCGTTCAATTCCATTAAATCGTGATCGATCATTATCGCTTTGGCTAAATTCAATCGCCCACTCGCGCCTTTTTGGGTAGTGTCGCCCACGAAATCGCTAGTGTCCATAATTCGTGCCTTCACGGCCTTTGCGGGTAGATTACCCAAATTGCCCCAAATCAAAGCTGCGGCCAGGGCCACCTGAGGGGTAGCTTGGCTTGTGCCACTAAGCCGACCATAGCGATTACCGAAGATGTTGGTCCTGACGGTACTCATGATTTCTGCGCCGGGTGCAAACACGTGGACGGCTTTAGCGCCGTAGTTTGAAAAATACGCCACGTTATCGTCGGGGTCGCTCGCTCCAACCGTAATCATATTGTCCAAGCCAGAGTACGACGGGGGAAAAACCGGATGATCGTCATCAATCTCGCTCTTCCCATTGCCGGCCGCAACCACAAAGAGAACTTCGCGAGCATTCCGCATCGGCACATCCGCCTCCTCATCAGGCCACAGCGTCAAACTCGCCGAGACAACCTTTGCCCCTTTCTCCACTGCCACAGCAAGGGCATCAGTGGCCGAAAAAGCGTCATCATCTTGATCTGCTACTTTCATGATCAGTAGTTTCAAGTGAGGATCAAGCTTGTCGGGACTAAACGCGGGCGCGGATTGTTGCGTACCCATCCACCGAGCCGTAGCGAGCCCGGCTACATGTGTCCCATGCGAATTATTTGAGTTGTCCGTCGGATTTGCATCATGCTTGACGAAATTCCAACCGATCCTTCGGGTCGGAGTCCTTGTTTCTCGATATTCCCCAAGCTCCTCCCAAAGATCGCCTGAGAAATCTTGGACTGAGTCATCGATGCCGCTGTCTATGATCGCTAACGTCCAAACATTTTGGAGACTATTCAGCTCGTTGGGCGGGACTTTGTCCGCCGCAATCGTTTTCACATACCAGTCATCGCGCAGGTTAGCTGGATCCCACTTAGAACCCTTCGCCGTCAGTTCAGACTTACTTATCGTGACGGGCTGTTCGATTTTGCCCGACGTACCATTCGTATTGCTCGCCTGCGTCGCGTGCGGTTTGACGTTCGTTGTTGACTGACCAAAGGACTTACTGCCTTGAATAAGAAGGATTGCCATTAAGGCATAAGGAATACGCTTGTATGCTCTCAGCGCCATACGTCTACCCTTCGGTTGTGGCGGGACGTACAAATTCCCTTATTGTCCAAAAACGAGCTTAACTGACTGCACTGTGTTTTTCTTTTTGTCGCCGCTGAGCCCGACGGTGACCAAGGTGAATTGAAAATTACCGGCAGCATTGATGTCCCACGTAACTCCATACTGCAAATTTACAGCTAGTTTGCTGAAACTTAGCTTTCCAAGCGTTCCTGATGTCTTGACGGCTTTGGCAGCGGCTTGAATTGTGCTTGCAAGTGCGTCTTTGAGTTCTGGAGGCTTACCGAGTGCGGACAGCCCCGGTGGCGTTTGCGGCGGCTTCGGGACTGCATACGTATACGTTACATCGTTCACTTCGTCATTTTCGTGCGATGTCCCGAATTTGAAAATTAGCAGGTTGATTGTGACACCACCAGTCGTTCCCGTCGTGGTCTTAAAGTCAAATTCAGCCGACGAGAGCGGAGGCAACGCATCGGGGCCGCCGCCGAGATTCTTCTGATACTCATCGAGTGCTGCCCTGACCTGATCGATAATTAAATTCAAAGGTGCCGTGTCCGGCTGAGGTGTAGCTTCTGCAGCCCCTGGATAAGTTTTCTGTGCGCCTCCGAAAACTAAAATCAGGCAGACCAGGACCGCTAGACGTTTCGCCATAAGGAGCCTCCTTAATTCAATGCTTACGCGTGTTTCGGCTAAAACTCGTCAGAAGGTATTACATTCCCTACCTTTTGACAAATGATAAATACTCATCATCAACCAGTCGTGAAGCTCGGGCAATCGTCTCGGGCATCTGTGCGAACAAGCTTTCGATACCGCTCCGATCTAAGTAAATGTAGACGACAGGTGTCTCGTGTTGGGCCACTGTTTTTCTCCCATCACTAGGGCCTAAACGGGCAATATTCGAGCTTTGTACGCGTGAGCCTACTACGAACCCTACCCGAACGTAATTTATGATTCTGAATAACAGGCGGAGGGCATTTTCGCGAGAGAGGAACCTCTGCCGCACGCGCGCGGTGTCGGGAGCGGAATCGAGTTCGCGTCTATCGTCGAGGATTTCAAAGACGCGATAGGTGACAGCCAAGTTAGGCGGTCGCTGGCAGCAACCCGAAACCATCGGGATTCCGGCAGGTAAGAACCACTGCCGACCACGAACGAGACCCCGCAACATACTGCGGTGAGTTCAAGTGGATGGACACGAAAGGTGTCTGTCCATGAAGGCGAACCCGCAACCTACAGCAGCAAAGAAAACCGTTTCGATTGACCCGACCCAAAAAGGTCTGAGTGTGCCGCAGTGTGCCCTCTATACGGGACTGTCGCACTGGCAGGTCCGCATGGCGATTTGGCAGGGCAGGCTGTCTGCCCGACGTGTCGGCAAATCGCTTCTGATTTTGCGGAGTGACGCCGATGCGTTCCTCGAAAATCTCCCGACCGTCAGCGCAAACAATTCCGCGTGGCTTGCCAATCGGCAGAGGGCTGGGGCGGCGTAGAAAAAATGAGGAGTGAAAGACCATGAGTCAGACTGAGCAATTGCTCGAACGGGCACTGGAACCGAATCAAGTCGAACAACTTCGCAAGGTTGCTCGTGAAGATAGCATGACGTTGCAGGCGGTTTTACGTGAAGCAGTGAACGACTACGTCGGTTATCGAGAGTTCTGCATTGCAGATGGTGACGGTCTCTACGCTCATGTTCAAAGGTGAATCCATGCTTGGCACAGTGAAACGCCATTGAGCGACGCCGACAGAGCACGGGCGGATGCTTTCCTAGAATCTTCGTGCTTCGATTTGAGGATAACGGATTCGATGAGATTGCCTGTGCTGCGCTGGCTGCGTGAGAAAGAGCGACAACATGGGCGCAAGACTCGTTGACCTGACTGGGCAGACTGTCGGGTTTTTGCATGTCGATGGTCGCGCAGAACGACCAACAGGCATCACGGGGCGACTTAGTTTCTGGAGTTGCACCTGCAAATGCGGCGCGGTCGTGGTTGTGAGAAGCGATGACCTTCGCAGCGGACGCCGAAGAAAATGTACGCCGACCTGCGAATGGGTCTTGAGCCGACTACCTACGGGCAGTGGGCATCACTGTGACGACTATCGGCGAACGGGGCGAGACGACAAAACGATTCATGAAGTAGGTTGCGACGAAAAGGAGAAATTCAATGCACGAACACAACGCAGAAACCGAACAGCGACTAGCAGATTACAGAATGGAACAGGCGGTCTGGTCTGACGCACCTTTGGGGCATGACTTTCGTTCACGATTCGAAGCCCTTGGTGCGAAATGTTTAGGGCGGTTGCCAAAGCCAACGGGGAAGCGAATCGACTTCTCTGGTCTTAACGCCAAACTAGTCGGGCACGAGACGATGGATGGGATTCTACATGCAGGTGCCCCAGCCGACTGTCCTGTCTGCAGCCCCAAATCAACTCAGTAACACGGCGAGTTGGATGCTACTGATAATACACGGCTTACTTGTCGTCTTGATTTATGGCCATATATGGCTATAACATGTAGCATGGCAAAAGGGACAGCGCGCCACATCTACCTGAATGAGGAGCAAGCGTTCCTGCTCGACGCTATTGGCGCAGCAATGGGAAAACGTCGGCTCGGTGTAGAGCCTTCCAGATCGCAGTTAATCCTTTCAGCCATCCGGAATTTCATTGAAGACTGTCGGGACGAAGAAGACTTGAGGGAAGCAATTGACGAGGCAAAAGCACAACTGGTCGCGCGGAACAACTCGCCGCACGCTAGTTAGGAAGGGAGGTTTATGATGCCGGAGATAATTCTGACTAGGATTCAACGCTGCCGTCATTGCGGGCGTGAAATGTCTTGCCCACCGCTCGACTATGAACAAAACCCCTTCTGTGCGGTGTGCTTGAAGGAGCGCGTCGGGAAGGCGTCGCCCCGAGGCGGCGTGCGGTGGCGGACAGAGGGACAGTACGTTATTGCCGAAGCCGTTCGAAAACATCCTCCAAGTGCGCATAAGCATCGTCAAGGCTGAGGCCAGTCCGCCAGTTTCCCGTTTTCTCTTTCGCACGTCTTGGTTCCCCGCTCTTTTCGGTGAAGGTTTCGACAATCCACGATCCGCCTTGATCGGCGAGTTCCACAACCAAGTCGCATTGGCCAGCCCTCACCGCTCTCCAGCGAAAGCCGCCAAGCGGAAGTGGTTCTACAGACCAGTCGAGCGCGAATCTTACTCGGCTGAGTGCGTCTGCCATTTGCGTTGCCGTCTGAAAACGCTCAGAAGGATTGACGCGAAGAGCCTTCCTTACGAACGTTCGAAGACGTGACGGTACGTGGGGCATAAATCTCTTCCTATCGGGAAACTTTCCGGCGGAAATTTGTGCTTGTAGCAGGGCTTGGCTTGGCGGCACTTGAGATATGAAAAGAGCATCGCCGTTTAACGCTCGATACATTAAGAGACCGACATGATAGATATCTGCAAGTTGGGTTGCGACGCCAGTTCTAACGGTCTCGGGAGGCTGGGAGACCAAGTACAGAGGCGGAACACTCACGATGCCGCCGGGAGCAATCGTGCGTGATTGACCGAAGTCGGCGACCATTGGCCTGTCCGTCTTTGAGAACAAGACGTTGGATGGTTTCACATCGAAATGGATAAAGCCCGTTAGATGGATATGAGCGAGTCCAGCAAGGACACCTTGCGTGACCCGCAGAACATCACTAAGTTGAAGTGGACGATCCTTGATCCGGTCTGCCAGTGACCCTTTTCGGAAATACGGCATCACAAGCGAAATGAGCTTCGGTGTCTGGCACGCATACTGTACTGCGACCACGTTGTCATGAGCGACAGCGAACATGGTCTGTGCCTCTTGAAAATACACAGTGGGGTCAACAAAACGAGTTTTATCAATCTCCTTGGCCGCAATTTGTCCGCCTAGTTGCGGATCGTGAGCGAGGTAAACTTCGGAGTTCATTCCTTGCCCAACGCCGATTTGTTTTACTTTGGTATACGAAATCGAACCGAAGACCTGCATAAGTTTATGCCTCAGGGAGAAGGGCAACCGCGACCAATACGGCTTCCCTTGCGGGAGGCGGAATCTTAGATAGGTCAAGTCCACGAAATTCGCCCGAGGTTATGTACTGCTTGGCTTGGCTACCCAGTTTCCCCGAAATCATCGCCAGTGCTCCTAAGATCACTTTTAGACCGAGCGAATCGATCGTCTGAAGCAATACACCTTCGATGCGTAGGCGGCGTCGAGCACCACTATTGTTCGTTCTCGCGATTGATTCGGCAGTGCGGATCGCCGCTCCCACAGGTTTGTAGGTTTCCACTATGAATTTTGCCCGGTTGCTGTACCACGAAAGGGCAGGAGCATCATCGAGAGTAACGGGTGCAGCAGCAGCATCACGCGCCACAAGAATCGGCGCATTTCGAGTTCCCTCTACGACCGCCCAGTGAACTTCTTTCGCTTCTGCTCGAAAGCCAAGAACTCGTTCCACAAAGCCTATGGTAGCGGATTTTCTTGGGGTGCAGCGGTGATTCTCGTTGGATACGGGATTGCCGAATACGTTGACCAGCGGCTGACAAAGAAATCGAGGGAAGCACTTTTTGACGACGTGCTGTTCAAATGGAAACCGACCAAAGATGACTCAGAACCCGACTAAATTTGCAGCAGATGTTCATTCCTCTTCAGCCATTCAATGCTGGAACGGTATTGGGGGGACATCATGGCGACTTTTCGCCAGTACCTATCGGAGTGATTCCTTTCGAGGATATGCGCGAGTTCATGGATCACGACATAGTCCAGAACGCGCAGGGGAGCCATGATTAGTCTCCAGCTGAAGTTCAGGCCGCCGTCCTTGCCACACGACCCCCAGCGTTTTTCCGCGTTCGTGATTTTGACTCTTCCGATACTCATGCCATATCGCCGCGCATGCCACTCCACTCGACTGAGTATTTTCTTTCCTGCCTCCTCCTTGTACCAACCGACGAGCAGTTTCCTGGCTTCTTCTTGGTGCTCCCTGGCAAGAACGAATTCCTTCTGGAAAACGAGGGGGGCTTTCGCGCTGGTCACCACCCGCAGCTTGTAGGGGTCGCCAAGATAGAGAAAGCTTTCGCCGCTGACGAATCTCTTGTCCCTGACGATGGGGCGGGACTGCACTTCGCGAATCTTCTTGTTGATCCATCTGAGCTTCCGGCCCACCAACTCTTCGATGTACTCCAACGGAGTAGAGAGTGGGGCACGAACCGTCAGGGTGGCATCCGCGCCAACTATAAGCGCGATCGTTCTGCGCTTGGATCGAAGTACTTTGTGGATTCGGATCTTATCCATACAGATGAAATGCGAGTTCTATGATTTTTTGACCCAGTGCCATTCTCTTGCCAAATAGGGCAGCGTTGTCTCGGAATGCCGTCAGCAAATGCGATACGATATGGCCCTTCAGCCGCCTCTGCGCAGGAATCTTATTCCAGAAATCGACTTGCGCCACTTCCTTCTTGATGCTTTCCAGTATGTCCTTGGTAGTTTGCACCAAAAGATCGATTTGCTCCTGACTGAGCTCTGAGAGGTTCCTGACGCCGAATACCTCCTTCTTCAACAGTCCGAGGAAGGGGACTTCAGTCTTTGGATCAAGCCCAAAGGTCTCTTCCGCCCGCCGTCCCTGGTGGATCTCCTCCAATAACGCGGCAAGCTCTCTAGCCAGCTGATCCCAATTGTCATGGTATTCACGGAGCAGCTTTTCCAGCTTCTCGCTAAACCGTTCGTAGAGCTCGGGATCTTCTTCCAGATGCTTGTCTATGTGTTCGCTGATGGCGCTCTTCAACTCCTCCGCCTGCGCGCGCGGCGATTCCTGATGCTCGATCCCCAACTTGAACTTTTCGGAGAAGATAGGAACCGGCGGGATCTTGGGGTCGACGCCCCTGGATACGAGGAATTCGTCGACGATATCGCGAACCTTCTTGCTCGCGTCGCGCAAGCTCAGCTTTTCATCGCGATACCGATTTCGGGCAACCTGCGAGATGAAACTGAACTGTTTTAGATCACGAGCAAACTGCAGCGCCTCGGGTTTCGGCAGGGCCTTATCCATCGCCGTGGAAAAAGTGCGGAAGAGCGCCAGGTAATCGTTGCGGGCTTCCTCATCCGCCAACACATCCACGCACGCATCAACGTCGTTCACCTCTGAAATATCGTGCTTCTTGAAGAAGTCGATCAAAGCCGATTTTGCGTAAACGAGCTCATCGAACTCCCGAGACTCATCCTTGACCGTCTTGATGATTTCATCGAGGTCTTTCTCTTCAAAGTTCGCGAGCGCCTGACGCAGGTGTTTTGTGACTCCGACATAGTCGACGATGAAGCCCGCAAACTTGTTCTTCTCCACGCGATTGACACGGGCAATTGCCTGCAGCAGATTGTGTTCGCGGATGAGATCGTCCAAATACATCACTTGCTCCACCGGCGCGTCGAAGCCGGTGAGCAGCATGCTCTGCACGATGATGATGCCTACGTCCCCCGTAGCTCCATCCTGCGCCTTTTGGCCGAATGGCAATTTGAAACTTGTGATGGTGGCATCGTGCTTGTCCTCATCCGTATAGCTCTTCATTTCCGGCGGATCATTGGGGCTCCCGGAGATGACCACCTCGGCGCCGAGCTTCTTCAGTTGTTCCCGGTCGATCGTAATCTGCGTCTCGGCTTTCAGCGTACCGATGAACCTCGCGATCCATGCTTCGTTCGTGAGCAGGGAATCGAAAGCCTTCTTGTAACGGATCGCAGCTTCCCGGGAGACCGCCACCACTTGAGCCTTGAACCCGTTCGGGTAAATTTGCGACAAGTAGTGCTTCAGCATATCCTCGGCTTTGTCCCGTATCGTGTCCTCGGCTTCGAGGTAAGCCTTCCAGGTATAGCGGCCGAGGATTTGTTTGCGGCTTTCCTCGCTTGCGGCGGCAAAAACATCCTCAAAACGCTTGTTCATTGCCTCGCGGTCAGTCACCCCCGCGCTGTGGGTGCGGCCCTCATAAATGATCTCTACCGTCACGCCGTCTTCCGCCGCCTGACGTATGGAGTATTTGTCGATGTAATCGCCGAAGGCCTTCTCGGTTCTGTCTATGGGCGTGCCGGTAAAAGCGATTTTCACGGCATTCGGCAGCGACTTATTGAGATTCGCGCCAAGGAATTTGTACTGCGAGCGATGAGCCTCATCGATCATCACCAGGATCTTCTCGCCCTGGTTCAAGACCGGAAACGACTGCATGAGTTCATGCTCCTGGAACTTGTGGATCATGCCCATGATCAAATCCGGGGTATTCGTAGCAAGCAGTTCCTTCAGTTTCGCGATAGAGTGGGCCACGTTCAACGTGTAGCCGATACTCTTGGCCGTGTCCTTGAGCTGTTTCTCGAGGTCGGTGCGGTCCGTGATAAACACGGTCTTGTATCCGGAGAGCTCACGATCCCGGTACATCTTTCGCACCGTCATCATCATCGTCAAGGACTTGCCGGAGCCTTGCGTATGCCAGACGATCCCGCCTTTTTCCGCGGGCGACTTGGTCGACTTCAGGCGCTCTGGGGTTTTCTGTCATCTCCTTGATCTGATCATCAGTCAGTTTGAGGGCTTTACCGCGCTTCCGTACCTCCTCCTGAGCAATGTCAAACTGATCGGACGTCCGCTTCAGGAACAGCATTCCAAAGATGTATTCCTTGAATTCTGGATGCGTCCATCTTGCCGCGCAAAATATCGGCAGCGGCCAAAAGATGGTGCTCAAGCTGGGAAAGTGTGATCTTCTGGCTCATGGGTGTTGTTCTGGGAATTGCGACGGCCCGCGATGCCTCGCCGTTTGCATCCCGCAGATGCTTTTTAACTCTCGATTTTTTTCTTGCCATGGTCTTCGGTGAAACGGTTGATGATACCGCGGTTTATGAAGAAAGAAGGCCACCTTGGAAGGATGGTAGGGTCTTTCTCATCCTATCCCGATTCGGACATGCGTCGCAAAAGTGTTGGAAAATATTTAACAACCTATGGATCGTTTACGCCTGTCACGCTCTCGATCTTCGTCTTCCACGTCCGGCATGGCGGCGATAACGTCTACGTATTCATTCGGGAGAGCGTGCTGTCGTGCCCCGTCCACCACGAAACGCTTGTACCAGGAATACGGGCAAAGGGTGTCGTCGATGCGATTCGCATCCGCGACGTACAAAACCGCCCGGTGCTCGCGCCCATGAGATACCGTGGACAGGATCCAATTGAGGAATCACATTCTGCTCATATCGCAGTTCTGCATCGCTATGGGTACAAGCCAGCGAGTGCTCCATCTCAGCTGTCACTCTTCAACGGTGGCGCTAAAGTGTATGAGCATCCTTGCGGCTATAAGGTTCATCTGTGGTCTAAGAAGCATCCTTCTGGCACTGTTCATGGCTGGAAATTTATCCATGGTGCTGATGACCAGCGTTGGAATGCCGATGGAGTCAGTGCTAGTGCCCTACAGGCCCATCTCAATAAGCTTAAAGCTGATCGCGGAGAAGACTCCCTAGAGCCCCTACCCGGTCAGGAGCCTGAACGGCTGGTCCGCTGGGTCGAATCCGACCAACCGCTAGTTAATCTTGGACACGGCGTCCAGTTCCTGCACGACGAACTCCAACGCAAACCAGTTGCATTTTTGGAAGGGTTCGACTGGAAGCATCGGCCCGGCAGTCCAGCGACCGTTAGGCTTCTCAAGATCTGTCCAACCTCGATCACCGCGAATCATTGGTCCGAGATCATTCAGAGCACCCGTGAAGCAGTCCTCGTCTTCCTGTCGAACGAAGGCAAGCCCAAGTGGTCATTCCGCCATGGACCGATCCACATCATAGTTAACGGCTAACATTCCATTACGCCGTCGATTTGACCTGCTTCTATATCTCCAAGGCGCGTCAATCCCTCGGATTCGTCGCAAAAATGGACAACTCAGGCGTGAAACCGCGGTCGTCCATTTCCAGCACCGCTTTCACCATGTACGCGATGTCCTCGGCGCG
>Ga0187872_10001874_pt1 | contig 20058 bp, 9 predicted proteins | sample June2016WEW_16_4_FD_132973 | JGI IMG/M metagenome (GOLD analysis project Ga0187872, IMG submission 132973) | Peatland microbial communities from SPRUCE experiment site at the Marcell Experimental Forest, Minnesota, USA - June2016WEW_16_40 | ecosystem: Environmental > Terrestrial > Soil >...
CGCAGGGCGAAAAGCGCCTGGATAACAATGGACGAGCGCGAAAGCGTTTTCAGCACGTTGAGCTGCCCGCGCTCGATGCGTTTGGCAATCTCAACCTCGCCTTCGCGGGTGAGGAGCGGGACGGTTCCCATCTCGCGGAGATACATGCGCACCGGGTCGTTGGTCTTGTCCAATGCGCCCGGCGTCAAATCGAGTTCAACGTCCTCCGCATTCTCGTCCCCTTTGAGCTCATCGACCTTTTCCAGCCCCAGGCTTTCGGCCGATTTGACTTTGGGAGAATCCAACACCTCGATGCCGGCGTTGTCAAACATGGAGAGAAGGTCGTCGAGATCTTCCGCGGAATGAACGTCGGAGGGGAGAAGGTCGTTGACCTCATCATAGAGGAGGTAGCCCTTCTCCTTTCCCAATGAAATGAGCTTGCTGACTTGATCAAACTTGTCGTCGAACGCCAAAGCAACGGCCCCCTTGTGGGAGAAGAAGGATTAGTTCGATACCAAAAAAGATATGGCGACACTCCACCCCGGTTCCGGCGGTGCCGCCTTCAGCACAACTGAATCATCATTATGCCAAGCCGTCAAACTTCTCCGGCTCCATTGCATTAGATGTAATATACACTATTTCGTTTGCGTGCGGGAGGAGTTTTTTTCGTGCCCGCCAGCAGCTCTCAACTGCTTGTCCAATTTAGACTTGGTCTCGAGAAGTTCTGCCAACTTGGCGGGGTCCTTCTCACGTTCCGCCAGATTGATGGCTCCTTTCAGTCTCGCGCTCTCGCGCCCCAACCTTCTTTCCCTCAGCTCCTGACAAGAAAAAAGGGTCTGTTCACGGCTCAAATCGCAGGCCCAAAAAACAGATTCATAAAGCAATCGCCGCTCCTCTGCAATTAGCATCTCGCCAAGATTAGCAGGCTGAATGCTTTCTCCCCGCCGGCGCATCTCGAGCATGCGTCCAAAGATTGGTGCGGTTATGAGCCCCTCGCAATCTCGGCCTTCCACGAGGTCAGGAAGAAACTCATCGGCCAAGTCCTCGTGCTCCAGGAATACGCGAAGCAATTGCTTCTCTGCGGGGCTTGCCGTAGCCGCCACGTCCTGCTTGACCTCAACCTGGCGCCGGTCGCCCGCCGCGCGCCGAAGCTCCTCGCGCAGCAGGCGCTCGTCCAGGCGCAATCGTTCGGCAAGCCGACTTGCCAGCTCCGCCCGCAGCATGGGGTTGGGAACCCGGCCAAGATAGGGCATGACGGCATTGGCCGCCGCCACCTTCCCTTCCGGCGTGCTAAGGTTATGCTTGGCCACTGCGCGCTCAGTCAGATAGTCAAGGTAGCTCGGCGCTGCCGCGAGAAGCTCACGGTAGACGCCGGCGCCTTGCTTCCGAACGAAAGAGTCGGGATCGAGCCCTCCTGGCAGCGCCAGCACTTTCGCTTCGAAGCCCTCCTCGAGCAGCAATGTCAGGGAGCGTTCCGTGGCCGCCACTCCTGCCGAGTCCGGATCGTAGTTCACCACCACGCGGCGTGAGTAACGTGCCAGCAAGCGAATCTGACTCTCCGTCAGGCTCGTCCCGCAGGAAGCCGCAACGTTCTCGATTCCGCTTGAGGCCACTGCAATGCAATCCATATAGCCCTCAACCAGAATGGTGTAATCGAGCTTGCGGATGGCTTGCGCGGCCCGATCCAGGTGGTAAAGCACGCGCCCCTTGGTGTAAATAGGAGTTTCGGGCGAATTCAGATACTTGGGCTGCTCGTCCCCCAACGCCCGTCCCGCGAAAGCCACGATTTTTCCACTGTCGTTGGCGATAGGAAAAATGATGCGCCGCCGGAAGCGGTCGTAGTGGCGGTCCCTCTCTGCGTCGCGCACCACCAGCCCGCTCTTCTCGAGCAATTCGGACTCGTATCCGGCCCCGCTGAGCTGCCGGGTCAGAGCTTGGCCATCGGCGGGCGCATATCCCAACCGGAAACGGCCCACCACCTCGTCCGTAAGCCCCCGGTCTTCAAGGTACGCCCGCGCCAAGCGGCCTTCCGTTGTACCGCTGAGTTGACTGGCAAAGAACTTGGCCACGGCCTCGTGCATTTTGTAAAGCGCCGTGCGCACGCGCGCATTGGCGTCGTAGGTCGCGTCGCCGAAAGTATCCGAGAGCGTGACGCCCACTTTCTCCGCCAGCCGGCGCAGCGCCTCGGGGAACGTGAGGTTGTCCATCATCATCACGAACTCGAAGACGTCGCCGCCCACCCCGCAGCCGAAGCAATGGAAAATCTGCTTCGCCGGGTGAACCGCGAACGAAGGCGTCTTCTCCTGGTGGAACGGGCAAAGGCCCATGTAGTTCGCGCCGGCCTTGCGCAGCTTGACGTAATCGCCCACCACCTTGACGATATCCGCCGCCGCCCGTACCTCGTCCACTTGGCTCATGGTCCCCTACGACTCCATCCTTCCTGAATATAACCTATTCCCGCAATTCAGGTCAGTCATCAGTCATCAGTTCTCCCGCCGCGGCGGGTCAGTCGCCAGCCTTCAGCCGTCAGCTATCAGCTATCAGCCCAAAAGATGGGGCTGGGGGCTGGGGCAATTTTGGATTTTAGATTTTGCATTGCCCCTTCCATTGTGCCGACCGCCTGCTGCCTACTGCCTTCTGTTCTTCCCCAGCTCCTAGCCGCTTTCACTTGCACCTGGAACCGATGTCCAGGCTTTCTTCCCCACCTACCACCTACGGCCTACCACATACCGACTTCCACCTACCAACTACCTTTCGTTTCAACAACATTCCCGCCTTAAGCCCGTAAGTGTATTTGTTTTCTACAACATTCCCGCTTTGCGCCGAGCCGTGGAAACCCGCCCCTTTGTTTTCATAGACATTCCAGCTTGGTTCGTGCATTTTTGAAAAATCCTTTTGTTTTTTGCCTCGCCGCAACCGACATCTTGTCCAAATTCTGAATTTGCCTTCCTCAGCCCCCAGCCGCTTTCACTAACACCTGATACCCAGGTTCGGCCTTTTTCCCCCACCTGCCATATACCACATACCAACTACCTTCTTACAACCGAGGGGATGAATTGAGGTGTCTGAGCAGCATGGAGAAGGAGGGTTCCCATAAAGCAGCGCGGACCTGCGCACCCGCGATTTAGTATTCTAGCCTACCAATTTCCCAATGTCAAGGGACAACAAGCCCGCTTCTACCGGCTCTTCCGACCTCGCCGCCGGCGGAAGCAAGTTCGTTGGTGGCTCACAGGTCCCCCGCCGTGGCGGACCTTGCGGAAAGGCCCCGAAGTTGTAGTAGAATTGAGAAAAACCTTCGTGGCGCGCAAAGATTTTCGCTCCGCGGGATGATCATAGGCGAAAAGTGAAAGCGCTTCCCTAGAACTAAACGTACATTGGGAAGGGAATGTAACCACGGGCGGCTGATCTCAAGTTCCATCTTGAAAGGCTCGTCCAGCAAGCGGACTTGTTTCATTCGCAATCCCCTTTCTGCAGGGCCTAGTGTACAGCCTGGCGACTGACGGCCAGGGTGCAATCCTTCACGGCCTTCTGGGCTTCGTCATCACCCGGCTCCAGGGCCAGAATCTGGTTGGCGTACGAAAGCGCCGCCTGCCAATCGGATTTCTGTAACGCGGTCCGCATCTGCTGGCGGTTTTGCTTCAGCGCGCAGTCTGCGAAGGCCTTCTTGACTTCGGCATCGTCGGGCGCCACGGCAAGAATCTTGTTGCCGTAAGCAGTAGCGCCGTCGCAATCCGAGTTCTGCATGGCGGCGCGGAACTGCTCGCGATAATAGAACGCAATTCCGAAATTGCTCTGGGCCTCGCTGAAGTCGGGATCGATCTCCATCGCCTTCTGCAAGTGCGTCATCCCCTCGGCGAGGTTTCCTTGCCACTCCAGCGCCACCCCGAGGTTGTTGTGGGCCTTGGCATTGCGAGGATCCAGCTCCAGAACCTTCTTCCACTCCGCGATGGCCGCTTCAAGCTGGCCCTTGGCCGTCAGCTCCGACGCAAGGTCGAAAAGCCGGTACGCCTCGGCCGCGGGCACGTCGATCTTCATCATCCCGTCCGGGGGGATATTCACAAACTCGGGAATATTCACGGCGCGATTCGCCGCTGTCGAGTTGTCGATCAGGATGGCCGGGCTGTCGTTGCCCTCCTCGTCCAGGTGCGTCAGGAACATCTGCGTGTAGGGCGAACGGCTTTTCGAGGAGAAAACCAGCCAACGGCCGTTGGGCGAGAAGCTGTGCCAGGAGTTCATCAAGGGAGTATTGCAGCGCAAACGCCGCGCCACGCCGCCTTCCGCGGGCACAATATAGAGCTGGCTGTCGGGGCGCATCAACTGCGCGTTGCGACACTTCACAAAGACGATCCAGCCGCCATCGGGGGAGACTTTGGGAAAGCTATTGCTCATGCCGTTTTGGGAAGCGCCGGCGATCGGCACCGGCTGGCCACCTTTGCCGTCGTTGAAGGGAATCCGGTAGAGGTCGTATTGGATTTGGGTCTCCTCCGGGTCGTTGGCATGCCCGGGCAGCTTCTGACCTCCGATGTATGGTTCCTTTGCCTCCGCCCGGGCAAAGACCACGTATTTGCCGTCCGGACTCCAGACGCCGTCCGTTTGCACGTAGCGCGGATCGTCAGCGCCCGGTAAGGCCCGCCTTTGGCCCGTCGCGCGGTCGTACCACGCCAGAATGCCGCGCGTCGGATAGAACACCTGGAGAAAATGGTAGTCCTTGAAATTCACAACGTAGTAGCTATTGGCGAGTTCTTTTTCCAGCCCCCGCAACATGGTCAAGACGTACCTGCCGTCCGGCGAGACCTGTGACATGAAACCGATTCTCGAAGGCGAAGCCGTGTCATCCCGGAGGGAACTCCACGAGATCACGTCTTGATTGCGGATGGCCATTTCCGGCTTGACGGAGGTCAGCACGTACAGCCCCTTGTCGTTGGCAGGGCCGTCGAGGTCCATGCCCAGGGTTTTGCCGTCGCGGGAAAACGAATGGCAATTGGCGCAGGTGTGAAGGCCCGTCAGTAGCAGACGGCTGCGGGGCTCGGCGATGTTGCGCAGCCGCCAGGCGAGCAGGGGCAGATCGGCTTGGGCTAGCGGCTTGATCACCCCCTTTTGCAGTTCGGAGGGTATCAACGGCACGTCGCGGTAGAAGATCGGCGCTCCCACTGGATCCATTGAGGTTTGAATCACCACCGCGCCGCGGGAAACGGGGTGGTCCAGATGCTCGTCTTGGAATCCGGTGATGGTGATTGTGGCGGGATGCTCCGTCGAGTGTCGCTTGATCGCCTCCCAGGCCGCTGCATCCGGTACCCAGGTTCGCGCCGCGGCTTGTTGGGGTGTCAGCTTGGGCAGCTCGTTGCTTGCGGAAATACAACGCGGGTCGATCTCGCCGATGCGCAACCGCTCGCCCGCCGATTTCGCCCGAATCCCGGCCGAACCGTCGGTGAACGCCACCTCGATCGTCCACACGGAGGCGCTGTTCGAAGCGTCACGCCAGAGGAATGTTGGGGGTGTGATCTCCGGCGGGAAGATCGATCCTTCCTCTGGGTAGTCGACCGTAATCGCAGCCAGCTTCGGACCGTCAGGGTTGGACGATGGAGAAGAACCCATCGCGTGCGCACTTGCCAGTTGCTGTGCAAACGCCAAACCTGCCCTGCTTGAGCCGTGCTGCACGGCGCCCCGCCCCAGAACTACAGCGGTGGCAGCAGCCACAACGCAGACGCCCAGACTTCGGGCTCCCCATTGTTTCACGGCATCCCCCTCATCCAGCCGGACGACTCATGGTCCGCCGACTCAGCTCTTCAGTTCGGACTATTATCCGGCATTTCCGTTTTGGCTCCCATCCGCCCCACAGCATACATCCCCACAGCATACATCCTTCGCGGAGCTCCCGCGCCCTATTTTTTCGTTGCCTGGGTCCAGCGGCTCGGGACAGGGCCGGGGCTGCCAAACGTGAGTCCCTAAACCGCCGGCCGCGGCCTTCCCGTCCAGTTTCGTCAGACACATCTCCGTCCCCGGCGGCGCTGGATCTATTTCTCGGCCGCCACGGCGGGACGGGAATGACGACGTTTGCGCGGGGCTTGAATGCGACCGCGAGCACATGGTTGCGGAAATCAAGCGGGTAGACGCCCGCCGTTCTTGCGGGCCAGCGGCATACTCAGCTTTCCTGCGATCGTGGAAAACATGCAGCTCAGGGCTGAGAGTCAATCCAGACCGTCATCTTCGCGAGACCGCGATTACCCCAGAGGCAATATGGAAGTGCCGTGATGGGGGTTGGGGTGAGGAGCCCGGGAGAATCTGCCATGGGCTTGTACAGAACGTCATGCCAATCCACAGACTGCTTCTGCATCGCCTGCCCTTTCAGCACGACCGTTCCACCCAGGAGATTTGCTTCAAACTCAGGTTCGAACTTCGTTTCAGTTGGAATGACCATTTGATCGACCGGCGCAGCCATGTCGGGCTGTTCCAGGCAATAAATCAGGGGACCACGCTTCAGGGCGATCTTGCCGCGATCTTCAAGGACCTTCGGGTTGGCACGCAGTTTCTGAACCTGCATGGGAAGCGAGAGCTCGAGGTGTCCCGATTTGACCAAGCGCGGTGGATCTCCGCATATCCTTTTGACATGACGGGGTGAACTACGGCGCCATTCACTGTCACAGACGCTTGGGTGCACCAATCAGGGATTCGCAAATGGAGAGTGAACTCTTCCGGACCGGGGCCATTGACCGATAACTTTACATTTCCATCCCACGGATAATTCGATGCCTGTTGAAGCTGGACATCCTTGTTACCTATTCGGGTATGGATCGTACTTGAAATATAGAGAGTCACCCATAACCCGTCCGATGACTGATTGTAAATGTACTTCCCCAGGGAAGGGAGGAACCTGACAATGGTCGTGGGGCAGCAGGGAACTCCAAACCAAGGCTGTCGCGCCATGTCCCCTTGGTTGGCCAGCGGAGTCACATAGCAGAACGTGTTTCCGCTCAAGGAGACTCCGGCGGCGAGCGCATTATAAAGAGATAGTTCCATAACATTGGAGTATCGGCTGTCGCCCGTCAGCTTCAGCATGCGGTAATTCCACAGAATCATGCCTTGCGAAGCGCAGGTTTCCTGGTAAGCATTGTCGTTGGGAAGGTCGTAATCTGCGGTAAAACCTTCATTATGCTCGGAGGGGCCAATTCCTCCCGTGACATACATTCGCCGCAGGGTGACGCTGTCGTGCAGGCTTTGGAGGGCTTGAAGCAAGCTGATATCGCCCGTTTCGTAAGCCAGATCCGCCATCGCCGAGTAGAGGTACATGGCGCGCACGGCATGCCCGACGGCTTCCCGCTGTTGTCGAACCGGCAGGTAGTCTTGCGAGTACCTGGTGTCGAACACCGACGGGTCGTGGAGGAAGAACCTCTTGTAGAAACCCTTGATGTCCATTTGGTGTCCCAGGAGTTCCACGGCTCTGGGCGAAGGCAATAGCCGGTATTGCTCCTCGAAGACCGAGGGCTTGGAACCGCGCTTGTTCACGAAGTATTCCGCCAGACGGAGGTAGCGCGGTTGGTGGGTCAGGCGATAAAGCTTAACCAAAGCCAGTTCCACCTCTTCGTGGCCGGGAATGCCATCGTGCTTTCCCTCCCCAAAGTAGGAATCGATGTAGTCAGCATATTTGATTGCCACGTCGAGCAATGGCCGCTTTCCTGTGGCTTCGTAGTGGGCTACGGCGGCTTCAAAAAGCGAACCCGCACAGAAAAGCTCGTGAAAGAAGGCGAGGTTTCTCCAGCGCATATCGGGTTCAACAACCAGGATAAACGTGTCGATGTATCCGTCCTTTTGTTGCGCTGCGGCAATCCTCTGGATCAGACTTTCGACCTTCGCCTCGAGCTCGGGATCGGGATGCTTGGCGAGGCTGTAGCTGGCTCCCTCGATCCACTTATAGACGTCCGAATCGCTCCACCAGGGCCCTCCAAACTTGCCGCTGGCTTTGCCCGACGCAATATCAAAATTCCGAATCGACCCCGTCTGTTCGAGTTCGCGGTAGACGTGCTCGAGGGTTATCGTCCGATTAACCTCAATGCGCGGCGACCAGAAACCGTCATGGATCTCGACGGATTTGAGCGGGATGTCGACCAGTCTTACCTGTCCCGTACTTGATTCCCCGGCTGGGGTGTTGCTCGTCATCTGGGGATTGGCCCGAGAGGGAAAGACTGAAAGTATCAGGAAAAAGGTTATGAAATGGAAATGATTGATATCTCTCATTGCAAAGCTCCTAAGTACGCCTTCGCTCTACTATGCTGCGCAAAACGAATTCGCGCCACACAAGCAGGAGGTGAAAGCGGATTTTACCACGGTCGCACGCGCACAAGCCGCAGAGCCTCTGGAAGGCGAGACTCTACGCTGCCTGCTTCGGGACAATGGCCAGCAGGGCATCATGGAATCCCCCTGCTCTGGGGATTTCGGCCGCCCTCTTCTTCAACCAGCTTGAAGCGGTTCCGCGCCTCTTCTTGCTGTCGTAACCCTGCGGTGGCCTCCGCCAGCCTTTGCACGAGCTGCGGCAATTCCGTCAGATCACCTTTCTTCCGGAGGCAGACGATCAGGTGGTAAAGGGCGGACTGATCGTTGGGATCGGACTTCAACGCAAGACGTGAGGTTCTCTCCGCAAGACCCGTCTCTCCTGAACGCAGGTAAAGCTCGGTGAGGACATCTTCGGCAAGGGCAAAACCCGGCTTGCTGCGCACGGCACGCTGGGCGGCAGCCTCTGCCTCCTGAAAGGAGGGCGTGCCGGGTTGGACGCCCTTGCGGATGAGGAGTTCAGCGAGAAGATAGTTGAGGATGGGATCGTCGGGCGCCTTCGCGAGACGCTGCTTCACAACCTGCACAGACTCGTCCAGTTTGTTTTCCTGGAGGAGCGAGATGCCCAGCGCCACGGAGCTGTCATTCTGGAGGGGGTTCAAGGCTGCGGCTTTGCGGAAATCGGCGTCCGCCTCGTCGTAGTGGTCCATCTGCACCTCGAGGACGCCGCGCTCAAGATAGAGAGGGGCGGAATCGGGCAGGGCGTGCAATCCGGCGCTGACCACATCGACGCCCACCTTGAAGGACCCATGATCCAAGCTGAGGGTGGCCAGGTCAAGATAATTATCAATGTCGCCTGGGGCAAGCTTGATAGCCTTCTGCAAGGCCGCGACCGCCAGGGGCGTCTGCTGATCGGCTTCGTAGACCGCCGCGATCAGATTCAAGGCCGCCGCCCTTTGCCTTTCCGGACCATCCTCCGTGAGGGGCAGCAGGGTGCGAATGGCATCCGCGTAGTTGTGCGCACCGTACTGGGCGAGCCCGAAGCTATAGAGGGCCTCCGGATCTTGGGGCCGAAGTTCAGCAATCCGCTGGAAGACCGGAAGCGCTTCCGCAGCGCGATGCAAATGAACCAGACAGGCGCCGAATTGCGCGAGAGCCGGAACATTATTCGCCACTACCTGAGGACTCTCTTGGTAGTGCGCAACGGTGGTGGTGCAGTCTTTTCGTTTGAAGGCGAGTGCCGCCATCATCGCGTGGGACGTCTGGTCATCGGGGTTCAAGCGAAGCAGCTTCTCCAGGAAAGGCAGCGCCTTGGGGCTGCCAGCTTGGAATTCAAGCTGCGCGGCGGCCTCCAGCGCGGCGCGGTTGTTCGGATCGATTTGGAGCGCGTGCTCGAAGGCCGCCAGGCTCTCCTGGGGCCGGTCCAGGCCCTGGAAGGCCATCCCTTGTAAGGTCCAGGCGCGCGGGTCGGTGGGATGGGCGCGCGCCAAATCCTGGGCCAGGCGCAGAGCCCGCGCATTGTCGTGGGACTCGAGCGCCTGCACGACGGACTGCGGAGTGGGAGGGGGGCTGGTTTGCGCGCGAGTGAGCGCGGCAAGCGAGAACCAAAAGGCGACGGAAAGAAACCCAGCGAAAACCCTCGATCGCACGCGGGAGGCCGCCACGCGCTCCCGCCGCGGAGATAAAAGGGACTGAAACACTTGCTCAAGTGGTTTCGCTCTGGCTCGCACTGCCACCTCGGCCGGAGCCGTGCCGGCCACCGGCAACGCTAAGCATACTCCCTTTCGGGGCCTGGCGGTGTCTGGGGGGGGAATTAGCGTCATGGCCAGGCTTTGAGCGACTTGCGAGGTCTGGAAACATGATCTCCGTCCAGGGGAGCTTCTGCCTGCATGGCAGAAGCTCCCCACGGACGGCGTGTAGCTCGGGTCTTAATCCTTCAACCTGAGCTACGGTTCTTTCCTAACGACTTGCTAGAACGTCAACTTGATGGCGACATCCCACCATCGCGGGAGCTGTGCTGAGGTTACCTTCCCAAAGGTTGCATCCGGCGGGTTCGCATCCACGTTGCCAAGGTTTTGCCGGTTGAAGAGGTTGAAGAATTCAAAGCGAAGCTGCAGATTCATGCTTTCTTTGATTCGGTTGTTCTTATAGAAAGCAGCGTCCGTCTCCGCGAAGTAGGGTTGGCGGAAGGCGTTCTGCTTCTCGTTGCCTTCCGATCCCAGGGTGGGCTGAGTAAATTGACCAGGGGTAAAGACCCCGGTGTTGAGGAAAGCGTTACGAGACGTCGCCTCGGAATAATTTGTAGCGTTCGGGTAAGCCAAGCTGTCTCCATACGCGTTATAGTCGCCGCTATTTGCGGCGAGTCCGGTAATCGGATTGCTCACCGAGGGGCAATGGGCACTTACGGCACATACGGGAATGAACGAGTTGGTATTCACTACGGTGAACGGGTAGCCGGACTGCAAAATGCTCGTGCCGCTAACTCCCCAGCCGCCGGTCAGATGACCGACCAATCCATTTCCGTGATTCAGGCCGGGAAGCGAATAGTTGAGGGTGAGCGAGAAGCGGTTCGGAGCATCCCAGGGAGAGGGGCCATAATAGTTCCCCGGGTCGAGACCTGCAGCGACCTGCCCTGGGGCTATGGGGTAATTGCCCGCATCATCCTTGGACTGCGAGCGCGTATACGAGGCATCGAAGAACCCGTGGGAGAATCGGCCGCGGAAATCAAAGAACACAGCCTCGTAATTGCCGTAGCGATTGTTGTCTGCGTACGTAATGGAGCCGAAGCTTGGATTGATCCGAGTCGGAGACAGGCTTTCGTGTTGAATCAAGTCGCCCTGATAAGCGTTGATGTCGACTCCGTAACTAACGATACCCTGCTGGTTGCTGTTGCCCACCGAATCGTACGAGTGAGATCCCGAATAACCAACGCTGGCGACGTATCGGCTTCCGAATTTTCGCTCCAGGGTCAACGCCCAAATATCGGCCCTCGGCGACTTCAAGTTCGGGTTTATGCCTCCGATAGGGAAGTCAAGCCCCGTAATGCCGCCCACACTGTTGAGCCCCGCCGTGAAGCTCGGAACCGTATACCCGAAGGGGGGCTTGTTGGAGTTTCCAAGAGCGAGTATAGGAGGCCCAGCAATCTCTACTCCGTTGATCGTTGTCCCGCCGGCAAAAAAAGTCGGCTCCACGCCCCCCGGGGGATTGCCTCGAAATTCCTCTTGGACGTTGGCTTGCGTCAGCCAATTGTTGTAGATGCCGAATCCGCCATGCAGAACCCAATTGCCGCTCCCCGTTGGATCCCACGCAAATCCAATGGTGGGACTAAGGAGATCGCTCACAGAATGATTGAGGGCGTTGTACGTCGACTTAGCAAAGCCATTCGCGACCGTGTTCTCGTACGGGGTGAAACTGGCATTGGGAGATGTGGACGGACCCAGATAGTAATTCCCAAACACCGTGCTGGAACTACGGGTGTAAGGGTTGCCCGAGTCATCCCATCGCAGGCCCAGCGTTAAGGTCAGGTTCTTCTTCGCCTTCCAAACATCCTGGGCAAAGAGTCCCCAGGTGCTGGATGCCGCGTTCCATGACCACAACAACGGTTTGCCCGTCGTCGGGTCGTACATGGGGCCGGCTTCCCTTGCCGGAGCGTCTTGGACCAGCTCCGTTAAATCGTTGAAAGAGATGGTCGGCGTGGAGTACGGCCCTTGAAAGGGCTCTACGTCATCGCCAAACCACCCCTGGTAGCCGAACTTCAGCGTGTGCGCTCCCCGGATGTGGGTTAGGACGTCCTGCCAGTGATAGTTGTGTTGAATGAAATCACCTTGGGCGAAGCCCACGCCAAAGGCATTACCTCCGTCAGCATTGATCCCCGTGACGGCGATGTCAGGGACCGTGTAATCAGGGGCGCCACTGCCGAGCGTACCCTCCACACGGCTACCACCGAAATTCACTTCGTTTAACGTGGTGGGAGAGAAGGTGTGGGTCCAATTAAACTGATAGGCGCGTTCCCAGTTCTGGTTGTTGGCGGGAGAGAACTGGGGCACGGCTGTCGGCTCACCGTAACTCAAAGTCGTGCGGTAAAAGCTGCCGTAGATTCGGTCGTTTTTGAAATACTTGTCGATGCGGACGAACCACTGGGTCCCATTCCGAACGGCCGTGCCATTAAACACACCGCTGTCGATCATGTCCAGCGAGCACGGGATGGAAACCGTAGCGGTGACGGGTATCGTTGTCTGGCCGGCCGGGCACCCCGCCGCCCCGATTAGATCCTGAGCCGCTGTCTTGCCGACAGTGACGTTGCTCAGATGAGCAGGCACGTATTTGCCCAACAAACCCGTGCCGATCGTGCTCGGGAAATTCGCCTGAGCCCACGAGGTGAACGCCGGATCGGCGAACGTTTCACCACCCGTGGTCGTGGCCTTAGACGAGCGCAAGGGCTCGATGTCAAAGAAGAAGAAAAACTGTTTGTGCGGGATCACGGGGCCGCCAATTCCGGCGGAGATATTGTTACTGTGAAACCCCGCGTACGTGGGGGGACCTAAATCCCCACGGGCGAACATACCCTGGTAGTTGAAATAATCATCGACGATACCATGGAATTTGTCGGTCCCGGATTTCGTCGTCATGTATGTTTGGATTCCGTCCGACCGGCCAGATTCAGCCGTAAACGTATTGACCTGGATGGCGGTTTCCTGAATCGAGTCGGGGTTGGGGGTCAGATTTAGGATCCCTTGGCGGATTCCGCTGGTGACGTCGAGTCCGTCTACAACCCACATATTCGACATCTGGCCTTCGCCGTTGGCGCTGGCGTCAAGCTGCGTCTCCGTCGAGTAATTGTCCACCCCGGACCCTGGCGTCCCGGCCGCGCCGGGTACACCGTTGCCCACGCTTCCCAATCCGGTGACGCCGGGCGCCATGTTGGCTAACGTAACTAACTGGCGGCCGGCGACGGGCAACTCGGCAACAGTCTGATTCTCGATTGTCATCTGGTTGCGGGTCTCTGCCGTGTTCAAGACGGGCGCCGCCCCCGTCACTTCGACAGTCTGGGTTACTGCCTTTAGCGTGAGGGTAATAGGCACGTTCAAAGTTTGGTTGGTGTCCAAGGTGACCTTGACCACTTCTCTGACGAAGCTGGCAGTGTCAACTGTAACCTGATACGCGCTTGGCGCCAGACTCACAAATTCGTAATTCCCCGCAGCGTCTGACGTGGTGGTGCTGGAAACCCCAGTGGCGGTGTTCAAGAGTTCGATCTTTGCGCTGGGCACGCCAGCGCCGCTCGGGTCTTGAACCACGCCTTTAATACTGCCCCTGAACTGAGCATGGGCTGTGCCAGCCCAAAGAAGCGTTAGCAGTAAAATTGTAGTTGCACGCGCCAGTGCGCGTGCACCCCTATGACGGATCTTCATTATTATCCCTCCTGAAAAGGAAAATCCCGCACAGTCCCCTCCGCAACGCCGGATGCTCACTGGCGAGGTCGGAGGAGGCTGTGCGCCTTTTGCTAGCATTTGCTTTGGAGCTTTGACCAGACCCGACGAAGTCGAACAAGAAGCTCTTGAGTTGACCGCTTGGTGAGATCTAGGTACTCCGAGCTTCGGAGAAAAGCGTAAACGCTTACAAACGAGTTAGAATTTAACCCAGCAAGGATGCCTTGTCAAGAGAAAAATAGTGTCCTTTTTCGGATACGATATATCCTTTATTACCTTTGTCGTAGGATTCTGACATTTTGTGGCAGGACATTTTGAGCCGATGGCGTTTCAGCCTGTGTTTATGCGGCTTAGAGGGATGTTTTGAAAGCGTCCAAATCTCCTGTTTGGTTCCGGCTATGCCGGGTTAGGGGGCGCCTAGTAGAAAGGCATTACGTTCAGGACGGCAGCGCACCGTATGAACCTACTGGAGCTTGCCTCTAATGGAGACGGTATGCTGGCGCACCCTGGGACTGCTATTTGCAAGCGTTTTCAGCGGTTTCCGGTTCGTTCCAGGTGCACAGCGCGCTTGCTTCGGCGCCATCCGGAACTCCTGCTCAACTGGTTTCGAGCCCGGCGGACGATCTCCAGTGGCCCCACCGAGGATTTGAATGACCGGCTGAAGTTAACTCTGAGAAAGGCATACGGATTTCGGACCTTCCACGCTGCCGAAGTCGCGCTCTATCACAACCTGGGCACGCTCCCTGAACCACAATGCACCCACAGATTCTGCTGAGGAGCCGAAATTGAAATTTGGGTTGCGGCCGCAGGCCGCGCTGCGAAACAATCGACTGCTTTCACCACCCAGGCACCCAGAGACGGAGAAGCCGCGCATTCTTTTCAGTTCTCTGCGCCTCCGTGTCCGTATGCTGAGAAAGTCCTTCAAAAATTCTCCCACAACTTCTGAGGCGGGCTGGTTCCGCGTGTGGCGCGCAGGAGGGAGGGGCAAGTCTGCGCCACTCGCGGACGGCGACGTTGTTACTAGCTGCCATTTTTCGGCAACCTGCCAGAGGGCCGCAGTGCAGACAGTACAGAGGGCAGATCAAAAAAGCCCCCTTCCACTTAGTACTTTTGGTCTGTTTCTTAGATGAAGCTTTTCTAATACATTAAAAGGCGGAAGACAAAATGATTCAGGAGATTTGAGAAACGGTACCTTCTCAACTGTAAAGGTGCACCCATGGCTGACTCTACAAGTGCGTGGCAAGTGGAAACACAAGGTATCGCAGGTCGCGCAATCGGCAGGCTTGCGATCGCGTTACCCATTACGCTGAGCGGAAAAGACGCAAATGGCGTTGAATTCACGGAGAAGACCAGGACCATCGTTATCGACAAGTTCGGCGGAAAGATTGCCACCAAGTGCGTCCTGAGTCTGGGCTCCGAAATGACCCTCCATAACCCGATCGTGGGGCAAACAGTGGGGATTAGGGTCGTCTGGGTGGGTGAGAAACGGGCGGGCGAAGAACCGTATGAAATCGGCTTCCAATTGGTGGGGTCGCACGACATTTGGGGCATCGCGTTTCCTCCCTATGACCAGCAGGAAAGTACACTCCCAGCACCCCGCCTGGAGATTCACAGTCCACGGATGCCGGCGGGGGCCGCCTCTTCTCCAGGGCAACCTACCGCACTGAAATTCGCCGTCCCTTACGCCAGCCCTTCACTGAAACCTGCCGAAACCGGCAGAACTGGTCCGTCCCTCGCCCCACCGACCATGCAAACACCTCAACCGTCGCCACTGCCTGTTGCAGTAGAGACCCCCGCGCTGCCGGCAGAGGAATCGAATGGGTCAATCGCGGCCACCCTGACCCGCCTCACTCAGCCGATCGAAGCCGCCGGCGAAAATGAGCTGCGACTGTTTCAGGAAAAACCGGAAGAGTTAAGTCGTCCAATTGGCCTGCTAACGCAAACCAATCTGCAGGACACCGCAGAGAACTTCGATGAGGGTGAGAGTTCTGTTGAGGAACACGTGAAGACGCTGGAAGGGGATCTGCAAGCCTGCCGTGCGGAGACGCAGCAACTCGTTGCAGAGCTCGAAGAACTGAAGCAGGCGGTACAGGATGAGAGGGGAAGGATCTTGAGAGAGATTCAGGAGAACAGGCCGAAGATTGTTGAGCTTGCGATGGCCGACCTGGAGATGAAGGTCAGAGAGGAGATCGACTCCGTCACAGACGAGTCGATCGCCCTCACCCAAAGACGCGTGCAAGAAGAAGTCGCAGCGGCTTTGGAACCCTTAATTCAGGGAGCTCTAGAGCGGGTGTACTCCGTGACTGAAGAACAGTCAGCAAGAGCAGGAGAGGGTATTCAGGGTCAACTCAGCCGCTTGATTGAAGAAGGGCAAGCGCAACTCGGCCGTATGCTTCAATCCACCACTTCGGAATTCCAAAAAGAGAGCCACCGCATCTCTGGAACCACCCTCGCGTCTGCCCAGGCGGAAATCGCCACGGCGTGGTCCAAATCCGCTGTCGAGTTTGAGGCCCAACTCCAGAAAACCGCTGACGAGGTAGCGGAGGCCACGGCTAGACAAATGCAAAAGCAGGCCGAGGACACGCTCATACTGTTGGGCGAAGAACTCAAGACTTCCGGCAAGAATGTGACGGCAGAGACTGAAGAACGACTTTCAAGCGCCGGTCGCTCAGCCCTCAATGCAGTTTCCAGCGCCACCGATTACGCTCTGGAAGAATTTCAAGTACGGCTTGGCGAACGCGCTGAGACATCCGGTGACAACTGCACCAAGAGACTTGAGGAATCACTCGCGAACGCTGAAGGCGAACAACAGAAGTCGGCGCTAAGCAGTTTTCGGAAAGCTCTCGAACAGGAATGTGCAGAGGCCCTGGCCAGGATGAAGAGCGACCTTACTCAGGCCCTCCAAACTGTCAGCGAACAAGCGGCACGGCAGGCGAGCGCGCTAAATGATCTTCGCAAGGCGGACGAGGAAATGTCTTTACAGACTCTCGCCAACGTGAAGGGTGCTGCCACCCAGACGATCGGAGAAATCTCGGGCCAGATAGAACGGCAGGCGAACGCGTTGAAGGATCTTCGTGAAGAAGTGCAGGAGGAATCCGCCAAGACCCTCGCCAAAGCGAAGAGTGACGCCAACCAGGCCATCCGTGGGGTTTCCGAACAAGTGGGGCGGGACATGGAGGCGCTAAACGGCTTGCGAAAGTCGCTCGGGGAAGAATCCGCCCAGGCCCTTCCCAAGTTCCAGGAAGACCTCGGGCAGGTGATGGGAGAGGTTACCGATCTGGTGCAACAGCAGGTGAACATGTTGTGCAGCCTCCTCAACTTGATCGAAAAGGAGTCGGCGCAGATTCCCTGCAAGGTCAAGACCGACGTTGCCGAAGCTCTGGCGGAAAGTTCGCTTCTTGCAGAACAGCATATGAAGTCCACCCAAGCTGCGCTCAGTGATTGGGAAACGCGAATGGGCTCGCGCGTCGAATTACAACTCCAGCAACTCGAAGGGAAGACCCGGGCTTCCCTGGAGACTTTGCAAGAACAGTCAGAGGAGTTGCTGAAGAGCACATTGGAGAAACTGCGCAGCGAATCTCGGGCCTTGCCGGAGCAAATCGAGGCTAGCCTCAAGAAAGCTGCGGGCAATATCGAACAGAATTGGCTTGAGAGGATTCAGGAAAAACAGCAGCAGGTGGCGGATGAGATCATGGAAGCCTCCGCCGCCCAGCTCGGCAAGCAGTTGGAAGATAATCTGGACCTCTTCGGCGAGGAGTTGAAACTTAAACAAGAACAGGCGGCGAGCGGTGTTGCTGAAGCCTTCCGATGCATGATGGTTGAGATGCTCTCTGTTTTTCAGTCTCCGCCCGGATGTAATCCTCCGCCTGGGCAGCCCCCATCCCCAAACGCGCCGAGCCTTTGAGCCTTGCGGTCCCCGTCCTGCGGGCGTCCCGAAGCGGTAAGTGTTTCGCCCATAAGCTATCCACACGTATCAACCGCAGCATTTTTCGACATTCTCTGAAGGCCCTGTGAACGTCCATAAGATGCGGTATCGGGGCGGGAGGTTGGGTGGCGAAGGCATGCACGCCGAATATTCCGGGGGGCTGCACAGGTTTCATTCTCCTGAGTGTACTCGGGAGGCCTAGCTTGATGAGACTAATAATACCCATCCTGCAATTGCGCGAGCGGTTGCACACGGCCAAGATAGCCGTGCTACGCAGGCTACGGTTCGAAGTACGCTGTATGCCATCGCGCAGGGTGGCGCGGGATCCGGAGGCTCACACACTGCCCAACCCGCGCCACTTTGGGTGGTTGGCACCCCGAGGGGAGAACCGCCCAACCCGCGCCCTTGGGGTGGTTGAGACCCCGAGAGGAAATTTGAGATTTGAGATTTCAGATTTCAGAACCATGCACCCACAGCCATCAAGTTTCGGTCTTCCAGTTTTCATTTTCCAATTCCAGTTTGCGTTTTCCAGTTTCCAGTTTCCAGTTTTCATTTTCCAATTCCAGTTTGCGTTTTCCAGTTTCCAGTTTCCATGTTCCAGCATTCGCCGGCTTCATTGACGCCGCGCAACCATTGCGATAGAATGTGAAGTCAGAAATAAGGAAATACCGAGAGAGCGGCTTTGAAGTCCGTACACTTCAATCTCCGTTTCCGCACGCGCCTTGCCCTGGTGATGTTTCTCACCATGACGTGCACCGGCGCTATTCTTACCTGGAACTATGTCAAGCATCGGCGCGAGATCCTGAATTATGTGGCTGGGGAGACATCGCGGTTATTAACCTTCAGCCAGCTTGCGCAGACTCAGATTCCCCCCAAAACCAGCGTGGATGACGCGCTGAAGATCTACCAGAAGAAACTGGAGGATCTGGGGCTCGCCAGTGTTTCCACTACCTCCACTGAAGGCAAGGTCGTGGCGAGCACGAATCCCGGGCAGGTCGGGAAGAAGATCCCCATTAAGAAGAGGCGCCTTGAAACCAGGAAGGACCTGGTGCGTCTTCCCGCAGAGTTTCCGGAGCTCGATCCGTACCCTGCGATTGACCAAACCGCCTTTGTAATTCAATACCCTCTGGTGCTCGGCGATAAAGTGATCGGGTACGCCGTAATAAAAGGTGAAAGCGACCGGGTAACAACCTTATCCCGCTTGTGGTACAAGCAGCGGCTTTACTGGATTTTGGGAACGATGCTGGCGGCGTTGTGCGTAGTGCTTTACCTGGCCTTCCTTTTCACCAAGCCGATTGAGCAACTGGTGGCTGGCGCGCGGCAGGTGGCCGCAGGGAACCTTTATATCTCGCTGCCTTCCAGGGGTTCGGACGAGATGGGCCGCCTGGCTCAGACGTTCAACCAGATGGTCGAGCGGTTGCGGGAAAACCGGGCGCTCCAGGAACGCTTGAATGAGGCGGAAAAACTCTCCCTGCTGGGCCGGTTCGCAGCTACGGTGGCGCACGAGGTTCGCAACTCGCTGAATTTCATCAACCTCACCATCGATCAGATCCGCGCCAAGCATTTTTACGGCGACGACCGCGCGGCGCGTGTAATGGAGCGGAACCTTACCAACATCAAGGACGAAATCAGCCGCCTGAATCACCTCGTGAACGACGTGCTGGCAGCCGGGCGTCAGGCTCCGCCCACCCTGCTCCCTTGTGACCTCAGGGCCACCCTCACCGAAGCAATGGCCCTGGTCGAGAAGCAAGCGGGCAACCAGAATATCAAGATCGAACTGGACCTCGCGCAGGAGCTGCCGATTTTCCGGTTGGACTCGGCTCAGATAAAGACCTGTTTCTTGAACATTCTTACCAATGCCATCCAGGCTATGCCTCTGGGAGGCCAGGTCCGCATTTTTGCGGTTATCACCAAGGCGCTCAACGGCGAAGAGTCCCTCGATCTGCATTTTGCCGACACCGGGCCCGGCATTCCCCCCGCCGAACGGGATAAAGTTTTTGCGGCTTTTTACTCGACCAAAGCTACCGGCTTCGGCCTGGGGCTGGCCATCGCCAAGAAAATCATTGAGGACCACACGGGGCGGGTCTTCGTCGACAACGGCGACACGCCCGGCACAGACCTCGTGGTCCAACTTCCGTTTCCTCAACCCGCGCGGCCCGAGCACGCAGCACTCGCTGCCTCCCCCGCCAAGTGAGGACAATCCACGATGCCTTCCGGAAGTATCCTGGTAGTCGACGACGAGCAGCGGCAACGCGAAATCTATCACGACATCCTGCAAGATGAGGGCTACGCCACCGACACCGCTCCCAGCGGCGAAGCGGCTCTCCGCTTGCTCAATCATCACCGCTTCGATCTGGTCATTACCGATTTGAACCTCACCGGCATGACGGGAATTCAATTGCTGAGTGAGATCGTGGCAGAGGACCCGACCGTCGCCGTAATCCTCATCACCGGTTACCCTTC
>Ga0187872_10001879_pt1 | contig 20008 bp, 19 predicted proteins | sample June2016WEW_16_4_FD_132973 | JGI IMG/M metagenome (GOLD analysis project Ga0187872, IMG submission 132973) | Peatland microbial communities from SPRUCE experiment site at the Marcell Experimental Forest, Minnesota, USA - June2016WEW_16_40 | ecosystem: Environmental > Terrestrial > Soil >...
CCTCGTTCTGCAGCGCTCGCCGACGCAGCCATTCGTCCAGCGATGGCTCGCCACACTCGAATCCCTCCAGGTTGCGATCTGCAGTTCCCGGCGAATGTTTCCCCGGTGATGCCATCATGATCAAGGGGAGCACCAAACTTCTTGAGCGCTTCAACCACACGGAGGGAATTTTGCGGCGAATTGTGTACCCAAACGTCGAGATCCTTCGTGTAACGCGGCTCTCCGTACTTCATCACCGCGAACCCGCCGACGATCAAATATTCAACCTCGAACTCGTTTAAGAGTTGTAGCAGTTCTCTGTAGTGTGGGTTTTCTGCCATGGCTGATTTCCTCAGCTAATTCCACCATTTCCTATGCTGCAGCAAAGATGGCTGCATCTCCCTGCTCCTGCCAAAACTCAATGTCGAACGAACGATCTGGGAAGCTGCCCTCCACCAGTCGTGTTTTCCATGCGGATTCTTGAGGAATGATGATTGTCTCCACCTTGAATGGAGCACTCTTACGCTGCTTTCAGGCTCCTGAAGGATTGTCCGGTCGCCGAAGGGACTAAGAACGTCAGCGGCGATTCGCTCGCAACTATTCAGTTTCCACTCGCACGTCAACAAACCTTCGAAAGTCCTGATCAAAGGTGGAGACTGGCACGTTCTTAGCCACGGCGGTGGCGGCGATCAGACAGTCGACAAAGTGAGCCTTCGTTCCCTTATAGCGATTCAGAGCATCGAGGTGGACCGTCACCTCACTGATCTCGACGCCGGGACTCGAGATCAAGCGTCCAAGCGCGGAGGCGATATCGGTGCGTGGATGCCTGTAAAAAGACTCGAACACAAACACACACTCTGCCAGAACGACCGGCAACACCACAATTGCCACATCGCCCCGATCACAGGCATCGAACAGCCTCCCAGCTGCTCTGGCGTGCTTGTCATGGTCCTGCACCAAATAGCGGACAATAAGATTCGTGTCGATAAGTCTCTGCTTGCTCACCGAGTATCCTCATGACGCGCCGCCTCAGCAGCGGCCTCGCGGATTTCAGCGAAAGACAGCCCCTTCCCCTTGTCGCTGGCGAGCACGCCCTTGAGTGACCGAATGCCCGGATGAACACGAATGGTAGCTCGTTCTCCCTCCACTTCATATTCCAGCTTGTCGCCCGGCTTGATCCGCAAAGCCTTTCGAATTTTCTCGGGAATGGTCGTTTGTCCCTTACTCGTCACTGTGGAATGTAGCATCGCCGTATCCTTACACTCATGTGTATCCTTACGTTTGTATTATCCCTTACTTTTCCTGAATTGGCAAGCCGTAATGGGAATTGGTAATGGGAATGCTCACCTCCATTAGCTCCTGCGAGGGAGCCCAATAGTCGGAATAGGTGCTCGGCGAAGTGCGTTCTGGTTTGAGGGTTCGGGGCAGAGCTAAAGCTGCGTGAACTCAGAGTACAAGCACATCAGCGGCACGCGACTCCAGCGCACGGTCAAAAGTAACGAGTTTCAAACCTGCGACAGAAGCGAAAGCCAACAGATAAGCGTCGGCCCAAACTTTGGGGGAAGGACTGGGCAACCGCGAACGGGAACGGAAGTCCTTCTCCAGATCATCCGGTTCGGGAAGGAAGACGATGCGGCTATCGGCCCAGATCCGATCCCACAAGTTCCAGGCTTCGGACATGGTCTTCGTGTCTTTTCCCATGATCCGCTCAGTTGTCAGAAGTCTCAAAACAGTGAGCTGCGTGAAACGGCAGAAAAAGAACTGTTGGTCGCCGACTTGCTCGAACCAACGCCTAGCCCGCTCTGAATGTACGTGCCGACTCCACAAAAGCGCAAGCCAGACGTTCGCATCAAGGAAATTCAACGTGTTCATAGATTCGTTCGTTGGTCAGGTCTACTTTCGGGCCCTCGGAAACAATGAGTGGGAACCGTACTCTTCTTGGACGTGGACGCTGGCCCTGCAACAGGACGCTTCTGACCCCAGCTAGAACCAGCTCGCGGACAGAGCGGCCACTCGCAGCCGCTTGTTCTTTCAGCTGTCGGTACAGGGGTGCTGGAATATCAACTGTGGTGCGAATCGAATCCGGTTTCATAAGGCAATTATTCCACTGATGCCATAAATATGGAACACAGAAAACTCTCTAAAGAAATGTACTGTGGATTGAGCAAGTTGCACCGATAACAGTATCCTGATTGGAAGAGTATGGGGGGCGCTGGCGCATCAGCATGTGTCCTGCATTACCGTTCTTGTGCTCTGCTCTTCTTCGCAACCGCATCGGAGGCCGCTGAGACCTCCGTCCACCTGGCTTCGAACGATCAGCTAAAAGTAGTACGTCGATTCTGCCGGCCGCGCCACGCGAGGAAACCACAGCGGACGGCGCAGGTTGTCCGGTCCGGGTGCGGGCCGCGCCAGCGCTTTCCACTTCTGATAGACGGAATGCGATAGGTTTGTGTCCACGTAAATGTCGCCGTAACGATCGTCGGGACTGGCTTTCTCCACGCGCACAACCTGGTGCCAGCAGTGCATGCCGCTGAGCGGATCAGGATGGACGGGGAAAGTGATGTCCTGATGCACTCCCGCATCGCTCCACCAGACGCGTTGTGTGTCGGGATCCGAGCTCTCATAGGGCTCGACTCCTGTAATCTGTCGCATCTTCCACTGGCCTTTGCCGACTTCTTTCAGATCAACCAAGGCACTGGTGAAGCGCTCGATCTTGTCTTCTTTGTGCATGCGCCAGCGGCCGAGATGATGGGAGCATGCGACAACGCCAGGCGCCAGACCTTCTGTTACCCACGCATGCAGCACGAAATAGCCAATCTCCGTGTGAACTTTCAGCAGATCGCCGGTGTGCACGCCACCGACCTTCTCCGCGTCGAGAGGATTTACCCAGAGAGGATTCTTGTGAGCAATCTCGTAGAGAAGCTTCGCGTTGCCGGATCTTGTGTGGATCAGCGTGGGCAAGCGGAAAATGGGCAGCAGAGTGTAAACGTCGCCGCGCGCATCCTCTGGCCAATCCACGACGGGCATATAGCGCGGATCAAAATCATCAGCCGGTTTCCCAGCGCAGATTTCGCGAGCGGAGCGATGCACATGACTGCGGTAATACTCCGGCAGGGCAAACTCAGGCCACTTCCAGTCGGCGAGCGTCTTGGAGAAAAGCTCCAACTTGCGCGAGGGAGTGTTGTAGCCCGTGACCACCTTGCCGTCGAGCTTGACGCCAATTGGCTTGCCCTGTTTGGTGACTACACCGCTGGCACTGGCGCTTGAACCCTCCAGTTCAGCCGCGGAAACCGGTTTCTCGTTGAGCTTGTAAACGTCGGTGGTGATCTCGAAGGCCGCATACTTTCGCATATATTCGAGCGGCGTAAGGTTTTCTTTTTTCGCCGTTTCCGGAAGTCCAGGTACAGAGTTTTCGAAAATCCAGCCGTAGTATTCGTCTACTGTGATCTTCTGTCCTGGCCGGTAAGGCGACTCGAACCACTGGCGAATGCCCATGGCGCCACCGGGGTCGATCGCCCAGGAGAGATTGATCCAGAACTCATCCTCTTCCCAAACCTCTCCAGGATTGGCTTGATAGGTGAACTCCACCTTCTTGCCCTGTCTCTCCTGGAAGACGCGCAGCACGGGCTGGCGGAAACCGATCCACTTGCTGGCGTGGGTCTCCTGGCTCATCAGGTCGTGGCGCTCGGAACTGTAACCCATGGGCAGCACGTAATCGGCGTACCAGGCGGTTTCGTTCCAAGTTGGAGTCAGCGCGGCATGCAGGCCGACCAATTTCTCATCGCGCAGCACTTCGATCCAGGAGAAGCCGTCTGGATAGGTCCAAACCGGATTGAAGACGCGCGTGAAATACGCTTCCAGCCGTCCCCGCCCCTCTTTGAGCAGGTGAGGAAGCAGGAACGACATTTCATGCGTGCACAGCGGCCACTCGGGAGGGTAGAGCAATTCGTTCCAGCGCTTCTGTGGAGGAGGCACTTTGAAAGGACGCGGCACGAATTTGTTCCAGGCGTTCAGATTGTGTCCGCCTGGAGTGCCCACCGAGCCGGTGAGCACGTGCAACAGCATGAGTGCGCGCACAGCCTGCCAGCCGCCCAGATTTCCTGACGCGCTGCCGCGCCAGAGATGCGAAGCAAAGCGGCTTCCGGCGTCAGCGATCTCCCGCGCCACCTTTACGATGACCTCCGCCTTCACGCCACTTTCCTTCTCGGCGAATTCAGGAGTGTAATGCGCGTAGTGGCGTTTCAACGCTTCGATGGTCGCCTCAAAATTCTGGCCGTCTGCCTTAAAGCCATCCACTTCCAGTTCTTCCCAGTTGGTCCAATTCTTCATGAACGCGGCGTCATAGCGGTTTTCGTCAAGAATGACTTTCGCCATGGCGAGAAGAACGGCGGCCTCAGTTCCGGGATAGCTCGGCATCCAGTAGTGCGCCATGCTCGCCGTGTTCGACAGCCGTGGATCCATAACCGCGAGTTTGGCGCCGGCCATTTTGCCGTCAATGATGCGCTGCGCGTGGGGATTGAAATAGTGCCCCGATTCCAGGTGAGCGGACAGAAGCAGAATGAAGCGCGCGTTCGCATGGTCGGGCGAGGGACGATCGGCGTGGTGCCAAAGCACATAGCCCAGGCGCGCCGAAGCCGAGCAGATGTTGGTGTGCGAGTTGTGGCCGTCAATGCCCCAGGCTTGCAGCGTGCGCTCCATGATGTAGTCATAACCGGGACGGCCGACGTGATACATCACTTCTTCGCCGCGGCTCTCCTGAATAGCTCTGCGGATGCGTGCGCCGATAGTCTCCAGCACTTCGTCCCACGACGTCCGCTCCCACTGACCGCTGCCACGCGGCCCTACGCGCTTCATGGGATAAAGCACACGATCCGGATCATGGATCTGATTGATGACTGCCGGACCCTTGGCGCAAAGGCGTCCCCGGCTGGCCGGGTGCTTGGGATTGCCTTCGAACTTGGTAACTTGCCCCGTTTCCTTGTCAATGTAGGCAAGCAGACCGCAGGCCGACTCGCAGTTGAAACAGATTGTAGGAATCAACTGGTAATGCCGCGCCACACGACGGGGCCACGCGTCGGGATCGAACTCTACCCAATCGTCCCACTTCTCCACCGGAGGGCAGGTAGAAAAGCGGCCGTCGTTGTTTCCGGGCACGTTCACCTCTGGGACTCCCATTTTTGTCTCCTGTTAACTGTTCGGCGGTCGTTGCCCGGCCATGACAAAGCACCACTCGAACGCCAGCAGACCTCCGAGCGCGAGCACGCCCGACAATCCAGCTGCGAACGTGCTGACGGAAGATGCAAATAACAGCAGCAGAGGTACTACGCCACCTAACCCCACCGCCCCGATCCAGAACAGTTTCTTGTACGGCCCGCGTGTGATGAGCCAAGTTGCGTATCCCGCGTTGTCGGTGCTGTGAGGAATCGCGATCTCTCCGGCGATCATCAGCAGGTGCAGTACCAGCGTGATCGAGAGCGCAACGATCGCCAAAAATTGTGAACGCGGCGTGGCCCCGAGCGAACTGGGGAGAAACATCAGCACAGCCGCACTGACTAGAACGGCTTGCACGACCAGGTGGACCGGTAGCAATGGAGACTGCCAAAGATCGCGCCCTTCACATTGTCCGAAGAGGAAAGCGGTGTATCCTGCCACCCCGACGCCTGTAAGCACGGTGAGCCAGAGCAGGAAACGGCAGAGTATTGCATGTCCTGTGATTGTCCCCAACAACAATGCGGCACATAGCGCGCTGTACAGCACGAGGAAAAAGGCGCCTTTCGACAACCACGATTTCCACTGCGCGGATGTGAGGACTTTCAGAAAGCGATCTTTACGGCTCAGATCGGAGACGAGCAGCACGACAGTCGCGGCGATGAAAATGAGTGCCAGAGTCGAAAGGACGACGTCTCGCAAGGGATTCAGCGACATGTGGCCAAGCGCAAGTCCAAGGGCAGGCACCACAAGCAGGCCGGATCCGACCGACTTCATCCAAAAGTAAACGGGAACCTGCCAATCCCAGGGACGATCGTGCGCCACGTCGTAGGCAGCCAGAGTGTCCTTCTGCAAGAACGGACTACCCGGGTCATACGTGGCCCCGCCACCATGGACCTGTCGGTTCCGTTCTGACCACATGTAGAACGATTCGTGGCGCGCCGCAGTGGGGACCAGCGTGCTTTCGTCGGCGTCAATGTAATAGACCTTCGGCCCGGTTCCTTGTTCCGGCTTGCGCACGTGAACGGCCTCACGCGCCACCAACTGCGCCGCTTCGCTGTCCGGGTTGTCCAGGTCCCCAGCCACAATGGCACGTTGGGGACACACGACTGCGCAGGCCGGTTCCAGACCCACTTCTATCCGATGCCCGCACAAATGACACTTGGCCGCAGTATTCCGGTCCGGGTCCACGTAGATGGCGTCATAGGGGCAAGCTTGCATACACGCTTTGCATCCGATGCACCATGCAGAGTTGAAATCAACAATTCCATCGTGGCGCTGGTACATCGCGCCCACAGGACAGATCTTCACGCAAGGCGGCTTCTGGCAATGATTGCAACGAGTCACCTGGAAGACTCGCCGCACGTGCGGGAATCTTCCCTTCTCCACATACTTGACCCAGGTGCGGTTGACCCCCAGCGGAACTCTGTTCTCCGTTTTGCACGCCACCGTGCAGGAATGGCAGCCGATGCATCGACGGTTGTCAATGACGAATCCGTATCTCATGCTGCCGCCTCCCGCAGCAATGCAGTGACCCGCGCCGCAACGGCAGCGCCGTCAATCATGCAGTTGCGAATGGGCTTCATTCCAGTCGCGCAGCCGGCCAGAAAAACCCCGTCCCGAGTCGCGTCATGCGGATGCCGGAACCACTCCCGGCACAGGAAGAATCCATCGGGGCCGCAACTGATTCCCAGAGTGCCCGCCAGGTGGTTGACGTCTTCACACGGTCTCATTCCCGTCGAGAGCGACACCAGGTCAAACTCGCCTGTGAATGGCCGGTTCAGTAGCGTATTTTCCGCGCGAATTGAAATCGAGCCATCCGGCAGCTGCCGGCACATCGAGACACGGCCTCGGATGTAGCGGACGCCCCGTTCCTGGGCGAGTGAGTACATCTCTTCAAACCCGCGGTCATAGGTTCGAACATCGATGTAGAAACACGCTACGTGCGCCTTGGGATTCCGTTCCATCACCGTGCTGGCCTGCTTGGTGCTGTATGAGCAGCAGATGCGCGAGCAAAACGGCGCTCCGATGCGACGGTTGCGCGAGCCCACGCAGAATACGATGGCCAGCCGCTGCACTTCCTTGCCGTCGCTGCGACGAATGAGTTTTCCGCCGGTCGGCCCCCGCGGGTTCAGCATCCATTCGAGCTCGGTGGCCGTGATCACGTTTGGGTAGATTCCATACCCATATTCCTTGAGGCTGGTCGGGTCGAAAGGTGTGAAGCCTGTGGCGACAACCACTGCGCCGGCAGCAAAGGATGTCCCGTCAGTGAGTTCCAAAGTGAAATTGGGAAACTCTCCGCCCATCCCCCTTACGGTTGTGTTCAAACGAACGTCCACGAGAGGCGTCGCTCGCAAGTCCCGCTCCAATGAGTCCGTAAACTCTTTTCCATCATTGAATCCATCGTCATTGAAGAACGGAAAAGTCTTGGAGAGCTTGGGAACCCGGCCGCCGAGCCCCGAAGACTTCTCCACCAGAACCGATGGCATTGCAAGCGAGCTCAACACCAGCGCCACCTGCACGCCCGCCACTCCCCCTCCGATGATGCATACCGGTTTCGCCATACTCGTTCGCTACATGACCTCCGCGTTCTCCTAGGTCATCCATTCTTTGGATTTGTCGTAGGGAATTCCGAGCTTGTCGAGCAGCGGCTCCACGGGCACGGTGTGGGCCTGAATCCCGACGACGTCATACGGATCCCAGCCCAGCAGCAGCCCGGTCAGTTCGCTGTAAGAGAGTGTTGGGATGTTGAATTCCGTCCCGGTCATCTGCAGGATGGCCCATTGCTCCTTGTCGAGAAAAAGGTTGCAGCCGGGACAGTTGGTGAGGATGGCGTCCGGCTTCCAAGGTGCCATACTCTCCAGTTTTTTCAGAACGCACGCCATCGTGTATCCGCGATTGGGACGCATCGCGCACTGCCGGAACCCCATGCCACAACAGTGGCGACGTTCCGGATAATCCACCGTCTCGCCGCCCCAGGCACGAATCAGGCCGGCGAGCACGTCACATGATTCAGCCCCGCCAATGGCTTTCTCTGGAAAGACCTTGGCATAGTGGCATCCCACATGATCGACGATGCGCAGCGGCCGGCCTGTTCTGTGATCAACCAACCGGTAACGCAATTCCTGCGCCAGAGCATGGCGGTGGTGATACACGATGTCGCTGGCGTGGACCACCTGCTTGGGAAACTGCAGCCGCCGGCCGCAAGCCTGCTGGAGCCAACGGTCGACACGCGCATCCAGTCCCGGTTCGTGCTTGTACATCTCGAGGCATTCTGTGTGGATCGCGAACGAAGTGACGCAGGCAGTGGTGATGTTCTCGAGACCCAGTTCGGCGGCGATCGACCATAGCCGCGCCGCCACCAACAAGGTGCTTTCGATCGAGATCAAGTCGCCGTGCGAAGAGAAGCCTGTGCAGCACGTGCACTGCGATTCAGCCCGATCCCCCACCGCTTTCCAGCGCAGGCCAAGCAGATCATAGATGCGGCCGATAAGGACTTCGGTGCCGGGGTTGACTGCACCCAGAATGCAACTCGGTGTGAGGAAAAAATCGTTCTGCGGAATCTCTTTAATCGCTTCTGGCGTAGTAGTCGCTGTTGCCATAACTCAACTTGGCTATCCTTCGCGGTGAACCCGATCGTGGTATTCGTCAATCGAGATCCCGCTTTTCTTCGCGTCTTCGCCTGCCCATTTCTCGATCTGGTTCCACAGCGCAAGCGTTCCACCCCAGGCTACGCAGGAGCGAAATTCGGCAAGCGTTTGAGGCGGAAGCTTGCGTCCGCCAAACTGGCCAGGCCTGTCCGGGCTGGCTCCCAGCCGCACCATCTGACCCTCCACCTCGGCATGGTATTTCGCATGGCGGGGTCCAAAATCCGGGTGGTTCGCTGCATCAACATTGCGGAAATACAGGGTGCAACCGCGATTCCACAGGTTTCCGCCGCAAAGATGCCGCATGGCGTATTGCTGCCGTCCGCGCACGCTCGACAGGTGGTACCCCTTCAATTGCGCCAAAAAGCGTAAGGAAGAAATCAATCCCATCAAGTTGTTTTCGCGGGAGCACTTGGGCTTGCAGGAGCCGCATTGTCCGCAGTACCACAGTGTGTCGGATTTCAGTAACCCAACCAACTGTTCCTCGTTCTCTGACAAGACGGCGTCAACAATGGCGCGGGGATTATATTCGGGAAAATACTGGGCGGCGGGGCATTGTGCCGTGCAGACTCCGCAAGCCAGGCAGCTCTTCAGAGCGTGTTTGGCTACGAGATGGTTCTTCACCCACCAGGTGCAGGGCTGATTCCGCGCCTTCTCGTACCATTCCTGCATTTCCGCATCGCAATCCTCGGCCCATGCGCGAACCTCGCGCCGGTCTTTCTCTCTTTCCAGCGACGTGCCATAGAGACGACGGATGTTCGGATACGTCCGGCCTTCACTGTCTTCCTGATCCCGGAGAGATTCGTACCCGGTCACGAGCTCGTCATCTGGAATGGCTTCAAGTTCGGCCTGCGGCTTCGAGAGTACGTCGGTAGGAGGTCCCTTTTGTCGAACTGAACCGTCTTCGTTCATGCGGCCATCCTGCGAGGCCCCCAATCGTTCCTTATGGGCGCCTTAGCGATCGTTCTGTACTGTTCTGCCGTGAGCGCTATAGTTCGGTAGAAAACGTGCGCCAGCTTTGAGTTCGCAGCTCCCGCCAGCAGAACGAACACAAACACCAAATGCAGGAAGTAAGTGGGGTAGGCCAGCATAGCTACGTTGGCGTAGCGGAACACCTCGGTGAACACGCCGGTGATGCTCACGAGCAAGAGTTCCAGCAGTAGCACCCAGTCAAACCATGAACTCGCATCCTGCTCCCGAGCTTGCTGTCGCTGCACCAGGAAATACAGGCTTCCGGCGACGATCATCGCCGCGGCTACATCGCCCGCGATCTTGAAAGGGTGAAGGGCTGGCAGAGGATAGGTGGCTCCGCAGGCAATCAGTAGCGCTGCGACTCCAGCCAGAGCCAGTAACGCCAGGAAGCCATAGAACACAGCGATGTGTGCCCAGCGGCTCATTGGAAACTGCTGGCATTCACGGAACTGGCGGTGCTTTGCGATCTGACGAACAGAAGAAAGCAGGCAATTCGTGAAACGGCTGAAGCCGATTCGGGCAAGCGGTTCTCCCGTGAAAGCCTCCCAGGCATGTGCCGCGCCCGTCAGCGCGACGATGAAGACCGCGCCAGACAAAGCGCCAAAGAGAAGATTCAATGCGAAATGCGGGAGCATGCTGGAGTAGCGCACGGGGCTGGCTTGCGGTGAAAAAGACCCGCCAACGGCGATAGTGGCCACGAGCAACACGACTGCTGCGAGCAGCATGTACAGAAATCCTCTTCGCCGGTTGGCTAGCCGGCTCCACCACTCGGGCACCGAGTAACGCTCCACTGCGAGCCGGCGCACGGCTGCCATGATCCTGCCCGGACCGGCCTCGGCCGGGCACCGTGAGCTGCAGTCGCCGCAATTGAAACAAAGCCAGACCGTAGGATCGGCAATCAGTCTGTCCGCTTCGCCCAAATGCAGCAGCGTCATCTGGCGCCGCGGGAAGGATGCGCCGTCGGTTTCCGCAAGCTGGCAGTTCACCGTACATGCCCCGCATTGCAAGCAAGACAGCAGCGAATTCCCGTCGGCGGAATACCGGGCGAGTAACGCTGCGGTGGCACGCTGGCGGGCAGGGAGCAGCGTCAAAGAAGAGTCCGGCAACACACCAATCGTTTTCCCTCGCAGGCGCCATCCAAAATCGATCGGTCGCGGAGATGCGCGGGAATCCCTCTCATTGAACCCAGAAAGAACAGCCATACTTCGTTGGCGATTGGAGCCCATCCGCATTCTGTCTCCCTCGACCGTGGCTACTCCGAGTAAGTCTATTGCATTAATAGGGTTCATTGCAATCATGGGGCCACGGCGACCTGCGAGGCACCAGCGCTGGAGTGTTAAGATTCACAGACTTACAGCGAAACCGTCAGACTGTCAGGCTCTTTGTGTGCAGGTTCTTGCATTACCGTTGAACAAGCCTTCCTTATTTACTCGAAAGAGAATTTAGAGTTCCTTGTGGGATGGGCAGACGGCTAATGTTGCCCCACAAACGAAAATGGCCGTGAGAAGCGGACTCGCGAGGAATATTCGCTTAGCTACCGCCGAGGCTAGGGCGTGCCCAATTCTGCGTTGACGCTCGTTCATGCGAAAAGTTAAACTCACGGTTACTGCCTGGAAATGATCTGTGCGAGCTTTCTGGACGAGTCAATCCTCTGTGTCCGGAGGAGTGGAAAGCTCATGGTTCGTTTCCAGAGGACAGCTGCCAGAAAGCATCCCTACCTTCAGTGAAGTTTAGCTAGCTTTTGCCCGCACAGCCGGCATAGTATCCACGGCTCTGCTCGCACCCGATCAGCAGTTCTTTATGGCAGCGATTTTCTCTTCTGGACTGGTCCTACCAAGTTGCAGATTGCGCCAATTAGCTACGCTATTTAGCGTAATGACCCCCGAAAATCCTTTTGTATTTGGCGAAATCATCGACGACGCGAGATTTGTCGATCGGACGGACGAACTGGACCAGTTGGTCCGCGACTTAGCGGATGGTCAAGAAGTCTTCCTTCTTTCACCCCGGCGCTTTGGCAAGAGCTCCTTGGTAGCCGTTGCCATGCTCAAATTGAAGAAGAGGCACATACATACCGTTAATCTGACCGTAAGCAGCTATTCCAGCTATGCGCAGTTTCTCGAAAAATTTGCGGAGAAAGTGCTGCGAGCGGCCGGTCCATGGGAGCGGGTGAAGGACTGGATTTCGCGTTTCGGAAGGCAAGTCAAGCCCGATATTAACTACAACATCAGTACGGGTGAGGTAAATGTCTCGATTGGCAAAGGGACGGGCTTCGACCCCACCCCAATTGCCCCCGACGTTTTCGCACTACCTGGGGAGCTGACAAACAATGCCGGCTTCCGCATGGCTATCTGCCTTGATGAATTTCAACAAATTTCGGAATTCGACGGAGGTTCGGTCGAGAACGCCATTCGAAATCAAGTACAGCAACAAAGAGAAGTGGGTTACGTCTTTGCTGGATCACAGCCTTCACTCATGCACGAGATGCTTTCTTCCAAGCGCCCCTTTCACAAGGCCGGCCCACAAATGTTTCTAGATAAGATTCCCGCCGAGGCTTGGAGGGAATTCATAAAGTCTCAGTTCCGCAGGCGAGGTCGAACAATCGATGATGGTGCGCTGTCTGCTCTGCTTGGCACCGCAGACCTGATTCCCTATGACGTGCAGCGTATCGCGCACGAGCTTTGGGACTACGCAGAAATCACAGACAAACGCGTACTGAATACTTCTGAGGTAAAGAGTGTCATCGATAAGCTTGTGATCGGCCAATCTACGTACTACGAGCTACTTTGGGAACAGCTCCCTGCTCGACAACGTGCGACCTTGCAGGCCCTGGCACACCGGGGAGCCTCGGAGATATATTCCCAGACTGTCCGCGAAGAGTTCTGCCTCGGCCCTGCGTCAAGTGTTCAGAAAGCACTCCAGTCCGTTGACGCGCGCGACATTCTTGATCGCTACCAGGGAGAGTATTTCTTTCTGGACCCGCTACTTCCCTGTTGGATCAGATCCAAGGCCGCATAGCCTTCTACGCCATTCCGCGTTACGCCAGAAGGCATAACCGCGCCCGCGTCCCTAGGGCTAATCGAAGGTGAAGACAGGCCTTCATCTGCCGGTTGGTTTCGTTTGGTAATCCTGAATTGCCGAGCCGTTTCGCGGCCGACGGCAGTCGCCCGGTGGTGTGGACTAAGGCATTCGCAGCTCCGGGCTAACCACGGCGCGCTTGGCCAAGCGTCCTTGCTGCCTGTGGGCAGCGACCCATAAAGAATGAAGATAAAGTCGAGAGGCTAGTCAGAGTGTCGGTGCGGCCCCGAAATAGCCGGAGGTTTTCCGGTCGCTGGCCGCTCAAAGGGCCTGACCGCAACCGGTCAAAGCCAACATCACAATCCCCCATGCAACACGTTGACAACCCATGCGCCCAGCTACTTGCTCTTCTCCTTCACTCTCAAGAGACGGTGAAGATAGCTAGGCCCATCCCTTTCGTACTCGTTGATTCCACCCCTGAGAAGGAGTTCGCAGATCTGGGCCAAGCTTCGGCCTTCCTTCTTAGCGATCTGCAATAAGGCAGCTTTGATTTCGCCGGAAATCCTGAATCCGATGCGTTCGTCCTTGGCTGTCATGTCTTTGCGGCGGATTCTAGACCCTCTGGCTGTACATGGTAAATCTTTTTTTCGCTTGACGAAGTACTTATCTTGGTTCATAATGTTTACCTATGTTTACCATTGACTACCACAAGGTTAGCCGATGACCCCACGCCGCTCTAGGACGCCTGATTTCGCTGAAAACCTGCGATTCTTGAAGAGATTTATATGTCCGACCCCATCCCCTATTTTGGTCGAACAACTGCGGGAGCTAACCCATAACTGCTCGTTCTCACTACGAAGCGGTGACCTCTTGCTCCTGAACACTGGTTGGTACGTGACCCACACTGGTTTGATTCGTTTGGCGGCTCGCCGGCGTTGCCGGGGTATTCAAGTTCAACCGATTTCAGAATTCTCCGATGCAAGAAGTGGTCGCTATGCGTTCAAGGCAACCGTGTACAAGTCTCGCACCTGCAGAGGCTTCGTCGGACTCGGCGATGCCGACCCCTCCAATGTTTCTGCTCTGGTCCACGGCGCCGAAATGCGGGTGGCTGAGACACGTGCTGTCAACCGCGCCTTGCGCAAGGCCTACGGCATTGGCATCTGCTCGGTCGAGGAAATCGGGTCGTTCGCTCGAGAATCGCAGTCCGCTCCGGAACCCAAGAAGCTCCCGCAACCTACCAACGGAAATGGCGGCAGTCGTACCGTCCGCGACCGACTCTGCCAACTCATCCGCCAACATCAGCTCGATCCCAACCTGGTCAAGGCCTACGCGACCGACTTCTGTAGCGTAAAGACTCTGCGCGATGCCACTCGAGAGCAGGTCCAAACCTTCGTCACTCACCTAGCCGACTGGGCTGAAAAGGACCGCAATGCTCTGCTCTGCCAGCTGAATAGCTATCTCGGCCAGAAAGCAGGTGCTGCATGAAGCGCCAGATCACGGGCTTGCACGCCGCCGATCGCTGCGCTGCCGACCAGATCCCCGACGGCCTCTTCCCGGTCCGCGTCGCAACGGTCTACTTCCGGCGGCAAGCACAAAAGCCCTACTACACTCTTGGCCTGACCATTCTTGAGCCCCGCCGATTCGCCGACCACGTCATTTCCAGCCGGCTCTACTGCAACCCGAAAGCCTTGTGGAAGTTGAATTGGTTCTTGCGCGACTTTGGCTACGATGCCGAACTGCTCGGCCGCGACGAAGTGGATGAACGTCAGCTGATCGGCCTCCAGGGCGTAGTCAAGATCAGCCACATCGTCTTCAACGGCGCTTCCCTGCTCCGGCTCGACGGCTTCGCCCCCGCTGGCCGCTGGGAAGAACTCTCCCCCGCCAATCTGGACAACTCGCAGGTGGCCTGATGACCTACAGCTACACCCAGATCAGTCACTACCTAACGTGCCCGCGGCGTTACCGCCATCGCTATCTCGATGGCTGGAAGGAGAAGGACACCCGGGCAGCGATGCTCTTCGGCCGTGCCTTCGAACTGGCTCTGGGGGCCTACTTCCGACGAGAAGACCCTGGCGCCGTCCTCTTTCGTGAATGGTCCGCTTCGAAGGATCAGGGCCTGAAGTTTTCGAACCATGACAACTGGGATCGCATGCTCGAGCAAGGGATCATGCTGCTCACCCGTTTCTGCCAGGATGACCGGGTCCGAATTCCCCAGCCACGCCGCAACCTGCAGATCAAGTTCACCCGGCTGATCGCAAGAAACGAGTTCGTAGCCTACATTGACGGGATTGGGAGACTCGACGAGAGGCGCTGCCTGCTGGAATGGAAAACGTCCTCTAGCCGCTACCCTGAGGAACCCGAGGGGCTCCTGGCTCTGGATCCGCAGCTGGTTTGCTATTCCTGGATGACCGGCATTTCCGAAGTCGCGCAGGTCGTGTTCGTTCGCAAACGGCTGGTCGAGGTCCAGTACCTACGAACCACCATCACCGACGAACAGCGTCAGGAATTCGGCCGGTTGGTCGAGGAGACCATCCGCAGGATTGAGTCGACCGAGTTCCTGCCGCACAGCGGCATCCGGTTTCCCCAGAATCCCTGCAGCAGCTGCCCCTACGTGGGGCTTTGTCTGGGACGGCAGGAGATCGTCGGCTTTAACTTGGTGCGACGTCCAGGAGCAGAAGACTTTGGTTGGCTTGACGAGCTTGCTTACTAAGTATCCGCCCATGGCCCCGAAACTCAATCGCCGGCGTGCCCAGTTCGTGCTGGCCAAGATTGACGAGATTCTGGCCTGGGAACAACGGAAGGAGACCGAACGGGACACCAAGTTCGTGGAGTTGGGACACTACCTGTGCGAGGTACGAGCGGGACAGTACTGGCGGCTGGAGAATCTCAAGTCGTTCGACGAGTTTCTGGAACGGCGCTTTCCAGGATCGCGGCGCAAGGCCTACTACCTGATGTCGATCCACGAGAATCTTCCGCCCCAGGCCAGGAAGGAGTTAAAGAAGGTGGGCTGGGCCAAGGGACTGGAGCTGGCGAAATTGGCGCGGAGGGATCGACAGAACTTCAATTGTGCAATGTGGTTGCACAAAGCTCGTGAGTTACCAGAGAAGGACTTCCAGCAGGCAGTGGAACGAGAACTCACCGGCAAAATTACAGAGCCCTGGGAAATTATCTACTTCAAGCTCTACGAGAGCCAGATGCCGGTCATTGAGAAAGCGATCGAGACGGCAGCGCTGATGCTGGGCAGTGACCGATCCCGAGGCTACTGCCTGGAAATGATCTGTGCCGACTTTCTGGCCGGAGCCAACCTGGACAACGCAGATCCGGAAACCCTGCTGTTTTCGGCGACACGATTCTTCCGCTTTCTGCCCGAAGCCCAAAAGCAGGCCTTCCTGAAGACCCTGAGTGAGGAAGCGGCATGAACGCGACCCGCCCAAAGGTCGCGCGTGCGCGGCTCGACCCCGTATCCTACGGGACTCTACGGCAAGAGGTTCTGCGCCGCGACGGCTGGCGCTGTCAATCGTGCGGTACAATGTCGAACCTGGAAGTCCACCATAAAGAATTTCGCAGTCATACCGGCCACGATTCCGAAGAGAACCTGATCACCCTCTGTACAGGTTGCCACGCTCAGACGCACCGTGTGACCAACTTCAACCCCTACCCGCAGCACAAAAAGCCTGCAGGCGCAGTCTGAAAGGCTGGAAGGCTGAAGTTGTTCCACGGTGGCAGCAGCCAGCGGCCGGATGGCTTGGCCCGCAAATCAATGGCGCAAGGGGACGTTGCCGGCACGGTGATAAGATAGCCTCGAAGAGGGGGACGAGCTGCAAAGACGGGGCAGAGATCACACTTCTGGTATTCCGCTCAGGGTGGTCCACTTCCTGGCGCTTCCGGGAACCGGGCAGCCAATCTGAATGCTCTTGAAATGGTAGAGCAAGAGGCACAATGTTTACTCCCAAATTGGAGACCCTCCCGTTCGCGCAACGCAGGCTCTGGGACGAACTGAAGCATACTCCCAAAGAGTTCGTCCTTTACGGGGGGACTGCTCTCGCCCTGCGGTTGGGGCACCGAAGCTCGCAAGATTTCGCCTTCTTTTCGAACCATTCGTTTGCCCCGGACTTTCTGCGCAAGACGATTCCATACCTGCACGACGCCGAAATGAGCCAGTTTGAGGCTAACACTCTGACCGCCATCGTAGATCGGACCGGGCCCGTGAAGGTTTCCTTTTTTGGAGGGCTTAAGCTGAATCGCGTGCAAGACCCGGATGTAGCACAAGATAACGGAATTCAAGTGGCGTCGCTCCTCGACGTCGCGGCAACCAAGCTCGCAACGATACAACAGCGAGCGCAAAGCAGAGACTACGAGGATCTTGCAGCGATTGTTGCTGCAAGGATCAGTTTGTCCGAGGCTCTAGCGGCTGCGACGACCGCCTACGGAAAACAGTTTAATGGCGCCCTGAGTCTAAAAGCGCTGACGTACTTCGCGGACGGGGACCTACCCAAGCTCAGCCCTGAGACCCAGAGCAAGCTTTGTATGTTGGCGGGGCAAGTAAACTCGAAGCAGATTCCGTTAATGAGGGCAAAAGTCGGCGTGACTGAGGAGGGGACCTCCGGAAGATGAATCATTCTGATCTACAGACCGTGGCCAAGCGAGTTGTGTGGTTCAAGACGCCGGATGATGCCCTCCAAGATGTAAGGTTGTTTCTTGCACATGTGATGACCTACGGCACGCTCAACGATATCACCACAACGCTGCAATATTTTTCTGAGGCTGATTTCGAAGCAGTGCTCAACGATCCACCTCCTGGAGTCTTTGACCGTCGTTCATGGACCTACTGGAACGTGCGTTACCATCGCCAGCCTGTACCCTCGCTACCCATGCGGAATCTTCTTTCGTAGATTTGGGACACCATTGCGTTCAGCATCATCCACACCATGGTCGTCAAGGTTCGCGGTTCGCCGGCGCCTTGCTCGGTCAAGGCAGAACTCTCCTTCACGCTGGTGGAACTGATGGTCTCTATGGCCGTGGGTGGGCGCCTGTCAGCACCACCACGGGAGGGGTCTGGGCGGACCTTCGCATCGCGCGGCTCAATGTCACGTACAATCCACATAATGCTAAATACCCACTATGAACGTATATTCTGAAAGAAATTTCCGGGGGGTTGCGAAAGGGATGGGAGTGCCACCCGGGTTAATTCGCTGAATGCATTTGGGAAGGCGCTGCGGGCTGGGTTAAGGGATGAAGGACTAGCACGAATTTGTAGTGCTCAGACCCTCATTATCTAGCACTAACTCTCGAACAGACGTTATCACAAGTGGGTATGAGGAAAACTATTCTAACTCATGGTTGAATGACTGATAAGGCGATTTTGTGCCAGCAACTCCGGCATTGTTGTAAACTAAGTCGCATAAGGTGGAAACTGGGGTGTTCAAATTCGCACGCAAGATTCCTGCGCTTATCTCAACGCCCCGCCAACGTGAAACGAGGAGAAATCTGATGACACCGAGAAGATCAGGAACGGCAATCCTCGCTCTAGTGGCAAGCCTAGGTGTTTTCACAGGATTGTCTCAGGGGCAGACGGCAAAGCCGAAGCAACCAGCACCCAAAGTGCTGACTGCCGCTCAGAATGTACCCGCGGAATACCAGGCGGGAATTGCGCAATTAAGAATTGCTAAGGGCTACCTGGAGAAGGCCGGAGATAAGTGGGGCGGGTACCGCGTAAAGGGCATCGCGTCCATTGACCAAGCCTTCAAAGCACTCGCTGTGAGTCCGGAGTCAACTCCCACTGAAATGCAATCCGGCAATGTCGACGAGCCCGGCATGATGGACAGTGGCATATCCAGCCTGCAGACCGCCAGGGCCGACATGGCAGAAGTCGCCAATGATTGGGGCGGCCGAAAGGAGAAAGCACTTGCCCTCATCGATCAGGCGCTCAACGATCTTCAGACAGGGATTAATTGGGCCAAGGAGCACAAGACGTACTGAACCGGATGTCACGGCAGCATTTCGTTTAGTGTACACGGTGGAATCATAACCATCGTTAGTCTTCGTCGCCGTCGTTGTCCGGGCCCGTTGGCTTGTGAGTGTCCAATTGAGTGTCGTAATAGTGTTCGAAGAAGCTGGCGGTATACGGCAAACCGGTCGCCGGATTAGTGGCCGGGGTAATCGGCGTAAACGGGAGTTGCGTCGAGGAGGTGAAGAACTCCCACAGGAGAACAACCGTCTGCCCCTGGTAGGAGGTGTCGAACGTGTTGGAATCGGCGTAGGTAAACCCAGCTGGTGCGATTGTCGTGCCTGCGGGATAGAAATTCTGCTCGGTAAAGTTCAAAAGGCTGCCAAAGTCGTGGACCCACGCTTTAGGAAGGTTCGCGTATTCGGCGAGAGTGGGCACAGTGTTGCTGCTAAGAGCGCCGGAGATGGTCCCTGGTTTTGTGTACGGCGAAACCACCAGCAGCGGAACGCGGAAACCGTAGGTATAGCCGCATCCCCAGTTGCCGCCCTGGGAATTCGTGCAGGTAAAGGTGCTGGGAGGTATCCCCGTACCGACATTGACCGCAGGCGGCGGAACGTGGTCGTAGAAACCACCCCAATCGTCCCAGACGATGAAGATGGCCGTGGGTTCAATGCTGGTGCTGGCGCTATCGTTGGGGTTGTTGCCCCAGTAGTCACAGTTCTTGCCGGTCGTCGGGTTGACGCTGTTTCCAGGGTTCGCGCTCTGGCCTACGGCATTGACGATGACTGCGACCCAAGAGGGCCCGAGATTGTTTGGATCTTGTCCGGGATGGTCCGACCACACTTCATCAGGAGTGACCCAGCTGATCTGCTGCAGGTCACAGTTCTGAATATCGGTGAGGATCGGCGCACTCGTTCCATTGGGCACGGGGAAACTCACATGACTGTACTCATCCGCGCCGGTAACAGCATTCGGGCCGCACGCCGCCGGGGCAGTTCCAGCCGCGTTAGGCACGATGGCATTTTGCGAATAACACGTCTGTGTAACAGCCTCCGGCGCATTCCAGATTATGCCGGCTTGCTGGGAGTAGTATCTCCAGCTGATGGGAGCGCCCGCTTTGTCGGGTCGGTCTGAAACCCGGCTGGTGTTGGCTTGAGAATCGGCGGCGGTCACCAGGGTGTTGTGGTCGTAGCACTGATAGCCGTCCTCCAGGAAATTTGTTGGACTGGGAAACAGGTCA
>Ga0187872_10001887_pt1 | contig 19932 bp, 16 predicted proteins | sample June2016WEW_16_4_FD_132973 | JGI IMG/M metagenome (GOLD analysis project Ga0187872, IMG submission 132973) | Peatland microbial communities from SPRUCE experiment site at the Marcell Experimental Forest, Minnesota, USA - June2016WEW_16_40 | ecosystem: Environmental > Terrestrial > Soil >...
AGCTTGGTCTTCGGCGTGGCGAAAAGATTGTCGGCCTTCGTCAGTCTCCCTTTCGCAACGCGAGTCTTCGCAGTTGACCTGCTGACTTGCTGACTCGCTGACTCGCCTGCTGGCTCCGGCTCTTCGTCGTGGGGGAAGTCGAGCTCTGGCTGGTCGTCGCGGCTGCCCTCGATGACGGGGTAGACGAGGTAGGCCTGGCGACCCTGGGCTACCTGTTTGCGCACAAACTCCCAGACCTCGGCGGCGTGTTCCTCGGTGGTGCGGCGGGTGACGATGGGAGTGCGACCAGGAGGCATCTCGTCGATCACGCTGACCTCCAGGTCGCCATAGAGGGTGAGTGCGAGGGTGCGCGGAATCGGCGTGGCCGTCATGGCGAGAACGTCGGGGTCGGTTGCGACGCCGTCGGCTCCGGGCTTGCGCATCAGCTTGAAGCGCTGCTGCACGCCGAAGCGGTGCTGCTCGTCGACGATGACCAGGCCGAGGTTATTGAAGTCGGCCTTGTCCTCCTGAAGGGCGTGGGTGCCGATGATGAACTGCGCCTCGCCGCGCAGGATGCGGCCTTGCGTCTGGCGCTTGGTGGCGGGGTCGAGCGAGCCGGTGAGCAGCGCGACCTTGTACGGCTTGCCGGTGCGTGGCGAGACAACGCCGCCGAGCAGCTTGCGCGCGGAGAGATAATGCTGCGTGGCGAGGATCTCGGTGGGTGCCATCAGCGCGGCCTGGCAGCCGTTCTCCATGGCGACGATGGCGGCCTGCATGGCGACGATCGTCTTGCCGGAGCCGACATCGCCCTGCAGCAGGCGGCGCATGGGCTGCGGGCGGCGCATGTCCGCGACAATCTCGACGAGGACGCGCTTCTGCGCGGCGGTGGGATGGAAGGGAAGGACTTGTTTAATTGCCTCGCGCACGGTGGGGCCGGTGGCGAATGCGGTCCCGACGCGCTCCCTCATGCGGCGGCGCTTGAGTGAGAGGCCGAGTTCGAGATAGAAGAGCTCCTCGAAGATGAGGCGCCGGTGCGCGGGTGTGGTGGCGGACATCAGTTCTGGCATCGGTGTGCCGGCCTCGGGGAAGTGGACGGCACGCAACGCTTCCATGCGCGAAGGCAGGCCGAGGCGTTGCAGGAGCGCGGCGGGGAGGGTCTCGACCGCTGACTCGCTGACTCGCTGACTCGCTGATCTGTCGAGTTCCTCGAAGATGCTCCAGACCACGCGGCGCATCCACTTGGATGTGAGCTTCGCGCCCCAGGGAGTGGTGCCGCCGAGCGACTCGTAGACGGGGACGATGCGGCCGATTTCGAGCGAGTCCTCGGGATCGGCGCCATCGGGCAGGACCTCGAACTGCGGCTGGATCATCTTGAAGCGGCCGGCTGCGGCGCCGAGCGTTCCGGCTGCGGCGGCGGCCATTGCGGAGCGCGACGGCTCCAGCTTGCCGTAGACCGCGACCATCTGGCCGAGCTTGAAGCGATCTTTTAAATACGTCCCATGGAACCACATGCACTTGACGGTGCCAAGGCCCTGACCCAGCGTCATCTCGAAGATGGGGCCGGAGCGAGTGCGGAGCAGCACGGAGCCGCGCACCTCGCCGATGATCGAGGCCATGGTTCCGGCCACAAGTTCGGCCATGGGCTGCGGATTGAGGCGGTCTTCGTAGCGGAAGGGAATGTGGTAGAGCAGGTCCTCGACCGTCTCCACGCCGCGCGTGGCGAGGCCGGCGGCGATGCGCTCGCCGACGCGCTTGACGAACTTGACGGGCGTGGAGAGTTCCAGCACAGGATGATGCTACCAACAACCCAAGGGAGTTGAAATGCGGTTGTTGTGCTTCTTTGATTGCTACGCAATCAAAGAAGCACAGTTATACAAGATGGATACGACTTTCGGCACGCGTAAACGCGTGCCCTTCCGTCCGTGCTGACACCCTGTTCTTTCCCACTATTTCAATCGGCAGCAATGTGCATCGAACAGATCGTCATGCGTGTAGATGCGAGCAAGCGAAGCGCGTGCGGTGGTACTCTGGGCGGTGTATGGGTGATTCTCTTCGAGCGATGGCGCGGGTTGCGGTTTGTGCAGTTGCGGTGTTGCTCTGCGCGGCATCGGGGGCAGGGCTGGTAGCGCAGACGCAGACGCAGGGGCCGGGTGCGACGACGATGTTGGTGGAGCCGCCAACGCCGCTGCTTCCATCTACGCTGGGACACCTGACGCGCGTGGCTGCGGGCGATGTGGGCGATGGGCTGGGCGCGGTGGATGCGGCGGACACGCCGGTGCTTACCGAGGATGGGCTGCGACGGTTTGCGCGGTCGGATTATGTGAAAGACACTCCGAAGGATCCCTTCTTTTGGACCGTGACGGTGTATAGGTTTGTGGACGCCAGCGGGGCGATCTCGGCATATGACTATTTCAAAAAGCCTGGGATGAAACCAGCGAGGCTAGGGGACTCAGCGGTTGCGGAAGAGGACGAGCTGCTGCTGCGCAGCGGTGTGAATGTGGTGCGAGCCGTGTTCAAGAGCCGCGCGGATATGGAAACCGCAGTGGAATGGAATAAGAATCAGTTGTTGCTGGAGCTGATCGATCATCTGCCGAAGGTGGGCGGCTCAGCGGGGATTGATCCGATGCTGCCAACGCTGGTGCCTGCCAAGGGGATCGAGGCGGGTTCGGTGCGCTATGCGCTGGGGCCTGCGGGATACACACAGATGGGCGGAGTGCTGCCCGCGCAGACGGTGGGCTTCGAGAAGAACGCGGAGACGGTGACGGCGAAGAACAAGGACGGCGGCGTGCTGACGCTGCTGTTGTATCCGACGCCGCAGATTGCAGGCGACCACATGCGCGCCATCGAGGCGCTGAGGCGGCAGCCGGGCAGCGTGTTGACAGGGACGGTGAAGATTCGGCGCGAGGGGCCGCTGCTGCTGCTGACGACGGGCGCGTGGCCGACGGCAGAGGCTGAGAGCATGGTGAACGGAATTCATCTGCGCAGCGAGGTGACGTGGGACAAGCCTGTGCCTCTGGACTTTGGGACGGAGTTGCGCAAGACCTTCAGCCTGCTGGAGAGTATCGTGATCTTCTGCGCGTTATCCGCGCTTGCGATGCTTGTGCTGGGACTCTTCCTCGGCTATGGACGGGCGCTGGTGCGGGTGATGCAGGGCAAGCCGGCGGCCAGCGAGCCGGAGTTCCTGCGCATTGACCTGAGCGGAGCGGTGGAAAATAAGCTTCAGGATCACAAGGACTGAAGAACGGACGGCGGGATAGCGGAGTGGGCTGGGATGCACATTCAGCGGTGCATTTCAATCAGCTAAATCCCTGAATCTACTATGCTTCGCTGGTATAAGAGTATATGTAAAGCGAATAATAGGCGTAGAATTTCATAAACGCCTGCCAGACTAACATATTTATTATCAACGTGTTGCAATGGCAATGTTTTAGCCTTGACACCGGTTTTTGCCAAACTTAGTATGCAGCCAGAAAGTTCTGATGGCTTTGCCTCCGTTGGAACTATTCTCCCTAAAGAAAAGGCCGCCCTGTTGCCGGGCGGCCTTTTCGCGTCTGCGGAACATCGTGTGCTGTGCGTGAAGCGGCAGCGGACGGCGGACGCGTGACCTAAGTTTGCCGAGAGAAGCGGTCGCCTGTTGCAGAGGCCCGGTTTCGCCGATAGCGATGGGGAGAGTTGAGTTCCGCCCCACTGGATCGAACCCGAGGCAACTGCGATGCATGACTTTCTGGCAGGACTGGCATATGTGGCGATTGTGATGGCGCCGTGCGTGGTGGCGCTAACAACCTGGCTGCGCGATCCGAGTTGCAGGTAGGCCTGCAGGCGGAACGGATGCAACGCGGGTGAACGCGACTCTTCCATTGAGACAAGAGAACTGTGAGGCGAAACCTGAGATTCCGTGGGCGGGTACGCGGCTGGGTGCGAACCCGTTTCGGTCTACGGGGAAGTTTGTGCCGACGCGGCGAGGGACGCGGTGTTTTGGGATTAGTATGGTCGGGTTGGAAATTTCATTGTGAGCGAGGTTTGTAGACCGATGATTAAGTGGGCCGGTGTGTTAGTGCTTCTTGGAGTTTCGTGTGGGTTGTGCGCTCAGGCGCCTGCGGCTGGCGGAGCGGGCAGTGCGGCATCCACGGCAGGGAGGGCACCGGCGGTGCTGCCCGGCAACGGATTGGCGCAGCACGACTTTGTCTACTCGGGTGAGTCGCACGACCGCAAGATATTTATTGTGCGCGGGGGAAAGATTGTGTGGAACTACGACGATCCGGCGGGCAAGGGCGAGATCAGTGATATGGTGATGCTGTCGAATGGGAACATTCTGTTCGCGCACCAGTTTGGTGTCACCGAGATCACACCGGACAAGAAGGTGGTGTGGAACTACGAGCCGCCGGCGGGGCACGAGATCCATACGGCGGTGCCGATTGGCAAAGAGCGCGTGCTGTACATCATGAATGGCGATCCGGGCGCGGTGCTGCGCGTGGTGAACACGACAACGGGCGCGATTGAGAAGGAGCTGCCGCTGGCGGTGAAGCAGCCGGTGAGCGTGCATGGGCAGTTTCGCCACGCGCGGCTGACCCCGGCGGGAACGCTGATGGTGGCGCACATGGACCTGGGCAAGGTGGTGGAGTACGACTCGAACGGCAAGGAGCTGTGGTCGTTCCCAGGGCCGAGCGTGTGGAGCGCGGAGCCGCTGGCCAATGGCAACGTGCTGATCACGGACCGCATCGGGGTGCGCGAGGTGACGCGGCGCGGCGATACGGTGTGGAGCTGGACCCCGGCGGACGCGCCCGGATACAAGTTCGCCAGCCTGCAGGAGGCGCGGCGGCTGGCCAACGGCGATACGGTGATCAACAACTGGGTAAACGAGTGGACCAACAACGCGGACAACGCGCCGGGATCGGTGCAGGCGATTGAGGTGAACCCGGCCAAGCAGATTGTGTGGGCGCTGCGCGAGTGGACTCCGCCGAACGCGCTGGGGCCGGCGACGTCGATCCAGTTCCTGGACCAGCCGGGGACGACCGCGCCGGAGGATGTTCACTTCGGCGACATAAAATAGTGCGAGCGACTGGCTCCGTCCTCGGCGCGCGAGCTTTGCGCGTTGTGGGCGGAGCCGGTAGAATGAGGCTGGCAGGCCGATGTAGCTCAGCTGGTAGAGCAACGGTTTCGTAAACCGTAGGTCAACGGTTCAAATCCGTTCATCGGCTCCATTCCTGCATATCTTTCAGTGCAACATTTTTTATGCATGTGCACAACGTCCGTCATGGGACGCTTGTGGCTTGCTGCGCGTCAGGGCAAGCGGACGCGATTGCGGTGTGCTCTAGTTGCCGGAGTAGTAGCCGTCGCGGGTCTGCAGGAAGAGGTCCTTGGGGCTGGTCTTGGTGAGCGAGAGATCGATGCGGTGGTAGCCGTCGGAGGCGGTCTCTTTGTCGGGGGTGTAGCCCAGCCGGTACTGCGCGCGCAACTCGGCGCCGATCTGCTTGTAGATCTCGGCGAAGGTCTCTTTCTTGCTGACCTCGAAGAGGCTTCCGCCGGTCTCGTCGGCCATGCGCTGCAGGACCTTCTTGCCGTCGGGGCGGCTGGGAAGGCTCTCCGGCTGACGGCCCGCACCTCCGCCGCGGCCTCCTGGGTAGCCGCCTCCTCCACCGGGATAACCGCCGCCGCCGCGTCCTCCGGGATAGCCTCCGCCCTGGCGGCCCGTAGTCTGGTTATATCCGCCTGCCGTCTCCCGGCCCTTGAAGTAGATTGCGTAGACGATGGTATCGGCGCGCTGGGCCGCTTCAATGGACGAGGCGAGCGACTCCTTGCTGCCGCTGTCCACGCCGTCGGAGAGGATGACGACGGCCTTGCGTCCTGTCTGCTTGCCCATCAGTTCGTCGGAGGAGAGGAAGAGGGCATCGTAGAGCGTGGTGCCGGCGCGGCGCGCGCGCGTGGAGCTGTCGCCGGAGTTGGAGCCCGAGCTGGAGCTGGTTGTGTCGGAGTCGCCGCCGGAGGCTGGTGTCTCCAGTTGCTTGAGGCCGGCCTGAAGTTTGGGCTTGGAGCTGGTGACATCCTGCAGCAGGTCGGTCTGGCGGGCGAACTGAACGACGAAGGCCTTATCGCGGCTGGTAAGCGTGTCGTCGAGGAAGGCGAAGCTGGCGGTGCGCTCGTCGTCGATGGCGTCGCGCTGGCTCATGCTTGTGTCGACCAGCAGGCCGAGTGTGAGGGGAAGGTCGGTGTCCAAATTGAAGTAGCGGATGGTCTGCGGTTTGCCGTCGACCTGGAGGAGGAAGTTGTCCCGGGTGAGATTTTGCACGAGCGCGCCCTTTTTATCGTGGACGACGACGGGGATGTTGACCAGGCGCGCATCGACGCTGAGGGTGGAAGCGGTGGCGGCTGGTGACTGCTCGGCGGCTGGAGATGCAGCAGGGACCGTGGCGGCGGGTTGCTGCGCAGGCAATGGCGCAGCGATGCCGGCGGTTAGAAGCAGCAGTTCGGCGAAGAGGGCAGTACGCAGTATTCTTGGGCAACTCATCTCTCCACGATAGACGCAAACGGCGTGAAACAGTTGTGAGGGCCGGCGCATTTTTCCGGTTGCGAGCCGCCGTCGGGCGAATGCCGGCTGGGAAGAAGGCCTCATGGACGGGTCGGTATTGTGGTCAGGCGCTGTCTTGGATCCGCTGCAGCGGCCAGGCCGCACTTGCCGGTTAAATCGCATGGCCGACAACGCCTGAATGGGGAAGCGATTGCTGGAGAGTAAGTTACGGAATTTGGTCACCATGCGCTGGTGGTTACTGAGGTTACTCAATAGTTGTAGTTGAGTTACCTTCATGGTAGTTTCTTTTTCCTGGCCGGATGCTAGCCTTGCTTTGTGCTCGTTCGTGGGCCATTCTAAATCGACAAGACATGAGACGCTGAGTAATCCAGACACCAATGTGTCATGAAAGGTGAATCGATTTGATGAAGTTGCGGGGCAAGTTATCTCGGCGTATACGGCTGATTGGGTTTGCGGCAGGGCTGATTGCGCTGCTTGTGATGGTGTGGAGACTGGCAGAGGCGGGTCGCGCTTCCGTGTTGCCGACCCTGGCCAATGGCATCACCTGGGCAACGACGCTTCTTGCCATCACGGTCATTGTGGTGGTGTGGCGCGAGCGCAACCGGACGGGGGGCTATCTGCAGGCCAGCGCGGAGAATGCACGATTCATCGCGGCAGCGGAGACCAGCCCGGATGCATTTTCCATCCTGGAATCGGTGAGGAACAATGCCGGCGAAATCGTGGGCTTGCATTACAAGTATGTGAACTCCCATGCCGAAGAGCTGTTGAAGAAGCCGCGCATAGAGATGTTGGACCATGACATGTGCGAGCTCTTCCCAACCGACAGCACACAAGAACTCTTCGAGAAATATCGCAACGTGGTGCTTAGCGGAGAGCCGTTGTGCGAGGACCTTTTGGTCCCTCACGAGGATGGAGCGGAGAGGTGGCTGCGACGACGGATTATCAAACTGGACGATGGCGTTGCGGTTACCGTTAGCGATGTGACCGAAGTCAAGGCAGGCGAAGAGCGCTACCGGAGTCTGTCGAACTTCAGCAACTCGGTCTTTGAAACGGCCCCATTCAGCATTATCGAGACGGACCTGAACGGAGTGATCCGGGCGATGAACGTGGCTTCGGAAAAGCTGACGGGCTATGGGCGCGCGGAGATGGTGGGCAAGGTTGCGATCACAACGCTGCACGATCCAACGGAGTTGAACCCAGCGCCCGGCGAAGGCGCGCCGCCGGATGGCCCGGTGTTGGAAGGCTTCGCCCTGCTTACGGCGAAGGCCGCCCAGGGAGATGTTGAGGAGCGGGACTGGACGTACATTCAGCGTGACGGAACGACGCTTCCGGTGCATGTAGCGGTGACGTCGGTGCGCGATGGGGCGGGCGAGATATGCGGATTCATCTCGATCGCGTCGGACATCACGGAACGCAAGCAGTTGATGACGTACCTGAAGCATATGGCCTCGCACGACCAGTTGACGGGCCTGCCGGGACGCCCGCTGCTGCGTGAGCGCATCGCCGAGGCAATCGAGAAGGCCGCGGTGAGCGGGCGCAAGGTGGCGGTGTTCGTGGTCGACCTGGACCACTTCAAGTGGATGAACGATTCGCTGGGACACAAGGCCGGCGACGAGGTGCTGGTGGGCATGGCCGAGCGGATGCAGGAGTCGCTGCGCCGGTCGGACACGCTGGGACGGCTGGGCGGCGACGAGTTCGTCATCGTAATGCCGCACATCGCCAGCGTCGAGGATGTGGAGCGCTGTGCGCAGAGGCTGGTTGACCTGATCGCCAGCACCGCGCAGGTGGGCGAGATGGAGGTCAACCTGACGGCCAGCGTCGGAGTGTGCATCTATCCCGACTTTGCAGGGGACGTGGACAACATGCTGGAACGCGCCGATGCGGCCACCTATGTGGCGAAGGCAAATGGCCGGAACCAGTACCAGATGTTCGCCGATGCCATGCTTAAACAGTCCCAGGAACGCATGTCGATGGATGCGGCGCTGCGCCACGCGCTGGTGCGCGAGGAGCTGTTCATGCATTACCAGCCGCTGGTATCGCTGGCCACGGGCCGTGTGGTTGGCATGGAGTCGCTGCTGCGCTGGCACCATCCCAAGCTGGGCCTGCTCTCTCCGTCGATCTTCATTCCCTTGGCGGAAGAGACGGGAATGATCATCCCAATCGGCGAGTGGGTGATGAAGCAATCGTGCAGGGAGGCAAAGACAATCTGCGACGAACTGGGGATGGACCTTGCCGTGTCGGTGAACCTGTCGCCGCGGCAGTTTGAGCAGAGCAACCTGCTGGAGATGATCGGCGAGGCACTGGAGAGCAGCGGACTGCCGGCCAAGAGCCTTCAGGTGGAGTTGACGGAGCGGGTGCTGATGATCAACTCGGCGTCGAACCTGGAGAAGCTGCAACAGATCCGGCAGCTTGGCGCGCGGGTTGCGATCGACGACTTCGGCACGGGATTCTGCAGTTTCTCGTATCTGTTGAAGTACCCGGTGGACCGGCTGAAGATCGACCAGAGCTTCATCATAAAGGCCGTCTCGGAGCCCAACGCGGCGACGGTGGTGCGGGCGATCCTGTCCATGTCGCACCACCTTGGCATCAAGGTGACGGCCGAGGGAGTGGAGTCTACGGACCACCTTAAAATTCTGGCCCGGCGAAACTGCGATGAGGCCCAGGGATACTACTTCTCACGCGCTGTGTCGGCTGCGGGCTTCGCCGCGGCGGTGGAATCGATCCATCGCTCGTACGACGAGCGCAAGCTAGCCGGAGAGATGCCATTTGCATTGCCCGAGGATGGGCTGGAGCAGTACGAAAACTGACCTAGGGCTGGGCCGCAACGGTTGGTCAGCCTGAGTGAGAGTAAGAGTCGGAGTGTGTGCCCCATGTCCAGAGGGTCTGGATGTGGGGCACACGCATTTGTGCGCTTCACGCCATCGCTGACGGCCCAGTCAAACCATCACTGCGGGCCCAGGTACTCGACGTGGACGTAGGTGCGGAGGCGCACGTTGTAGGCCAGGTACCAGCCGATGTGGTCGGGATCCACGTAGATGATAATTTCGTCCGAGTCCCAGAACCAGCCGTTGCAGAAGGCGATGTCGAAGGGCGCGACGTGGAAGAAAAAGCCGCCGAACCAGAAGCGGTCGGGACCGCCCCCCACCAGGCGCCAGACGTGCGTGGGCCCGAAGCCACCTGTGAAGCGGCCGTGCGCAAAGGGATGGGCGAGCTTGTAGTGCGCATCGTTGCGACCGGTGTCGTGGCCGACCCATTTGCCGTCGGTCTCGACGTGGGGTGCGTTGGGATGGCCGGGCGCGTCGCTGTAATTGCGGTTCGGCTGGGTGTTGGGCGTGCCGTGGAAGGCTGCCGGACCGCGCGCCGGCGGCTTAGGCTGGCCAACCTGGTGGCTGGCGACGCCTGTATGTTGTGCAAGCAGCGCAAAGGTTGTCACCGATAGCGTAAACAGCGCGGCAAGAAATAACAGGGACCGTTTCATTCTTATACAACCCTCCTGAGAAAAAACGATAGCACACCTTGGTGGGGCAGTCAGCGGCGGTTGTCGGTGGCGGGCTCGGGGTGGATGAGCAGGCGGTCGACCTCGGGTGCGACAAGCTTGAAGGCGCCTTCCAGCGCGGTGATGACGGCGTGGACGCGGGCCATGGGCAGGTCGTCGGGCAGGGTGCAGTGGCATGAGACCTGGGTGTGAACGGGGAAGGCGGTTGTTGCTTGCTGGTTGTTGATTGCCGGTTGAGGCCTGGCTGCGGCGGGGTCGCCTGACGCGGAGTGCGGGGCGGCAGGGATGATGCTGGGCCCGCGGCGGGTGACGTAGACCTCGTGGATGTCGAGGACCTCGGGGAAGGCGGCGGCGACGCGGCGCAGGCGGAGTTCCAGCTCGCGGTCGCGCTCCAGCGAGGCGGGCCGCTCGATGGTGGCAGGCTCGCTCTCGATGTGGGTGAGGATGGATGCTATGGCGGGGACCTCGCGGCGCATCTCGGCCTCCAGCGTGGTGACGAGGTCGTGGGCCTGGCGCAGGGGCATGGTTTCATCCACCTCCAGGTGCTGCTCGATGTGCAACTGGGGATGGAGGGGGTCGTGCTGCTCTCCGCTGATCTGCTGCACGCTGATCTCATGGATGGCGAGGTTGCGGCGGGCCGCGACGGCGCGGATGCGGTCGTGGACGCTCTCCGCAAGCGAGGCGGTGGGGACAGTGTGGACGACGACGTCGGCCCCGGGCAGGTGGCGCTGCACGGCCTGCGTGGCGGCCAGGGTGAGCTGCTCGGAGCGCTGGAAGGTGAGGTTGCGCGGCAGGCCGAGCGTGACGTCGGCGAAGTAGTTGGGGCCGGAGCGGCGGGTGCGCAGGCGTTCCACCGAGAGCACGCCGGGGATGGCGGTGAGGTCGTGCAGCAGATTGGCGCGGAGCTGGTCCTTGGACTGAGGCTGGTGACTGGTGGGGTCGGTGGTGGGTGTGGCGTCCAGCAGGGCGTCGATGGTCTGGTGGGCAAGCCGCCAACTGACGCGCAGGATGACTCCGGCGACCACCAGTGCGGCGATGGGGTCGGCGTACTCCAGCCAGGGACGGGCGAGGCGCTCGCCGGCGTAGGTGGCCCCCAGGCCGAGCATGACGGCAAGCGTGGCCCACATGTCGGTGGCGAAGTGGAGGGAGTCGGCGGCGAGAGCGGGGGAGCGGTGCTGGCGCGCGATGCGGCCCAGCGTGCGCGAGCGGCTGAAGTCCACCACAATAGAGACCAGCAGAACGGCGAAGGGCCAGAGCGATGGCAGCAGCGCGAGATGGCGGTGGAGGACGATGCGGCTGACGGCCTCGTAGACGATCCACGCGCAGGAGGCGAACATGATGCCCGTCTCGACGAAGGCGGCCAGCGACTCCACCTTGCCGTGGCCGTAGTTGTGGACCTCGTCGGCTGGGCGGTCGGAGACCTGCACGGAGAAGAGAGTGATCGCCGAGGCAATGAGATCGATGGCGGAATGGGCCGCCTCGGAGAGCATTCCCAGCGATCCGGTCAGCAGGCCGGTCAGCAGTTTGAGCAGCGCGACCAGAGCGGCGGCGGCGACCGAAAAGATTGCGGCGGTGCGCTTGGCGGCGTGAGGGGACGGGCCGGGCGAGAATGCGACTTGCGTCGGGCTGACCGGAAGGCTCATGGCAGTGATGCTATCGCTTTCGAGGGGTGCGTGCCGGATTATCAGGCTGCGGAAAAACTTCCGGCATTGCCTTTGGAGGGAGCAGGGGGCTTCAGAGGGAGCTGAACGACTCCGTTGTTGCCTTTTGGAGGGAGCAGGGGGCTTCAGCCCCCTGAATAATGCCAATGGATTCAATGGGCTTTAGCCCCGGGCCTTCGCAAAACGTGAAACACAGGTCTTCCGCGCGGCTTCATGGCTTGATCGCCCGGTAGAGCCCGGCGACGCCGAAGGTGTAGGGGGTCCAGGTGGGCGCGGTGAAGCCAGCGGCGGAGATCAGCTCGATCATGCGCGGCGGGCGTGGGAAGCGGGCGACCGACTCCGGCAGGTAGGTGTAGGCGCGTGGGTCGCGCGAGATGATGCGGCCAAGCAGCGGCAGAATGCATTTGAAGTAGAGCGAGTAGAGAGCGCCCATGAGGCCTGTGGGTTGGTTGAAGTCGAGGAGGGCGATCTGGCCCGCGGGGCGCAGGACACGGTGCAGCTCGGCGAGGCCGTCGGTGTAGCTGGCCAGGTTGCGGAAGCCGAAGGCGCAGGTGACGAGGTCGATGGAGCCGTCTGCAAAGGGGAGATGCAACGCGTCGGCCTCGATGGCGCGGATGTTGCGGCCAGCAAACTTGGGCTGGGCGAGGGCGAGCATCTTGCGGGAAAAATCGACGGCCAGGATTGGAGTGGGGAACGTGGCGTGGGTTTCGCCGGCTTCGGACGAACTGGTCTTGCTTAAGGGCACGGCTTCAGCCGTGCCGACAGGCACCGTTATAGAAGCGGGCTTTAGCCCCGGAGGTACCCGATTTCGCGGCTTGGGACGAAGGCGGTCGAGGGCGAGGGTCATGTCTCCGGTGCCGCAGCATAGGTCGAGGACGATGGCTTCGGGGCGCGCCAGGATGGGACACAGGGCGCACGCGGTGCGCCTCCACCAGAGGCGGTCGATACCGAGCGAGAGCAAGTGGTTGGCGAGGTCGTAGCGCGGCGCAATGGCGTCGAACATCTGCTGGATGCTCTGGGCCGCAGCGGCGGGATCGGAGACGCCGCCGGGACGCGCGCCTGGGGTGGGGTCGAGATGGGGAGTGGTCGTCAAACGAGTGTATACCAGTGGTTACTGCCACGTGCTATTAAGCGGACTTGTGAAACCCAAGGCTAAAACCTTGGGGTATCTAAAGACAAAGTAGTGTCCGTTCTCGATGAGGCGGCCCAGACGGCAATGGATAGTGGGACTAGTTTCGGGGCGTACCAATAGAGAAGGCTGAAGCTGTTGAGGATATGCTGCGACGCGGCGAGGGCGAAGCTAAAGGCGAGCAATAGGCAGAATAGGATAAGCCCGGGCCGCAATTTGCGGGTGATGACAAAGAAGGCCGGAATGTCAGCAAGGAAGGTAAGGCAGAAGAAGAGGGCTTCGCTAGGTGTGTCGTTCTTTCCGTAGGAGAACATGGTGCCAGCCAACCAAAGAAGGTTGTATGCACTGTAGATGGCCATGATGACGTAAAACGAAGTTCGTCGCGGTGATCTCATTCTGGCCTGCTGTAGGTGCGCATGTCGGTGAGCATGGCGTTGGTGGCGGCGATGAGTTCGGCGTCGGTGACGTCGTAGGCGACTAGGGTGCGGCCGATGCCGGTGGCGAGGACGAAGGCGCGGCGGCCACTGCGCTTCTTCTTGTCGGCGGAGGTGAGCGCGACGAGCTTGGCTGGGTCGGCCTTGAACGGCGGGATGGGGCCGTAGCGCAGGATGAGGTTGGCCGTGCGGGCGAAGTCTTCCGGAGTGATGCGCGCACGGCTGAGCGATACATGCAGCGCGGCGATGCTGCCCCAGGCGACCGCTTCGCCGTGCAGGAGCTTGCGGTAGTGCGTGGTGGCCTCGATGGCGTGACCGATGGTATGGCCGAAGTTGAGCACCATGCGCAGGCCGGATTCCTTCTCGTCCCGGCGGACGACCTCGGCTTTGACGCGGACGCTGGCGGTGACGACGCGGGCCAGAGCGGATGGATCAGCCGAGAGAATTAAATCAGCGTTATATTCCATATAGCGGAACAACTTCGCGTCACGGATTATGCCTGCTTTGATCGCCTCCTGCAGGCCTGCGCGAAGTTCGGCGGCGGGGAGAGTGGCGAGCGTGTCGATGTCGCTGAAGACGGCGAGCGGGTGGTGGAAGGCGCCGATGAGGTTCTTGCCGGCGAGGAGGTTGACGCCGGTCTTGCCGCCGAGGGATGAGTCCACCTGTGCCAGCAGCGTGGTGGGCAGGCCGACGTAGCGGATGCCGCGCATGTAGATGGCGGCGAGAAAGCCGGTGACGTCGCCGATGACGCCGCCCCCAAAGGCGAGCAGGATGGAGTCGCGGTCGGCCCCGGAGAGGGCGAGCTGCTGGGCGAGCGACTCGACTGTGGCGAGGCGCTTGTGCGACTCGCCGGGGGGGAGAAAGAGCACGGTGGGCTGTTGGGCCGCGGGAAAGCTGGCGAGGAAGGCCTTATGCCAGAGCGCCCAGATGGCGGGCGAGGTGACGACGAAGAGGTGCGGAGTTTTTCCCGGCGTGAGCCTGCGCAGGCGCGGGTAGAGCGTGCGCAGCAGGCCGGGGGCAATGGTGACGTTGTAGGCGGCGGCGGGGGTGGTGACGCGAATAGAGGACACGATGAGGTAATGGTATCGCACAGAGATCATCATGGCGCAGGCTGTATGCATCCCACCCATCCTCACCCCAGCGAGCAAGCTCGCCGGGGACCCCGATCGCAAGTGCGCGATGGATGGGGCACCCGACCGTTCTCGGCGCTTCGCGTTAATACGGTGGTAGCCTTGAAGTATGCGCGTGGTGGATTATTTGGTTGTGGGCGGTGGGATTGCAGGGTTGCGTGCCGCGGTCGGGCTGGCCGAAGCGGGTAGCGTTCTGGTGGTGACGAAGGAAGGCCTGGCGGAATCGAACACGGCCTATGCGCAGGGCGGGATTGCCGTGGCCATGGGCGGCGACGAGGACGTGGCGCTGCATCTGGCAGACACGGTAGCGGCCGGTGACGGGCTGGTGAACGCGGCGGCGGCGGCAGTGCTGGTGGAGCAGGGATCGAGGCGGGTGGAGGAGCTGATCGCGTGGGGCACGGGCTTCGACCGTTATCCGGCAAGCGCGGCAGCGGAGCTGGCTGGCGAGTTGATGCGTACGCGAGAGGGCGCGCACAGCCTGGCGCGGATACTTCATGCCAATGGGGACGCGACGGGGCGGGAGATCCTGGTGTCGCTGCTGCGCCATCTGCGCGGGCTGGAGCGCGTGGAACTGATGGAGTGGGCGACAACGGTAGACCTGATTGTCTGCTCCGACGAGGATGGCGCTGGGCGGGTGGTGGGGGCGACGCTGCTGAATGCGGCGGGAGGGTTGATCGAGGTGCGCGCGCGGGCTGTGCTGCTGGCCAGCGGCGGCGCGGGGCAGGTCTATAGCGATACCACCAACCCGGCGGTGGCCACCGGCGACGGCATCGCGATGGCCTATCGCGCCGGAGCGGAACTGATGGACATGGAGTTCTATCAGTTCCATCCGACGGCGTTCGCGAAGGATGGAGCGCCACGGTTTTTGATGAGCGAGTCGCTGCGCGGCGAGGGCGCGTGGCTGGTGAACGAGAGCGGAGAGCGGTTTATGCAGCGCTACCACGCGGGGACGGAGCTGGCGCCGAGGGATGTGGTGGCGCGTGCCATCGGGCGCGAGGAGATGGAGGGGGCGGTCTATCTCGATATGCGCGAGGCGGGGAAGAGTTTCGATATAAAGGCGCGGTTTCCGGGGATCTCAGGCTTTCTGGCGGGGTATGGGCTGGAACTGGGGAGGGACCGGATTCCGGTGCGGCCGGCGGCGCACTATTTGATGGGCGGGATCAGGACGGACACACACGGGCGGAGTTCGCTGGCGGGCCTGTACGCAGCGGGCGAGGCGGCATGCACGGGAGTGCATGGGGCGAACCGGCTGGCCAGCAACTCGCTGCTGGAGGGGCTGGTCTTCGGCGCGCTGGCGGCCGAGGCGATGGCTGGAGACGAGGCAACAGGGAACAGGGAGCAGGGAACAGACGACAGGCAGCGTGAAGCAGGGAACAAGACGGAGGATGGAGCGATCGATGAGGTGGGTGTGGAGACCTGGATTGCGGAGCTGCGAGGGCTGATGTGGCGGGACGCTGGGCTGCTGCGCGATGGGGCGGGGCTGCGGCGAGCGCAAGCAGGATTGGCGAAGCTGCGGAAAATCGGGCCGCGGGGGATGACGCGGAGGGCGCAGGAGGCGCGCAACCTGCTTGTGGTGGCGGAGGCGATTGCGCAGGCGGCGCTGGGACGGAAAGAGAGCCGTGGGGCGCACTTTCGCATCGATTATCCAGAGCGGGACGGGGTGGCGCGGCACTCGGTTGTACGGCGCGGCGAACTGCGGTTTGTGAAGTAAGGCGGAGCGCCGTTCCCACTCATCGCTAACCACCCCAGCGAGCCAAGACCGCTCGACGGGGACCCCGGTCAACGCGATGAATGGGGCATCCGGCGTTCTCTAGCACTCAAGCATCAGCAAAAGAGCGGGCAGTTTGCGTAGTGCATCGCTAATTAGCTTATCCGTAATATCCTGCGCCTCACTCCAAATAGTCACGAAATGACATTCCAGAAAGCGGTAACTATAGCTGCCCCTTCGGAACTGAATCACTGGCATATATTTGCCAATACAGCTCATAAGTGGAACTATCTCGTTTGGCCGCCCCCGATGGTACTGTTCGCCAAATAGCGAGCCATCGAACATTATTATCTGCGCCACGGGTTCGGAAGTGTATGTGCGAACCTGCATGTTCAACCTCTGTCTCAGACCCGCTGTGTCAAGGTGGACCATTCTCACAAAGTCAGCCACCATGCGGTCAAACTCAACCTCTCCAATTTCCTTTCTCAAACGAATCATCCGCTCAAGGAAAACGGCAAGCAGGCCAGTCGATATAGCTTTTTCTATATCATCAATTGTGGAGTTGCCATGTTCAGCCTTTTCGCGCAATCTCGCAGCTTGACATTTTGGATCGAGTAGCAAAACCTTCAAAGTTTTCGCAGGCAAGTTGAGAGCCCAGCTCAGTGCTTCCCTAGCCTCGCCACTTGGGTCGAAGAAAGTTTTAAAGGCCACTCCTAGTAGAGAAATTGTGGTTGAATCGGAAAGTGCTTTTCGCATCGCTACATACAGGTCGGATGAATCTTGTTTTCTGGAAACAAATACCGACTCTATTCCCGCACGTGTACATGAGTTAAGTATCTTGAACGCCTGCTCATTATGGATGGATTGGAAAAAGACTGCGACAGGAAGAGTGATGCCGGTTGTAAGAAGCGCAGATCCTAGTGTAATGAAGAAGGGGTGCCAAGTTGGCCGAACAAAGCCGATGGCAAAGCACGAAGCTATGCCCATTACATCAAGAAACAGGAATAGAGGATGCACAAGTTTGCTTACAAGTGCTTTATGATCAGCCACAATAACCTCCAACACGTTGAACTCGGCAGGAGAGGATGGTAGTACTTTCCTATCTGTCAGTCAATTGATGAAATGCCCGCGTCACTGCAGTTCGTGAATACACAAGCAGGCCGCTTGAAACTATCGCTGGTTGATGAGGCGGATGGATTCCAGGAAGAGGTCGGCGGAGATCTGCAGCGACTGGGGGCTGAGCTTGTCGATGGTGTCCTGCGCGGTGTGGTGGTAACCGTCGGGGGTGGCGGCGGTGTGCGGGCCGTAGTCCACGTCGATGACGTCGAGGGCGGGGATGCCGCGCTGCAGGAAGGGCAGGTGGTCGTCCTCCTCGGAGCCCTCGGTCTTGAAGACGTTGGCGGAGTGATGGGTGTTGGCGGCGGCCTGGCGCAGGATGGCGCGCAGCCATGGGGTGGACTGCGTCTCCAGCAGGATGTTGAGGTCGCGGTCGCCGATCATGTCTGCAACCAGCACGGCCTTGATGCGGCGGGCGGTGCCGTCGGCGAACCACTTGGCTGCGAGGTGACGCGTGCCGTAGAGCGAGTCGGATTCGGACCAGGAGCGGACGGCCTCTTCGCCGTCGTCGAAGACCAGCCAGACGGAGTAGCCCTGCGGCGGATGGGCGCGAAAGTATTGGCCGAGTGCGATGAGCAGGGCGGTGGTGCAGGCCCCGTCGTTGGCGCCGACGAAGGCGATGTCGCGCAGAGGGTAATTCGTCTCGTAGTGGCTGGCTAGGACGATGACTCCATCTTTTTTGCCGGGGAAGCGGACGATGAAGTTGCGCATGGTCTGCGGGCCGGCGGGGGTGTTGGCGGTGAACTGGTCGGTCTCGAAGTTGCCCTTGGCGGCCTCGGGCTTGAAGTGGTCTTTGATGAAGTTCTCTGCGGCGAGATGGCCGGGCGATCCGTTGAAACGCTTGGGCGCGACGGCGAGGAGTTGCTGAGTGAGGTTGTAGATGGATTGTCCGGTGGGCTGCAGGGCGCGGAGTGGCGGGCAGAGAAAAACGAGCAACAGCAAAAACAAAAGCGAAATGCGGGGATGCTTCCCCTTCACCCTGTTCAGGGTCAGAATGACAATTCTATTTGCAGTTCGATTTGGCTCTATCATGCGGCGGACTTTTCTTTGCGTTTGCGGCGATCGGGATGGACGAACCAGGCAACCCCAACGCCGAGGAAGTAGAGCGCCAGCATGGGGCTGGCGAAGAGGCACATGCTGAAGGGGTCCGGCATGGGGCAGATGATGGCGGCCACCAGAAAGATGGCGAGCACGGCGTAGCGGAAGTGGCGCAGCAGGAACTTGGCGTCGACGATGCCGAAGAGCGCGAGGAAGAAGATCAGAATCGGCAGCTCGAAGCAGATGCCCAGGCCGAGGATGACGGCGAGGAAGAAGCCGGTGTAGTCGTCGATCGTAATCATGTGGCTGAAGTTCTTGCCGAAGTCCATGACCAGGATGCGGATGGCGCCGGGCAGAACATAGCGATAGCCGAACCACGTGCCGGCCAGGAAGAGGCCGACCGTGGCGCTCATGAACGGGGTGACGTACTTTTTCTCGTTGGCGTACATGCCGGGCGAGATAAAGAGCCAGACCTGGTAGAGGATGAAGGGGCTGGCCAGAATGGCGCCGGCGACAGCCGAGGTTTTAAGGATCAGGTTCAGCGCGTCGGTGGGGTGCGTCATGGTCATGCGCAGGCCGACGTCGACCAGCGGCTTCTGGATGATGGCGACCAGGGTGTTGTGGAATCCATACGCTATGGCAAAGCCTGCCGCGAGGAAACCGAGAGAGCGCAGGATGCGCTTGCGCAGCTCTTCCAAGTGTTCCATCAGGCTCATGCCGGGCAGTTCTGCGCGGTCGGATAGGGCGGCGCGGGCGCGGTCGATGGGGCCGGTCTCAGCCATGCAACTCCTCGGCATCATGCGCTGCTGCACCGTGGGCCGGAACGCCGGCCTGGGCGGGGGACTCGGCAGGGAGGTCTTCGGGGAACGGGAGTTGCCCGGAGTTTGCGACGGGCAGGTCTGTGGACGGAGGCAGAATGCCCGGCTCGCCGGAGACCGCAATGGGGAGTGGGGCTGCGGCCGGCCCAGGCTCGGTCGTAGAATCGGGAGTTGTTTCGTGGGCCGATTCGGGCAGGGAATCGTACGTGGAATAGTGCGCGGAATCGGCAGTCGAATCGAGCGGATATTGGGACGCGGATTCGTGTGCCGAATCGAGTGAAGGCTGGTCCTGGTTTGCGTACACGGACTCGGCTTCGATGGCAGGAACTGCGGGTGCGGCAGCTTCAACGGAGGCGGCCTGCTTCTGGCGGTCGGCCTGCTCGGAGAGGCGCAGCTCGTCCTCCATCTGGGTGCGGAACTCGTTGGAGGCGCGGCGGAAGTCCGCCATCAGCTTGCCGAACTGTCGCGCCAGTTCAGGCAGCTTCTTCGGTCCGAAGAGCAGCAGGACGAGGAGGATGAGGACTGCGCTGTCCGGAAAGCTGGGCATAGAGTCCTAATGATACGGCTTGCGCGGGGAGGGAAACAAATGCTCTCTGCCCGGGAAAAACGATAGAAGCAGGTTCCTCCTCCTTCGACTCCGCTCAGGTTGCGGAATGACTAACAAGTTGGAATGACAAACAGGGAGGGATGGACAAACAAGTGAACCGCGGGGCGCGTCGTTTCGGGGCCGGTTTCGTCTAAAATGGAGAAGGCGCGGCCCCAATGGTCGCGCGGGTACGAAATGGGCGGCAACATCCCCGCGGATTGGGTGACGGCTCCGAGCAGGGGCCGCACAGGTGAGTCCGCTGCACGCCCCGCTGGTAAGTGCTTTCAACATCCCCGTTTCGCGGTGCGAAT
>Ga0187872_10001888_pt1 | contig 19919 bp, 21 predicted proteins | sample June2016WEW_16_4_FD_132973 | JGI IMG/M metagenome (GOLD analysis project Ga0187872, IMG submission 132973) | Peatland microbial communities from SPRUCE experiment site at the Marcell Experimental Forest, Minnesota, USA - June2016WEW_16_40 | ecosystem: Environmental > Terrestrial > Soil >...
TATAACGGATTGGTATGTGGGGCCGTTGGGGGCGCCGGGGGCGGGCCAGCGGGTGTTTATTTGCGCGCAGCAGCAGCGGGACGGGTGGCGGGACGGAGGGAAGGTGTTGAGCGATGTTGTGTTGGCGCGAGTTGAGGCGGAGGGCCGAGGGGTAAAGGAAGAAGGCAGAAGGCAGAAGGCAGAAGGCAGAACAGCGGCGAGGGGGTGCCGGACAGGGATGAGGCGGGTGAGGATAGAGTATGGAGCGTATGTGGACGGTGTGGCTCCCATGTGCATGCGAAAAAGGGCTGAAAGGGCGGCTCTCGGACAATCCCGTTACTCGAGGGCGGGAGGGGGAGGCGCTGGAGGGGGACAAGGCGGTGTTTTTTGGGGCCGAACGGGGCGAAGAAGGGGGTGGCGGGGAAGTTAGGGGCGTTGACGAGGTGGAACCGGGCAAAAGTTGGGCGGTGAACGCAGTTGGCTGAGGCTGCGGGGCGGTGAGGTGTGCCCCAGCGCGGCGACAAGCGGCGCGGTGTCAGGCAGCACCACACAGTGCCGGCCCGGCAATGGTGGTGCTTCGTTGTTTTCGGTGGATTGAAACAGGCGAAAGCTCCGTTAAGAGCGCCAGGTCTATAGCAGAGACCGTCCTTTACCGCAGGGCTGGCTCATAAAGGCCCGAAAGGCCGCTGAAGCGGTTGAACCTCCCCCCACGGCCCCCGTTCACCTCGCTGAAGCGAGGTGTTAATGAGAAAGTTCCCTCTTCATGAGCCAGCCGTGGGGGTCCGCCTTTTCCTTTGCTTTTTCCCTTTGCCCTCAAGCTAGTTTGGAATACCCTGTGCGCCGGTGGTGCCGCGCATCCGCGTTTCCGAGCCATGCCGGCCATCACCGCAGCACTGGTCCGCCGACAGAAACGCATGAGGATCTGTTTACAGGCAACGCAGCACACGTTGACGCGGAGAAGCGCCTGCAAGCCGAGACCGGCGCCGAGCTGGACGCCCTGTTCAAACCCGCCTGGGACATCATACGCAAGGACAAGGGGCGGAGAGGAAAGGCTGAAGGCTAAAGGCTAAAACGCAATGCCGCGCTTTACGAACAACTGCGCGGGCAGTTCGCACCATGAAAAAGCGCAACAAATCGTCCATGACGCAAGAGGCGATGCAAGCCCTGACGGACGCGGTCGCCAAGGCGGTGGAGGATCACCGCCGGCGCGGCATCCCGTTGGCAGTTTGGCGCAATGGCCGGGCGGTTTCGATTCCCGCCTCGGAAGCCGGCGCCCTGCGCGAAACCCCACCCCACTACCAGACCAAGTCTCATGGCGGGAAATCCTAAGGCGGCGTCGGCAGCCCCGACAATGGCCGTGTCTCCTGGCGCCCTGCTTCCCGGCCGTCCTCGACCGCGCCTTTAAAGGAGAATTGTGATATGGCAGGAGTAAAGAAAAGAGCGTTTCCGCTGGCGGAAGTATATCGGTTGCTCGAATCCGGCCCGGTCGTGCTGGTCACGACGGCCCGCGCGGGACGGGCGAACATCATGCCGATGTCGTGGCATACCATGATGGAATTTGTGCCGCCGCTGGTGGGCTGCGTCATCAGCGACCAGGATTACACGTTCGGAGTGTTGCGGGCGACCGGGGAATGCGTGCTCAACGTGCCCACGGTGCGGTTGGCGGAACAGGTGGTGGGTTGCGGAAACACTTCCGGACGACGGGTGGACAAGTTCAAGGCGTTTGGCCTCACGCCGGTGGCCGCGGCGATCGTCAAGGCCCCGCTCATTGCCGAGTGCTATGCCAATCTGGAGTGCAAGGTCATTGATCGAAGGCTGGCGACCCAATACAACTTCTTTGTGCTGGAGGTGGTCAAAGCGTGGATTGATCCGCGCCAGAAACATCCGCGGACGATGCATCATCGGGGGGAAGGCGAGTTCCTGGTTGCGGGCCGGACAATCAAGCTGCCTTCGCCAATCACTTCCCGCCTCACAAAGTGAAACGCCTGCACGCCGAGACCGCCGCCGAGCTTTTAGCCTTCAGCCTTTAGCCGTTTCAAGCTATGCCAAAGAAGAAAAAGATCAACCTCGACACCCCGAAACGAGGCAAATGCGGAACGAAGGTCTATCAAGGCGGCCCCCATGGCCAGTTTTGCTACGGTTGCTTCGTCTCCGCCACCCCCCGCACACCCCTTCAGGTCCGTGGGCGTGACCTATGGCGCGCCGTCAGCGCCAGTTGGAAAACGCTGCCTCCAGCCCAGCAGGCCGTTTGGATCGCCGTCGCCGCGTTCCATACTCCGCGCGCCGGCTCCAAAGTCTTCCTCCAGGCCAACAACATCATTGATGGTTGGGAAGATGAGCCTGTCCAGTTTACGGCCACTGTCCCTCCCTAATCCTTGCGCCTTTGCCTCTTTGGTGTCTTTGCGTTAACTCCGGTTCTTAGGGTGATCAGCGCGCTTGCCCGGCGGCGGCCTTTTCATCGGCCAAACGCTGCCGATCCAAGACCCATTCGGCCAGGCGATCGTAGTAATGGCGCACGTCAGGCTGGTCTGACTTGGACAGGCGCAGCAGCGTGCCGCCGCCTTCGTAGTAGGCCATGGAGCCGGAGGATTTGACGCCGTTGGTCTCGAAGGCTTCGAGATAGGCCTCAAAGCGCGGGGCGAAGGTTTGGGGTTTGCTGATCAGGCGTTCATCCAGCTCCATTTCCAGGCCCAGGCCGTGCTGCCGCGCAAACTCACAGGCCTCTCGCAGCCGCGAATCAGGCAGTTCGGGATGGAAGAAATGATTCGGCTGCTGCCAGGCGACGTCGAAGCCGTGCTGCTTCCACTCCGCGGCGCCGCGCGCCTGCCAATAGGGAATCCAGAAGAACTGCTGGCCGCGCTGGTGGATTTGTTGCGCGATCAGCGGCAGGAACCGGGGATTTGAATTCAATGTGCGTTCCGGCACGAAGTAGAAGCCCGCCAGGGTGAGGTGGCTGGGCGCCAGCTCCCGCCATTTCTTGAGCGCGTGGTCTATTTGCCACTCGCCAGCGGCCACACGATCGGCGGGAAGCGAGAAACTCAATTTGCGCCCGTCGAGTTCGCCCCAATTGGTGGCCCCTTCAATCGGTTCGGGCAGGGTGAGCACCACTTGCCGCGCACGGAGCGGGGGGCCAATTCGCTTTTTCGTTTCGGCGCAGGTTTGCTCCAAAGCGGCCAGGCCCTGGCCCGGCTCGAAATTCCTGGCCAGCAAATCCTGCCAATCCTGTTTGTCGGCAGGGGGGAGATTCAGGCCCTCCTCGAAGGCGTGCTGCTTGCCGGTCACGTACTCGATGAACAGGAAGCCGTCGAACAGCCACTTTTCTTTGTGATCGCGCGGATCAACGGCGCTGACGTAAGGCGCAAATTCCCCGGGAGCCCAGGCCGAGCGCTGCGTGCCGCCTTGATAGATCAATACCATGTCGGTCGTGTTCGGCGGAGTTCTTCGCCACAGCGGATAAAAGCCGGCGTTGTTCGTGGTCGTGGGCAGCGACGGCGGCGCGGCAAATAGCGTTCCGGCCGCAAAGCAGGCAACGATCAGTCGAAGGACTGTGCGAATAATCATACAGGGCGAGGCTGGAGGGGGAAATCCGTTGTAGTGCGGCTCGACGCTGCGGCGTACCGGCGCAAATACTTCACCGCCACGGTCAAATCCTTCGGCCACGGCGCGGTGAGGGTCAGCGCCGCGCCGGTGATAGGATGAGGCAGGGTGAGGGCTTCGGCGTGGAGCGCGGGCCGGGCCATCAGGGGACGCTCGATCTGATTGGGTTTGAGCCGATACTCCCGCTTTAAGCTCGAAAGCAGCAGCGGCCGGCCGCCATAGGCCCGGTCCCCGACGGCAGGCAGCCCCGCGTAGCGAAGGTGGACTCGAATCTGATGCAGGCGACGAGTCAAGGCCTCGCACTGCAAGAGGGCGAAGCCGGAGAATCTTTCCCGGACCTCAAAGGCCGTCAGCGAATGTTTGCCGCGCTGCGGGTCCACGCGCATGAAACCGATCCGCACCGGGTGAGGGGCCAGTTTGGCGTCCACCGTGAAACGGTCCTTCGCGGGCGCGCCCTGCACGAGCGCCACGTCCCTGTGGCCAGGCTTCTCCGCGCTGAACCAATTCGCCAGCGCAATGAGCACCGGCTTGCTTTTCGCCAACAGCAGCACGCCGCTCGTCTCGGCATCAGCCCGGTGCGCCGGCATCAGGTAAGCCCGGGCGCCTGCCGCGGCCCAGGGCGCGCCGCGCTCGATGCCCGCGTGCAACAGCGTCATCAGGTCCGGGCGGTCCGGCTCGGCGCGGTCGGGCGACATCAGCAAGCCGCTCGGCTTGTCCAGCGCCAGCAGGTGCGCGTCCTCATACAGGATGGGGATTTCCCAAAACTCATGCGTCGCGGGCGACGAAAGTTTGATGTTGGCACTCACGGTCTGCAGGAAAAAACGGAACGCCTCGGCAAGACCCTGCCAGAGGGTGACACCTGCCGGCTAGGCCTTGTCCGGCGCTCCACCCCGTGGCCAGGGCTACGACTTCTTCGGGTTCGGCCCCGGGCCCATTGACGGCGTAGCCTCGTGCCGGGCGAGCGGTGTGTCGCGCAGACCTCGTTCGGCTTCTCGGCGGAACCAGTCGTTGAAGGCCTCGTTTTGCCGGCTCTGGCGGACGGCGTTGCTGAAGGCAGGCAGGCTCGCGTTCATTTTCGCTTCGTCCAGCGGCAGCTTGGCTTTCACATAGACAATGAGGCCGCCATCGGCGGTCGGCTGGAAGGGGCTGGGCTTGCCCAGCGGTGTGGAGAAGGAGATTTGCTTGAATTGATTGAGCGTGACGTGGTCCTCCACTTCCGGCAGGCCCCGGGTGCTGAGCGAGAACGGCGGCAAGGACACCGGCTTGAGGCGCGCGGTCAGGCAAACGGAAGCAAACGGTTTGCCTTGCGCCAGCCCGTTGGTCAGCGTCGGGTAAAAGTCCGCGCCCGCCTTGCGCGCAAGGTTCAGCGCCTGGCTGTACCTGTAGTCTGCCACCACCTGATCGCGAATCTGTTCCAGTGTGGGAATCTCGCTCGGGAGCTTCTTGTTCAAAGCGATGACGTAGGCGGCGGTCTGGCCCAGAATCGGGCCGGCAAAGGGGTCTTCCGGCGTCCGGGCAAACGCCCTTTGCGCGAAATCGGGCCCCACCTCCAGGTCGCTCGGCCCGTTTTCACGGTCAAACGGCGCCGTGGTGCTAACCGTGAGCCCTGTTTCCTTGGCCACCTTCTCCAGGTTTTCCGCCCGCATCGGCTCCATGTCGAACAGCGGGGTGGCGAAGTCCGTAGCTTTCTTGCGGGCATTTTGCGCCTCGCTTCTCTTTCGTTCGGCGTCGCGGAGCTTCACCTTCGCCTCGTCCAGCGATTGGGCCTTGGCTTCGCGCAGGAAATTGGTGCCGCCGCGCCGATACGCCTCCTCGATCTGCAAGTCCAGATTGGTCATGCGCGCCAACTCCTGATTGGCTTCGTTGGCGAAGTTGGTCAGGTCAAACCGGACATAGCTGACCTGCACCCGGTCGGGGATGCGATAGACCGCCAGCCGATTGGAATAGAATTGGGAGAGCGCGTCGGGCGGCACGGCCACGCCGGCCAGATAATTCGAGGCGGAGAAGAACACGGCTTCGGTGGCCAGCTCCTCATGCTCGCGCTGGTAGAGGTCGCGCGTCTCCTGCGGCGTCACCAGCTTTCCGCTCAGGCCCACGATGTTGATCAAATCCTGGACGCCCACAAAATGGCGCACGAACCGCTCCAAATCACTTGACTGGAAGCCGCGCGGCTGGAGCACTTGCCGAATGAACATTTCGGGCGAGGTGATGCCCATCCGTTGGAACTGGCTGGTCATCGCGCGGGCGGCCTGGGCGACCACGTCGGTGCTGATATGAATGCCCAGCCGTTCTTGTTCCTGGATCAGCAGCAGCCATTGGTAGGTGTCCTGCTCGATCTGGCCGCCCGTCTTTTTGGCCTCTTCATCGGGCCAGTTGCCGCTCATGAAAAAGGCGCGCAGATAGACTTCGCTCCGGGCGTTGATGAAGTCCTCTTCGCTGATGCGCTCGCCATTGATCGAACCGAGGTTGACCGGCCCGCGGCGGGCGCTGTTCATCCTGGAATACGGCGAGAAAAAGACGACAAAGCTGATAATCGTGAGGGTGATAATGATCGCCCACAGCCAGGTTTGATGCTTGCGAATCGTCCCAATCATAAATTCAGTTCACTTTAAGAGGGCGCAACCTAACCGCCTTCCCGCCGCCGGGTCAAACGCAAAATGGGCGTGCTGGTACCACCAAACCACGGCACACACGAAGGAACGGACCGCGAACCGTCCCGGTTCGCAGCACGGTCGAGCGCAAGCAGAGCGCTCAATCGCTTCGGTCGTCCTTCCGCATATCTGGCCGCTGCGAACCGGGACGGTTCGCGGTCCGGTGGTACCGGCAAGATGCGCCCACGCAAAATCCAAACGCAAAATCCACCTTTACAAGGTTCCGCCCTTTTGCCACCCTTCACCCGTATGAGCAAGAAATCTCTGCCGGTATTATGTCTGTCGCTGCTGCTGGCCGGTTGCGCCACTCAGCTCACCAACCTGACGCCCCAGCACCAGGTCCGCAACGCCGACAATCAGTACCTCGTCGAAGTTGCCTTCCACACCCGCCAGCAAACTGTCCGCTGGCCGAGCATCCACCCGCAAATTGTGGTCGGCACCGAGTTCTACGACATGCGCCCCACCCTGCTTATGACTAACCGCTGGGAGGGATTCATCCCGGTGCCGCGGGGAACGAGCCTCATCCATTACCATTACAAGTTCGACTTCCAATACAACAAGATGGGCAACCCCGGCCCCGACACTTCCCTTTCCCCGGAGTACACCCTGAGTATTATAGATCAATAGGCTGAGGCTATTTCGGCGGCGACCGGCCAAAAAGCTTGCCCAGCCCGGTCCAGGCCAGCAGGCCCAACCCGACCGGCGTCCCCGTGACTGGCGTCGGGATTGCCGCCAGCACGGCGAGGATGGTGGCGAAAGTCAGGGCGCGGGCTTTGGAATCGTTCTTGAGGTGCCTCTGGATCAGGTAGGTCGGGACAAAGACCGCCGCAAAGCAAGCCGGGATGGCCACAATCCAGACCGGCGGCACCCAATCGAACACCGCCCAGAGGCTGTCCACCGCCACCAGAATCAGCGCCGACAAGGCGTGAATCGGCCGCCCGTCTCCGGGTGCGGCCGGGGGCGCTGCCTGGGCAGTCAGGGGCGGCAGGACCTCAAGCGGCGCCTCTTTGACCGGCACCTCGCTGATTTTCGGCGGCTTGTCCATACACGCAACACGCAACACGTAACACGATTATTTCATCGGCGCATCCCGTCGAACTGTGTTCTCCGTCTATCTGCTGCTCACATCCAGGCACACCACCTCACCCACCGCGTTGCGGCAGTAGATATGCCCATTGGACAACACCGGCGTCGTCCAGCATTTCCCCTTGAGCACCCGCGCCCGCGCAATCGGCGTGAACGCGGCAGGCGTGGCGTCGGCGATGATTAGTTCGCCCTTCTCGCTCAGGGCCACCAGCTTCCCGTCCGCCACCACCAGCGAGCCTTTCCCGAACGCGGAATAGCTCCACTTCAGCGCCCCGGTCTCGAACGCCACGCACCGCAGCCCGCTGTCATCGGGGCCGTAGAGATACCCTTGCCACAGCACGCAACTGTTGAAGTGGTTGCGCAGGTTCTTGTTCTCCCAAACCTTCTCCGGCGTCTGCCCCGCCACCCTCAGCAACGTCCCCCCGTGGTTGTAGCCCGAGCAGATAAACACCTTGTCCCCATCAACGATCGGGTCTGCGGCATTCACATCGTACAGGGTCTTCCAGGGATAGCTCCATACCTCCCGGCCAGTCGCCGCCTCTACGGCCACCAGTGATTCCCGGGACAGGATCGCCAGGCACCGCTCCGAGCCGATCTTCAATGGGACCGGCGTCGCATAAGCCCCCGCGCCCTTGGCCGAAAACCAAACCACCTTGCCGGATTTACCGTCCAGCGCGACCCCCGCGCTGCCCATATTGACCACCACCAGTCCCTCCTCGACCAGAGCCGAGCTGGCGCAGCCCCACACGGGTATCTCCAAGCCCAAGTCCCGGTTCAGGTTTTTCCACCAAACGACCGTCCCCTTCGCCTCGTCGAGGCAGAACAAGTACCCCTTCCGGCTGAACGTATAGACCCGCCCGTCCGCCACGGTGGGGGTCGCGCACGGCCCGCCCTCGAAGTTATTGGGGTCCAGCGCGCAGGGGTACGAGTGTTCCCAGACCACCTTCCCTGTTTGGGCCTCCAGGCAAAACACCCGGTCGGTGTCGGCGCTGTTGCCCATCGTATAGACCCGCCCGCCGCTCACCGAGAAGGAGGAAAAACCGGTGCCGACGGACGCCTTCCAGAGCTGTTTCGGCCCCCCAGCCGGCCACTGCCTCTGCCAGCCCTTTTCCGCCGAAATGCCGTTCCGGTCCGGCCCGCGCCAGCAGGGCCAGTCGGCCCCGCTGGCCGCGAATGGGCCAAGCGCCGTCAGTGCCAGCACTGCCGCGGCTGAGCATAATTTCATGGCGCCCAGTTAATCCATCCGCCCCAACCCTGTCAACCCGGCGAGACCCTGGCCTCGGCAAGAAGGTTACAGGTACTCCTCCCAGCGTTTGGGATCACGGCGCAAATCCATCACCGACAGGACCAGAATCTCATCCGTTCGGATCTGGTAGAACAGGCCGTACGGAAAGCGATGGGTCCGGCAGCGTCGAGTTCTGGGGGAAAGCGGTGTCCACGCTAAAGGATGGGCCACGATGCGTGCGACCGCAGCTTCGACTTCATCCAGGAACCTGGCCCCCAAGCCATTCTCGGCGGCCTCGTAGAACTCGATAGCTTCCTGGAGCTCCCTTTCCGCGGTTGAAGTGAACCGCGCGTTCACTTCCGCAAGTCCTTGCGCAGTTCAGAGAAAACAGTGGCGGCGTCCCGGGCCGGCAGCTTGCCGGCCTCGAATGCGTCAATTCGCCGCTCCGACTCCCCAGCCCAAACCGCTTCGCGCAACTTCACTTCCGGCAACGACAGAGAATCCCACAGCACATCAATCAGCCTCGCCCGCTCCGGTGCGGGAAGACTCAGCAGCTCAGCCTGAATTGTCGCAACACTCATGGAGTTTACGTACTCCGGGCGGTTGGAAACGTCAAGCAGCATCGGCGGCGTGACCAGAGGCGTTGACATCGTGCGGCGCCAGCCTCTCGCAATTCCCCGGCTCGCCGTGCGCCATTTCCGGTTGACCATACGGAGCTGCCTGTTACGGCTGGGTTCTTTGCCCCGCCGCGTGGGGATTTGCTTGAGCCCTGGCCGTCAGGTCGTGGGCTTGGCTGCTCGGGGTCTTGCCGGCCAAGTCAGCTAAAACTCCCAAACCAAGTGGGCAATCACTTCGAACCGGTCAGAGCCGTTGTTCAATCCGACGGGGATTCCCAGGCCGATCTCCATGTTTCGGGTCGCTCTCCAAAGATAGCCCGGCGTCAGATACAGTTCATTTTCGGGGCCGTGATGGTTCCATTGGTTGTTGGCCCAATTGAATTCCAAGGTGGCTGCCGCGTGTCGAAACAGGACAAAGAAACCGCTGCCCCAGTTTAATTCATGCGCGGCGGGTTGCGTGTCCCCCGCGTCAGCGGGCGTGTTGACCCGCTGCACAAAACCGGCGCCAATTTCCGTAAAAACCTGGGTGTGATGAAGTTCTGGAAAGTCCTTGGCCACGATCACGGCAGGTTCGTATTCAAGGAAGCCCTCGCTCAAACCCTTGTTCACGTCGCCCACTGGAACTTGAATGGAGAAACGGGGGGCAACGTGGAACAATGAATTGCCGATGTTCATGAAACTGTATTGGGTGCCGACTTCAAGATCGCCGACGCCGCGCACCACGGGATGGTTCTGAGGATAACGTTGAACCCATGAGTCCCATTCCGCTTCCACCTGCCAGCGGTCGGTGAGTCCATATTCCAACGATACCGGAATGGTCCAGGTGTCGCCGCCGGTATGATTTTGATAAACGGAGGCCAATTCCACTTGGACTTCGCCTTTCTCCTCCGGATAGACGACATGGGTTTTGAAAAGTTCTTCAATGGGCCTTTTTCCACGATTGGTGGACCCAGCGCCATCATCGTCCTGAGCGCGGGCAGGGGTCGGGGAGAACGAAATAACCACGACTGCCAACAGCCCAAGCGCCGACTGGCCCAGCATGAATTTTTGACCGATTGTCACAGTAACAGGATGCAGGAGCGGTGAATGTGACAGATTGGCGAGGGGTGTCGAGTCAAGGTTAGCAGGGATGTACCCCGGGATGTACCCCGGCTTGCCAACCCCCCGCCCTGCGGCTTAAGCTCCCGCCATTATGAAATTATCCAGCAAGCTCGAAAAGGTCCTCAACGACCAAATCAACCTCGAATTCTGCTCCGCTTATGCCTACCTCGGCATGGCGGCGTATTTCGAGCGAACCGCCTTCACCGGCTTCGGCAAGTGGATGGAAGTCCAGAGCAAGGAGGAACTGGGCCACGCCAACCGCTTCTTCAAGTACATCGTGGAACGGTGCGGCAAAGTGACCTTGCAGGCCATCGCCGAGCCCAAGTGCGATTACAAATCGCCCCTCGACGCCTTCAAGGCCAGCCTCGGCCACGAACAGAGAGTGTCCGCCGCCATCTGCGCGATCTACGAACTGGCCGCCGCGGAGAAGGACTACGCCACGCTTTCCTTCCTCAAGTGGTTCCTCGACGAGCAGGTCGAAGAAGAGCGGAACGTGGGCGACATCCTGGCCAAACTTGAGTTGGTCGGAGACAACCGCAGCGCCCTCTACCAAATCGACCAGCACGCCGCGAGGCGGGCCGAGGAAAAGGATTGACCCGGCCTTATTCCAAATCGCGCTCAAAATGAGACGAGTTGCCCCTCACCCCGTCCCTCTCCCCATCAGATGGGGAGAGGGTGTAGGACCTTACCCCGCCCCTCTCCCCATCGGATGGGGAGAGGGTGTCCGTAGGACGGGTGAGGGGTTGGTTCGGGGCGTTGCCGGTTAAGTTGCGGCCCGCGGCGTATGCCTTACCGGACGTTCGGTATAGACGAGGTTGCGCGCTATCTGCACCTGAGCCGCGCCGACCTGGACCAGTTGGTGAAGGACCGGGACATTCCCTTCGAGCGGCACGGCGAACGGCTGGTGTTCCGCAAGGTCGAAATTGACGCCTGGGCCTCCCAACGCATCCTCGGCCTGGAAGGCCGGGGCCTGGCTGAGTACCACCAAAAGTCCTCCCGCGGCGCACGGCAGATCGTTCCGCAGGCAGCCATCATGCCGGACATGATCCAGCCGGACTTCATCGAGCCGGCGCTGGCCGCCAAGACCAAGGCCTCCGTCCTGCGTCAAATGGCGGCGCTGGCCGAAAAGACAGGGCGCGTGTGCGACCCGCACGCGTTGCTGGAGGGCCTGGAGGCGCGGGAGGAGCTATGCTCGACGGGCATCCCGGGCGGACTGGCCCTGCTGCACTCACGCAACCCGGAGTCTTATCTGTTCGAGACGGCGTTCCTCGCGCTGGGCCGGACGATTCAGCAAATCCCGTTTGGCGCGCCGGATGGCCAGCCCACCAACCTGTTTTTCCTGATCGGCTGTCCGGACGACCGCCTGCACCTGCATACCCTCGCCCGCTTGTGCCTGATGGCGCAGAAAACCGATCTGCTCGTTGATCTGCGCCAGGCCCCCGATGCCAACGCCATGTGCGAGGGCATCCTCGCGGCCGAGCAGGCGGTCCTGGCCAGCCGCCAGCCATCGGCGGAGTCGTCGGGCTGAATTTTGGCTGGATTGTTCACCTCCACCGCCTAGAGTTCCCGCATGGTCCATGACCGCAATGCCACACTCCGCCCCAGCAGGTTCCGCAAGACACGCCCGGCCCTCTGGCTGGCAGCGGCAGCCGCTTTGGCGGTTTGGTTTGAATGGTGCGCCGTGGCCGCGCCTTTGCGGGTGGCCACTTTCCGCTGCGATGTCACTCCCTGGCCCGGCGAAACACTGGTCTGGACCGCCAAACTGGTCAAAGTCGAAGAACCCCTGCTGGCCAAGGGGATCGTGCTGGAGGACGGCGCCAACCGGTATGTGTTGTGCGCCCTGGACTGGTGCCTGCTGGCCAATGATTCCGAACTGTCCTTCCGCAAAGCCCTCGCCGACGCCGCCGGGACCGACCCGGCGCGCGTCGCCCTCCAGTGCCTCCATCAACACGCGGCCCCTTACGCCGATGAAGGGGCGCACCGGCTGCTGGATGCCGCGCCGACTCCCCTTCCGCACCTCAGCCCGAAGTTTCTGGATGCCGCGCGGGGGCTGTTGGCGGGCGCGGCGCAGGAGGCCGCCACTCGCCTTGAGCCGTTCGACCGGGTGGGCATCGGCCAGGCCAAAGCCGAGCGCATCGCCTCCACCCGGCGGCTGCGGGACGAGAACGGCAAAATCCTCACTCGCTGGAGCAGCGGCGCCAAAGACCCGAAGATGGCCGCGGCGCCCGAAGGGCCCATTGACCCCTGGCTGAAGACCATCACGCTGGCGCGCGGGAACAAACCGCTGGTGCGGCTGCACTATTACGCCACTCATCCCCAAACCTTTTGCTGCGATGGCCGGGCTTCGGCTGACTTCGTCGGCCTGGCGCGCGAAGCCGTCGAGCGCGAGGACAAGGTCTTCCAGATTTACTTCACCGGCTGTGCCGGCGACGTGACCGCCGGCAAGTACAGCGACGGCTCACCCCAGGCCCAGGCCGAACTCGCCCAGCGCCTCAAGGCCGCCATGTTGGCGTCCATTGCACAGACGAGGTTCACGCCGGCCAAGAGCGCCGTCTGGCGCACCCAATTGTTTACCCTCCCGCTGCGGGCCGCGAAGGACCAGGCCACCGCGCAAAGCCGCGCCTGGCTGGAGAATCCTGCCCAACCCGACAGCCTGCGGGTCTATAAAGGCGCCATGAGGCTGTCGTTCGTCGAGCGGCTGGGCCGCCCCATCATGGTCAGCTCGCTGCAGCTCGGCAAGGTTCACATCCTGCATTTGCCGGGCGAACCGATGGTCGCGTTCCAGTTCTTTGCCCAGCAGACCAAGTCCCGTGACTTCGTGGCCGTCGCCGGTTATGGCGACTGCGGCCCCGCCTATATCTGCACGGACAAGGCCCTCGCTGAGGGGGGCTACGAGCCTTCCGCCACCAATGTCGGCCCAGGCTCCGAAGCCCTGCTCAAGGCCGCCATCCAGGCCCTGCTGGGAGAACCTTCCGCGGCCCGGCATTGATTGCGAGGTCTGTGTGCCTGGTATGTCGGACATGAAGTTAGGCGGCAGGCTCAAGACGCTCCTGGTCGGCAAGTCGCGCGATCTTTCGGACCAAAGCCTGTTCCGTAAGCTCTCCCTCATTGCGTTCTTCGCCTGGGTTGGGTTGGGCGCGGACGGGTTGTCGTCCTCTTGTTACGGCCCGGAAGAGGCCTTCAAGGCCCTGAACGGCCATAGCTACCTGAGCTTGTTTGTCGCGGCGGCGACGGTCGCAACGGTATTCATCATCAGCACGAGCTACAGCCAAATCATCGAGCTGTTCCCGACCGGCGGCGGCGGCTACCTGGTTGCCAGCAAACTCCTCTCGCCCACCCTCGGGGTGGTCTCCGGTTCCGCGCTCCTGATTGACTACGTCCTGACCATCACGCTCTCCATCGCGAGCGGCGCGGACGCGCTCTTCAGTTTGCTGCCCGCCAGCGGCCTCCACTACAAACTGACCGCCGAGATTGCCGGCGTCTGCCTGCTGACGCTCCTGAACCTGCGCGGGACCAAGGAAGCCGTGCTGCCCTGGGTGCCGATTTTTGTCGCGTTCGTGCTGACGCACGCTTTCGTGATCGGCTACACCCTCTGCACGCACCTGACCGTCTTTCCCGAAGTCTGGCAGGGCACGTCCGCCGACATCAGCGCGTCGCATCACGCGCTGGGCTGGCTTGGCATGGCCCTGCTGGTGTTGCGCGCTTACAGCATGGGGGCGGGCACTTATACGGGCATCGAGGCCGTCAGCAACGGCCTGCCCGTCCTGCGCGAACCGCGCGTCCAGACCGGCAAACGCACGATGCGCTATATGGCCGTCTCGCTCTCCGTCACCGTCGCCGGCCTGCTCCTTGGCTACCTCCTCTACCACGTCACCCCCCAAACCGGCAAGACGCTCAACGCCGTATTGTTTGAGCAGCTTACCGCGGCGTGGCCGCATGGCGCGGCGTTCACCTTCATCCTCGTTACCCTCGCCTCGGAGGCCGCGCTGCTCTTCGTCGCCGCGCAAACGGGCTTCCTGGACGGCCCGCGCGTGCTGGCCAACATGGCGCTGGACCGCTGGTTTCCCGGGCGGTTCGCGACCCTCAGCGACCGCTTCGTGACCTATAACGGCATCGTCCTGATGGGCGGGTTTGCCCTCGTGCTCATGACCGCCTCGCGCGGGTCGGTGGACTTTCTCGTCGTGCTTTACAGCATCAACGTCTTTATCACCTTCAGCCTCTCCCAACTCGGCATGGTGCGCCATTGGTGGCGCGAGGACCGGGACGCGCCCGGCTGGACCCGCAAAATCGCGGTCAATGGCGTCGGCTTAGTGTTGACCACCTTTATCCTCGTGACCCTAAGCGTGATCAAGTTCTTCGAAGGGGGCTGGATCACGCTTGTCGTGACCGGCCTGCTCGTCGGGACGGCTTTCCTCATCAAACGCCATTACAATCAGACCGCGCGCGATCTCCGCCGCCTCGATGACCTGGTCGCTGCGGTGGAAGCCGAAGAATCGCTGACGCCCGTCCCGGCGGGGCCGGCCGCGGACCCGCCGCCGCTCGACCCCCAAGCGAAGACGGCGGTCGTATTCGTCAACGGCTTCAACGGTCTGGGCTTGCACACGCTCTTTGCGGTCATCCGGCTGTTCCCGGGCGTGTTCAAGAATTTCCTCTTTGTGCAGGTGGGGATCGTGGACGCGGGCAACTTCAAGGGCGCGGCGGAGGTCGAGAACCTCAAGCAGCATACCGAGCAGGGCAACGCGCGTTACGTGGACTACCTGCGCCAGCGGGGGTTTTACGCCGAGGCGATCTCGGCGGTGGGCATCGACGTGGTGGCCGAGGCGGCGAATCTCGCGCCGAAAATACTGCAGCGCTTCCCGCACGCGGTCTTCTTCGGCGGGCAATTGGTCTTCGAGCGGGACACTTTCATGACCCGCTTCCTGCACAACTACGCCGTCTTTGCCATCCAGCGCCGCTTCTACCAGCAGGGCCTCCCCTTGCTCATCCTGCCCATCCGAGTCTAGCGTCCCTGAGCCGCCGCGGCTCCGGGCGGTCACAAGGCCGACAGGCCCGTGAACTCCTCCAGCAGGTTCTCCAGCCTGGCGCTGGCAATGCCCGGCCGGTTCTCCACGAAGAAGGCGAGGCAGGCGCCGTCGCGGCGCAAGGCGAGATGAATGCGGCTGTGCTCGAAGACCCAGCACAGCCGGGCCGGCTGGATGCCGTGGTAGCCCAGGCTGTCGGCGGCCAGCGCCAGGCGGCTCAGGGCTTGTTCGACCTGCGCGGCCGTGAACCAATCACTGTAGCAGCGGCTCACGAAACTCCGGTCCGCCAGCCGCGCGCTGCAGGCCGCGACCCCCGGCAGGGGCAGGTTGCGGTCAAGAAATGCCTGGAGCGCTTCGTTCATGCGACGGCAGCCCTTGTTCCCGCGCTGCGCACGAACAGCCGCCGGTCCGGTTGCACCTGGCAGACGATGCGCCCCTCCGGGGTCAGAATCTCCAGGCGGTCGAAACGGCCCACCGGGGCCAGGCTGCTCAACTGCGTCGCTTGCTGCTCGATTTGCTCCAGCAAACGCAGCCGCAGCTCGAGCGACTTGGTTTCCCACTCGTAAAGGACCTCGCCCGCGCCCGAGCAGAGGACGATCTCTTCAATGCGGACCTGGCCGGCAGGCCGATCCAGGGCCGCGCCCGCCGCGAATTCGCCCGGTTCCGCCGCGCCGGGGCCGGCCTCGTCCGGTTCGAGGAACTTCTGGCCTTCGTCGCTCAACCGCGCGGCCTCCATCAGCAGGGATTCCCATTGGCCTTCGATCGTTCGCCGGGGCGGCTCGGTGAAGGGCAGCAGATTAAACTCGCCCCCGCGCAGCGCCAGCAAGACGTAGAGGGCCACCTCGCCCTGCAACGCGCCCGACTCGGCATGCACAATCGAGCCGTCGCAGATGGCGATGCGCCCGCGCACCTTGCCGGTGAAAACCTCCAGCACCGAGGATTTGCGGCTCAGGCACTCCATCTGCAGCACCTCCTGCAAGCCCACCCGCCGCATCATGCCGCGGAATCCCCCCTGCGGCAGCGCTCCCGCCAGCGCGTCCAGCGCGGCGAAGATGGCCGCAAAACCGTCCGGCACCACCGGCTTTTCGAGGAACAGCGCCGCGCCGCTCTCCAGGCAGGTCTTGCGTTTTTCCTCGGTGGCCTCGCCCGTGAGCATCACCACCTGCTGGCCCGGGTGCGTGCGGCCCAGCAACTGGAGAAACTGGATGCCATCCATCACCGGCATGACGATGTCCAGCACCACCACATCGACCCGCAGCTTGGACAGCAGCGCCAGGGCCTGCGCGTGATTCTCCGCCGTGAAAATGTCCCACCTCCCGCGCGCCATTTCCGAGAACAGCCCCTGGATGCTGGTCAGGAACCCAACATCGTCGTCCACGAACAGGAACGTTTTCCGTTTGATGATTTCGGCTGCCATATGCTCACGCTAAGACCGGGACTCCGAACCCGCCCGGGCCGCGGCGAGTGCCTGCAAGGCCCGCTCGGCGGCGGACCGGACCACGGCGTCGGGGTCCCGCAATGTGCGCGCGAGCGCGGACTCCGCCCGGCGCTCGCCCAACCGGCCCAGCGCCTCGGCGGCGGCCTGACGGAGATCGCGGTCCGGGTCGCACAGAATCGCGAGGAACAGGCTGACGGCGAGTTTGCGGCGCTTCTCCAGGGTGGAAGCCGACATTTCGCCGGCGGTGGTGTCGGGAGCAGCCTCGGGTTCCACCGCGCCCAGGCTGACCAGCAGTTGCCCGACAAAATGGCGCACGTCCGGATCCCGGTCGTACAAGGCGGGCTTAAGTTCCTCCACGGCGGCGCGCGCCTCGGGCGAGGAACTCCAGTTCTCGTCAATGCGCGAGAGCGCGGCGGCGGCGATGCGCCGCACGCCGCTGGTCGAGTCTTTGAGCGCCAGCACCAGCGGGCCGATCGCCCGGCGGTCGCTCAGGCCGCCCAGCGTCATGGCCGTCGCCTCTCGCACATCGGCGTCCTTGTCGGCCAGCGCGCGAGTGAGCGCATCCACCGCTCGATCATCCTTGAGCCGGCCCAGGGTTTCGACGGCGGCGCGGCGCACATCCCACATCGGGTCGCTCAACAAGGAGCGCAGCGGTTCCGCCGCCGCCGCCACACCGAGACTGCCCAGCGCTTCCACGGCCGCCAGCCGCACGTGGCCGTTCTTATGGCGCAGCATCCCAATGATCGGTTCGCTTGCTTCCGGGCCGCCCACCCGGGCCAGCGCATCCACCGCTGCCGTGCACACCGCTGCATCGTTCGACTTGAGTGCCTTGAGCAGCAGGCGAACGACTCGCTGGTCTTCAATCTCGCCCATGGCCTGGACCGCGGCCACGCACAAGCTATAGGGCCCGGAATTCAGCACCATTTCCAGCGGCAGGAGGGCGGCCGCGCCGAAGGAAGCCACCTGCGAACACTGGCCCTTGGCCACCAGCAACCACATCTCATCCTCGCGCTTGGCGGGACGCCACCCGATGAATTCGAGCGCCTGCGCCGCGCAACCGCGCACGCCAGCGTTCGCATGACGCAGCAACGGCACCAGCGCGGCGGACACCCGTTCGTCGGAGGTTCGTTTGAGCGCCAGAATGGCGGCCTTCTGCACGTCCGCGTCGCGGTCAAGCAACCCCTTCAGCAGCGGTTCGAGGCGGCCTTCGGCCTCCAGTTTGCCCAGGGCGGTGGCGGCCAGCCGGCGAACCTCCGCATCCTCGTCGCCCAGCGCCTCACCGAGCGCAGCCAGGGCGCGTGGCTGCGGCGCGTCGCAAAGTCGCCCGACCGCTTTGCGACGGGAAACCGTCTTCTTCGACTTGAGCTGGCGCTGAATCAGCCAGAGCATGGCAGTGCCCGTTATGTTACTACCCGCCCCGCCCCTGTCACGCCCGAACCGCGCCGCCCGCAAAGCGCATCTGACTAAGATTTAGCCTTCCCAATCCTGCCGGTTGCCTCTTAAATGCCCCCATGCGCGAACAATCACTCTCCTTCCTCAAAACGCTGGTCAACACGCCCAGCCCCGTCGGCTACGAAACCCGCGGCCAGCGGGCCTGGCTCGATTATGCCGCACCCTTCGCCGACGAAACGTTCTCCGACGCTTACGGCAACTGTGTCGCCGTGCTCAATAAAGGCGGTTCGCCGCGGCTCATGCTCGCCGCCCACGCCGACGAAATCGCCATGGCCGTCAATTACATCAACGACGAGGGCTTCATTTACGTCCGCAAGATGGGCGGCGTGGATGCGGCCATCACCAAAGCCCAGCGCGTGGTCATTCATACTCGCAGCGGCCCGGTCAAAGGCGTCGTCGGCAACGTCGCCCCGCACTTGATGAAAGAGGAAAAGGACCCCAAGCCCCCGAAGATACACGATTTGTTCATAGACATCGGCGTTGCCAACCGCAAGGAAGCGGAGAAGCTCGTGCGCATCGGCGACCCGATCACCCTGACCGACGAATTCGACTTGTTGCGCAACGGCTTGGCCGTCGCGCGGGCCTTTGACAATCGCATTGGCACTTTCGCCGTCGCCGAAACTCTGCGGCTCCTCAAGGAATCCAAAGCCAAACTCCAGGCCGAGGTCTGCGCCGTCTCGAACGTGCAGGAGGAAGTCGGCCTGCTCGGCGCGCGCCAGATCGCCTATTCGCTCAAACCCGACGTCGCGCTCGTGGTGGACGTCACCCATGCGACCGATTACCCGACCGTCAGCAAACCACAGCATGGCGACACCAAAGTCGGCAAAGGGCCGACCGTCACCCACGGCGGCTGCAACCATCCTGAAGTGGTCGCGCGCCTCGAGGCGGTGGCCAGGGCTTGCAAGCTCCCGCTCCAGCACGAAGCCACGTCCTCCACCAGCGGCACGGACACCGACGCGATCTTCTGGACGCGCGGCGGCATCGCCAGCGCCTTGATCAGCCTGCCCAACCGTTACATGCACTCGCCGGTCGAGGTGGTGAGCTTGAAGGACCTGGAGATGATTCCAGAGCTGCTGGCCGCCTTTGCCGCCTCCCTCAAGAAGGGCGAGCAGTTCAAAGTGAAGATCTAACCCCGTTAGCCCATTTCTCGTCCCATCACGCATCACGCATCACGCAACACGCACCAACTGGGTCAATCTGTTTTCCCCGACCAATTTGCCGGCCAGCCCGTATCTGTTCCTTGACTCTGGCGGAGTCGGCCAGCCGGCGCGGTTCTATCGGGCCTTTATGCAGTGAGCGGGGGCACGGCGCAATGCCGGCCTTTGCCTTCGTGTGTTCCGCGTATTTCGCGGGTAATACCACTTCGCAATGGAACTCGGTAGGAATGAGTGGAAGCCCCCGCCCCTGAACCCCCAGGCAAAGACGGACCCCTCCCCAGCCCTCTCCCCTTGAGAAGGGGAGAGGCTGGTCGCAGGCCGGGGGCGGGGAACATACCGATGGTTTCAGTGAAATGGTATGATTGGGTATTGGCCCCAGCCGTCGGTTTCCACCCGCACTGTCCAATTATGAGACAATGTGGCTTTAAGGTTATCTTCATGCCAAAGTCGGCTCTGCGTCAGTGTGGGGACGAGGTGAGGGCGGAGTGTGGATGGTATGTGGAGGGCATAGGCAGTGGGGCCAGCCGTGCTGACTGTCTAGAAACGGGACACTCTGGCTCTCGGAAGTCGCTGGTGGGGCGGGATTGGGCGGGGA
>Ga0187872_10001900_pt1 | contig 19827 bp, 19 predicted proteins | sample June2016WEW_16_4_FD_132973 | JGI IMG/M metagenome (GOLD analysis project Ga0187872, IMG submission 132973) | Peatland microbial communities from SPRUCE experiment site at the Marcell Experimental Forest, Minnesota, USA - June2016WEW_16_40 | ecosystem: Environmental > Terrestrial > Soil >...
ATGCGCCCGAGCGATCCGGGGACATCAAACATTCGCTGGCCGATATCAATCTAGCGCGGAAACATCTTGGCTATGAGATGCAAGTGGACTTCCAAGAGGGCTTGCGCCGCACGGTGGAGTGGTACAAGAGCACCATGAAGACGGAGTTGCTCGCCCACTCCTGATTTCAGATTCAATCAGATCCCACTTGTTCCCCGATGGAGAACGCCACTTGAACACATTCGCCACCATCCAGAGCGCACTGAAAAGCAAGTTTGAAGAACGTACCGCCCACATTGGCATCGTGGGCATGGGGTATGTCGGGCTGCCCCTGGCCTTGCTGTTCAGTGAGGAGCGTTTCCCGGTAACCGGGTTCGATATCGACGAGCAAAAAGTGGCCGTGCTCAACTCGGGCAATTCCTATATCGTGCGCATCCTGCCTGAAGAAATTCAAAGCGCGCAAGAATTCGGATTCCGCGCCACCAGCGATTACAGCCACATAAACCGGATGGACGCCGTCATTATTTGCGTTCCTACCCCGCTGAACGAGTACCACGAACCCGATTTGAGCTACATTACGAGCACGATCGAGGCGATTGCGCCACGCCTGCGCGAAGGCCAGTTGATTGTGCTGGAAAGCACAACCTACCCGGGAACCACCGATGAAGTTGTCATTCCCTTGTTGGAAAAAGGCAACCCGGCGGGTTTGAAAGTCAGCCGCCCGGGCTCACCGGGAAGTTTTTATGTCGCGTTCTCTCCCGAGCGCGAAGATCCCGGCAACACCACGGTTGCGCGCCGCGACATTCCGAAGGTCGTCGGGGGAGCAGAACCCGCGGCGACGGAACTTGCCTGCACCTTGTACGGAACCATCTTCAACCGCACCGTACCGCTCTCCAGCCCGGCGGCAGCGGAGCTGACCAAGCTTCTGGAAAATATCTACCGCTGCGTAAACATCGCGCTGGTCAACGAGATGAAGCAGCTTTGCCATCGCATGGGCATCGACATTTTCGAGGTCATTGAGGCGGCTAAAACCAAGCCATTCGGATTCCAGGCTTTCTACCCGGGCCCGGGATTGGGCGGACACTGCATTCCAATCGACCCGTTCTACTTGTCGTGGAAGGCAAAGCAGTTTGACTTCCGCACCAAGTTCATCGAACTGGCCGGCGAAGTGAACATTGGCATGCCCTATTACGTGGTGGAGGCGACCGCCGGCGCCCTCAATGAGCGGCGCAAACCGCTGAAGGGATCCAAGATTCTGGTTCTCGGGCTGGCGTACAAGAAAGATATCGACGATCTGCGCGAGTCGCCTTCGCTCACTATCATCGAGCTGCTGCAAAAACAGGGCGCGCAGGTTTTTTACAACGATCCTTATTTTCCCCGCGTGGGCCGCGGACGGCATTACAACCTCAACATGACCTGCACTCCGCTCGACAGCCTCGAACAATATGACTGCGTCATGATCGTTACCGACCATTCCGATTACGACTACCAGCGTATTGTTAGGGAATCGAAGCTCGTGGTCGACACCCGCAATGCCACCAAGGGAATTACGGCACCCAATATTGTGCGCTGCTAGAGCAGTTCCAAGGTTGACGTACCCAGTACTAGCACCGCCGGGCTGGATATCACCCCAGCAAACGCCAAACGTTTGCCGGGGACCCCGTACGCCCGGCTCCTTTGCCGGGTATACCTTCCGCGAATCTGGTCTAGACCAGCACTCTGGGCACGACCGCACGACCCTATCGCATGGGATTGCGGCAGACGTAATTCAATCGGTGTGTCGCTCAATTACTTTGAAGAAACGATGGCCGCAGGCACGGCAGCGAAACGGGTATCGCCGCCCGAATCGAGAGCGGAGCTTCTCCAGGAGGTTCTTTCTGTGCGAACGAAACGCTCTTGTCTTGCCGCATTGCGGGCACATCGAGCCTTCCTTTGCCGAATATTGCTTTTTTTTGCCTCCGTCGCTCACGGTTTCCTCGCGGAGTAAGAATGCCGGGCTGTGCATGATGAAAGTATGGAGTATTTGCCTGATATCATCGCGTGTAAATTCACTCCGAGGAAAGCCACCTTTGCAGATTGGGACCCATTCCGATATGGAACGTGCACATTCTCCTTGCACATATCGGACCCTGCATAATACCAGACCCGTGCGGCTTCAATAGAGAGGCGCTTCGCCGGGCGGCCTGGTTTTCCAGCGCCGGTGAACCCAAAGCCACTGATCGGGGTAGCGTCTTACGAAGCTCTCTATCACCTTTGTATACATTGCCGTGTTGGCGACGGCGTCGGCCTCGTCATCGCCCGTGCGAATCGTTTCCAGCGCCGGTTCAAAACGGATTCGATACTTTTGCAGTGAGTCATCCCAAATCGTGAACGCGGGAACCACGGCGGCTCCGGTGCGCAGGGCAACGCGGGCGATACCCACGGCGGTGCAGGCCAAATGGCCAAAGAAATCGACAAACACGCCCTGCGGCGGCGTCATGTTCGTATCCATCAGGATGCCGACCGTGTCGCCGCGACGCAATGCGCTCAGCAGGCCGCGCGCAAATTCGTTCTTATCGATACTGCCGTTGCCATGGAGCGTGCGGTAACGCCTGACCAGACGATTGAGATAGCGGTTGTCGAGATCGCGAACCACGACTTGAAGCGTGTTGCCATGGACAGAGTGAACGAACGAGCCCACTTCCCAGCCACCGAGGTGAGCCGTGAGAAATAGCACCCCTTTGTCGTTCTCGCGCGCCGCCGCAAAATTTTCGAATCCGTCATAGACCGCGATTTGCGAAACGTTTTCCGTCGAATAGCACGGGAACTTGGGAAACTCCGCGAGCAACCTCCCAAGGGAAAGAAAGACACCGCGCAGTATCCCGAGCCGTTCACGCTCGGGCATCTCCGGGAACGCCAGTCCAAGGTTCCGTAATCCAACGCGCCGCAGGCGTGGATAGAAGTGAAAAAAACCGAGGCCGATGGCCATTCCAACCCGGCGCGCCGCCCCGCGCGGCAACACCCGCAGGAGCCCCAACAGACACCATACTGGTAGGAATTCCAAAAGCTCTAACATTGGCGAGAAGACTGACGGTAGCATCCGAGAAAAAGCGTGTCAAACCCAGCGCCGGCGGATTCGACCGGGTTCGCGGAAGGTATGTCCCGGAAAAGAGCCGGGCGCTCGGGGTCCCCGGCAAATGCTTGGCGTTTGCTGGGGTGACGCTAACGCCCGGCGGAGATATCAGGCATACACTGACCCCCGGATTGCTCTCCTATGTGCGATACCAGACACTCGCGTCGAAACGAAAGTGGCGCAAGGCCGGGTTCGCGGAAGGTATGTCCCGGAAAAGAGCCGGGCGCTCGGGGTCCCCGGCAAATGCTTGGCGTTTGCTGGGGTGATATCCAGCCCGGCGGTGCTAGAAACTGTGCTAGACAGGAACACGCGCTGCATTGACATGCGTGGGCGCACGCGACGCCAGGGAATTTTGCTTCGTTGTGCGGTGTATCACAACAGGGCGGTGACTCTAATCACCGCTCCTGGCGTCATCACCATCTACGATGAAAATGGCATTAGGGAAGCGGCCAGTCGCACCAAGCGGGTCGCACCATAACAGCATCAGCATTGGAGAAACATAAATGGCATACGTGATCACTGATTCCTGCGTGAAGGACCTGCTTTGTCTCGACTCCTGCCCGAGTGACGCCATTCATCCGCGTGGTGACGAACCTGCTTTCGAGGCTGCGACCCAGTTGTTCGTCAGTCCCGAGCTCTGCATGGACTGCGGCGCCTGCGTCGCGACCTGTCCGACAAATTCGATTTTCCCCCTCGAAGAACTGCCGGCCGAAAAGGCGGAGTTCGCCGAGAAGAACGCCGCGCACTACGCGTAATCGTTCTTCGTTTTCTCAAGCTTGGGCGTGAGGCGGAGCTGCTGCATATTGACTCCTCTCCATCCTCAACCGCCTCCGCCCTCGAGCTTTCCCGCCTGCGGAACATTCCGGGCCTCGCGTCGGGCATCTGGTGTGGTGTCCCAGAAATACCTCGCATAACCAAACACACCTTGTGAGTCTCATCATGAGCGAGCCGGGGTCCGCGGCTACGGCCGGACGGTGCCCCACATCTGCTGCAGTTGGCAGATGTGGGACTCTTGATTCACTGGGGCGAGGTTGCCCAGAAATACCTCGTAACTAAAAGTACCTTGTGAGTGTCCTGAGCGCAGCGAAGGATCTGCTTTTCTCGCACCTCAAAACAAAAGCAGATTCTTCGCTTCCCTTCGGGCGCTCAGAATGACACTCCTCGACATTGCTCGGCCCTCCGGTCGCCATGACATAGTGTTGGGAATTTGGATACACTGAGCGTGCAGCTCCGGCGCACCTGCACACCTCGGGCAGAGGAGCCATCTTGTGAACTATCCTGTCTGGCAATTGCCCTTCCCCGGCGGAATCCTGATAGCTCTGGTGGCTGTCACTCACGTCTTTGTTTCGCATTTTGCCATTGGCGGCGGCGCCTTCCTGGTGCTCACCGAACGCCGGGCCTACCGCGAGAACGATCCCTCTTTGCTCGCCTATGTGCGCAAGCACTCACGATTTTTTGCCCTGCTCACGCTGGTATTCGGCACGCTCACCGGTGTTGGCATCTGGTTCACCATCGGGCTGGTCAGTCCTGAAGCCACGTCCTCGCTCATCCATACTTTCGTCTGGGGATGGGCGATCGAATGGGTCTTCTTTTTCGTCGAAATCATTTCGGCGATTATTTATGCCAAGTCCTGGGACAAGCTGCCCGCGCGCGAGCATCTGATCGTCGGCTGGATTTACCTGGTGGCCGCCTGGCTCAGCCTGGTGGTCATCAACGGCATCATCACGTTCATGCTGACGCCGGGAACCTGGTTGCAGACGAAACGATTCGCCGATGGCTTTTTCAATCCCACGTACTTCCCTTCTCTGCTGTTGCGCACGGCGATCTGCATATTGCTGGCGGGGGCTTTCGGGTTGGTTACGGTTGGGCGGCGAAAGAGCGCCGAACGGGAGCCGGGGGCCCCGACAAGTCCGATGTTGGCTTGTTGGGGTGGAAGGGACAAGATCGTCCGTTGGGCCGCGCAGTGGATAGTGTTGGGCGCCTTGTTGCTGCCGCCGTTGGCCGTCTGGTATTACCACTCGATACCGGAATTCTCCAGGGCTTATCTCGCCGGCAGGCTGCCGGTGGCGCAACATCTCGCGCGCGGCGGCCTAGCCTTTGCCGCCCTGGCGATGCTTGGCGCCCTGGTGTTCGGCGTGTGGAAACCACGCTGGATGCGGATGCCGCAGATTGTGATTCTGCTGGTGCTCGGCTTTGGCGTGATCGCGTCATTCGAGTACCTTCGCGAACTGGTGCGCAAGCCCTGGGCTATCAATGATTACATCTATGCGAACGATGTGCGGGCCGAGGCCATCGAGCGCTATCGCGAGACCGGAATGCTCAAGGCCGCGAAGTTCCTGGTAAGCGAAGACCCGGATTCGGCGGCCTATGGTCAAAATATTTTCGCCATCCAGTGCGCCCGCTGTCACTCGATCGACGGAGAGCGCGCCATGCGTCCGCGCGTGCGCGGCTGGGATGCCGGGTTTGCCTCCGACATGCTGGCGCACCTCGAGGTCACCAGGGGCACCATGCCGCGCTTCGCAGGCAATGAGCAGGACCGTGCCGCGCTCGGGCGCTACCTCGCCTCGCTGAACCCGGCGCTCACATCGGCCGCAAGTGCACCGAAAGAATACGGTCGGCAAATCTTCGAGATACGTTGCGGCAGTTGTCATACCATCGACGGCCCTTTCAGGCCGCTGAAGAACGCCTTGCGCGGTGCCGGGGCGGAGCAGATCGAGGCCCTGCTGCCGGTTCTGGACAGCATGAGCCCGAACATGCCGCACTTCAGCGCGCCCGACTCCCAGGCGCACGCGCTGGCCGGTTACATGGCGCATGCCCTGGCGGAAGAGCCGGCAAAGGAGGCACGTTAAATGCAAATACCGATCCGCATTCCCGACGTTGATCCTCTGCCTCTGCCAGGACCGGTCTGGCTGTTCAAGTTTCTTTTGCTGTTCACCTTTACGCTGCATCTGGTGGCTATGAATTGCGCCCTGGCGGGGGGAGCCGCAGCCCTGCTTAACGCGCTTCGCGGGCGCAGCCCGTTGCACCCGTTCTCGCGCCGGTTGGCCGCCGAACTCTCGCGCATGCTGCCTACGTTCCTCGCCATGACCATCACGCTTGGCGTGGCCGTGCTGCTTTTTGTGCAGGTGTTGTACGGCAATCTGCTCTACACCAGTTCGATCTTGATCGGGGCTTTCTGGCTGAGCGTGATTGCCTTGGTGATGGCCGCTTACTACGGCTACTACTACTTCGAAGCAAAACATGGTACGAGCGGGGCCATCGCCGTCGCCTCGATTGCCGTCCTTTGCCTTCTCTCGGTAGCGTTTATTTTCAGCAATAACATGACGCTGGTGCTTACGCCGGCGCGCTGGCTAGCCATGTATCGCGCTCACCCGGACGGGGTGAACCTGAATCTTGCCGAGCGCAGCCTGCTGCCGCGCTATCTGCACATGCTGGTGGGTTCGGTCGCCGTATTGGCCGCGGCCGTATGCCACATTGCCTGTCATCGATTGAAAAAAGAACCGGAATACGGCGCCTGGCTGGTGCGGCGCTGGTCGCTGGTGTTTGGCGCGGCCACCGGAGTACAGATCCTGTTGGGCCTCTGGTTCCTGATGGCCTTGCCGCGCTCCGTTGCCCTCTACTTTTTTTCCAGCGGATTGGGTGCCGCGGTTTTCGGCTTCGCCCTGCTGGGCGCATTGGCGGCAATGATGCTGATCCTGGTGGGCGGGCAAAGCACGCGTCCGGCTCCCTTCGTGCACGGCGGATTCGGGCTCACGATCATTACCGTTGCCCTGATGGTAGTGATGCGCCAGATGGTCCGCACCGCCTATGTGCATCCCTATGCTCAGCCTGAATCGCTGGCCACGGCGCCGCAGACGGGCATTATCCTGTTGTTTTTCCTGCTTTTCGTTCTTGGCTTGGCGACCGTAGGTTATATGTTGCGCCTGCTCGCCCGAGCGAAAAAGCGGCTTGCCGAAACCCCAGCCGGAGCATAGTTTTCTCCGCCGCATATTCTTCGCGGAGCCGGGCGGCTTGGCTGCCCAGAGATGATGCTGGTCATTCTCAGTTAAAGACCTTACTTTTCAATGAGAAAAAACTTTTTTAGAGATTGACGAACAGCCAGTTCGTCCTGCATAATTATGCACAGTATAGCTTAATTTATTTCGTATATACTCGTATGTCAAAGCTATTGCGGCAGAATCTCATTCTTGAACTCGTGCGGCGCGAGCCGGTTGCCAATCAAGAGCAACTCCGGCGTAGTCTGCTCCAGCATGGCTTCGACGTCACGCAAGCCACGCTCTCGCGCGATATTCATGAGTTGGGGCTGGCCAAGACTGCCGAGGGCTATGCCGTTCCGAATGGCGATCAGCAGCCGGAACCGGCGTTGCCCGCGGCCATGCGGTTGGTGCGTGAATTTGTACTGGACGTTAGGGAGGCACAGAACTTGATCGTGGTGAAGACGGCGGCGGGATCGGCCCAGCCGGTCGCCTCCGCATTGGACGCCGAGAACTGGCCGGAACTGGTTGGCACGGTCGGCGGAGACGATACGATCCTGGTGATTTCTCAATCGAAGAAGAACGCCCATAAGCTCGCGGCGCGGCTGCAGGAGATGCTGTGATGAGCGCCGCGAAGCTGAAGACGGCGCTGATGGGCGCAACCGGCTATTCGGGGTTCGAGCTTGCCCGGCTCCTGTTGCGGCATCCCAGGCTGGCCGAGCCGTTGTTCCTGCGCCGGGAAAACGAAGAAAGCAACGTCACGCTGGACGAAGTTTATCCGCACGTTTCCGGCAATGGTTCCTATCCCCTGAAGCCGTTTTCGTGGGAGACCTTGCGCAACGCCGATGTTGGCCTGCTGTTCATGGCCACTCCGCATGAACTCTCACGGGAGTTGATTCCCGAGGCTCTGGCGCGCGGTCTGCGGGTCATCGACCTGAGCGGCGCTTGGCGTTTGAAGTGCCTTCAGAATCGCGCGGTCTACAAATTTACCGACAGCGACCCGAAGCGTGCGGCCGAGTTGGACCAGTCCGCCGTCTACGGCTTGCCGGAGCTGCATCGGCAAGAGATTGCCAATGCGGCGCTGGTGGCGAATCCCGGCTGCTATCCAACGTCGATCATTGTTGCGCTGGCGCCGCTGGTCCGCGCCGGCCTCATCGATGTGGAGCACGGCATCATCTGCGATTCCAAATCCGGTGTTTCCGGCGCAGGCAAAAAGCCAACCTCGAAAACGCATTTCGTGGAAGTCGCCGACAATTTTTCGGCGTATTCGCTTTTCGAGCACCGGCACACGGGAGAGATACTCGAGCAGCTAAACGTAGGTGCTGAGAACTTGATTTTCAGCCCGCATCTGCTGCCGATACCGCGCGGAATTCTTTCGACGATCTACGCGCGGCTGCGACGAAGCGTGCGGGGCTCTGAAATCGAGAGCTGCCTGCGCGAGTTTTATTCCGGCTCCAAGTGGGTTCGGGTTTTCAGCGCCGGCAAGTTGCCGCAGATACAGTTCTCCATTCGGACGAACTATTGCGACGTAGGCTTTTCGCTTGCCCCGGACGGCAAGCGGATCATCCTGGTCTCCTGCCTCGACAACCTGGTAAAGGGCGCGGCAGGCCAAGCGATCCAGAACATGAATGTCATGTATGGCTGGAGCGAGCAGGAGGGATTAAATTGAAACTCGTGGTGAAAATTGGCGGAGCGGCTCTGGACGATCAGTTGCTGCTGAGAAAATGCGCGCACGCGGTCGCCGAACTGGTGACCGATGGGCATCACGTGACCGTTGTGCATGGCGGTGGCAAAGCCCTGACCCGCACGCTCGCACAGCTTGGCAAGAAATCGGAGTTCGTCAACGGACTGCGCATCACCGATCTGGAGACGCGCGATGTTGCCCTGATGGTGCTGGCGGGCGGCGTCAATAAACAGATGGTCGCCGCACTGGCGGCCGAGGGCATTCCGGCTCTCGGCTTGTGCGGTGGCGATGGCTCGTCGTTCCTCGCCCGCAAGAAGAAGCCCAATGGTGTTGACCTCGGCTACGTGGGCGAAATCAGCTCGGCTGACGGCCGCTGGATCGAGGCGATTTGGAGCAATGGCGGAGTCCCCGTGTTCTCCAGCATCGCGCTCGGCTCCGACGGTGAGTACTACAACATAAATGCCGATCAGATGGCTGCGGCCTGCGCCTCCGCGTGCCAGGCAAATGCCCTGATCTTCCTCACCGATGTTGCCGGCGTGAAAGCCGCTGACGGCAGCGTAATGCGTTGGCTGAACACAACCGATATTCCTGCCTTGGTAAAAGGCTCGGTAGTCGGCGGCGGCATGCTTCCCAAGTTGCAAGCCTGCCAGGACGCCCTGCGCTCGGGCGTGGGACGGGTGCGGATTTTGCCCGCGGCCGAAGCTGAAGTGCTGCCCGGTTTTTATCATAGCCGGATAGAATCGGGGACGGAGGTCATGGCCCAATGACGACTCTGTCTTCCGTGCAGGCAGCCGAAAGCAAGCTGATGGTCCCAACCTACGATCGTCTGCCGCTGCTGCTGACCCGCGGCAAGGGCGTTTACATCTACGACTCGGAGGGCAACGCCTATCTGGATTTCCTGAGCGGAATCGGGGTGAACGCACTCGGTTATTCGCATCCTGCGATCACCAAGACCATTGCGGCGCAAGCAGCAAAGCTTGTCCATACCTCGAACTTCTTTTTTCACGAGTACACGGTAGAGTTGGCCGCGCGACTCACCAAAGCCTCCGGGCTGGACCGGGTGTTCTTCTGCAACAGCGGCACCGAAGCCTTCGAAGGAGCGCTCAAGCTGGCGCGAGTCTACGCCAACATGAAGGCGAAAAATGGCGCGCGCAAATGGCGGGTGTTGGCCATGGAACAGTCTTTCCACGGGCGCACTTTCGGTGCCATGGCAACCACGCACACGGTCAAATACCGCAAGCCATTCGCGCCCGTGATGCCCGGCGTCAGCTTCGTGCGCTTCAACGATGTTGCTGATCTTAAGAAGAAGTTCAACCCGCAGGTATGCGCTGTTTGCATTGAAACCGTGCAGGGAGAGGGTGGCATCCATGCCGCCAGCCGCGAGTTCCTGGAAGCCGCGCGGGCGCTGACGAAAAAATCCGGGGCGGCGCTGATTCTCGACGAGATCCAGTGCGGTCTTGGCCGCACCGGGAAGATGTTCGCCTATCAGCACTATGGTGTTCTGCCGGACATCGCCACCATCGCCAAGCCGCTGGCGGCCGGGTTGCCGCTGGGAGCCATTCTTACCACGGAAGCGGTTTCGAAGGCATTCCATCCCGGTCTGCACGGGACGACCTTCGGCGGTGGCCCCCTGGCGTGCGCTGTCGCCTTGCAGTTTCTCAAAACCCTCAAGCAGGACCACGTGTTAAAGCATGTCGTCGAGGTCGGCGAATACTTCCGCGAGCGGCTTCAGCAACTGGACGCCAAGTATCCCGAGATCCAGGATGTTCGCGGAATCGGGCTCATGGTGGGCATGGAACTCAATTCCGCCGACCTGGCCAAGAAAGTTGTTAAAGAGATGCTCGCGCGCAAGATCGTCATTAATCGGACGCACGAGACCACGCTGCGCTTCCTGCCTCCATTTATTATTGAGCGGAAGCACGTGGACCAAGTTGTACAAGCGCTTGATTCCATCCTGTCCTCCTGTAAGCAAACCGGCGACGCCGAAGCGTCTCCGCTGCGCGCTCGTTCGGCGCGTACCGGGGCCGCTGGAAACGGCCATCGACGGGGGCTCCAAAAAGACAGCGAGCAGAAGCGCGGATAGACCGGGACCCCCGGCAACGGCCGACTTTGCCATTGCCGGGGTGGAAAAAAACAGGAGGACATTCAGATGGCAACCAGGCCTACGGAAGACAGTGTTATTTCCCGCGATTTGCAGGGGCCATACCAGTCTCATCCCGCCGATCTTGTTTCGGTGAGCGATTTTAAGCCCAGCGAAGCGAAGAATCTGCTGGAACTGACGGCGGTGCTGAAGAGCCGTCCACAGGATTTTCGCGGAGTGCTGGCCGGCAAACAGATTGTGCTGTTCTTCGAGAAGCCTTCGTTGCGTACCCGCCTGACTTTCGAGGCGGGCATCAACGCGCTGGGCGGAAGTTCGTTTTTTGTGGACCAGACGCACTCGCGCCTGGGCCAGCGCGAACCGTTGAACGACGTTGCGCACAACGTCGAGCGCTGGGTGGACGGACTGGTGCTTCGCACTTTTTCCCACTCCACGGTGGCCGATATGGCTGCCTATGCCTCCATCCCGGTGATCAACGCCCTGAGCGACTACGAGCACCCTTGCCAGGCGTTTGCCGACTATTTCACGCTGCGGGAGAAGTTCGGCGATCTCACCCAGGTTAAGCTGGCATACGTGGGCGACGGGAACAATGTTGCGCACTCTCTATTGCTGGCCGCGGCGACGCTGGGCAGTCACATTGCCGTAGCCACCCCCGCCGGATATGAGCCCGGCGCTGAAGTTTTGGCCAAAGCGCGCGAAATAGCCCGGCACACCGGCGCCACGCTGGAGATTACATCCGACCCGCAATCAGCGGTTGCCGGCGCCAGGGCCGTCTACACGGACGTGTGGGCGAGCATGGGACAGGAAGCGGAGACGGAGTTGCGGCGGACGATTTTCTCGCCTTACCAGGTCAATCGCAAGCTGATGTCCCTGGCCGCGCCCGATGCGGTTTTCATGCACTGCCTGCCCGCTCATCGCGGTGATGAAGTGACCGCCAGCGTGATCGACTCGCCGGCTTCGGTGGTTTTCGACCAGGCGGAAAACCGGCTCCACGTCCAGAAGGCAATTCTGATGGTGCTGCTCGGAAAGGGTATGCGCCGCTTTGGCCCAAGGAGCGCTCATGCCTAGAGCTTGTTTCATAAATAGTTCATTGAAGGGGCGCGGCTTTAGCCTGAGCCAACAAGAATGCGGGCTTTAGCCCCTGAGGGGATTCGCCGTCATCGGTTGATGAAACAAGCCCTAGCAACGCAGAGGTGATGAGATGAAAATGTGGTCTGGGCGGTTCCGCGAACCGCTCAACCCTCAATTCGAGCGCTGGCAACGCTCCTTTCCGTTCGATCAACAACTTCTGGAAGAGGAACTGGCCGCCAGCCGCGCGCACGCGCTTGCATTGCATGTCGCCGGAGTGTTGAGCACCGCCGAGCGCGATGCCATTCTGGGCGGGTTGGACTACATTGCAACGCACGGCGAAGAGCTGTGTCACGACGAAACCGACGCCGAAGATGTGCATCATTTTGTCGAGAAGCAACTCACCCAGGCGATCGGGGAAACCGGCCTCAAGCTGCACACCGGGCGCAGCCGTAACGAGCAGATCGCAACCGATCTGCGGCTGTTCGTGCGCCAGTCGTGCCGGAGACTGACCGGAGCTTTGGAAGAGTTGATTGCGGCGCTGCTCACCCAGGCGAGGCGTGCGGGTGAAGCGGCAATGCCCGCGTACACGCATCTGCAGCGCGCCGAACCGGTGCTGGTTGCACACTGGCTGCTGGCCTACTGCGAGATGTTTTTCCGCGATATCGATCGGCTGGCCGATTGCGCGACCCGGTTAAACTACTGTCCGCTCGGTTCGGGCGCCATTGCCGGCGCAACCTTAAGGCTCAATCGCGAGTTGATGGCGCGCGAACTGGATTTCTCCGCGCCGACGGCAAACAGCCTGGATGCCACCAGCGACCGGGATTTTTGCCTGGAATTCACTCAGGCGCTCTCGATCGTCGCTATCCATCTCAGCCGGCTGGCTGAGGAATTTATCCTCTTCTCCACACAGGAATACGGGTTTATTACCCTGCCGGAGAGCTACTCGACCGGGTCAAGCGCCATGCCGCAGAAGCAGAACCCGGATTCGCTCGAACTGATCCGCGGCAAATCAGGACGAGTCATCTCCTGCGCGCAATCTTTGCTAATCTGTCTGAAGGGCCTTCCGCTGGCCTATAACAAGGACATGCAGGAGACGCAGGAGCCCGTATTCATTGCCGTTCGCGAAACCACTGCCATGCTGCAAATGGCCGCCGGATTCGTCCGCAAGGTGCAATTGAACATCGCGCGCATGAGCACCGCGGCCGAGACCGGATACATGAATGCCATGGCGGCGGCAACCTACCTGGTGGGCAAAGGCATTCCATTTCGCCGCGCCCACGAATTGGTGGGGCAGGCAGTTCGCAAGGGGCTGGAAAAGCAATGCGAACTCCAGCAAATTCCGCTCGATGAACTGAAGCAGTTGAGTCCGGAATTCGACGCCGATTTCTATCCCGCTGTCAGCCTTCGCGCCGTGCTCGAATGTCATGACGTTGTGGGAGGAACCGCGCCCGCTCACGTTCTCGAAGCCCTGGATGCGGCCGAGCGGCGGCTGAAAAGCCGCAAGGAGATGGTGCATGCAGGCGCGTAGAGCTCTGTTGCCGGATGCTGAGGCAATTCGGTCGCTGATCGAAGAGTTTTCCTTCGATGGCACTCTGTTGCCGCGGTCGCTGGCCGAAATCAGTGAAAATATTCGCGACTTTGCGGTAGTGGAGTACAGCTTTTCCAACGGCCCCGAAATTATCGGGTGCGGAGCGCTGCATCTCTACGGAACGCACTTGGCGGAGATTCGTTCGATCGCCGTCCGCCCTTCGGCCCAGGGGTTGGGTGCGGGGAGATTGCTGGTCAACACCCTGTTCGAAGAAGCCGATCTGCACCGCGTCACCTGCGTCTGCCTGTTCACGCGAATTCCGGAATTTTTCGACCGCATGGGATTCAAGATCGCGGAGCGGGCGAAACTCCCGGACAAAATCTACAAGGACTGCATGAGCTGCCCGCGTTTGCTGGCGTGCGACGAAATCGCAATGTATCGCGGTGAGCTGCCCCAATTTGCGATCCTGGAGCCTGCTCACGCCGATCTGATCAAATTGACTCTATGAAAAATGCATCGTTGTCCGACCTGGAGGACCAGCCCGACACTGGCAATCGTGCCCCTGCCGGAGCGCTCCCAGTGCCCAAAGGTTTCAGGTTTTCCGCTACCATCGCTGGCATCAAGGCGAGTGGGCGCCCCGATCTCGCACTGGCCGAGGCTCCGCACGGCGCATCAGCCGCCGCGGTGTTTACGCGGAATCGCCTGGCCGCCGCGCCGCTGGTGGTCGATCGTGCGCATTTAAAGCGCAGCTCCGGCCGCGTGCGCGCCGTTCTCGTCAATGCCGGCAACGCCAACTGCGCAACCGGCAAGGCGGGCATCGAGACCGCCGAGAGCGTTTGCCGCGAATTGGGAAACCTGCTGGAAGTTTCTCCCGAGTTCATCTTCCCTTCCTCCACCGGGATCATTGGCGTTCCTCTGCCCGCGGAAAAGATCGTGAACGCACTTCCGACTGTACTTTCGCAACGCGCTGACTCCGTGGACGCTCTGCTGAGCTTCGCGCGGGCGATCATGACCACCGATCTGGCGCAAAAGCTCGCGATGGAAAGTTTTGCGGTGCGCAACAAGGAAGTGCGCCTGGTGGGCGTGGCCAAAGGCTCCGGCATGATCCATCCCAACCTGGCAACCATGCTGGTGTATCTTTTCACCGACATCGAAGCCAGTCCCAAGCAGTTGCAATCCGCCCTCAAGCCGGCGGTGGACAAGAGCTTCAACTGCATCTCGGTCGACGGCGATACTTCCACCAACGACACCGTGCTGCTGCTCGCCAGCGGCAAGGCGGGCGTAAAAATCGATCAACCGGGCGTGCGTAAGAAATTCCAGCTCGCGGTCGAGCGGGTGTGCAGTTCGTTGGCACAACAGATTGTTCGCGATGGCGAAGGCGCGAAGCACCTGATTCGCCTTCAGATCGAGCAGGCCAAGTCAACGGATGAGGCCCGCATCATCGCGCGCTCCATTGCCAACTCTCCGCTGGTGAAAACCGCCTGGGCCGGATGCGACCCCAACTGGGGAAGGATTCTTTCCTCCATCGGCAATTCGGGAATTGCGCTCGATCCCGGCCGCATCAGCGTGTTCATCGGTCCGTATCAGGTATGCCGCGACGGTCAGGCGATTGCCTTCGACAAGCCTGCCGCGCACCAGTACATGACGGAACGAGAGTACGAAATCCGCATTCAGCTCAGGCGCGGCAAAGCGTCACTGACCTATCTGAGCTGCGATCTTACGGCCGACTACGTTCACATCAACGCGGATTATTCGACGTAGACCGGTTTCACATTCGAGCGGGTGCCCCAGGTTCGCCCGTTTTTGGCTAACCTGGGGTATTTCTTTCGGGTAGCTAGCTCCGCGAATCCGGTTCACAGCAGATCGTATGCCGCGTTGGCGATCTGGCCCAGAAGGTCGCCCACGTTTTCAACTTCATCGATGTTCGCCAGATGAACCTGATTTACGTAGACGGCAAACGCCAGCTTGTGCCTGTGGCGCGTCTCGATGTAGCCCACCAGTCCTTTGCCTAGCAGCAGGAGGCCACGATTGAGACCGTCATAATAGACGTACGTTCCGGTCTTGGCGCGAACGTGTCCGGCAGCGGGCGATTTCTGCTGCATAGCCTGCAACGTGCCATCGCGGCCCATGACCGGAAGCGCGTCGATGAAGAACTCCGCATATTGTTGTTTTGCCATGTAGGCGAGATATCGCACCATGAAATCCGGCGTGAACGCCGCTCCCGGCCCCCCTTCGCCGTCGGCCTGCGATACGGATTTCAAATCCAACCCAGCCTTGGCAAGAAACTTTCGCTCCAATTCAAACCCGGCCTGCAATGCGGCATCGGGCCGCTGGGCAAGCAAAGCGCCGAGCAGGTACGGAGTGGTCGAGGCGTGCAGATTCTGGCTGGTTTTGAGAGTGACTTTCGCTTCGGCCGCAAACGGCGGGGAGATATGCTCGGCGACCAGGTTCTCCGAGGTGTACCAGCTTGCCAGCAATTTAAAATCGCGCCTCGGACCATAAGACGGCGCGGGCGCCTGCACTCCAACCGATTGCAAAGCCACCCAGAATGCGGACTCGGCAAAGCGTCTGGGCGATTTCACCTTGTACGACGCCAGCGCTTGCTCTCCGGCTGGAACGCTGCCTTCGATGCTCACCGTGTAGCTGCCGTCGGGGTTCACCGTCTCCGCTGTAAACCGCAAATCCGCATTGGAGCCAGCCTTGCCCGTCGTAGCTTTGTTTGACACGGTCAGGTAAGGCGCCAGCGGAGCCATCACTGCTCCGGTCGGCTCTCCCTGCTGCGCGCCCCCAAATACGGTGACGTCAACCATGTTGTCATTCACCATGATGGGCGAGATGATGGCCCCGGTACCCGGTTCGGCCCTTTCCGCCGTGAACAAGGAAGTATCCACCAGCACCTGGCCCCGCACCTGCTTGATGCCATGCTCGGCTACCTGCCGCGCCATGTCCTTCAGAACCGTGAGCGGGTCTCCCGGTACCGCGACTCCCGGCATGGAACCGGCGTAGCCGTGATCGAAGCTGGTGAAGGAGAGCGTATCGTCATCGCGCACCCGCGCCGAAAGATTCGGGTCACCTCCGGCAACCAGCACCAAGTCGCCTTCCAGCGTGCCGTCGCCGCTAACGCTGCCGGTGCGGTAGACGCGCGTGCTGAAACGGTAGTCCGGGCCCAGCAGAGCCAGAGCCGTCCCTTCGGTTACCAGCTTAGTGGTCGAACCCGGGACAAACAGCTTCTCCCCATTCAACGCGAACAGGACTTTGCCCGACTCCAGATCGAGGAATTCGATGCCGAATAACGACTGCTTGAACTCCCGCCGATTCGTAATCTGCCGAATGCGCTCCGCCAGTGCGGCTGGCTTGGGCGCGGCTTCTTTGGGCGGCGTTTTCTTTTCCGGGGCGGATTTTTGCGGCGTCTTTGTTGTCGCGGCAGCTTGTGGCGTTTTCGTGGCCGCGGCGGATTTCTGTCGCGGCTTTGTCCCCACGGCTGATTTCTGCGGAGTCTTTGTGTCCTCGCCGGCAGATTCCTGCGGCGCTTTCGTCTCCGCGGCAGCCCAGGATGAAGATGCCGCCAGCAGACATAGAGTCAAGACAACCCGTGTCTTCCCCAACCGTCGTTCCCCCCAAAACAGAATACCGCAGTGTGGCCCGCTTCGGCCCGAGGCGCGCCAAGCGTCAGGTTGCCCCAGCGGTTTTGGGTGTTACTGGTGAGAAGGCGATTTTTCACCAACTATGGACAATTCCGTTACCTGCGTGAGTTGGCGTGGCCCTGTGGCAGATTCCATCCACACTTCGTTGGCAACCCAAGCTTGCTGCTAATCTACTTTTTCAAATGTCAACACAGACACGACAATAGTCCCATCGAACGAGGCAGGGGCAGGCAAAGTAGTGAGAACAAGTCTTCGCCCCTCAAGTGTGGCATTTCTTACGGCGTTAGTACCCTCCCAAATCTAGTTCCAAGAAACATCAATGTGATGCGTAAGCGTCTTACCGTCGAAATCGTAGGTGCCGCTGTAAGCGAGCATCGTTTTGAATAGATCGGCCCGTTCCTGATCTGTCATGGTCGCCAAGCCAAGCATTGGGATAGCCCTGTGGAGATGGCAGACCGCTATGATGCTCCGGACATGGACATCGCGCTATGGTCGTTCCTGGTCAGCAGGAATACCCGCCAGCAATCCCGGTCATCTCCCTCAAAGCATAGTAGACCGGGTCCGCTCCGCACACCCATCAAGCAGCACGGTTACGCGATGTACGTTGTACACAGCAATGACCTGTACACTGTGCCGCCTGCGGGCGCGTGGCATGATCGCGGCGTGTAAATCGGTCAAGTTCCTGAACGGGAGCTAACACCCTCCGCCCCACTCACCGCACAGTCAATTCCCTGCGGGCAATCAGATAATCAACGCGACGCAATGAAACACCGAGCGCATCAGCGGTTTCTTTCTTCGACCAAAGCAACTGCTCCGCGAACCGGTATTACTTACCTGTGGCGGCTGCCTTCTTGTGCACCATGAACCCGTGTGCTGGATGACAGGTCACACACGTCTTGCGTTTCATGAATGGATCAGACTTCAGTTGTGCCACCTGCTCGGTGTGACAGGCTTCGCATACGCTCAACGCCGGCGTGGCCGCGACGCTCTGTGCTGTGATCTCGCCGTGGCACACGGTGCATTGGACATCATTGGTGCCATGCGGGCTGCCTTTCCATTGGGCATACGTCATCTGGTGGCAGCTAGAACAGGTTTTCCCGGCTGGAATCGTCTGATGGTGCTCCTGAATGCCATGAGCCTTTTGAGCAATGGCAGGTTGGACGGCAGCAGCCAAAACGAGAAGAACGAGCAGGGCAGAACTGAACAAAAATGCGCGGAGAGTGTTCATGGGCAGAATCTCCTCAGAAGATCATGCAGCATCGGAGCGGTGATTGCAGCCGAGCTGTGCTGTCGACTATAACCTGAGTTCCTGAATGGCTCAATAGAATTTGGGGCACTCGGGCAGATACCTTACCGACCTCACGGTTCCTTGAGCGGACACGCGAGGGCAGAGAAATAGATATCCAAGAAAGTGTCTTCATTGGGACGAAAGCAAATATACACGTGTTCCTTGGTTGCAAAATCGTCCATAAGGTCAGAATCGTTTCCTGCAAGCAGCTCTTGAAAGGAACGGCAAGCGAGCGTTGCAGCGGGATCGACACAACCGGTCGTGCGGGCTTTCTCCTTCTTATTCAACCATGTGGCACATTTAGCGTCGTCTACTCTCGCTGCCACGTGACCATCAAGAACCGCAAGAAGCTTGAGAGCGTCGTGTGCGAATGCTATCGCACCGTGCGGGATGAATTTCGCCGCCTTGGGCTGCTTTGAATGCACAGAAATTTTCCTGGGCTTCGCCATCTTGCGGGGGCAGGAACGGCAGATAGCTGTCGTAATCAGGCCATATCGTAACTTACGATTCTGCACCGAAAGCAGTGTAACTGGCGTAAGTTACGCTAAGGTGATTTCTCGACAATTAGCATTCTGCCCAAACGAAAAAGGCAGGGCCAGTGTTACCCCTGCCACTTTAGCGTTTGTCGCCTTCAACGAATCAGTTGCTAGCCAAGGTACGTTTTGCATTACACATTTAGGAAGGAAAGCTATTTGCGCTCGACGATCAACTGTTTGCATACCGCTTTACCGATATTTTCGGCAGAGTGCGACGGGATCGCGGGTTGAAAGTAGACGCTGCCCGCTTTGCGTGTGCTCTCCCTTGTCTTTCCGTCCGGCGTGTAAACCCGCTGGTTACAATCAGTGATGGCGTACACGGTATTGGGCAGATGTGAATGCCATTTATCGCGGCTACCCACCGGCTTTGTGACCATTATCACCCGAAACTGATCATTCTCACCAAGAAGCTTATACACAGCAGGATCGGCAACGTATGACGGAGGCGCTTCCTTTGGCGCTGTTTGGGCGAACAGGCCACCTGCACAGGCAGCAATGAAGAAAGTGATTACAGCAATAGACATTACCCACCGGGCATATCTGTTCATCGAATTTCCTTTCTTGCCTCTGACGAATACACTTCTTGATCTGGATAAAGGAGAGGGCCAACCGGGATTAGGGCCTAACGGATGGCCAGCAATATACCTTCAGTGGCGGTGGCAGTCAACCGAAGCTAACGGTAATCGTCGTAAACGCATTATAAAAGGGCGCCCCTTAGGAGTAGGTTGTGAGCGCAACCACAACAGCCTACGAAAGGAGCACCCTGGTGAATAGCGCAAAGTATATCGTTGCCTGGATGTCCATCAGGCAACGATCTCGGCGGCGGTACTGGAGGAAAGCGGCCAGCTAGTGATGGAGTGCCTGCTGGAGACAAAATCCGCAACCATTCTCCAGTTTCTAGCGGGACTGCGGG
>Ga0187872_10001904_pt1 | contig 19787 bp, 19 predicted proteins | sample June2016WEW_16_4_FD_132973 | JGI IMG/M metagenome (GOLD analysis project Ga0187872, IMG submission 132973) | Peatland microbial communities from SPRUCE experiment site at the Marcell Experimental Forest, Minnesota, USA - June2016WEW_16_40 | ecosystem: Environmental > Terrestrial > Soil >...
CAACGGGTTGTTGGCTGGGCGGCAGTTTGGGTTTGGGGTGGAGCGGGCGATTTTCGTGACGGTGCTGCATCGGCTGTGCGTTTCTGGGAGCGACCGGCAGGCGGAGCGGTGGCGGCAGGGCTATGTATCTCAAGCGGACAAGTATCCTCTTGTTGATGAAGATATGGAAGCAGCGGGGAAATCAGCGTTAAGATTCTTAAAGGGCTTAAAGAAAAAAGGCCAATTGCCGGGTTGGTCAAAGAATGATGAAGTAACGACTGCGATGTTCCATTTTTATATTCATTATCCCGACCGTGTAACCATTGATGATTTCATGAAGCAAGGCGATTCATCTATCTATCATTATACAGTTGCCCGAGCGTCTAAAGATAGTCCGTGGAGGTTGCAAAAGGCATGGAGGACGGATCGAAACGATCACACAATTCAAGAGTTTCCTGTCCATTGAGTTTTGTAGATAATTTCGTTTGTTTGGCCATTCATCAGTTGGGAACGGAGGAAGTACCCCTATACGAACCCACCATCAGCAGCGGCAGGGCTTCATAATTTCAGCCCCGGCTGCCTACATCTGGTTTGGTCACTTTCTCTAACGTCGCCTGTTTTCATCGCCCCCAAGTGTCCTCGCCTGGCCTGCCCTTTATGCACGATTCTTTTTTGCTCCCGGGGGAGACTTCGGAGATCAGCGCGGGCGCAGGAGGCCAGCCGCTCCTCCGCCCATCCGCGCCATCATCTTCTGGAACTTCCCCATCTTCTTCATCATCTGCTGCATTCCCGTAAACTTGTTGAGCATCGTATTTAGCTCCGTCACCGAGACGCCGCTGCCTTTGGCAATCCGCTGGCGCCGGCGCGCGTTGAGGATGTGCGGATTGCGCCGTTCCTGCGGCGTCATCCCGCAGATCATCGCCTCCATCTGTCGGAATTCCTTCTCCTGCTTGCTCAAGTCCGCCCCTTTGAGGGCTTCCGCGCCCCCCGGCAGCAGGCCCACAATTGATTCCAACGGCCCCAGCTTCTTCATCTGGCGCAGTTGCTCGAGGAAATCCTCCAGCGAAAACTGGCCTTTGCGCATCTTCTCCTCCATGCGCTGCGCGTCGTCCAGGTCCACCGCTTCAGCCGCCCTCTCCACCAGGCTGACCACATCGCCCATGCCTAGGATTCGCGACGCCATCCGTTCCGGGTGAAACGGCTCGAAGTCTTCCAGCTTCTCCCCCACGCCCGCGAATTTGATCGGCTTCCCCGTCACCGCTCTCAGGCTCAGCGCCGCGCCGCCCCGGGCGTCCCCATCCAGTTTCGTCAGGATCGATCCCGTGATGTTCAGCGCCTGGTCGAAGTGCGTCGCCACGTTGACCGCTTCCTGCCCCGTCGCCGCATCCAGCACCAGCAACGTTTCCTGCGGTTTCACCAGGTCCCGCAATCGGACCAGTTCCTGCACCAGCGGCTCGTCAATTTGCAACCGCCCCGCCGTGTCGAAAATCAGCGTGTTCCGATTATTCGCCCGGGCGAAGTCGAGCGCCTCCCGCGCAATCTTGAGCACATCCGTTTCGCCTTTGTGCGCGAACACGGGCAACTCCAATTGCTGTCCCAGCTTCTCAAGCTGCTCCATCGCCGCTGGCCGTCGCGCATCCGCCGCCACCAGCAACGGCGTGCGCCCCTGCTTATGCAGCAGCCGCCCCAGCTTCCCGCTCGACGTCGTCTTGCCCGAGCCGTGCAGGCCCACCATCAGCACGCAACTCGGATTGCCGCTCAACTGCAACCCGGCGTTGGCCGAGCCGAGCAGCGCCACCAGCTCGTCGTGGATAATCTTGATGATCTGCTGTCCCGGCTGAATGCTCTGGACGACTTCCTGGCCGACGGCTTTGCCTTTGACCCGCCCGATGAAGTCCCGCGCGACCTTGAAATTCACGTCGGCTTCGAGCAAGGCGAGCCGCACCTCCCGCAGGGCCTCGCCGACGTTGGACTCGGAGATCTTGCCGAGGCCGCGCAGGTTCCTGAAGGCGTTCTGCAGCTTGCTGCTTAACGTGTCGAACATCCGGCTAAACTAGGGCACAGAGAGTAGATTGACAAGGCCGGCCAGGTTTGGCTTAATATGCCCCCGCTCAAAGCGGGTTGTCCGTGGTAGGATACTCAAGTGGCCAACGAGGGCAGACTGTAAATCTGCTGGCTTACGCCTACGAAGGTTCGAATCCTTCTCCTACCACCACCTTCACAAATCACTATAAACACGGGTATTTTGGCGCATCTGGAACCCGTGCGTCCTTTCTGCAGATGCTTTCTGCAAATGCTTGACTTTTTGCGGCACCAGGTGTAATAATCTGCTCGCTATGAGCGTAATAGCGGCTTACGCCTCACGAATCTCCAGCGCCGGGGCTGGAGTTGGGTCGAAGTCACGCTTAACCAGGCATCGCCCGGCTCCATTCATTCACTTTTTCCTGGCCTTGGCATTTGTGCTGTCCCCGGCCTCCTGGAAGTGTCTCGCCGCTGAGAGCAGCGCACAGCCGCTGGTCACCAGCCAAATCGAAGCAACGAATTTTCAGGAACTACTCGACGCCTATTTGCAACTGCGGGAACAGCTCCAGGCTACCCAACTCACCGTCGAGCAGAACCGTCAGGAAGCCAAAGAGGCCGCCGCTCAGAATGCGGAAGCCTTGTCCAAAGGGTTGCAGTCGATGCACGAGGCCTTCTCGGTCGAGCGGGCGCGGGAGTTGGAGGCGATGCAAAGCTCGAGCCAGGCGATGCAAAGGTCCAACAAGGTCATCCTCATCGTGGTCGGCACCTTTGCCGCCATGGGCTTTCTGACCATGCTCATTATGACGTACTTCCAATGGCGCACGAGCAGCAGTTTGGCCGGGATTTCAGCCGCTTTGCCACCGGCACTGGGATTGGGTCCTGCTTCCGCCGTTCCCGCGCTGGGTCCGGGCGATTCGGGCCTGGTCCAGGGCGGACCGGTCGAACAATCGAATCGGCGTCTGCTTGCGGCCATACAACAGCTTAAAAAACGTATCCATGGCCTGGGGCAGGCAGCACGAGTTGAGTTAAAGTCCAGTGAGGGGACTGGCTGCTCCGGCGGCAATGGCGAATCTGCCGCGCCGTCTAACCGTGACTCAGAGGCCAGGAGTGCGGAATTGGCCGGGACTAAGGACCCTGCCCGCATTGCGGAGCTGTTGAGCCAGGCCCGCTCCTTGTTGGACGTGGACAACGCGGAAGCGGCTCTCGCGTGCTTCGACAAGGTGTTGGCGCTTGAGCCGGATCACAGCGAGGCGCTGGTGAAGAAAGGGGCCGCTCTGGAGCGACTGCATAGACTTAATGAAGCCATCGAGTGCTACGACCGTGCCATTGCGGTGGATGGCACGATGACCAGCGCGTATCTGCACAAAGGCGGCCTCTGCAACCGGCTGGAACGGTTTAAGGAAGCCTTGGAATGTTACGAAAAAGCTCTGCGCACCCACGATAAGTGGGGTGGCTGAGGCTGGACCCGAGGGCCGGCTGACTCGGTTCCAGGCAGGAAAGCAGTTGTCGGTGAAACAATTACTGGTTTAGCATCAACCACTGGTCTGAGGACGGGAAATGAGCCGTTTCTTTCAGCGCCGCGGCGACCCTGTTCGTGGCGAGTTGGATGAGCTCGTCAAGGTGTTGAGTTGTCTTAAATCGTCGAATGTCCAGACTCGTTTCGCCGTAGGCGCCGGGGTTTATCTGGCCAATACGGACTTCATCCGCCGGTTTGGCGGGATGGACGCCTTCCGCCGGATTCCCCTTGTGGACCAGGACCGTTTCTATTCCGCTCTCAGCGACCTCGAGCAGAGTTTGCGCAACTATGGGCTGGGCATGGCCCTGGGGGTCGGTCTCTACAGGATCTGGCTGGTGGAGGTGCTTGCCGGACGACGTAAGGCCGCGGATCTGCTAGGGGAAGTGCTCACAGAACTGAGCCGGAAGGCTTCCAGTGCCCGACCGCTCGCCGGCAGGGAGTGAGTTAGACAGCGGCCCGATTTTACTTCACCAGGTAATAGCGTTCAGTGTATTCCCGCACCATGCGCCGGGTGGTGAACTGCGGCACCAAAGTGACCATGGCTCGCCGGATTCTGTGAATCCACTGCCGTGGGATGCCTTTGGCGTCGCGCTCGTAAAAGAGCGGAATGACCTCCTGTGTCAACACCTTGTAAAGGTTGGCGCAATCGGAGCGATCCTGTTCCTCGACGGAATTGACATGGGCATCTTCGCCGATGGCAAATCCATTGGTGCCGTCGTAGCCCTCGCGCCACCAGCCATCCAGGATGCTCAGATTCAAGCAACCGGCGCAGCCCGCCTTCATCCCGCTGGTCCCGCAGGCCTCTAGCGGACGGCGCGGGGTGTTCAGCCAAACATCGCAGCCGGAAATCATTTGGCGGGCGATGTGCACGTCGTAATTCTCGATGAACACCAAGTGCCCTTGCAGGTCGCTGTATTTGCTCAAGTGAATGATGTGCTGGATGTAGTGCTTGCCCTCGTCATCCCGCGGGTGCGCTTTGCCGGCAAAAATAAACTGAATTGGCCGGGTCGCATCGCGCGTCAGACGCACGATCTCGTCCAGCTTCTGGAAAATGAGCAGCGCGCGCTTGTAGGTTGCGAAACGGCGCCCGAAGCCAATCGTGAGCGCGTCCGGATTCAGCAGGTGGTCAAAAGCGATGAAATCCCCCTGCGCGTGCTGGCGCTGAATGAGCAGCCGCCGCCGGGTGAACTCGATCAATTCGCGGCGGAGCTTATAGCGCAAAGCCCACAGCTCCTCGTCAGAGATGAAGTTGGGATCGGCCATCCGTTGCCAAAACGCCGTCGAGTTGATGTAGGTGTCCCAGTCGAAACTCGTTGCCGGCGCACCGGTCGCCACCCGCGGCGGAGAGTCACCGTTGAGCTTGCGCCGCCAGAAACGGCGAACCGTCCCTTTCATCCAGCCGAGCAAGTGGATGCCGTTGGTAATGTGCCCGATGGGCACTTGCTCCACAGGTCTGCCGGGATATAGGCACTGCCACATCTCCCGGCTCATGCGCCCGTGCAGTTCGCTTACCGCATTGGCCGCACGCGACAATTTCAGGGCGAGCACCGTCATGCAGAACGGCTCGTGGTGGTTCTGCGGATTCACCCGGCCCAGCTTCATCAGCTCCCCAAACGGCGCCGCGATTTGCGTCCGGAACCGGTGCAGCGCGTAGTCCATCAAGTCCGGGCTGAACCGGTCGTGCCCGGCTCCGACCGGCGTATGGGTGGTGAAAATACATTCCACCTTCGTCTGGTCGAGCGCCTCTGGGTAACTCTTTCCCGCTGCCATTTTCTCGCGCAGCAGTTCGAGCGTCAGAAACGCAGCGTGGCCCTCGTTCATGTGGAAAACCGACGGCTGCACTCCCAGCGCCCGCAGCAGCCGCACGCCTCCGATCCCCAGTAGCACCTCCTGCATGATCCGTGTCGTGCTGTCGCCGCCATAAACGCGCAGCGTCAAATCGCGAAAGCGTTGCTCATTTTCCGGACGATTGGCGTCCAGCAATAACACCGAAACGCGGCCGACGTTCACACGCCAGGCCTGGAACGCCACCTCATTCATCCCGATCTCAACCTGGCACACCAACGGTTCGCCCTTTTTGTTCAAAATCGGTTCGATAGGCAGGTTTTTCGGGTCCAGCAGGGTGTAATACTCCGTCTGCCAATTGTGGGAATCAATGGCCTGTTGGAAATAGCCTTCCCGGTAAAACAAGCTGATCCCAACAAAGCCAACGCCTGAATCGCTGGCTGACTTGGCGTGATCCCCGGCCAATATGCCCAACCCCCCAGCCGCAATGGGCAGCGTTTCGTGAAAGCCAAACTCAGCCGAAAAATATGCGGCGGGGTTGCGCTGCAAAGACGCCGCGTGTAGCTGTCCCCAGGTTGGCTTCTCCTCCATGTAGGCGTTAAAAGCCCCCAGCACCTTGCGTACGTTCACCAAAAAATCAGGCTCCTCTAACCGAACACGAAGCTCGGGCTCGGAGACTTCATGGAGAATGGCCACCGCATTGTGGTAGAGGTTCTGCCACGCGCGCGGGGAGAGTTCTTGGAAAATCTCCTGTGCCCCCTGGTCCCAAGTCCACCAAAGGTTTCGGGCCAGTTTATTCAGCCCCGCCGTCAATTCAGTCAGTTCTTTGCTCGTCAGCGGTTTTTCCCGCATATAATGCCAGTAAACTCTGCCGCCCCCAATTCCCTTTCGTCAAAGATTGGCCGCCAATCTGTAGTGATTCCTCTCGGCAACCGCAAATGCAATCCGACGATCATGCAAGCCCGGATCATCCCGGACCACTGGGCAGTTCATAACCGGCACTCCAGCGAACGCCCTGAGCAATCCTCGGAATCCGCAGATTGGGGCTGGCGAGCCTTGCGGCGACGAGGAGGGAGAGCAAGCCGATAACGGCGCGAGCTTGTGAAATCGGGCTGCCAAACCCAAGATATTGTGGTGCCTCTTGACAATGAACCATATGCGGTGTACTTTGAAACCTGTGCCTGAGCATAATTGGGACTTGTTGGTAACGCTTGGGCACATGGATACCCGAAGAAAGGCCTAACATGAAAAAGAAACGCTCAGTTGACAAGGCAACCGGCCACGCGAAGCCGATTCAAGCGATCACTCTCTCGGACGAAAAGCAGAACAAACTCCCAATTGAACCGAATCTTTCGCCCGACCGGATCATGGCTGGAGCTTCCACCACAACAGCACTCCTCAACCAAATCCTTGCGCAGCAGGAGGAGTTTCATGAGTTGCGTCATTGGGGAATAAACGAGTGACACGCCAAATGGGCCGAAGGGTTGCGTCCGCCACGATGTCGTGTCCTTTGCTGCCCGTAAGCCGTAAAAATTTCCTTTTATACGCTTCGGCGAGGCATCCCTGCCCAGGCAGACAAGTCGCGCTTGGACCCGGATGCAGCCCTGCAAGCTCTTCTGCGTCATGGCCGACAAGCGTGTCCCCGCCGACTGCTTGCTGGCGATGAGCCAGATCAAGCGCAGGCCCGCCAGGTAGGGACGCCTCGCCGCGGCCTCCGCCCACGCGAACCACCCTCCCGACGCCCGACCGCGTGGGCCACGCGTCCCTGCCCAATTCACCGTGCGGGTCAGACAGTGCGATCTGGCTCGTGTGTAAACACTCCTTGCCTTACCGGACCGTGTGGCCTGACGAAATCGGTGTTGCGAGGCACCGGATGGCCCGATTTGTGATGAACGTTATGATGGCCTCCGGCGGGTATCCCTGGACAATCGTGCGCGCAACTCGAAGGAAAGAGTATCTCGACGCCCTGGAGGCAGCATCCGCAGAACAGAACATTCTGCCATTCGCTAGGTTCATCCGCGAAGAAATGAGCGTTGACTGGAGCCAGGAGCGGGCAAGGAAGCAGCCGCACCCCTGTCGTTGGCAAAAACCCCATCCGGGTCGAAAATGCTGGGTTCCTGAGACGGTTCCTTGAATCATTTGTCGTATGATCGTTTGGCTGATTCTGCTCCTTCGCCTCGCCGGCGCGTCTTTGAAATCCCATCGTAACTTGCTGTTGGAGAACTTGGCTTTACAGCACCAACTGCTCGTCCTCAGCCGAGGCTCCAAGCGACCCCGCCTGACGCCGCTGGACCGGGCGCTCTGGATCTGGCTCTCCCACACTTGGAACGGATGGAAGGGGTCGCTTCGGATCTTTCAACCAGACACCGTCATCCAAGGGCATCGAGCGGGGTTTCGCCTCTTTTGGCGGTGGAAGAGTCGTCCTCGCAAAGCCGGCCGGAGAACCATCTCCCCGGACATCATTACCTTGATCCGAGAGATGAACCATGCCAATCCGTTGTGGGGTGCTCCTCGGATCCACGGCGAGTTGCTCAAGCTCGGTATCCCCCTTGCTCAACGAACCGTCGCCAAATACATGGTTCCGCGCAGTGGTCCCCGCTCGTCCCACAACTGGAAGGCATTCCTTCGCCATCACCTCGGCCGTATGGTTTCGGTCGACTTCCTCACCGTTCCCAGCATGACCTTTAAAGTGCTCTACGTGTTCATTGTGCTTTCCCATGATCGTCGCCGAGTCCAGAGCTCCTGACATAGCCGTCACGCAAAATGTCCGCTTTTTGCCTCAGGATGGCTCCCGAATCGCGTAGCGCAGGCGCAACGGCGATCCGGAAAAGAGGGTGTTGGTGTGATTGAGTTCCTCGCAAAGCGCTGCAATGGCACGCGTGCGGTGCAGCGAGCTTTGCGCCGCCAAATTGACCCATAACTCCTTCTGGGTGACTTCCAGATCAGCCGCACTGGCCAAAGCCGATTGGATCAGAGTTCGACCTTCGTCATCCGCCCTCCGGTAGTGGGGCGCGACCAATCGCAGTAAATCGCTCTCGGCTTGATAGGCCACCATCTTGATTAGATTGGTCAGATGTTTTCGTTCGGGAGCCAGTTTCACCACCGGTTCTTGCATTACACTTTGGACCGGCACTCGCCGAGGTACGGCATCGCGACGTTTTCCCAGTTGCAGCACTCGTTGCCAAGTATTGCAGATTTTTTGGCCGAGCCTGCCTTGCGCGGTTTTGAACCCCCGCATGGTCCGGCGCTGGTGTTCCAAGTTGACGAAGGCCTCCAGGCCGTATTCGGCTTGCAGTCGATCCAGACGTGCTTGAGCCTGGCGGAGTTGAACATCCAGGGTGGTCCAAGCCAGATTGGGAACTTCACGGGTGGGGTCGTCGGGCACCGCAACGTATTCGACCAAGGCATCCAAGGCGTATTCCTCGCGCAGGTATTTGAAGAAGTTCTCTTGCCGCCAACGATCAAACATCCGATAGGCCACTTGAGCGGCGAGCAAATCCCGCCGGGAGGTGAGGATCGGCGTTTGATGCCCGTTGTCCATCAGGCGAGTGACCTGCCGCAGACGCAGCTTGCCCTTGAGCAAGCGCACCTCCTGGTCGGCTAGGGCATAGGTGAGGGTGCGCCCATCGCGACGGGTGAGGCACGTGTGAAAACGCTTGCGGGGTATGCGAGGGTGGCGCCCCTTGCGGTAAGTCAGCAGGTCGAAGCCGACAGCTAGGATCTGTTGGAAGAGTTTGGGACTGTAGCCACCCCGATCGAAGACCACCGTGACACGCCGCTTGCCCACCAAGGCACGAATCTGGGCGAGGATGCCCGGCAGCATCCTGACCAACTCAGCGTTGGCCTCGGCGGTGACGACGAACAGCGGGTCGCCGGCACTATCATTGACCCAGTAGTCCGAAGTCGCCGGTAGCGAGATGCGCATACGGGCTACGTGGGCCTTGGGCAGCGTGTGTTGGCCGTGGTAAACGCGCACGTGTCCGTCCACATAGAGGAATCCCAGAGCCGATCCACGCAGAGCGACCCGCTGTTGAGCCAGCGCTTGGCCGAACTGAGCGGCGCGTCCAGCGGCTGCCAGGCGGGCCAGTTTGCGCCGCGGCGTTTTGACTTCGGGCGCCCGGTCCAGCCCCAGCACGCGGCCCAAGTCCTGGGGCGAATATTCCTTAAGGCCCTCCGGCCGTTTGATGCGCCACAGCGCCATGAGCAAGAGCGTAAGCAGGCTGGTGCGCAATCCATAAAGGGCCGGGCCCAAGCTGCCATAGATTTTCCGCGTACACTCGAAAAGGCCGCTGGCGACCAAGACAGGCAAGGCCAGGAGAACTCCAGCGCGTGGAACTGCTTCGGGCGAACCAAAAAGCGGACAGGTTTAGGTCCGCACCTTTGGTTGGGAGCCCAGCCGGTACGCAAGCCCTCAGGCTGGCCAGAGCCGACGGGTTTGCGTTCGCAGTGGGCGCTTCCAAGGACAATTGACTCTGAAGAGGCGGGGCAGCTTTCCATCCCAAACGCCGCAGGAGTTTACGAATGGCTTTCTCACTGACACCGATCCGCCGGGCGATCTCGCGCTGGCCAACGCCTCGGGCTGTGAGTCGTTGAACCAACCGCTGCCGTGCCGCGGCCAACCGCCCACGTCCAGCGGGATAACCGTCAGTATGTCCCAGTGCAGCTAATCCGCCCGCCCCGAAGCGGCGCTGATGCCGCCGCACCGTGCGCGCCGAGCAACCAAATGCTCGCGCGACCTCGATTTGGTTCGCCCAGCCTTGCTCCACCAAACCAACCATGGCATATGCCTCGGCCATGCGGTCGCTCGACGCATACTGGGCCAGAGTGATTCCCGAGACGAGCACCACGCAGTGGCCCTCCTAGCTCGCAACAGACACCGCTCGTTGATGACGTGCAGGCTCTCCGGGTTCCGAGCTTCGGGGAACAAATCTTCCTTTTGGAGGACAGGCATACGGGGCAAGAATACCCAAGCTCCAAAAAAGCTGACCAGTTTGGGTCCGCACCCCGGCGTGGCTTACGGAAGGAAAAAAACGGAAAATCGCGGGAAACCACGCGGTCTTGATTACGTGGAGTCACGCCACCATCACAGCCTTCATCGGCGCATATTTGGGCTTGCTGTGGCTCTGGATTGGTAACCTGCTGACGCCGATGATCACCCATGCGCTTTATGATTTCGTCGCCTTCGTGTGCTTCTTGAGCTTTCATCGGAGCCGGTGCTGATTGAATCGCAACTGCCAGACCGATATGGCGGAGTCACGAGCGGGGTAAGCCATTCAACGGGAGCGGGTTGGCGTTTTGGGCTGAACATTGGGCTGCACTATTTTTAGGGTGCGCTTGTGAAAACGAGACATCGGCCCCTAATCACCGAAGCAGAGCAAGCCTTGCTGGATGGCGTGCAGGTGCGCCTAATTGAGTCTGGAGAGCGCGAGCGGTTTGACCAACTCATCGTCCAAGAGCACTACCTGGGCAACGCGCAGTTGGTGGGAGAGCAATTGCGTTACGTGGCCGAGTATCAGGGGCAATGGGTCGCCCTGATGTCTTGGAGCGCGGCGGCCTACCAATTGAAGCTGCGGGAAGCGTGGATTGGGTGGTCAGAGCGGCAAAAGCGGCGGCGCTTGCCGCTGGTAGTCAACAACAGCCGGTTTCTGATCCGGCCGGGGTTTCATGTGCCCAATCTGGCCAGCAAGGTGATGAAATTGACGGTGCAGCGGCTCAGTGCGGATTGGGAGCGGGCCTACCAGCATGCGGCATTAGTGGCGGAGAGCTTTGTGGACCGGGAACGGTATCTGGGCACCTCCTACAAGGTCAGCGGCTGGACGTTGCTGGGTCAGACCGAAGGCTACCAGCGTTCGCGTCAGGATTTTTACCAGGCTCATGATCGTCCCAAAGAGCTTTGGGTGCGGGAGCTCTGCCCGGGGGCGCGGACGATTTTGCGGGGGCGCAATCTGCCGGCAGCCTGTCAGGCCTGCGAGCAAAGTCATCCGCCGGAGTGTCCCCAGTCACCGGAGCAACTGCGGCAAATAATGCTCTTTTTTGAAGGGTTGGGGGATTGGCGTAAGCGCAGGTGCCGTTACCGGCTCAGCAGCTTGGTGGCGGTGAGTGTTTGCGCCCTGCTGTGCAAGGTCTGCCTGGGGCAGCGGGATTTGGCCGCCTTTGCTGCTAATCTGACTCGGGAGCAGATGCAAGCGTTGCGCTTTCCGCGAGACTGGACCCGTCGGGTGCATCGTTACCTTCCCCCCAGCGAATCGACCTTCTTCCGGATGCTCTCGCACTTGGACAACCGAAGGCTCCAGCAGGCCTTATTGGCCTGGCAGGACCAAGTGCTGGGTCCGCGGAACCCCAAGGACGATCAGGTCGGCGTCGATGGCAAGGAATTGCTCAATAGTCAGGGCTTGGAGGTGGTCAGTGCCTATTCGGTCCGTGATGGCCGCTGGCTGGGGTCGGAGCCCGTGGCCGAAGGCTCCAACGAAATCCCCGCCGCGCAGCAACTGCTCCGCCGCACCGACCTGGAGGGCGCGCTGGTCACGGCCGACGCTCTGCACACCCAGTCCGAGACGGCCCGCATCATCGTGCAGGACCGCGGGGCCGATTTCCTTTTGCCCGTCAAAGGCAATCAGCCGGGCGTCGCTGAGAACCTGCACCAACTCGCGCCGAGTTTGGCGCGCGCCTTTTCCCCCTCGGGCCCAAACCTCCCTGGCCCAAACCTGTGAACTCAACCGCAGCCGCACCGAGGCGCGTTGCCTGATCGCTTTTGACACCACGGCCACGACCGTCGGTTTCCCCTTCGTAGAGCAAGCGGCCCGCTTGACCCGGTGCATCGATAGCCCACGCAAGCCCGCCCAAGGCATTGAAACCGAATACTTGGTCTGTTCCCGCCCCGCCGCCCAGATGACCGCCGAGCAGATGCTCCGGGCCGACCGTCGGTATTGGAGCATCGAAACGGGCTTACACCTGCGCTTGGACGTTATTGCCAGAGAAGACCGTAGCCGGGTACGCCACCGCACTTCGGCCCTCAATTTGGCCGTCATTCGTCGCGCGGTCGTCAACGTGGCCGTTCATTGGATAAGACACTGCCGCAAACGCCGCCAGGCCACGCTGAGCGGGTTCTACGATTTCATGTCCGCCAACAACAGCAAAAAGGCCTTCACCCTCGTAACTGTCTCCAAACCCGCATGGTTGCCTCCATGACGAAGCTCCCATAGATGAACGAAACGGGTTGAACTTGCGGTTTAAAGTTCAGTCCCCTATCTTGGTATACTCCGCTCATGACGAGTGAGACCCAAAACCAATAATTCGGCCGGTTTATGACAGCTACTAAACAGTCCCGCAATGGCATTGGTCCCGCACTTTGGGCAGTCGCAGTCCTTTTTGCTGCTGGTGCCGCAACTCAGTTGCGGTCCCAGTCCGCGCCGGCACTCGACCCTGGTTTCAAGAGTCGGGCTATGGCGCACGTTCGGCAACTCGCCGCTTTTGGAATACACGAGGCTGGGACCATTGGCGACCGGAGAGCGGCCCGCTACATTAAGGAGCAGATGAAGAAGGCGGGACTGTCAGTCGGCAACGAGCCATTCACGTTTCAGTCCTTCGTTCTCGAGAACGCGGTGCTCGAAGCCGGAACCGAGAAAGCAGACATCATAAGACTGGGTTTCAATCCCTACTCGGAAAACGGCCCAATCTTGGGCGAGCTGGCTTTAGTTACCGCAACCGACCAGCCCTCCATTCTGAAAGCGAACCTGGATGGCAAACTGGTGGTCCTCGCCGGCAACGACAGTTTCAACATCGTTTCCTTCCACAAGAACCCCAAGGCAGTGCTGTCTTTGTCGGCGCCAGATTTCGAGCGGCTGAAGGCGAGCGGCGCAAGTTCCGGCGAGATCAGATTTCGTGGCAAGCTGGGTACCGCGAAATCCTCAAACATCGTTGGTGCGTTGGGGGCCAAGCCGGGTGCTCGGGAGATTATTCTGTCCACCCACTACGACTCGTGGAGAGGGCCAGGGGCAAACGACAACGCTACTGGCGTGGCGGTCCTGCTGGAGTTGGCGCGCTATTTTCACTCTGTCAAGCTGCCTCCGACCGTGTCCATGCGCTTTGTTGCCTTTGGTGGTGAGGAGCCCGGCTGGCTGGGATCGAAAGCATATCTGCTGCGGCACCAGACCGAGTTGCCAAACTGCGAGTTGTTATTCAACATCGACCAGGTTGGCGGCGATGGCGCTATCTAGACCGACACGCGCGGCGGTATCAGAGGCGTTCCCGACAAGTTTGGAAGCCAACTGCCCAGGGAATTTGCGGACAAAGCCGCCAGGGATACGAATGGGACGTGGAGGCTTCTGATATCGAGTGAGCGTCCGCTATATGCCAGTTCGAACGTTCCCGAATGGCTGCGTTCCGCCGTTTCCAGGGCAGGCATGGGTCTGGGCCGCAAGGTTATTGCACAGGACGGTTCCGGCTCGGACCATCGGGTCTTTGGTCAGGCCGGTGTTGTCGCAACCGATATCACCGTCGAAGGAGGAGCCCAAACTCATGCCCCGACCGATGTACCCGAAGCCGTCGATGCCGACAGCGTGGAATTGGCCGCTCGGCTGGTCCTGGCTGTAATCGAGGACGTGCTGAGCTCCAAGCCGAACTGAGAGAACAGCGCCTCCGCCGGCACCAGCTCCTAAAAATCGTCCACCGCCAAAAGTGCTGTCGTTACAATGAGGATGAACAGCGCGAGCAACCAATCCCCTAATAAGGTCAACGTAATCCGGATTGACACCAGCTCGTCAAAGGAGGGGGTGCTCGGGAATAACAGAAATCCTGAAGCGTGCTCGGGCCAAGCGTAGCGGGAGGCGTGCAATGACACGCTTTTGACTTTGGTAATTCTGCACCGGCGGATACCGGGCGTTAAAAAAAGCGGACAGGTTTGGGTCCGCACCCCGGCCTGGTTTACCGAAGAGGAAAACCCTGAGAATCGCGGGAAACCACGCGGGCTATGTCAGGAGTTCTGGAATCAGGACGCCGTTTTGGAAGACGGTGACGATGGCAGGGCGGACCAGCTCATGGTTCTTCCAGCGCGCGGCCTCAAAGACGACGTCGAAAGTTTGCCATTGGCCGGGCTTTTTGCAGGAGTTGACCAAGGGCGGCGACTGGCCGTAGATCGCGCCGCAGACGCCGTCGGAATAGATGTGATTGTTTTCGGAGTCGTAGATCTGCACTTCGTAACCCCCATGCAAATACACGCCGCTATTGCCCGCGTCCGGACTGTTCCCGACAACCACAGGCTCGGCAAATTCCACATGTAATTGAAAGTCGCCGAATTTCTCCTTGGTATGAAGGTAACCGGTACCGGGTTTCACCTCCATGTAATCATCGTGAATTGTCCATTGGGGCGCGCCTTGGTCGCCCTCCCAATGGGAAAAATCGGTGCCATTGAACAGGACGATGGCGTCCGAGGGCGCGGGTGCGCCGTGGCTGAAGCTGGCGCCGGGAGTGACCACCGGCGGCTTGGGCCGGTTGGGATCATGCACATGCCACTTGCCGGAAGGTAGCATGGGCGTGTCGGTGTAGCCGAGGAGGGTCTCGGCCCAGGTTTGCAAGGCCATCCCGGCCAAGCCGGCGGTGACGCTGACGATGACAATGAGGAAAGTTTTGCGCATAGCTGGAATTCAATCAAACCCCGCGCCGTAATGCGAGACAAACGGACAGCCGCGGGGCCTCACGCTTTGAGGCCTTTGAGGTTGGCTTTCCATCTCTCGTTCACCTTAATCATATGGTCCCAGGTGACTTCGGGGCGCCGACAGGCGGCGGTGCGGCCGAGGATGGTGGTAAGGTTGCTGCGCACGCTGGGCGCGACGGTTGGATTAGAATAATCACCCGAGGTGATAGATTTGTGAAAAGTGGAGATATTGTTGACTGCGCCATCGGTGTAGAGGTTAGTCATCGTGCCGCCGTTGTAAGCGTCGTCACACATGACCTTGACCACGCCAAAATAATGCGTGTCAATAACGCCTTCCAGGCCATAGACGCGGCAGGCGATGTCCTCCCAGAACTTGCCAGCCTGCTTGGAACTGAAGGTCAGGCGCACGTCATTGGGATAGTCAAAGATCACCGAAAAATTGTCCCAAACGCCATTCGGCAATGGCGGGCGGGTCCGTCCGCCGGTGCCGTAGGCGCGGAGAGGCGCAGCGTCAAGAATCCACCAAGCCACATCCAGCGCGTGAATGTTCTGCTCGGCTATGATGTCGCCGGACAGGGTGCGGTCTGCGCCCCACCCGCGCAATCGGGCCTCGTTGCTCTTCGGACTGGCTCTGATGATCGCATCCATTCCACCCCAAGTGTCACCCGTTTGATAGCCGGCTTCGCCGGATACGATCCGGCCAATGCCGCCCGCATGCACAAGGCGCACCGCTTCCTGATAGGACGGGTGGGCCCGGGTCTGGAAATCGGCGAGAAAGACGAGTTTCTTCTCCGTGGCTTTGCGGCCGTTCTCGGCCATGGCGCGGCAGCCGGGTACATCCACCGCAATGGGCTTGGCGCAATAGACGTGCTTGCCGGCCTCGACGGCTGCGGCGGCCTGTTCGGGGTGGAAATAAGGCGGCGACTCAATAACCACCGCGTCGAGTTTCTGTTCGAGAAGGCGCTTGTAAGCGGAGAGACCAGTGAAGCGGCGGGGAGTGTCCACTTGGAACTTTTCTCCCGCCGCATCCGCCTTGTCCGGAAAATAGTCTGCCACCGCCACCAGGTTGTAATGGCCGTTTTTCACGAACAAGTCGGCGATCCATGTGCCGCGCCCGCCGCAGCCGATGAGGCCAATGTTTATTTTGTCATCGCTTTCTGCGCCACGGGCCATCCCCGGCGTGACCGTCAGCGACAGGGCCGAAGCCCCGGCTACGGCCAGGAACTGCCGGCGCGTGAAAGTGGAGTGTCGGCGGGAGTTCGAAGTTTCGTTGCTCATGAGTTTGCCAGGGGGTGCTTTCACCAGATTGATTTGCCCGGGGTCATTCATCTTAAGTAGGGTCCAAATTCGGCCTGGTTCAAGCGGGGAATATCCCCTTGAGGAACTTCAGGTCGGCGCGGCAATCCTCGACCAGCGAGTGGGGCGCGGCGGCTTCGATCTGAATCCAGCCCCAGTAATTGATGTCGTCCATGGCTTGGCGGACTTTGTGGAGGTCGATGCGTCCTTGGCCCAGCATGAAGTTTCCATCCTTGGCGTGGAACTCGCAGATGCGGTCCTTGAACATCCGGATTTCCTGGTAAATGTCGTAGTCCTTGTCGGTGGAGTTGCCCACGTCATCATAAACTTGGACCGCCGGAGAGCCGACGCGCTGGAGAATATCAAGATTCTCCACGGCACTGAGATAGTTTTCCAGGCCGAGAATAGCGCCGGCCTTTTCGGCGCGCGGCGCAAGTTCCTTGAGCAAATCCACTGTGCGATCGGGCCCCACTTTGTCGCCCTTAAGTTCGCCGTTGAAAAATTGCGCGACCAGGATGACTTTGACGCCAAGAGCGTGCGCCCCGGCGAGAGAATCGAGCAGCCAGATGGCCGCGCGAGGCTCGCTCTTGAGCGCGATATTGATTTATTTGGATTGCGCGACCCCGGCCATGGGCAGCCAGGTGCAGAGGTGTTTCCTGTTCCAATTGTTCACGGTGGAGTAATCCACCACCTGGATGAAGCCGTCGGCGGTGGGAACGCGGAACTGCATCCGGGTGCCCGGCAGCGTTTTTAGGATAGGAGTCAACTCGATGTAGCCGTCTATGGCCCGGAGGGTCACCGGTTGGTTGCAGTCTGGATCGATGTTTTCATCGCGGGCCAGAACGATGGGGCCCCTGACCAGCGCCTGGAAGCGGTCGCCGGCCCGGTCGCTGCCGTGGAGGGCGTTGATCACCCGGCAGCGCATGTCGAGTCTCAGCGCCATCTGGTCGCCCGACGACCATTCTCGCTGCAGATCCGCATAAGCGCCCGGAAGAACCCTGACCGGTTTCTCGTTCACGGTCAGTCTGGTCAAGGCACTCCAGGCCGGGATGCGCATTTTAATGGTAAACCGCTCGGGCTTTTGAAGGGAGACGGTCACATTGACGGAATCCGAAACCGGGCAATCTGTCTTGATGACCAGGTGGACAGCTTGGCCGCGCGGCGTTGTCGCGGTCGCAATTCCGGCATTGTAAAGGTTGATTACCGGGCCAGTCTTCGAAGCCATGACCGCAACGAACGGCAGATAGGCCAACCCCATGGGCCCATTCAGGTTGCAGCAGGTTACATAGACGCCGTCAATCTTCCCGCCCCAGCCATTGGGATTGGTCTTTACGCCATTGAGCCGATTGACATAACTGAAGCCGTCACCTTCTGGTTTCATGGCGCCGATCAAGCCGTTGTAGGCATACTTTTCGATCTCGTCGATAGTGGACGGGTCCCCGGTCAGGCGGCAGAGTTGACTGCAAAACTTGAGCCAGGTGACACCCACGCAGGTCTCCATCATCCGATCCATTTTCGGGTTGGTCTGCTCCAAAGCGGTGTAGTCCCAGGCTTCGCCGAGCACTTGGGGATGGTAGGGTTGGTCGACGCCGCCGTTGCCGATGAGGGTGATCTCCTTTTCGCGGATGTTGCGGTACAAGTTCAACGTGGCCTGCCTCCAGTGCCCGTTGCCAGTGACCCGGTAGTATTCCAGCAGCCCTTCAAACAGCGACAACATCTCGTAAGCCTTTGGGTAGGGGCCGCCGATCTGCTCGGGATCTTTGTTGTTAAACGTGTCCTCGATGATCTTGTAACCTTTGGCGCCGCCTTCCTCCTCGACGATGTAGCGGGCAAAATCGAGGTATCGCTGATAGCCCGTGAGCTTATAGAGCCGTATGATCGGCTCGAGAATGGTGCTGGACTCGATGTGGTTCGGACTCCAGCCCTGGTCAACGATACGGATCTTTGGCGGCGGCCCGATTTGATGGAGGGTGCAATCGGCCAGGCTGATCATCGCCTGTAGAATGGCCGGATCCTTGTCCACCTGCTCGTAATACTCGTCCAAGCCGAGCAAGACGTATGTGCGCTCCCAGAGGTCGCCGCCGGGGCTGTCGGGCTGGTTGGCGATTTCGGAGCAACTGATGCTGCCGTTGGCGCGCCTGGCCGATAGCAGATCGGCTACGGTTTTCTTGAGAATAGCTTTGAGTTTGGGATTCTGCCTATAGCGGTAGAACCTGGCCCCTGACCGCACGGCGTTGCCCCACATTTCGCCTTGAGCAAACTGGTATCGCCCTGTTCGGAACATCTGCACGAAGGCGGCATAGAGCACCACCCCGTTATTCCAGTGGGTAACGGAGTTGTCGATTTAGTCTTCGAGATAACCCTCCAGCCGAACCGCCCCGGCTGACAGGGGATTAAACTGATCCTCAACGAAGGCGAAAGCCTGCAGGGCAAAAGCGGTGAAAATAGCCAGCACCAGATAAACCGCGCATTGGTGTCTAACGCTGACGCGGATTGGACGGCATGGACATTCAGCCGCATTCATAACATTGTGGATTCGCCTATTCTCGCGCTCACCATGCCACCGCCTGACCTCCAACCAAGAGGCATGCGTCTGGTAGTTTTTGGATGACTTCCCCGAAATCAGAAGGGACAAAAATTCGCTTCTTGGACCCCTCGGGTTGAGTTTTCTCAGTTGTCGAGGGTAATTTTATGTTCCAACACTTCCCCCCCCCGCTGACATCTAGTGGCTGGCGTTTAATTCTGTTGGCTTTCACCAAGGCAAAATCCTCGGTCCGCACCCTTCCCGCAGCCTGCTACCTGGCCAGTTCTTTGCGTTTCAAGGCCTTAAATCTATGCGCCTGTCTGGCTGTATTCATAACGACTTAAGCCGATTACGGCAATTGGGGTTTGCGTTCAATTTACTTTTTTTGCCGTCGGCCTGTGCAGTAATGGCGCGGAAAGCGTGGAGACCACGCAGGGACTCACCAATAGACTACGAAAAGCAGCCTAAACACCAACATATTGGCGATGGCATCAGTAATGCTACTTAGCGATATGGGTTACAAATCTGTTGGAGCGGTTTGGTGGGACGGAACATTATGAAAACTTTCAAAGACTTCATTCGCACGGGACTTCTTTGCGTGACCGCGCTCGCGGCCTACAGTCTGGTCACCACCGTCGCGTCGGCGGGGACGATGAACGCCCTCTGGAATACCGCCACGGACGTGCCCGTGACGGCCAGCAGCTACACCGCCACGGGCAACACGGTGAACTTCACGCTCAACTTTGCGCCGGCCACGGGCACGGAGCTGATGGTGGTGAAGAACACGGGGCTGGGCTTCATCAATGGGACTTTCGGCAACCTCGCGCAGGGGCAGGCGGTGGCGTTGAGCTACGGCGGGATCACTTACGACTTCGTAGCCAACTATTACGGCGGCAGCGGCAATGATCTCGCCTGATATACCAGCCAATCTCCACCCCATAATGATACAAGGGAGACTAGTAGCAGGAGTAGCGGAGTATGGGGGTTGGTTGTGGCCAGAGGGGGGGCAGGAG
>Ga0187872_10001905_pt1 | contig 19787 bp, 12 predicted proteins | sample June2016WEW_16_4_FD_132973 | JGI IMG/M metagenome (GOLD analysis project Ga0187872, IMG submission 132973) | Peatland microbial communities from SPRUCE experiment site at the Marcell Experimental Forest, Minnesota, USA - June2016WEW_16_40 | ecosystem: Environmental > Terrestrial > Soil >...
GAATTGAGGGTCAGAAAAAACCATCGTTTTCGCACCTTCAAAGCCACCGAAGTCGCTCCCTATCACAGGCTTGGCGGCCTGCCTCAGCTAGAATCGACCCACAAATTCTGCTGAGGAGCCGAAAAAACTAGTAACTTTAAAAAGTGAAGGAGCGAAGCGAGAATGTCTATGAAAACAAAGGATCGGCTTTCCACGGGTGGGAGAAAAGCGGGAATGTTATAGAAAACAAAGGTAGTTAAGCGTTGAAAGCGGGAATTTTGTTGAAAATACAGGTAGTTAGTAGGTAGTAGGTCGAATGTGGGGAAGAAGGACTGGGCGTGGGTTTCGGGTACAGGCGTCTGGTAGGTGGCAGGTCGTAGGCGGTAGGTGGGGGAGAGGGACTGGGTCCAGGTGCCAAGTCAGGGGCGCTGGGGCCGGGGCAAGGCTGAATTCTGAATTCTGAATTTATGGATTGTGAGTTGCCTTCTCACTTCTCGCCCCCGCTGAGTGCCTTCTGCCTTTGAAGCGCCGCAGGTCCGGAGAGTGGGACCTGTGCCACGCCTGCTTACTGCCGACTGCCTACTGCCTTTGAGTGAGGCGGGACGGAGAGGGGTCTTCCCAGGGTTGGCTGGTGGACCTGGAGAGGTTCGAACTCTCGACCTCATGACTGCCAGGCATGTCAGAGTTGTACCCGGTGTTGATTCTTAAGGCCTTGGTTGGCTGCTAACGGCCTGTTTTACCCCGCATTCCCGCGCAGTTGTGGCCCAGATGTGGCCCAATGCCTTGCTCATTCACGAGTCACGCCAGGGTCCTCCGGGCCGCCAGCGCATGGCTGGTTTCAGGCCGCGTATGAGTGCAAGCGTCGGTGGCATCAAGAACTCATTCAAGGCCGCCGTAACCCCTGGAAACGCAATCTGATCTGATGTCAGCCCAGCCTTGTCGACGAATGCTCTCCACTGCGCATGCTTATCGGGGCTGGCCGAGAATTCCGGAGTCAGAGCGAGAGGAGTTTGTGTGGGCAAAGCTGTTCTTCGGCGAGTGAAGGTGCCCTTGATAGCTTGGCTGAGCAGCAGGCCGCTGAACTCGAATCTGCGCGACAGAAACCAGAGGTCGTAGAAATCTCGCATCCTGCTGTTTGCAATGCCAAGCATCACCATCGCCTGAAATTTTTCCGCCACGACAGTCTCCCGACGATAGGCTCGCAGGTGAGGTGCCGGAAACCCAAGAATTGTAGGGAATTCGACGTCCTCCGGTGGCGGAGTGACGGCGTCCCCGAAGCCGATGTCCACCTGAATTTGGATTCGGGCCTGCTCCAAGTGGGCTATCAGAATAATGCGCACGCCGCCATAATCGAGATCCTCGCGGATCTCATTCCCTTCGACAGTCCCGGCCGCAAAGCGAAGGCCGTCAGGCTCGACTTGAACGGTACAAATGTCTCGGAAGACCTGTTCGAGCCGCTGGACACTGCTTTCGCCACTTCCAAGCAGGTCGAGATCACGTGTGGAGCGATACGGACCCCCGCCCCACAGAGCAAATAGAGTCGCTCCCTTCAAAAGGAACTGGCTCGAATGAGGCGACTGGCTGAGCCGGTACAGAAGCCGTTCGATAGCGTAACGTGTGAGGAGAAGTTCGAAGTCGTCTCCGCGCTGTTTAGCCAGATTGAAAAGGCGCTGTCGGACGGATGCGGCAAGGTTTCGAGTGTCCCTGGGGCTCATGCGATCGACTCCAGATAGGGTCGCATGACGTTTGCGACCCGGCACACCTTCGCATACTTCCACATCTCGTCCATCGTGGCGCGTCGGTGCCGCCAGCAGCCTCGAAGGGCCTCAAGCGCTACGTCCAGGCCAATCTTGTTCCGATACTTGAAGCAGTCAGCCACCGTCTTCGCGGGGCCGTATACCCAGACATGCACCTTTTCGATGATATGGTCCTCGATGCCGGAGGCGAGGGCTTCTCCTGAAAAACGGACGACATGCAGTCGCGGGTTATCTACCTTGGGGCGCCATGCTTTGTCGTCGATAGCCATCCAGACTTCAGACGGGGCTTGGGTTGTGAGGCCATGGAATCTCAGTGCGGAAAGAAGGCAGATAATTCCGCGCGGCACCCGCTTGCATGCTGCGACGAGGCTGTGGTGCTCAGTCAGATGAGTTTCGCTTGCGATATAGAGACCCCGTCCAACTTTTTGGAGCTGGCCTCGACGCTGAAGACGAAGGAGATATTGGCGAGAAATGTCGTGCTGCGTAAGGTCGCGGGGGCGCAGTACTCCCGCATGCCTTACAAGCGTCATCACCTTGTCTTCGGTAGAGTTGGGCATTTACCAATCCTCGGGAGATATTACTAACTCCCTAGGTATTGTAACCCAGAGTGCATCGTATTGCTACCCTAAGTCGAACTTGCTTGAGAGTTCATTGCGAGTCGCCTCTGTTCCTGCCAAAAACTCAATCGACCGCAAGAAAACGGCTTATTCAGAGGGGCGTCAAAGGGTCGAGGGGCTTACAGAGCGGGCGTGGGCTCCAGACTTGATGGCGGTGCTAACCTGGGGAAGGTCCTGTTCCCACGGCCCCGGGCACTCGTTTCGTTTTATGGGTATGGCGACATCGCCGGCGCTTGGTACAGCGAGCCCGACCCGCACTACTTAAAGTCGCCAGCAGTTTCTAGAGAAGATGCCTTGGAGGCAATTAGTGGCGGTTTCCCATGCGGAACTCCGCCTCCCAATAGGAGATTTCGTTTTTACCTTTATTGCCGCCAACAGGGGCTTTGGCCAAAGGAGGTTACCGGCATCGATCCGCACATTGACCCGAAAGGTTTAGATCCGTTTTGCCCCATTCATAATGTGACCGCCGATTATCCGCCGACCCTCTTGCTTCACGGCGACACGGATACCGACGTCCCCTTTGAGCAATCGCAGCAGATGTATAACGAGTTGAAGCGGCACGGCGTTGAATGCCAATTTATACCCCATAGAAATGGAGGACACGGGTTTGATGAAGCCGGCATGAAGGATCAGCAGTTTGCCGCCGACTTCGACCGGGTCATTGCGTTCCTAAAGAAACACCTCGAATAGCTCGCGTTGGAGGAGACACTGTCTCCCTATCCAGGCATCAGAGGGGCGCGAGGGCTTTCGTGCGCATAGCCCAATCGTAGTCCGCCGCAAGCGCTGGCGCCACGAGAGGGCATTGTCGGGAGGCGGAGGAGCTGCGGAGCCTGTACTCGTCCTCGGTTTGGGTGGTTTATCCACGAGAACAGTGATTCTTCCGGTTACATGTGCGAAGGTGGAATCTACGATCCCTTGCACCCGAAGGCCCGCGATCTGTATTGGAAGCTGATTGACGATCAGATCTTTAGCCTTGGCTTCGACGCTTGGTGTTAGATACCACAGAGCCTAGAACTGATCCTAAGGATAATTTATTGCTTTTTGATTAATCGAGTTCACGTAGGCATCTGCGCCAAAGCCTTACTGAAATCACTCCCCGCGTTGCTCTGACGGCCGACTCACGTGGAGGGCTGGTCCCGTCTAGCCGACAGCGCCTGATTCTTGCCTAGCTAGCCTGCCCCCTCACTTCTTTCTTAGCCTGCGCGATAACGCTCTTGATATACTCCAACCCCAGTTGAGTATTCGTATCTACGAAGTCCAGGCCCACTACTTGCCCATTCACCACAGGAAGGGGATGGCACAGCTCGTAGCCGATATATCCCTGGTATCCTGTCTGTAACATCGCCTTGATAAAAGGCAGATAGATATCCTCCTTCTCGTAACCATTGCGCACATATTCACCGCCCCAGGTCCCCGCAATGGCCGGACGAACAATCGGCCCATTCGGTTCATGCCGTTCATATTCACCGCCGTAATGCGAGTGCACCATCAGCGAGCCCACATCCAGGACTGCCTGCCGCAAATAAGCGGCGTCGTGCTTTTCCATAATGGGTGCGTCGAGGCAGATTTTCAGGTGAGGCGATCCGACGTCTTTTACCATCCGGATCGTATCGTGATAGGTCTTAAGGACGGGCCGGTGGTTCTGTAGAGCCAGCGTTACACCATAATCACCTGCAAACTTGGACGCTTCGGCGAATCCCTGCCGGCACCAATCCCAGGTCTGTTCTTCCGGAAAATCTCGATGCAAGAATGCCCAGGTGTTCTGAGCAATATCGTAACGGCTGCCACCGCCAGGCATTTTCGTGAAGCCGGGCCATGCGAAGAAGACCCGGAGCGTTTTGGTGTTTAGATCCGACGTCATTCGGATCAAGTCTCTCACGTTTGCCAACTCGGCTTCACGGTGCTCGGGGATCGGACTGCTGAAATCGTTGTTGGCTGCCACGCCAGCGATCACCAGTCCACTGTCCTCGACCTTCTTGCGAAATTCAACACACCGCTTGGTGGGCCAATCCAAGGGATTGCCACTGGGGCGTTTGCCATCAATTTCAATGCCGGCAAAGCCGTACTTCTTTGCCCGTTCAACTACCTCGCCCAGTGTCAGACCGGGACCCTGATACCAGCATCCTGCATAAGTGATGCTGTACAGCACTGGTTTTACGTCGCCCACTTTCATCTCGCTCGAAAAGGCTGGGGTGCCGAGTGCAGCGATCACGCTTCCCTCTACCACCATAGTCGATTGTGCAAGAAATTCCCTGCGGGTCATAGGATTGTCCATAAGCTTTTTCCCTCCACCTAGGAAAAGCTGCGCCTCTTTGCACACGAAGGCTTCTCGCTCGTCGTTGCAGGTTAACGGCAGCTCGCTTTATTTTACGCTACCTCATGTTGAACCCATAGTGGTCCAAACCAGCCCGTTGCGTTAATGATAACGAAACTCGCCTATCTTTCCGCCAGCGGGTCCGGCCTCGTAGCACAGATCAGCAAGATTTTCGATGAACTAAGCGCCATTTAGAGCGCGGCGATGGAAGCTTACGAGTTGCGTCGGGTAATTCGAGTCGGGGCTGCATAGCCCTCTTGTACGGTGATTTGAGCAGCAGGAGAAACAGACAGCAGGAGAAACAGACAACGACCTCCAACAAGAAATGGAATATCATATACAGATTTTAGGATTATTGGCCGTCCTAGAATCCGGCCGTCGGTAAACTAGTATGTATTTCAAGGACTTATAGTTTCAAAAAGTTTGGAAGTTAGCTTGCTCCAAGTTTACAGGGGGCATGTTGTTAGCAACTTTAGCCACGCAGAAGACAAAAAGTGCTTGAACACGTTACATTAACTGACCATATAACCACGGGGACATTTCTAATTGGGCTTGACGCGTGGACATTTTTTCTTGATTTTGCTTTTTGAGAGGGGTATGCACGTAATGGCGTTTGCTTCGGGTACTGGTCAACGGGTACTTCGTGGTGCCCTTTCATTATGGAAGACAGAAAACCACCAGGAAACTTGGGGAGTACACTGCCAGATGGTGGTGTCTCGGAGGGCCCAAGGATTCTTATGGAAAAAGGAGATGAGCAACAATGAAATGCTTTTATAGCAACAGGCTAAGTCATCTTGTTTTGCGCTTGGGCGTGATTGCGAGCGCGCTGGCCTTGTTTACAGTTGCTTTCCTCGCGAATTCGCCAAGCGCATTTGGCCAGGGTGCAACGGGAGCGATCAACGGCACGGTCTCGGACGCCAGTGGAGCGGTCATTCCAGGGGCGAAAGTGACCTTGCAGAACGCCGCGACCGCTGCGGAGCGCGTAGCCGTAACCACCGCGACAGGAACCTACGTGTTTGTGGAGGTTCTCCCTGGAAATTACACAATGCAAGTCAGCGCGCAAGGTTTCGCTACTGCGAAGGAAGAAGCCTTCACGCTGAGTATTAACCAGACGGAAACACATAACTTGACTTTGACCATTGGCCCCACCGTGCAGGAAGTGACGGTGACGGCCGCGGCGTCACACATCGAAGCCACCACGGCTGAACTTGGCACCGCCGTGGCTTCGAAGGAAGTCACCGACCTTCCCTTGAATGGCCGGAACTTCACCCAACTTCTGACCTTGACGCCGGGCGTGTCTCCCATTAGTACAGCTCAGAATGCGTCCGGCGGAAGCCTCTGGGGGGGCAACACCATTGGGACTTTCGCTTACCCATCGGTGAACGGGCAGAACAACCGTTCCGACTTTTACATGCTCGACGGCTACAATAACCAGATGGAGATGTTGGGTATGGTGGGCACGACTCCGATCATCGATCAGGTGCAGGAATTCAAGGTCCAATCGCACAATGATAGCTCGGCATACGGGATGGCGTTAGGCGGGCTCATCAACGTGGCTACCAGGTCTGGCACAAACGAGTACCACGGTGATGGCTGGGAGTTTGACCGCAACAATGTCTTTGACGCGCGCAACACCTTCATTGCCAGCACCATTCCGTACAAGCAGAATCAGTTTGGCGGAGTGATTGGCGGGCCGCTGCTCCCGGGCCACTTCCGGAGCGGGGCGCCCAAGACTTGGTTCTTTTTGGGCTATGAAGGTTTCCGGAGTGTCCGTTCCTCTTCAGCACTGTTGGAGGTACCAACTGATGCGGAGCTAGGTATCGGGGGGTCGGGTATTGCCGATCTGAGCTCACTGACCAGTCAAATTTACAATCCTTGGTCGACCCGGCCTGATCCATCGAAGCCCGGCAGCTACCTGCGGGACCCCTTCATGTGCGATACGAGCGGCAATCCCCTGCCGGCGCCGGGCGGCATTCAGGCGGCCGGTACCGCTTGTAACAAAATCCCGGCGAGCCTGGTGGTCCCGAACTTAACGGCGTACGAGGGGATCGATTTGCCCCCACCCGTGAACACCGGCGTGCCAGGTTACAACGTTATCGACGTTACGCCCAATCGCTATAGGGAGGACACGGTCTCGCTCCGCCTCGACCACCAGTTCAGCGAACAGACCGGCCTCTGGTTCCGTTACACCGGTTTTACCCAGCCCGATTCGGTGGCCGATGGTTATCCTAACACCGCGACCGACTTATTCGAACACGGCTACCAAGGGGCGGTAAACCTCACTCACACATTTGGCGGCGGGAATAAGGTGCTCACGGTTGGCTTCGCACGAAACAGTCAACAGGACAACGAAATAACTAAATTGGATATAGCACCGGACTTGGCGTTAACGGAGGGCTGGAACCCCTTCTTCGCCTCGGGCCTCGGGGCAGTCGACGCTGCCACGCCGGGTCCCATGGACACGAGCCTAGGCATCACAGCGTACAATACCAGACCCAGCTACCACCACCAGATAAGCACAATGTCCGACATATACGAATGGAAAGGTGACTTCACATGGGTTCGCGGCCACCACACCATGTCGGCGGGGGCGGATTTCAATTCGGACAACTTCCTTGAGCCGATCGTATACAATAATGAGAACTTTAGCTCTGCCCAAACTTCGAACCTGGAGAGCCCGGCAGGGACCGGTTCTGCGTTGGCTTCGATGGTGTTGGGAGTTCCCGACAATTCCACGTACCGTAACACTATCGAGACGGAGCAACATGGCTGGGTTGATGGATTCTATGCCCAGGACTCCTGGAAGGTCACGCCTAAGCTGACCTTCAACTTCGGCTTACGCTACGAATTCCGACTATGGCCGATTTATGGCACCGCGGCGGCCGACGACCAGTACGTAGGCGACATGCAGTTCAACAATGGGACGTACATTTTGGCCAAAGTTCCCCCTGCCTGCAGCGCTACCGTCGGCGCACCCTGCATTCCTGGGGGAACGCTGCCCGCCAACGTAGTCGTCACGCCTTTCGCGAACCACGCTATCTACCACAATGATTACGACAACCTCGGTCCGAGACTGGGATTCGCCTACCAACTGCGCCCCACCACGGTGATCCGGGCTGCGGCTGTGAAATTCTTTGACAACTGGGGGGGGCAATTGTCGTCTTCCCAGAATTACACGGGAACTTGGCCTTCGTTAAGTCTGAATATAAATTCAAACCAAAATTACCCAACCACGGCCAATCCGCTGCCCACGACCACGTGGAATAACCCGTTAAACGCTGGTGCTACTGGGACTGTTCAATACCCGGCTGCCACTCCGTTCAACCAGGTGGAGTGGTTTGCGCAACCGAACCAGCAGAGCGCCTATTCAGAGCAGTGGAACTTCGGCATTCAACAGGCAGTTGGTACCTCCACTATCCTTGAAGCCGACTACGTTGGCTCGCACAGCAGCCGGGTTGACCTCGGTACTTTCGCGAACCAAGCCGTTGCTCCTGGGCCCGGCGATACAGCGCCCCGCCGACCTTATCCCTATATCACACCTACCTTTTACGATAGGAGCAATGGGAAATCGAGCTACGAAGCCCTTCAGGTGAGGGCGAGAAGGACCACGAGCAAGGGGTTGTCGTACATCATTTCCTACACTTGGTCGAAGACCATCGACCTTGGCTGCGATGGGTGGTTCGCCGCTGAGGGCTGCAGTACCACGCAGGAGTACAATGTGGAAGCGGACAGATCCGTGGCGGGGTACGATATCCCTCAAGAGCTAGTGGCGAGTTGGACTTACGACCTTCCTTTCGGCAAGGGTAGGTCGTACGCCTCCGGAAACAAGGCGCTTAATGCCCTGATTGGAGGCTGGTCTCTCAACGGGATTTACACCCTCAGGTCGGGGGAACCATTGAACCTGGGCGTCAGCGGCGACATTCCAAACGTCGGCGCCTCTAATGTACGCCCCAACCAGGTCGGCCCCAGATACTTAGCGACGCGAACCCCGGAAGAGTATTTCGACACCTCTTCATTTGTGGTTCCCGCAGAATACACTTTCGGCAGCTTGGGACGCAACGCGCTGAGGGACACGTGGTCCCCGAACTTTGATATGTCGATCTTCCGTGATTTCAAGCTTCCTTTCAGTGAGGCCACGCGGCTTCAATTCCGCGCGGAGTTCTTCAATACCTGGAACAATGTGGTTCTGGGTGGTTGTGCGGATACCACTGTCCAAGACCCCACCTTCGGGGAGGCCTCCTGCACCCGGAACACGGAAAGAGAGGTCCAATTTGCCTTCAAGCTCTATTTCTAAGCCTCCAAGCCAGTGACAAGAGGCTTGGAGGTGTTCGGCAAGAACGTAAGAATCTGTCAAGGCTGAAGAGGGTGGCTTCCCAGGAGGGGTGGAAACACCGGCCCTGGGGGGCCCCCTCCCTGCCCGTAGTAAGTGTGGCAGATATGCCCGGTAAAGTGCCTGCCTGTCGGGAGTGCACGCCGGGCATTATTTTTTTGGCCAGCAGGACCGATTGGTTTGATTTCACACGTTACACCGCCATGATTACCCGCAAATCTCATTTCGGCACTAACAAAGATGCTGGTGAGGCCTCGCTTCCTCAGAGGGGGATGCAAGGGATCTTTGCTAAAATCAGATGCTTGGTTCCTCAGGGTCGCGGGATTCAACCAAGGAGGCCATGCTGGTGAATGACATCTTTAGCCCCGCCGATTTGGACGACGAAAAGCTGGGGACAAGATCAGCCACAACCCCTCACCTGCAAATGGTCGGAACGACGAGGGCGCGCCGGAATGGACTGCCGGGCCAAACTGCAGCCTTGGCCGCAGTGTTGTCCCTGCTGGCCCTGCTTTCCTCACCCCCGCAATGCAAGGGAGCATCAGATTTTCGCGGTGACGCGGTTGATTCAGCAGGTATGTTGTCCGTGGCTTGCCGGGAGGCGGCAAAGAAATTTCCCGAGATGTCTGATGTGCTGAAGAGTCTTGCAGGCCACCCATCTGCCCCGGCATACAACGCCCTGGGGGGATTGTACGGACAGAACAAAGAGTCTTCGTGCGCCGTGGAGGCCTTCCGCCTGGCTCTCCGGCTGGACCCATCATCGTCAGAGGCTCATTATAATCTGGGGGTCGAGCTTTCCTCCCAGGGTGACTTGGTTTCAGCGGTGAAAGAGCTGCACGCTGCCCTTCATCAGAAACCCAGCATGTTTACAGTTCACAACGCCTTGGGACTCGCCCTTCAGAACCTGGGAGACTTGGAGGGCGCAGCCGATGAATTCCAGTCTGCACTAAAGATCAACCCGGAGTTCGCTCAGGCAGCGTCCAATTTGGCGAATGTCCTTGACTTGCAGAAGCGGTATCCGGCGGAGATCTTTTACCTCAATGAGGCTCTGGCGAAAAAGCACCCTGCTGAGTCGGACTATGAGTTGCGTCTCTCCCTGGGACTTGCTTATGCGTCCAATGGCAACACCGACGAGGCGATCAAGACATTGCAGGCACTCGTTGCCGCCTATCCGAAGTCTTCAGAAGCTCACCACGATCTGGCCACGCTTTATGCCAAAACCGATCGAGATCGCGAAGCCACAGAGGAATTCAAACAGGCCCTGAAGCTCGAGCCTCAGAACTTCGCCACGCGGCTTTCATTGGCGAAAGCCCTGCTGCAAGAAGGGGACGACTCCGCGGCAGTACCTTTGCTCCAGGAATGTACCCGCCAGCGTCCAGAGGACTACGAGGGGTACTTTGTGCTGGGCTGGGCCTATCGCAAGCTGGGCAACGACGCCATGGCGGTGGCATCGTTGCACCGGGCTGCTGAGCTGGAGCCCGAGAATTACGATGTGCACTATAACCTGGGGCTTGCCCTGGCACGCTCCCAACAGTTGGACAAAGCGGCCCATGAACTCGAAATTGCCGAAAAACTTGACCCTCACGCCCCCGAAGCCCCCTACCAACTGAGCCTGATTTTTCGCAAGAAGAACGAACCGACCCGGGCCGCGAAAGAGATGCAAACCTTTACCCAAGCAAAGGAATGGGCTGGCCGCAATGAGAGTGCCACCATCCTGGGCGCCAAGGGAAACGTTTTGCTGGCGAAAGGCGACCCGCAAGGCGCCGCGGCTGCTTACCGGGAAGCCCTGAAACTGCAGCCGGGTGATCCCAAAATGCTCTACAACCTGTCGCTGGCGCTCGACATGCTCGGAGATTACCAGGAAGAGAAGCGCGAATTGGAACAGGTAGTTGCGCTTGATCCTAACCTCTTCGAGGCTCGTAATCAACTGGGAATCCTCTACATGGCAGGTGGCAAGCCCGAGGAGGCCGAACGCCAATTCAAGGCTGCCTTGGCGACCAATCCAACATACGCCGAAGCAGAAAATAACCTGGGCAGCCTGTACATGCGACTTCGCAAGGACCCCGAGGCGCTCCAACTGTTTCAAAAGGCAACCACGCATGACCGGGCGAATGCCAAAGCATTTCTTAATTGGGGAATTTTGGTCGCCAGCCAGGGAAATTATTCCGCTGCTATTCCACTATTTCAAAAGGCCATCGAAATAAAACCTACTTATGCCAACGCTTACACGGCGTTGGGTATGGCAGAGGGGAAAGCCGGAAAGGGGAAGGAATCAATCGAGGCCTTGACGAAGGCCCTGGAATTGGAACCGAACTCCGCTGAGGCGCATATCAATTTGGGAATTGCCCTCGCCGATCAGTATGACTTACAGGGTGCTCTCAGGGAATTCACGCGCGCTGCAGAGCTAAATGCCAAGTCGCCTATGGCGCATTACAACAGAGCCAGAATTCTGCGCGATATAGGTAAGCGCGAGCACGCCAGGGCTGAGGCCGAAATAGCCTATGGCCTTGCCCCGGATTATCCACCGCTGCTCTACTTGATGGGTCTGGTGGAAAGGGAAACGGGGAATTTCCCCGCTTCCACCGAGGCCTTCCAAAAGCTGGTTTCCCTCCAGCCTAACAATAGTGTGGCCCACTTCTTCCTTGGGGAAAACCTGCTCCAACAGGGAAATCAAGATGCTGCCATCGAGCAATGGAAGGCGGCAGTGGCCGCGAACCCCGATAATCGGGAGGCTCTCTATAACCTGGGTCGGACCTTGAGTAAGGTCAATGATCCCGCCGCTCAGATGTACATGCAACGTTTCCAAGAAGTGGAGAAACGCAACCAACTTTCCGACCGGGTCCAGTCGCTCAACAATTTTGCTCTCGAGGCTGCCAGAGACAATAACTGGACGCAGGCTGTCGAGCAGCTTCATGAGGCCCTGCACGTCTGCGGGGCTTGCTGGCAGCTTCCTGTCCTTCATAGGAATCTTGGGCTCACTTACGCCCGGACTGGTGACATCGAGAGTGCGCTTCGGGAACTTCATGTGGCCCTGAAGCTGAACCCCAACGACAGTGATGCTTCGAAAGCCATCGAAATTCTGGAATCGCTGAAGAAAAAACAGCCTTAATTGTGCGGATTGTCCGGCCACGTGATGACGGGTTCGTGACTACGCCCCTCGCTGAGATGTAGCTTGTCTTTGCAGATTCGATTCTTCAATTGTGGAAACAGCTCCAGGGTATTATCTCACAGGACTTGCCTGCCGGTTTGTCGTGTCTGCTCCTCAGTCAAGTCGCCTCGTTCCACCTTTCCCCGCGAGCACCTCAGCCCAGCAGCGACGCATGTTTTGAGCGGTCTGCGCGATCGCCGCTACCAACTTCCGACCCGTCGCGCGACACGCTACTGTCTACCCTCACTTCTTCCATGTATCGGTCTTTCTCCAGGAATCGATGACGTAGGGCAGGCAATCAGTCCCGCCCGTATTATGAATGCTCAGATTGAGCTCCTCCTCCATCCGCTTGCTCTTGAGCGAGAGAAACGAACAGCGCGCGGCAATATCCAAGAAGACCTTCATTCCGATCATCGCTTGTCCGATATCGTTGAAGTGGCAACCATCGGCCGTCAGCAACCAGGTCGCCCCCTCCAGGAGTGAATACAAGTCGACGAAGAGCGCACCCGTTTCGCGCGCCATCGTCGCGATCGCCTGATTGTAAGAAGTAACCAGCGCGTCACCAGGCAAGTTAAATTTCCCGAACCGCCCCCGATACTTCGGGTCCGCCCAAGTTTGGGCGTCAAATTGTAAATTCCAATACGGCCCCGCTAGAACTACCAAGGCGTCCGGCAGTTTCTTGATGGTGTTGACAACAACTTCTCGATACGCTTGCATGAAGCTATCCAAGGAATGACCACAGCGTGCATCATTCAAACCGTATGCGTACACTGCCAGATCGGGCCGGTAGCTGATCATATCTTGTTCATAACGCTCGATCCCCGAGGGCGCCGTGCCGTACACATCTTTCGGATCGTAGCCTGGGGCAGCCGGGCTGATCACGTTGGCAGGAATCGCGTTATTAAAAACGCGTAGCGGCGAGTCCTGAAAGCGCCGAATCAAGCCGGCAAGACTCTGCACCCACTCGTTACTCGGATCGCCAGCGGCCATGCCGTACGCGTTTGATTCTCCCATAACGACAAGGCGCTGGATGGGTTTGGAGCGGATATCTTTGCGAAGGCGGCTGGCATTCCCGCTCCCTTGGCCAGGGTTGCCTCGCAAGCTTGCCGATGAAAGGAGTGCGCCAACACTCACTGGCACAAGCTTTGCCATGGTGCGTCGATTCATGTTCATAAGATCTCCTCCGTTCCCTTGTTTCGCACATTAGTTCGCATTGATGGGTACATGTCGGTGTAAATCTGGAGTCCGCTGAAATCCGTGTCTGGTGGTCGCCTCAGAATCAGCACACGGGCTTCAAGCGGGACAAGTCTAGCCTGCCGGCCACGGGTCCGTAAGTGTTTTTTTGATTCGTGTTTTCTAATTCGGTGTGGGGCAGGTTGCACCGCACGCGGCTACGGCACTACGGGAAGGAGAACCGACGAGGGGTGCTCTTTGTCGTGAAGAATTGTATTTGTCGCTTTTACCCAACGAGTACCACGGCCTATATCCTCGCCCGTATTCAGATTCCGGTCAAAGCGCGGGAAATTGCTGCTGGAAATCTCCAAGCGCAGCCAGTGCCCTTTCAAAAAGACGTTCGACGTGGCCCACAGATCGATGGTGAATTTGTAGATCCCACCCGGATTCATAAACTCGACTCTTTCTGGAGACCTACGGTAACGAGCCCGCACAACCCCTTCCGTGAGATTTTGCGCGAACCCGTTCGGCCAAACGTCCATGAGCTTTCCGGTGAAATCTGTGTCGATGGCCGAAGAGCTGGCGAAAAGCTCGACGCTGACCGGGCCGGTCACCTCGAATTCCTCCGTGAAAGGGGGTGTCGAGTAAACCAGGACGTCTTTTCGGGTCTCCACGGAGCGTTGGTCGGCTGCTCCTGCGACTAAGTGCACTCTGTCACAGCAGGCTGGGCCGCCATGAGTCGGCACGGGATCACCAGGGTCGTATACGTACTGGTCAGCAGGCTCACTACCTGGCGGCGAGGTGCTCAGCGTTCCGTCGCCAGAGAGTGAGTTTGCCTTGCCCTGCGAATGAAAATAGAAACGCTTGTTCCGGGCGCGGGCCAGCGGCCAATCGTCTTCGTCGCGCCAAACGTTCTTCCCCATAACGAAGAGCTTCACCGGCTTTTCGCTCTCCAGACCATTTTTTGCCCCCTTCAGCAGGTAGTCATACCAGCGCAGCGATAAGTCATCCACATTGACGACGGAGTTTTGGCCGAAGTCGACGTCGCCAATCCGCGGGCCTGGCCCGACGTGCCCACCCACCAAAACAAGTAGGCGCTGACCCCGCCGCGCCGCCTCGCTGCCACCCCGGGCTTTCATTCCCATATAATTCCTGAGCGCTCCGCCCAGAAAGACATCATACCAGCCGCCAATGTGAAAGATGGGAACGGTGATTCGCGAGAAATGCTCTTCGATGGACAGGCGTTTCCAGTAGTCGTCATAGCTCGGATGCGCCAGCCAATCAAGGAAATAAGGAGCCAATTCGTGGAGAGTTACTGTGGGGTCGTCCTGCTTGCCCGAACCAAATAAGGGGTAAGAGGCAAGGGGAAGCTTTAGCGCGCGTAGCCAGACGTTTACAGCCGCCCGCCGCTGGAGGCTGTCCAAGGCATAAAACGTGGTCATCGATTCGTTAATCCATTCCTGAAAGGCGCCACCCTGGTACACCCACCCTTCATGGTAGTTAGAGGCGGTTACCCAAGAAAAAAGACCCACAAGATGGGGCGGGGTTGAAATCGCCGCGAGCAACTGCGTGGCGCCACTATATGATCCCCCCAACATCCCCACCTTACCGTTCGAGTAAGGAAGAGAGGCAGCCCATTCGACGCTATCGTAACCGTCCTCGATCTCATGCTTAAAGGGATACCATTCGCCTTCCGAGGTGTAACGGCCACGCACGTCCTCAGAAATCACGACGTATCCCTGGGAGGCGGCGCGCAGGCCAAAAGCCAGCTCGTTAACCTTCTCGTAAGGCGTCCGGTTGAGCAGAACCGGAAATTTCCCGTCCGCCCGAGGTCTGTAAATGTCCGAGCGGAGCACCACCCCGTCCCGCATCTTGGCTTCTGCCTGTTCAACGATTACCTCGTAGAACTGCTGCGCCAAGCATCCCGGCGCGACCAACAAGATCAATCCGCCAATTAATGGCAAAAGAAGCCTATGGCGGTGTATTACCTCGTTTCCCCTTTCTCGAACCACTCGGAACATTCACACCTCGAGATTAATTTGAGCCGGACTGAGATTTGGGCAGAGCTTCAAGGTACCTTGGGTTGCGTTAGCTCGACCATGTTATCACAAGATCGAAAAAGCTAGCCGAAGATATTTGAAATTTTGATGCAATCGGCCAGCCTTCAATGATCATCATTGTCCAGACAAAATAGAGAAGCGACTGATGGAGCTTCTCGCACGCCCCCCAGTTTCGGAGCCTCCCCTACCTCTGCAAATGAGAAATTGGACTAAGTTCGTGCGATACAACCCGACAGTTTGTTGAAGAACGCTCCAACCGTGTCTTCCTGAGCGAGCATAGCCGAAGACCGCTTTCCGTGCATTTCTGTGCCATCACCAGCTTACGAGATTATTCGTCGGTCGCAGCGGCGGCCTGCTCAGAACGACAGCCGCACGGAGTTTTTTACTAAACTCCTCGCCCGGAGATCGGGATTCTCCTTGCATCTTCATTTCGGACCCCCTATGCTGAAGGCTCGAGATCTGGAAATCTGCGAGAAGACCGACAAAAACCTGTGAGAAGTGAAGGGCCTAGCTTCCCGGAGGTATGGATGGCCAAAGTTCTGGGGGGTGCTCTGGTCACCCTGATCGTCGCGCAAGGGATGTTCGTGGCGAGAACTTCGCCCATCATCCAGGGCCCCCCGACGGCTTTAAACCCCTCTTTTACTCTTTCTCAGCCCTGCCAGTCCGTTGCTCAAGCCTCTCCCGAGCTTTCAGCACTCCTGAAGCAGATAGCGATTCAACCTTCCGTCGAGCGCTTCAGCGCCGTGGGCATGCAGTTCGCAAAGCAGCAACAATATGCGTGCGGGATTCCCGCTTTCGAGGCGGCGCTTCGACTGGACCCGAGAGTATGGGAGGCGCGTTACAACCTGGCAGTGGCGCTGGCGCAGACGGGTGATTCGAAGAGGGCCGCGAGCGAACTGAGAACCGTCCTTCAGCAGAAACCCGATTATCCCCCGGCCCACGACGCTTTGGGCTCGGTCCTTCAATCCACAGGTAATTGGGATGCTGCGGCGGAACAATTCCAAGCTGCGCTCAGAATCGATCCCCATTTTCCGCAAGCGGCGTTCAACCTGTCGGAAGTTTTTCAATCACAAAAGAAATATGCGGCGCAGGTTTATTATCTGCGACGGACCCTGGCTTCAAATCCGCCCAAGGAACTGGAATTCCAGGCTCGGCTGGCCCTGGGCGATGCCCTGGAGCAAATGGGCGACGCCAGCGGCGCGATGGAAGAACTCCGCAAGCTCGTGGCAGCGTTTCCCGGTTCCGCAGAAGCACATGACAATCTGGGAAACGCCTACGCGCGGCATTTTCGGTTCCGGGAGGCGCGGCGCGAATATGAGCAGACACTGCGGATCGACCCCCGTAACAACTCTGCCCGGCTCTTCTTGGCGAAGGCGCTGCTGGAATTGGGTGAGAGGAGCACCGCTATTTCCAGCGCGCAGGAATATATCGGTCGCACCCCGGCCGACTACGAGGGTTATCTTGTGCTTGGGCTGGCTTACCGCTTGGGAGGGGACTTCGGCAAGGCAGAGGAGCCTTTGCGGCATGCCGTTAAACTGAAACCCGACGACTACGAGGCGCGATACGCTTTGGGCATGCTGATGGCGCGAGTGGGTAAAACTGAGGAGGCCATTCATGAATTGGAGGCGGCGAAGAAACTGAATCCTGACGCCCCGGAACCTCACTACGAGCTGAGCCGAATTTACACTCGCCAGCAAGACACGCAGCGGGCAAAAGAAGAGGCCGATGCCTTTCAGCAGGCTCGGGAGCGCGCTGGGAAGGCCCGAACCGTTGTTTCGCTGCGCATCAAAGCCGACGCCCTGCTCCAAAAGGGCGAAGCTCAAGATGCTGCCAATACTTACCGTGAGGCTCTCAAGATTACTCCCGGTGACCCCACCCTCCACTACAATCTCTCGCTGGCCCTGGCGAAGTTGGAGGAGCAGGCGGAGGAGAAACAGCAGTTGGAAGAAGCTGTCAAGCTAGGGCCCAACGTGGCAGAACCTCATAACCGTTTGGGGACTATATACCTAGGCGAGGGCAAGACTCGCGAGGCCCAAAAGGAATTCGAATGGGCGCTGGCGCTCAATCCCACGCTGGTCGAGGCGATGAATAACCTTGGGATCCTTTACTCTGGCCTGGGGAACAATCGGGCCGCCATTGAACAGTTTCGGGAAGCAGCCTGGATGCAGCCGGAGTTCGCCGCAGCGCACGCCAACTTGGGTTTGGCCCTGGCGGCGGCTGGTAGTTTTGAGGAGGCGCAACGGGAGCTCAATCGTGCTCTCAGACTCGACCCGCAAAACCAACCGGCTCTAGCTGGGTTGCGGATGCTGAAGGCTCAGAGGGTTAAACCTCAGGTTCCTGTTCGGGGGGCCGTGAAGCCGGTTAATTGACCTGATCAGGATCGCAGACATGAGCTCAAAAAATTGGGTATATGGATGGATCATTCAGGGCTCTCTGCCTGATTGCCTGATAGAGCTGCTGCACCGCGGCTTGCTGTTGCTTCTGGACCCCTGCCGCCAAAGATTGGGCACGGCTGAGCTCCTCCGGCGTCAGGCCAACTTTCTTACTTGTCACCGCGACCTCACCGCGTAACTGCGCGTAACCCTTATCACTGGAATCCATGCGGTGGGTCAGGACCACCAATTCGTAGTTTTGCTTGGTTAACGCTGCGGAAAACCGTGATCGATCGCTCAGCACGAGAATCAAATTGACAACTGAGATCACAAGCAGGAGGCCCACCATGATGGGCAAGAGTTTGCCTCCGTGGGTGCCAGGGGGCTGCGCTTGAACATTAGCGCTTTGACGCGTTGCAGTTGAAAGCCCCGCTGAGGATTGTTGCTCAGCGGCACGGTGTGCTTGGTCGTTCGATCCAAGCATCGCGGGGTCCGTGCCTGGAGTCTTTTCAGCCATATGGCCTCCTGTCGGAATTTTCGATTCGAACCTTAGCTTCGGGAGAAATTATACACAGGCCCCCCTATCGGTTCAAGCGCAGGGGTTTTCGGAGGATCGGGTACCGCAGACCGCGCAGAGCGCACGCGCAAACGACCGGGGCCGCGGCTGGACTGTCGACCGTGACTTCCATGATCCGCTTGCCTTGAGAATCCAGCATTGCTATCCTCGGGGTGGGCCCATGGACGCCCATGCAGGTATGTTCAAGGGTGTTCGCGCTGTGGTCCTTTGTGGCGACGCCTTCTCGGACCATCCCAAGCTCACCCCGCAGGGGCGCCTCTGATTGGGGTGCAATCACAGGCGCCCCTGCTCGCACCGCGGACGTCCCCGATCATGGGGATCCACTGTGGATAATCGAGACGGCACGATTGCCAGGGGGAGAGCACTGCTGCTTTGCTCCCGCGATGCTGCGTCTCTTTAAGCGCTGATTAGACTTTTTTTCTGATGTGCCGGTGGTTTCTCAAAATGGCAAATCGCCTTACGATTGTGAAGGGTGTCTGGGAAGGGTGGAAGCGGCTGGCAAGAAGGGTCGGCAATCTTCAGGTACGGCTTCTTCTTTTCGTGTTTTATTTTGTGGTTCTAGCTCCTTTCGCGCTGATCGTGCGGTGGGCGAGTGACCCTTTGGCGATTAAGCCCGCGAGCTCACGCGGGTGGCGTGATCGCTCTGCGACCCAAGAGCCTGCCTTCGACCAAGCTCGGAGGCAATTCTGATGTACATCCTCGGGGTCTCCTGTTACTTTCACGACTCTGCCGCTGCCCTCTTGCGGGATGGTGTGCTGGTGGCCGCGGCGGAAGAAGAACGGTTTACTCGCAAGAAGCACGATTACGATTTTCCCCAGCAGGCGATCGATTTTTGCCTGAAAACGGCAGGGATTCGTGGCGTTGAAATCGACTATGCCGTTTTCTTTGAGAAGCCCTTCATCAAGTTCGAAAGACTCCTCCTGACCAGCATGCAGGCCTTCCCGCGCTCCCACCGAGTATTTCGCGAAGCAATGATCTCTTGGCTGGGCGACAAGCTTTGGGTGAAGACTCTCCTGCGGGATCGGCTTGGCCTGCCGGACTCGCACATCCTCTTCAGCGAACATCACCTCTCGCACGCGGCGAGTGCTTTCTTGTGCTCTCCCTTTAAGGAGGCGGCGATCCTGACCATTGACGGAGTCGGCGAGTGGACTACCGCGAGCTTTGGCGTCGGCCGAGGAACAGAAATCAGACTACTTAAAGAGATCCGCTTCCCCCACTCCCTGGGCCTGCTTTACAGCGCCTTCACGGCGTTTCTGGGTTTCGAAATCAATGAGGGCGAGTACAAGGTAATGGGCATGGCCCCTTTCGGGACTCCTCGCTACATTGACAAGGTCTACAAGTTGATTCGGCTTTCGCACGACGGCAGTTTTGAGCTCGACATGGACTACTTCTCCTTCCATTACTCGCCCGAGAAAACCTTCAATGGAAAATTCGAAGCCCTGTTTGGCGAGCCGCGCGATCCC
>Ga0187872_10001919_pt1 | contig 19696 bp, 17 predicted proteins | sample June2016WEW_16_4_FD_132973 | JGI IMG/M metagenome (GOLD analysis project Ga0187872, IMG submission 132973) | Peatland microbial communities from SPRUCE experiment site at the Marcell Experimental Forest, Minnesota, USA - June2016WEW_16_40 | ecosystem: Environmental > Terrestrial > Soil >...
CTGGATTCTCTCTATCGCCACAGTGCTAATCTTCTTCATTGCCGGTCTCCTTTGCGCCTCGAGCGCGTCGTTCACTGGGAGCGTATCGCATCCCGCTGGAGACCGGCCTTCTCATCCCATCTGATAAACGCGGCGGTCTCAATGGGTCGACGCAACACTAGGTCAAAGTCCACATGCAGGAGTCTACGAAGCTAAATTCGTTCGAGGGCGTTGATGTGAACGGAACACTGCCCTGTTTAGGTTCTGATTGAGTACAGCCTCATAGATCGGTTCACTAGAGAAAGTATTGTCGGATCAACTGATTAGATGGTGTTGCATCGACCCTTTGAGCTGGCAGCGCTTACCGGAAAGTCCCCTAAATCTCCCACACTCCGATTCCGCTATGGGCCCATCTCTTACCCTCCGTTTCCTTGACTTGGTCCAACGCCGACTATAGACTGAAAATGTTCTTGGTAGAGGCGCGGAGGCCATCAGTAGCCGGGCCGAGGTTCCGAGCAGGTTCGGAGGCCCGTGCGAAAGGGGTTTTTCACTCCGCCGAAATCATCCCGATGACTGCTATCGGGGTGGTTGGGGGATAGGCTGAAAGGCCGATCCACTGTCATCCGTTGTGAAACGGGTGGAGCGCTATCGAGAAGTGAAGACACGAGTCGCGCCTCTCGCGTATCCTTCCTTCTCTTTTCGTTCCATCGTTCAAAAAAGTCTAGCTGTAAGACCGGGCAATGCCGATGAATGTTTTTGAGCTGACTCGGGCTCTGGTGGATATCGAGTCGATCACGGAAAATGAATGCGAGGTCGGCGCTTTCCTCCACGGCCATGTCGCGGAGCTCACGGACCGCACGGGCGGCCACGTCGAGCGGATGCAGGTCGAGCCGGGTCGGTTCAACGTCTTCGCGGCCTGGGGCGAGCCCGTCGTCACGCTCTCTACCCACATGGACACAGTGCCGCCTTTCCTCGCCTCGAGCGAGGACGTGGACTTCATCCGCGGGCGCGGCGCGTGCGACGCCAAGGGAATTATCGCGTCGATGGTCGGCGCGGCGGAAAAGCTGCTCGGCGAAGGAGTGAAAAATTTCGGCCTGCTGTTCGTCGTAGGCGAAGAGCGCAACAGCGCCGGCGCGGCCGTGGCGGCGCGCTCGCCTCGCGGCTCGCGATATCTCGTGAACGGCGAGCCGACCGAGAATAAACTGGCGCTTGCGTCGAAGGGCGCTCTGCGCTTTGAGGTCATGGCGCGGGGGAAAATGGCGCACTCGGCTTATCCTGAGCTGGGCGATTCGGCAATCGACGCCCTGCTCGACGCGCTCGAGGCGATTCGCCGGGTTCCGCTTCCGCAGGACGCGCTGCTCGGGAAGTGTACGATGAACATCGGAACGATTTCGGGAGGCCGCGCGCCGAACGTGGTTCCGGACGCTGCCAAAGCGGAAATCATGGTGCGCCTGGTAGGCGATCCGGCGCCGGTCCGCGAGGCGTTGGCGCGCGCCGTCGGAAATCGCGCGCAGCTGAACGAGATTCTGTGCATTCCGCCGATCCGGTTTAAGGCCGTCGACGGCATGCCGACCACCGTGGTCTCGTTTACGACGGATGTTCCGATGTTCGGCAAGACGTGGGGTGAGCCGCTTCTGCTCGGACCGGGAAGCATCCATGTGGCGCATACCGCGGACGAGCGAATCGCGAAACGGGACCTTACGGAAGCGGTCGCGATGTACGCGGACGTGGTGCGGAGGCTTCAGGCGTGAACCTCGCGATTGTTGGCTACGGGAAAATGGGGCGCCTCATCGAACAGCTCGCGCCCGAGTACGGCTTCGCCGTGAAGCTACGCCTCGACATCGACAACAACGCGAACTATGAGGGCATGACGAAAGAGAATTTTCGCGGCATCGACGCCGCGGTCGAGTTTTCCACTCCGGCGACGGCCATCGAAAATATCGAGCGCCTGGCGCGACTCGGAGTAAATTCAGTGATTGGGACCACCGGATGGTTCGGCGAACTCGATCGTGCGCGCGCGGCGGTCGAGCGCGGCGGCGCAGGGCTTGTCTGGAGCGCGAATTTTTCGGTGGGCGTGCACATTTTCTCGCAGATCGTCGCCGAGGCGGCGCGTCTGATGGCGCGCCAGCCAGAGTACGGCGCGTGGGCGTGGGAAATTCATCACGCCGCGAAAAAAGACGCGCCCTCGGGCACGCTGCTCGCGCTCGTCGAGCGTATGAAGCAGAGCGGCTATGGCAAGCGCATCGATACGAGCAGCAGCCGCGCGGGCTCCGTTCCCGGCATGCATGAGATCGGCTTCGACTCGGCGGCGGACACGATCACGATCCGCCATACGGCGCGCAGCCGCGAAGGTTTTGCGCGCGGGGCCTTGCGCGCGGCGCGGTGGGTCGTTGGCAAGAAGGGCTTTTTCGATTTTCGCGAAATCGCGAACGACCTGGAATAAAGGTTAGGTGTAGCGCCGCGGTCTTCAGCGCGGCCGAGAGATGTACGAAGGAGGGCACGCAAATGTTTACCGGATGCGGCACGGCGCTGGTCACTCCGTTTTGCAAGGATCTGTCGCTCGATGAGAAGGCGCTGCGCCAGCTCGTGAGGCGCCAGATTGACGGCGGAATCAACTTCCTCGTGCCCTGCGGCACCACGGGCGAAAGCCCCACGCTCACGCACCACGAACTCCGTCGCGTCGTCGAGATCACGATCGAAGAGGCGCGCGGCAAGGTGCGCGTCGTCGCCGGCGCCGGTGGCTACAACACCAAGGAGGTGATCGAGCGAGCGCGCGACTACGAAGCGATGGGCGCGGACGGAATCCTCTCCGTCAGCCCGTATTACAACAAGCCGACGCAGGAAGGCCTCTATCAGCACTACAAGGCGATCGCCGAGGCCATTTCGCTGCCCATCATCCTCTACAACATTCCCGGCCGCACCGGCGTGAATATCGAAACGGCCACCGTGAAGCGCCTCGCCGAAATCGACAACATCGTCGGCGTCAAGGAAGCCTCGGGAAGTATTTCGCAGATGGCGGCCGTGCTCGATAGCGTCCCGGATGACTTCCTCGTTCTCTCTGGCGACGACGCGATCACCATCCCGCTGATGTCCATCGGTGGCCGTGGCCTGATTTCGGTCACCTCGAATGAAATTCCGGCGGAGATGACACGCCTCACGCAGCTCTGCCTCTCCAACGATTTCGCCGCCGCGCGCGAAATCCATCGGAAGTACTTCCGGCTCATGGAAGCGAATTTCGTCGAGACGAATCCCGGCCCCGTGAAGGCCGCTCTCGGCCTGATGGGCCTGCTCGATCCTGTCTTCCGCCTGCCGCTCGTCGCGCCGAAGCCGGAAAATCTCGCGAAGATTCGCGGCGCGCTCGAAGCCGTCGGCCTGGTGCAGAAAGTCTATGCCGCCCGCTGAGATCAACCGTGAAATAGAGCGGCTCTTCGGCGAAAACCCGCCGCAATACACCGGCGGGCACCTGCGCCTTTTCGACGAGTTTAAGGACGCGCTGAACTCCGGCGAAATCCGCGCGGCGGAGCCTGACGCCAATAGCGCCACCGGCTGGCGCGTGAACGCCTGGGTGAAAAAAGGCATCCTGCTCGGATTCCGCATGGGCGCGATCGTCGATATGTCCGTCGATGCGTCGCGCCAGCCCTTCTTCGACAAGTCCACTTATCCGGTGAAAAAATTCACCGTCGCTTCTGGCGTGCGCATCATTCCCGGCGGCTCGAGCATTCGTGACGGCTGCTATGTCGCCAGGGGCGTCACCTGCATGCCGCCGATGTACGTCAACGTCGGCGCGTACGTCGACGAAGGCACCATGATCGATTCGCACGCGCTCGTCGGTAGCTGCGCGCAGATCGGCAAGAGGTGCCACATCTCGGCCGCCTCGCAGATCGGCGGCGTGCTCGAGCCGGTCGGTGCGCTCCCGGTCATTGTCGAAGACGAAGTGCTCGTCGGCGGCAACTGCGGCGTCTACGAAGGTACCGTCGTGAAGCGCCGCGCCGTCCTCGGCACCGGCACGATTCTCAATCGCTCGACGCCTGTCTACGACGTGGTCACCGGCGCCGTTCACAGCGCGACGGACGCCGAGCCGCTCGTCATTCCGGAGAACGCCGTCGTCGTCGCCGGCTCGCGCGCCATCTCCCACGGTCGCGGCAAGGACTGGCAACTCTCGCTCTACACTCCCGTGATCGTGAAGTACCGCGACGCCAAAACAGACGCCAAGGTCCAGCTCGAAGATCTCCTCCGCTGAGGACCACTACACGACTCCGCGCTTGACAAAGGCCGCTTCCTATCTTAATTTGAATACCGTTATGAAACTGCTGCGGGCGCATCATTGCCATCACCATCACGTGAAACCGTGCCCGCGGCGGTGTGGCTAGTTCGCAAGACAATAGCTGCACTCATCGGCCCGCTGGCGCGGTAAGCGTCAGCGGGCTTTTTGTTTTTGAGGAGACGAAATGAAACTCGACTTCGAAAAAGAGAACGGCCTCATCCCTGCCATCGTCCAGGACCACTTCAACGGTGAGGTCCTGATGCTCGGCTTCATGAATCCCGAGGCGCTCGCGCTGACGCAGAAGACCGGCTTCGTCACCTTCTACAGCCGCTCGCGTAAGAAGCTCTGGACCAAGGGCGAGACGAGCGGCCAGAAGCTGATCCTCCGCGAGCTGCGCGTCGATTGCGATCGCGACGCGCTGCTCGTCCGCGTCGAACTCGCCGGCAGCGCGGTCTGCCACGAAGGCTACCGCAGCTGCTTCTTCCGCAGCATGGGGCGCGACGGCGAAGTCAAAGTCGTCGAAGAGCGCGTCTTCACGCCCGAGGAACTCTACGGGAAAGGGAGCAAGCCATGAAAGGAAACAGTCAATGACCCGCTTGAAACTCGGCATACCCAAGGGGAGCTTGCAGGACTCGACCGTCGAGCTTTTCGCCAAGGCCGGCTGGCGCGTTTCCGTCAGCTCGCGCAGCTATTATCCCGGCATCGACGATCCCGAAATCGAGTGCATGTTGGTCCGCGCGCAGGAAATGGCGCGCTACGTCGAAAGCGGCGCGCTCGACGCCGGCCTCACCGGCAAGGACTGGATTCTCGAGACCGGCGCGGACATTCAGGAAATCGCCGAGCTAGTCTATTCGAAGACGAGCCTCGGCCGCGTGCGCTGGGTGCTGGCCGTCGCCGAGGATTCCGCGATTCAAACCGTGCGCGACCTCGAAGGGAAAGTGATCGCCACCGAGGTCGTGAAGATGACCGAAAAATATCTCGCGCGGCACGGCGTCAAAGCGCGCGTGGAATTTTCCTGGGGCGCGACGGAAGTGAAAGTGCCGCAGCTTGCGGACGCCATCGTGGAAGTCACGGAAACCGGCTCGTCGCTGCGCGCGAACCACCTCCGCGTGGTCGATACGCTGCTCGAATCCGCCACCTGGTTCATCGCGAACCGCGACGCCTGGAAAGATAGCTGGAAGCGCGAGAAAATGGAAAACATCGTGCTCCTGCTCGATGGCGCGATCAAGGCTTACAACCGCGTTGGGTTGATGCTCAACGTGCGGCGCTCCGATCTCGATAAAGTCCTCGCCGCGCTCCCCGCGCTCCGAAATCCCACCGTCGCGCAATTGAGCGATCCCGGCTGGGTGGCCATCAATACGATCATCGAGGAAAGAACGGTGCGTCAGCTCATTCCGAAGTTGAAATCCGCCGGGGCGGAAGGAATCGTCGAGTATCCGCTCAACAAGGTTGTCTACTGATGCGCATTCTTCTGCTCACGAACGCAACCGATGAAAAATTGCTGGCGTCGCGCCGCGCGAGCGGCCGCGACGCCGAGCGCATCGCCTCACGCATCGTCGCGGACGTGCGCAGCCGCGGCGATGCGGCGCTCTTTTCCTGGACGAAGCGCTTCGACCGCGTCGCGCTCACCCCGCGGAACGTTTGGGTGTCGCGCGCCGAATTGGCGAAGGCCCGCAAGAGCATCTCGAAAGATTTCCTCGCCGCCATCGATCATGCCGCGCGCAACATTCGCGCGGTGGCGCGCCGCCAGAAGCCGGAGGAGTGGACCATCGAAGTTGAGCCGGGCGTGCGCGCGGGGCAGCGCGTGCGTGCCATCGAGTCCGTCGGTTGCTATCTTCCCGGCGGGCGTTTCTCGCTGGTTTCGACTCTCCTCATGACCGTGATTCCCGCGCAGGAAGCCGGCGTGCGCCAAATCATCGTCGCCAGTCCGCAGCCGGGCCCCGCGTTGCTGGCCGCCGCTGCGAGGCTCGGTGTCGAGCGCGTCACTCGGATCGGCGGAGCGCAGGCCATCGCCGCGCTCGCCTATGGCACGCGCTCGATTCCCCGCGTGGACAAGATTTTCGGCCCTGGCAACCGCTTCGTCACCGCCGCAAAAAAAATTGTCAGCAACGACTGCGCCATCGACATGCTCGCCGGTCCCACCGAAGCGGTCGTTTTCGCCACGCGCGGCAATCCGGGGTTCATCGCCGCCGATCTGATCGCGCAGGCCGAGCACGATCCCGACGCGATCTCGATCTTCGTCACCACGTCCGCTCCTCTGGCGAAGAACGTTGCCGCCGAAATCGATCGCCAGCTCGCGGCGCTGCCGAAGTCGAATCTCGCTCGCCGCTCGCTCGCGAAAAATGGCGCCGTGCTCGTCGCTCAGGATCTCGCATCGGCCGCCCGCTTCGTGAATCGCTTCGCGCCGGAGCATCTGAGCCTGCCGGGCGGCGCCGATGGCTTGCTGAAACGCATCGATTCGGCCGGCAGCGTTTTCCTGGGTGACTGGAGCGCGCAATCCTTCGGCGACTACGCGAGCGGCACGAACCATGTTCTGCCGACCGGCGGCGTGGCGCGCACTCGCGGCGGCCTTTCCGTCTCGGATTTTGTGAAGTGCATCAGCGTGCAGGAAGTATCGCGCAAGGGCGTCCGCCGCCTCGCGCCCGTGGTGGAAGAGTTCGCCCGCGCGGAAGGCCTGGACGCGCACGAACGCGCCGTCGAGGTGCGAAAATGAAAGCTCCCGTTCCGGTGCGAAGCGCGGTCGGGCGGATGCGTCCCTACAATCCGCCGCTCGAAGGCCGCACGGAAAAACTTCGCCTCGATTTCAACGAGAACCCGACGGGCTGCTCGCCTGCCGTTCGCCGCGCCCTCGCAAAGCTCACCGCCGCGTCGATCTCCGCCTATCCCGAACAGGAGACCGTCCGCCGCAAGGCCGCGCGCCATTTTGGCGTCCGCCCGGATGAGCTTTTGCTCACGAACGGCACGGACGAAGCCCTGGGCCTCGTCGTGAACACGTTCGTCGAATCGGGCGACACCGTTCTGCTGGCCGAGCCAACGTATGCGATGTACCGCTTCTATTCGGAGCTTGCGGGCGCGCGAATCGTTGCGCCGCGCTACGACTCTGCAATGCAATTTCCGTGGAAGGAAATCCTGGCCGCGCTGCGCGCCGCGCCGCGTGTCTTTTTTCTCCCGAATCCGAACAGCCCGACCGGCAATCTGCTTTCCCGTCGCGAGCTACGGCGCATTTTGAACGCTGCGAAGCGCACCATGGTCGTGATCGACGAGGCCTACTTCGAATTCTCTGGTGTCACCGCGCTTCCCTGGATTCGCCGCCACAGGAATCTGATCGTTACGCGCACATTTTCGAAGACGGCGGGCCTCGCCGGTTTGCGCCTTGGCTGCATCTTCGTTCATCGCGAACTGGCCGCCATCATGAGGAAGGCGCAATCGCCCTATCCGGTGAATGCCGCGGCGCTCGCCGCCGCGGAAGCCGCGATGCAAGACCGCGGTTTCCTCGCGCAGACGGTGCGAAAAGTCCGCTTGGGCCGCCGCGAACTCGAACGTGGCCTGGCGCGTCTCGGCGTCCGGTATTTTCCGACTGCGGGCAATTTCGTGCTGGTCTATTTCGGCGACCGCGCGAAAAAAGTCGTCGCCGCGCTCGCTCGCGAGGGCACTTTGGTCCGCGACCGATCGAGCGACTTCGGCGGCGAAGGATACGTCCGCATCACATTCGGAACCGTCGCGCAGATGCGCACGCTCCTGCGCGAGCTGAAGGAGATTCTGGAGGCGATTTCGTAAAATCACGTCGGAAAGAAAAGGGGGCTTGAGCCCCTGAAGCCAATAACTATATGAGAAAAGCGAACCTGCGAAGGAAGACAAAAGAAACCGACATCCGCCTGCGGCTGAATCTCGACGGCCGTGGCAAGTCGCACATCTCGACCGGCGTTCGCTTCTTCGATCACATGCTCGAACAGATCGCGCGCCACGGCGGCCTCGACCTCGATCTCGCGGCGCGCGGCGACCTCGATGTGGACCAGCACCACACCGTCGAGGACGTCGGCATCGCGCTCGGCGAAGCGGTCAAGCAGGCGCTCGGTTCGAAGCGCGGCATTCTGCGCGCGGGCTACTTCCTGATGCCCATGGACGACTGCCTTGCCGCCGCGTCGCTCGATTTTTCCGGCCGCGCCTACTGCGTCTGCAGCTTCAAGATTTCGGCGGCGCGTGTGGGCGATTTTCAGACCGAGCTGATGGAGGATTTTTTCCGCGCGTTCGCGCACGCCGCCGGCGCCAACGTGCACCTGAAATTGATGTACGGCCGGTCGTCGCACCATCAGGTCGAATCCATCTTCAAGGCGTTCGCGAAGGCGCTGCGGTTCGCGGTCACGCGTGACCGCCAGCTTCGGCGCGTCCTGCCGTCCACAAAGGGGCTGCTGTGAAAATCGCGATCATCGACTATGGAGCGGGCAACCTACCCTCGGTCGAGCGCGCGCTGCGAAAATTGGGCGCCGAAACCGAGCGCGCAGTCGAGCCGAAGCAGGTCGCTTCCGCCAAAGTCATCGTCCTGCCCGGCGTCGGCCACTTTGCCGCGTTCGTCGCCGGGCTGCGCGAACGAAACCTCACGTCGTCGCTTCGCGTGGCCCACGATTCCGGCGTGCCCATTCTCGGGATTTGTCTCGGCCTTCAGGCGATGTTCGCGTCGAGCGAAGAAGCGCCCGGCGAAGCTGGCCTCGGCTTTTTCCCCGATGAAGTGCGCGCCCTGCCCACGAACGTGAAGTCGCCGCACATCGGCTGGAATCAGGTGCGGCGCGTTCATGAAAGCAGATTGCTGCTCGGCATTCCCGAGGACGCCTACTTCTATTTCGCGCATTCCTATGCCGCCCCGGCTTCGGCCGCGCCCACGGTTGCCGCATGCGACCACGGTGTCTCCTTCGCGGCCGTGATCGAGCAGAAAAATCTTCGCGCCGTGCAGTTTCATCCGGAAAAGTCCGGCGAGACCGGCGCTCTCGTTCTGCGCAATTTCGTGGAGTCCGTGCGCGGGGAGTCCGTGACATGACCCTCGCCCGCCGAATCATTCCTTGCCTCGACGTGGACGCCGGCCGCGTCGTGAAAGGCATCGAGTTCGAAGGCCTGCGCGACATGGGCGATCCTGCCGAGCTTGCCGCGCGCTACAACCGCGAAGGCGCGGACGAGTTAGTCGTGCTTGATATCAGCGCGTCGCACCAAGGCCGCTCGACTTTTCTCGACACGATCTGCCGCGTGGCCGAACAGTTGAATATTCCGCTAACCGCCGGTGGCGGAATCCGCAAAATGGAGGAGGGCCGCGCCGTGCTGCTCGCGGGCGCGGATAAAGTCACCGTGAACACCGCGGCGGTCCAGCGCCCGGAGTTGATCTCCGAGCTTTCGCAGCAGTTCGGCGCGCAGGCGGTGGTGCTGTCGCTCGACGTGAAGCGGAAAGGCGACTCGTGGGAGGCCTATACGCGCGGGGGGCGCGACGCGACCGGCTTGGATGCCGGCGAGTGGGCTGCCGAAGCCGTCTCGCGCGGGGCCGGCGAAATCCTGCTCACCTCGATCGACCGCGACGGCACATGCAGCGGCTTCGATTGCGAGCTGACGGCGAAAATCGCAGCGACCGTCCCGGTGCCGGTGATCGCATCGGGCGGCGCGAATTCATTCGACGATTTTCTCGATGTTTTCACGAAGGGCCGCGCGGACGCCGCGCTCGCCGCGTCCATCTTTCACATGGAAACGCAGTCCATTTCCGCAATGAAGAAGTTCCTGGCCGAGCGCGGCGTCCCGGTTCGCACGAGCAGGTGACGCGCGGCATCACGGAGATCAGCTCGTGAAATGGCTTGCAGCGGGTCGAAGTAGGCAGAGGTTCTTAGGGGGTCGGAGCTTTAGCTCCGACATAAAGTCGTCGCGCGTAGCGCGTACCTTTGCGCTGACTTTATCGCGGCATGTAGTGAGGAAACCATGATCATTCCTTGCATCGATCTGCAAGGCGGCAAGGCCGTCCAACTCGTGCGCGGCCGCAAACGCGCACTCGCCGTGGACGACGTTCTCGGCCTGCTCGACCGCTTCCACGACTATCCGATCCTCCACGTGATCGATCTCGACGCCGCGATGCGAAAGGGATCGAACGCCCGCTGGATCAAGCGGCTCTGCCGCCGCGCGAATCGCAAAGTGCGCGTCGGCGGCGGAATTCGTAGCGCCGCTCACGCGGAAAGAATCCTGTCCTGGGGCGCCGAGAAAATCATCGTGGGCAGCGCAGCCTTCGAAAATGGAAAAGTGGCGCGCGGTTTTCTGCGCGACCTCGCCGCGTGCGTGGGGCGCAAACGCGTGATCGTCGCGCTCGATACCGAAGGCGGCCGGATCGTCGTGCGCGGCTGGCGCGAAAAGCTCAAGCTTCGCCCCGACGACGTCATTCCCGAACTTGAGCCCTATTGCTCCGAGTTCTTCTCCACCTTTGTCGACAACGAAGGTACAATGAAGGGGACGGACCTCGCCGGTTTCCGGCGGTTGCGGCGCGTGACTCGGTTTCCGATCACCGCCGCCGGCGGGATTCGCAGCATGCGCGAGGTTCGCGCGCTCGAAAAGCTCGGCATGAATGCCGCCGTCGGCATGGCGATCTACACCGGTCGACTCGCCTCAGAAACCACCGGGATTCAGCAAATTCAAAAACACTCCCAAAAATTGTTAAACTCTTGATTCTAAATGACTAACAAAATTTCAACGTGTCAATTTCCGTACGAAATTGGCAATTAATCCCGCTTAAACCGCTTCTATCTGCGCGAAGCCTGCCATTTTCGCGACCGAACTTTCGTACCACCGAATTGAGCCGCCCGCTCCATAGGTCGTAGTGCGACCCGGGCAGTACCCTTCTCTCGTTGCAAGACGCAGCCACTCGGCAAACGGGACCTGCGAATGAGGGGGAAGGGTGATGCGAACTGAGGGAATCCGCAAGTCGGCACGCAAGGGCATTCTCCTGGCAGCAGCTTTGATGTTCTGCCAGCCGCTTTTCGCGCAGCAGCGCATGATCCCCGTGCTGCCGCACATCACCGAGGGAGACGAGAATCCGATCAGCTTCATGCGGCCGCACTACCAGATTCATGCGGCGGCCGGGAGCAGCTCTGCCGGACCGCCGGCCTCCGCGTTCGCCCCCGCGCAGGTGCGCCACGCCTACGGCTTCGATCAAGTTTCGAATCAGGGCTCAGGCCAGACAATCGGGATCGTGGATGCGTACGACGATCCGAACGCCGAAGCTGATCTCGGCGCGTTCGACGCGCAGTTCAATTTGCCGGCGTGCACGAGCAGCAACGGCTGCTTCCGCAAGATCTATTCCAAGGGCAGCAAGCCGGCGGCGAACGCCAATTGGGCCGTGGAGATCGCGCTCGACGTCGAATGGGCCCACGCCGTCGCCCCCAAGGCGACGATCCTGCTCGTGGAAGCTCCTTCGAACAGCTTGAGCGATCTAGTCGCCGGCGTCGATGTGGCCGTGCGCGATGGAGCCTCGGTTGTGTCCATGAGCTGGACCGTCGGAGAGTTCAACGGCGAGACCAGCCTTGACAATCATTTCGCCTCGAACGGCGTGACGTTTCTTGCCGCTTCAGGCGACAGCGGTACCGGCGTGGCCTATCCCGCGGTCTCGCCCGACGTGCTCGGCGTCGGCGGCACGACGCTCGTGCTGAACGCCAATGGAAACTACTCGAGTGAAACGGGGTGGAGCGGCAGCGGCGGCGGCCTGAGCACGATGGAGCGCGAGCCGTCGTTTCAAGCACAGTTTCTGATCCCGGACGATCCGCGCGGCTATCGCGGCAGCCCCGACGTTTCCTACAATGCCAATCCCGGCACGGGCTACGCAATTTACGATTCGGTGGGAATCAACGGCTACTCCGGATGGTTCCAGGTCGGTGGTACCAGCGCCGGCACGCCGCAGTGGGCCGGTTTGTTCGCCATCGCGAATTCACTGCGAGCCGCGGCGCGCAAGAGCAATCTGAGCAGCACGGACACCACGGTCTATTCGCTGGCGAAAGCCGCTCCCGCCAGCGACTTCCACGCAGTCACCCAGGGCACGAACGGCACGTGCGGCACGATCTGCACGGCCGGTTACAACTATGTGACGGGCCTGGGCACGCCGCAGGCCGCCACCTTGATCACCGCCCTCGTGGCGCAGAAGTAACCGGGGACGCGTCTAGCAGCGGATCGTCCCCGCCCGCATGCATAATTGCTTGCTCTTTTGCTCCTCGTAACAGCGGTGCGCGGCCGGCGTCGCGCAAATTCGTCCCGATAGTGTATAGTTTTTTGAGGCGCGGCCATCCTGAACGCCCGGTCGCTTTGGCTCCAGGCCACTTCAAATCGCTTTGCGCCGGATCCTTCTGACAATGAAAAAGCTATTGCGAGTGATGAAATTCGGCGGCACGTCTGTGGGCGACGCCGCGTGCATCGCGCGGGTCGCGCAGATCGTGAAGGAGGCTTCGCGGGAAGGTCCGATCGTGGCCGTGGTTTCGGCGATGAGCGGCGTGACCAATCGGCTGATCGAAGCCGCCGCGCAGGCGGAGGCCGGCAATCTCGATCAGGCCGCCGCGACTTTTGAAGCCCTGCGCAAACAGCACGATACGGCGCTTTCCGCGCTGGTCCACGACCCGGAGAAGCGGAAGCGGCTGGCGGCTTGTCTGAAGAAGGTTCTCGATGACGGCGAGCAACTCTGCAAAGGAACAGCGCTGCTCCGCGAGCTGACTCCGCGCACGCTGGACGCGATATCAAGCCTCGGCGAGCGGCTCTCCGCGCCGATGGTCGCGGGCGCGCTTTCGGAGCTTGGCGCGCCGAGCGAATCCGTGGAAGCGACCGAGCTGATCGTCACGGACTCCTATCACGGCGGCGCCGATCCGATCATGGATCGGACGCGCGAGCGCTCGGAAGCGCGTCTCCGGCCGTTGCTCGAGCGGGGCGTGATCCCGGTGGCCACGGGTTTTATCGGGGCGACGGCGGACGGCGTCCTGACGACTCTCGGGCGCGGCGGCTCGGACTACTCGGCAACCATCCTGGGCGCGGCGCTGGGCGCGGACGAAATCATCATCTGGACGGATGTGGACGGCGTGTTGACCGCCGATCCGCGGCTTGTAAAGGAAGCGCGCACGATCCCCGAGATTTCTTACCGGGAAGCGACCGAACTCGCCTATTTCGGAGCGAAGGTGCTGCATCCGAAAACGCTTCGCGCGGTGGAGCAGGCGGGCATTCCCGTCTGGATTCGAAACAGCTTCGCGCCGGAGCGGACCGGCACGAAGATCACGCCGAAGGGCCGCAGCAACGGCGGCGGCGTGAAGGCGCTCACCGCGATTCGCGATGTCGCGCTCATTACGGTGGGCGGGCCGGGAATCGTCGGCGCGCCGGACGTCGTCGGGCGCACGTTCTCCACCACGGCCCAGGTGCACGCGACCATTCTGCTGATTTCGCAGTCGTCGTCGCAAAACGACATCTGCCTGATCGTGGCCGGCTCCGACGCGAAGCGCACCGTCGAGGCATTGCGCAAGGAGTTCGCGCAGGACGTGGCGCACGAAAAGGTCGAACACATCACGCTCGATCCGCGTATCGCGATTGTGGCCGTGGTCGGCGAAAACATGCGTGGCACTCCCGGCGTCGCCGGACGCACGTTCAGCGCGGTCGGCCACGAAAACGTGAACATCATCGCGATCGCGCAAGGGTCCTCCGAGAGCAACATCTCGTTCGTCGTGTCCGAAAAAGACATGAAAGCAGCGCTCATGGCGGCGCACCGGGAATTCGGACTGGCCGCACCGAAAGCGCGCGAATCCAAAGTAAAGGTTTCCTGAAATGGCCGAGAAGGTCGCTCACGCGCACACGGCAAAGGAGACGGAAAAGGGCGTTCAGCGCTGCATCAACCGAGCGTGCGGCGCAACCTTCGGGCTCCGCGAGCGAATCTACGTGTGCCCGCGCTGCGGCGAGACCCTCGAGATCGACTGCCGCCTCGCGCGCCCAAACGATCCCTCGGCGCTGCGAAGATATTTTGCGGCAAAGACAACCTCGAAGCTGCCGCGCGACGCGAGCGGCGTCTGGCGCTATCACGATGTGCTCCCATTCGGCGAAACCGCGCCGTTCGTGACTCTGTTTGAGGGGAACACGCCGCTCTTCCACGCCGGGCTTTCGGCGAAATACTGCGGATTGTCCGACCTGCGCCTGAAGCACCAGGGCTACAACCCGACCGGCTCATTCAAGGACACGGGCATGGCCGCGGCGATGACGCAGGCGCTGATCTCCGGCGCGCGCACTGCCGTTTGCGCGAGCACGGGAAACACGGCGGCGAGCCTTGCGGCGTACGCTTCGCGCGCGGAATTGCAATCGGCAATCCTACTGCCGCGCGGACAGGTTTCGCCCGCGAAGCTCGCGCAGAGCCTGGACTACGGCGCGCTCGTCCTCGAGATCGACGGAAACTTCGACGACTGCATGCGTCTGGTGCAGGAGATCGGCGACGATCCTTCGATCTACGTGGCGAATTCGATCAATCCATTCCGCATCGAGGGGCAAAAGACGGTCGCCTACGAAATGATGGAGCAGTGCTTGTGGCAGGTTCCCGACCACGTGGTCGTTCCCGGCGGAAACATGGGGAACAGCACAGCGCTGGGCAAGGGTTTTCAGGAGATGCTCGATCTGGGCTTGATCAAGCGATTGCCAAAGCTGAGTGTGATTCAGGCGGAAGGCGCGGCGCCGCTCGCACACCTGTTCGCGAGCCTCGATCCGAACCAGTCAGCCGATGGTGACCGCTTGCCGGAAAAACTGACGCCGGTCGCGAATCCTCAGACGCTCGCCACGGCCATCAAAATCGGCGCGCCGGTTTCGTGGAAGAAGGCCCTGCGGGCCGTTCTGCGCTCGGGCGGAAAAATCATCGCGGTGAGCGAACAGGAAATTGCCGACGCGAAGGCGATGATCGGCCGCGACAGCATCGGCTGCGAGCCGGCTTCGGCAACGGCCGTGGCGGGCATCAAGAAACTGGTGGCTGCGGGCCACATCAAGCACAGGGAAGATGTGATCGCGGTGCTGACGGGTCACGCGCTGAAAGACCCAGATTACATGATCAACTATCACCGCGGAACGCTCTCGCTAGAATCCGGCGCGAAGGACGGCTCCGCGCCGCCGCAACCGATTCTGGGCACATTCCGAAACGCTCCGGAGCGCGTGGCGGCTACAAAAGCCGCCATCCTCGAGAGTCTCGAACGACGACGATAAGGAGCCGGTGGTGGCACGCCCATGAGCCCTGCGCGCCAAAGTTCATTCGAAGTTCGAGTCCCCGCGTCGACCGCAAATCTGGGCGCCGGGTTTGACTGCCTGGGCCTGGCTCTCGAGATGTACCTCAGCGTGCGCGCGTCGTTGCTCGCGGAATCCAGCTCGCGCACGCTCGCGCGAAGCCGCGGCGTCCGCGGCACGTCTCAACTTCCGAAGGACCCCGACCAGAATCTAATTTTTCGCGCCATGCGCCTGACGGCCGAGCGCGAAGGCTTTCAACTGCCGCGCGTGCGGATCGCCGTGCAAAACGAAATTCCCGTGGCGGGCGGGCTGGGAAGTAGCGCGGCGGCAACCGTGGCCGGCGTCGCGCTGGGCTTCGCCGTTACGGGGCGGCCGATCGCCAAGGATGCGGCTCTGCGCTACGCGACGGAAATGGAAGGCCATCCCGACAATGTGGCCGCAGCGCTGCTGGGCGGACTCGTGGTGACGCTCACGCGCAGCGACGGCACCGTCGCCGCCGTCCGGAAGCGCTGGCCGAAGGTGATTCGCGTGATTGTGGTGACGCCCAACGTGACGCTCGAAACGAAGAAATCGCGCGCCGTGCTGCCCCAAAGCGTGTCGCGCGCCGACGCCGTGCACAATTTGCAGCGGTCCGCCCTTTTTGTGGCGGCGCTCGAAGACCGGCGCTACGAGCTTCTCTGGGACGCCATGCAGGACCGGCTGCATCAAAACGCCCGCCAGGCGCTCATCCCCGGGCTCGCCGAAGTGCTCGCGTTGCCGCGCATGCCCGGCCTGCTGGGCGTGGCGCTAAGCGGCGCGGGCCCGAGCGTAATTGCTCTCGCCACCGAGAAGTTCGATGAAATCGGGAAAGTGGTTGCCCGGTGTTTCGAGCGGCACGATCTTTCTCCGACGGTGCGAAATCTGGAAGCCGCGCAAGAAGGAATTTCCTCCACGCAGAAATACATCTCGCAGAAGTAGTCACACTGGAGTTTCGCGGGAGAGTTCTCAGGCTTTGGTCGTGGCCTGACTCGAGCGCGAGCGACGACGACCGTCTTGTTCACGGGCTAAAGAATCTGGCGGGAACCGCAGAATTGGAACTTCAGCGGCTAAAGCCGATCTGATCTTGGAGAGTTTATGTCGTGGCTAAAGCCACGAATTATTACTTCAAGCCGCTGCTGTTTGGCGCGCAGGCGGCGCCATGAACTCGGGGCCCACCGGGTTGGTGACGGCGTCGTCCACGATCCTGGATATTTCCACTCTCGCGTCCGCGTCCAGGGCCCATCCGTCGATGTTGGCCACAGGTTCCAATTGATCGGGATGGCGGGCGCCCCACAGAGCGGCCGTGACGCCCGGCTGGTCAAGCGCCCAGCGCACCGCGAGGTCCATCACGCGCTTGCCGTATCTCTTCTCCGCGAACCGATCGAGCGCTTCCACAGCTTTCAGATATTGCGCGTAGCGCGGCGGCTGAAACTTGGGGTCCACCTTGCGGAGATCGTCGCCCGTGAATTTTGTGTCCGGGTTCATCTTGCCGCTCAGAAGGCCGCGGCAGAGAGAGCCGTAGACGAGCGCGCTGATTTTGTTCTGGCGCAGGTAGGGCAGCACGTCGCGGCCGATCTCGCGTTCAAAAAGGTTGCAGGGCGGCTGGTCGGTGTGCAGTGGTGCGACTTCCCGGAAAAGATTCATCTGCTGCGGCGAATAGTTGCTGACGCCGATGGCGCGGATTGTGCCGCTCCGATACAGTTGCAGCATCGTCTCCGCGGTTTCTTTGATCGGCACGAGCGGATCAGGCCAGTGAACCTGGTAGATGTCGATGTAGGTTGTGCCGAGGCGCCGCAACGAGTCCTCGACTTCCCGGAAGATCCGCGCGCGCGAGGAATTCCGGAACACGCCTCCATCGCGCCATTCGAGTCCCACTTTCGTGGCAATGACAACTTTGTCGCGCCGGCCATATTCCGCAATCGCCTTGCCGACGATTTCTTCGGAGCGCCCGAAGCCATAGACAGGCGCCGTATCAATCAGGTTGATGCCGCGGCCGATCGCGGCGTGAATGGTGCGAATCGATTCCCGCTCGTCGGTGCCGCCCCACATCCAGCCGCCGATCGCCCACGTGCCCAGCGCGATTCGGGAGACCTTGATTTCCGTTCCGCTGATTTGTGCGTATTCCATGGAAGTTTCCTTTCAGAAGCTTTTGTTGCATCAACTGTTCGATGAAAGAAACCGTCGCCTGGACTCAGTCGTCAAAAATCGGCAGGTCCTCGATGAGATGTACTGCATCCGCTGCGCGAGTGGGACCATCCAATCGGTTTTGGATGCATGAATCTGCATCCTGTCTGTGATTCGGGCCGCGCGTGCGATAATAGTAGTTTGCGGCTTTACAGAGCGCTTGCGGCGGGTTGCGCTCGCGGCTTTCTCCCAGTGACGTCAGGAGTCCGGAAGAAATGTGGATCGTTCGACTTGCTCTGCGGCGGCCTTATACCTTCGTCGTCGCCTCGATTTTGATCCTGATCCTGGGCGTGGTTTCGATCGTGCGAACACCGGTCGACATTTTCCCGAACATCGATATTCCCGTCATCACCATCATTTGGCAGTACACGGGACTTTCGCCCGAGGAGATGTCCGGACGGGTCACGTTCAACTTCGAGAGGTCGTTGACCACCTTGGTCAATGACATCGAACACATCGAGTCACAATCCCTGAATGGCGTGGGTCTCATCAAGGTTTTCTTTCATCCGCACACGAATACCGCCATCGCGCTCGCTCAAGTGACGGCGATCGGACAGGCCAGCGTGCGGAACTTGCCTCCGGGCATCCAGCCGCCGTTTATCTTGATTTATAACGCGTCATCCGTGCCGATTTTACAGCTAGGTCTCTCGGCCCCGGGCCTCAGCGAGCAGCAACTGGCCGACATGGGCCAAAACTTCATCCGCAACGGGCTCATCACGGTTCCCGGCATCACGATTCCGTATCCATACGGTGGGAAGCAGCGCACGATCATGGTGGATCTCAACACGACGGCGCTTCAGGCAAAAGGGCTGTCCCCTCTCGATATCGTCAATACGATCAACGCGCAGAACCTCATCCTTCCGGCGGGCACAGCCAAGATCGGAGGATATGAGTACCAAGTGGACATGAACGGATCGCCGCAGACCGTGAACGAGCTGAACGATCTGCCGATCAAGACCGTGGGCGGCTCGACCGTCTACATTCGCGACGTGGGGTACGTCCGGGACGGTTTTACGCCGCAAACAAACATCGTGCGGGTAAATGGATCGCGGTCGGCCCTGATGTCGATACTCAAGTTGGGGGACGCTTCGACGCTGGACGTCATCGCCAACGTGCGGAAGGCGCTCCCATCGGTGGAAGCGTCCCTGCCGCTGCACGTCGATATCAAGGCCCTCTCGGACCAATCGGTTTTTGTGAAGGCCTCGATCAATGGGGTCGTACGCGAAGGAGCGATCGCCGCTTGCCTTACGGGCCTGATGATCCTCGTGTTTCTGGGGAGCTGGCGCAGCACGCTCATCATCGCCGTGTCGATTCCGCTTTCGATCCTGACGTCGTTGATCGTTTTGAGCGCCTTGGGTGAAACAGTCAATATCATGACACTAGGAGGCCTTGCGCTGGCGGTCGGAATCCTGGTGGACGATGCCACGGTGGAGGTCGAAAACATCAACCGGAACCTCGACCAGGGGAAGGAAATCATACAGGCGATTCTGGACGGCGCATCGCAGATCGCGGTGCCGGCCCTAGTTTCGACTCTTTCGATCTGCATCGTGTTCGTTCCGATGTTCTTTCTTTCGGGAGTGGCCCACTATCTTTTCGTGCCGCTGGCCGAAGCGGTGGTGTTTGCGATGCTGGCGTCGTATCTGTTGTCGCGGACGCTCGTGCCGACGATGGCCCGGTATCTGCTGCTCGAGCAGACCGAGGAAGAGCGCCGCGAGCGAACCGAGAGGTCGCGAAATCCGTTCGTGCGCATACAGGCGAAATTCGAGACGGGTTTCGAGCGTTTTCGCGAGGGGTACCACCGGCTGCTTGGCGCGGCGATCCGCCACAGGAAAATCTTCGTCATCTTCTTTCTTGCCTCCTGCGTGCTTTCGTTCGCGCTCGTGCCGCTGGTGGGGGAGGATTTTTTCCCGAGCGTGGACAGCGGCGAGTTCGTGATGCACATGCGGGCGCCGACGGGGACCCGCATCGAAGACACGGCCGCCCTTTGCGACCGGGTCGAGGGCGATATTCGCAGAGAGA
>Ga0187872_10001920_pt1 | contig 19686 bp, 15 predicted proteins | sample June2016WEW_16_4_FD_132973 | JGI IMG/M metagenome (GOLD analysis project Ga0187872, IMG submission 132973) | Peatland microbial communities from SPRUCE experiment site at the Marcell Experimental Forest, Minnesota, USA - June2016WEW_16_40 | ecosystem: Environmental > Terrestrial > Soil >...
CGTGGGCGAACATTTGGCCAAGTTGCTCAAGAGCCGCGTCACCTATCATCACAGCGGATTGAGCTACGGCGCCCGGGCGGGCGTCATCGAGCCGCTCGCCAAGGCCGGCCAACTCCGGGTCGTTGTGGCCACGATGGGCCTCGCCGCGGGCATCAACTTCTCCCTGCGCAGCGTCGCTCTCGCCGGCGAATCCTATCGCCGCGACGAGGCGGAGCAACTGCTCAAACCCGACGAGCTTCTGCAAATGTTCGGCCGCGCCGGCCGCCGGGGCCTGGACGAAACCGGGTTCGTGCTGATCACGGCCAACGAGCTGCGCCTGCTGGACTCCCACCCGGGCCACCTGTCGCGCAGCGGCGCGGTGGACTGGTCCGCCCTGCTCGGCATCATGACCGCCGCCGCCGAACATGGCCGCGATCCCTTCCACGAGGCCGTGCGCACGCAGGAACGGCTTTTCACGACGAAGCCCATCGTTCTCGGCGTCGAGGAATCCCTGCGCCACCCGGATGTCCCGTGCGGTCTGCGGACGGACGCCGAGCGCGCCCGCCACGTCCGCAAGCGCGTCCGCGAGATGCAGAATAGCCGAGGAGAGTGGGAGCCGTACCCCGCGCCCGAACCAAGGCCGGTGCGAGAGATTCGCATTTACGATTTACGATTGACGATTGACGCGCCCGGCGGCGACTCCGGGGCTGACCTCGTAAATCGGGAATCGCCAATCGTAAATCGGTCCATCCTCTCCGAACCCACCGCCCTGGAGAAAGTGGGCACCGGCACGCTCTGCCTCCTGTCCGAAAACGAGCAGGGCAAGACCTATGGCCGCGCCCTCACCGTCGCCGACCGCCTCGGCCACGACCGCGTCCTGCTCGCCAAATGGATCCGGCGCTTGACGAATTGGAATGGACGCCAGGCCCCGCTGGCGGTTTGGGAGGAAAAGATTGTCCCGCTGGTGAAAGAAAAGCTGGCGCAGCAGAAAACGCCGGTCGTCAGCTTCCAAAACCAGGCGCAGCGCATCGTCGCCCTCGTCAGCATTGCGGACCTGACTCTGCGCGTGCCGGTGGACCGGCACGGCGTCGCCCTGTGGAAGCCCGTCGAGCGCGAGGTCTTGCCCGCCGATTGTGCCCAGTGCCCGCTCGTCCCCGTCTGCCGCCAATTGCCGACCAGCACGGGTGTCGCCTTGCTTTGGCGGCGGCTCGGCCTGGTCAATGCCGGAGGCGTGCCTACCCTCCGTGGCCGGGTTGTCAGCTTCTTCAGCCAGGGCGATGGGCTGGCCATTGCCGCCGCGCTGGAAGACGAAACCTATGCGCTCGACGAATTGATCTACGACCTCGGGGACCTGGACGCCGGGTTCCGCTTCGCCGGCGAGGACCTCAACCGCTGGGGCGGGCGACTGGGGATCGTTTGTCACGAGAGGTACGGACTGCAATCCATTCCCGGCTACCTTGAAAACGGCGTGCCTCCTAAATACGGCGCGGGGGCGGAGCAGATTGTCGCCTCCGTCCACAAAAACCCGCTCGCCAAACAGGCCTGGATCACCGACCTGCTCGGCCCGGGGGACATTGACCGCGTCATCATCGAATGGCGCAGCCTCTTGCGGCAGATCGCGCACGCGCCGGACCTCGACTGGCCCCGCTGGCGCGCCTTGCAGAGCCTTGCCAAAACCATCCTCAACGAGACCGAGTCCCCGACTCTCACCGACCTGCCCCCGCTCGAATACCACCAAACCCGCCGCGTGGATCACCGCCTGATTCTGCGCAGGCATTGAGGCCGGCCCGCGCCTACCACAGGGAGGCCCCCAAACCTTCGTGTGGTTCCTGCTTTCGCCCGCATGCCCCTTGACCCCCGGCCCGCCCCTCCCTATTCTGAGGCTGGTAATGGGACATCAGATCAACGCAATGTTTCTGCCGTAACATCCAATAGCATCAAGTCTCTTATATGATAATCAATTGTTCGGCGAGTGAGAGCCTTTCCCTGAAATGAATACACTCCGAGAGCGCGTGCAGCGAGCAGTCCACGAGGATGTCGCGATTGAGCCTTACGACGTTCGCTGGCTGGAGTTGTTTCGACGTGAGGCTGCGCATCTTCGCTCGTGTATCCCGGCACGGCTTCTCCGGCGCATTGAACACTTTGGCAGCACAGCCGTACCGGGACTCGCCTCCAAACCGATCGTTGACATGCTCGTTCAGGTGACCAGCCTGCGAGCAGCGCGGACCGAGATTGCGCCTTTGCTCGAAGCGCAGGGTTACGATTATTTTTGGCGACCCAGTTTTGGAGATGACATTCCACCATGGTATGCCTTCTTTATTCGGCGCGACGATGCTGGTGTCCGTACGCATCATATCCACATGGTGACCGGCCGGGGCACCTTCCAAGCGCACTGGGAGCGTCTTCTATTCCGCGACTACCTGATGGCATATCCCAAAGCCGCCCGCGCCTACGAACAACTCAAATATAAGTTGGCCGCTGCGCACCCAAACGACCGAGTGGGTTATACCAACGGTAAGACAGCGTTCATAAAGCGCATCATTGCCCAGGCGAAGAAGTCCCAATGAACACGTTGAACGAACCCGCAAAGTCGAGCGAATGAGGAGCAGCCGTTACGCCCAGTTCGCGATCATGAGCCAGCGGCTGCTGCTTCCCGTCGCTCACCCTGAATGTTCCAGGAGGTCCGTGGCCAGGGCGAGCACCGCCAACAAAAAAGGCGAGCTGTGGCCGGCTCGCCTTTGAATGGTTTGGCGTTTATGCGTATCCCGTAATTCACAATCCTTCACCACTCCACACATCATGAAACACCTCCTCTACATCGGCCTCACTGTTGCCGCATCACTGACCGCGTTCGCTGCCGACCCACCCGACGACGCCAAAGCAGTTCAAGGCAGTTGGACACCTGCCAAGGCCGAATTGGGCGGACAGCCCATGACCGAGGCCGTCCTAAAGAGCATCAGCCTCAAACTCGACCACGGTAAGTATGAAGTCTCCGTCGGAGGCAACCCCGACAAGGGCACTTACACGCTCGATCCCGCCAGCAAGCCCAAGAGCATGACCATTACCGGCACCGAAGGACCGAACCAGGGCAAGACTTTCCCCGCGATCTACGAACTTAAGGGTGACACCCTCCGCATCTGCTACGACCTTTCCGGCACGAAACGACCGACCGAGTTCAAGAGCATCGCGGGCACGCGGCTCTATCTCGTCACCTACAACCGCAAGAAAGAGTAGCTCGTTTCTCCAAATGAACAAAGCGTCAAACCCTGCAGGAGCAGGGGACGGCGGGCTTCCAGCTCTGTTTCATGTCGCAGGCTCCTGGCCCGCCGCCTCTGACCTGCAATGTTAACATGAGGTCCGTGGCCAAGGGGAACACGGCCAATGAAAAAGGCGAGCTGCTGCCGGCTCGCCTTTGAATTGATACTGGCTCGGATTATCTTCGCCCGCGTCCGTCGCCCCGACCGCCGCGATCTCGGCGCGGTCCGCGGTCGCCGCCTCGGCGCTCACCGCCACGATCTCCGCGCGGTTCGCCCCGGTCGCCCCGGTACTCGCCGCGGTCGCCGTAGGGTTGTTCCCCGCCTTCGCGAGGCTGGGGTTGTGCGCCGCCTTCGGCGGGGGGCTGGCCGCCTTCGCCGCCCTGGGCGCCTTCGGCGGGCGCGCCGCCCATTGCCTGGTCGCGCTCGGCCATAGCGGCCCGGCGGGAGAGCCGCACGCGGCCCTTTTCATCCACGCCGAGGCATTTGACCCAAATCTCATCGCCCATCTTGACGATGTCCTCGACCTGCTTGACGCGGAAGTTGGCCAGCTCACTGATGTGGACCAGGCCATCCTTGCCGGGCAGGAATTCGACGAACGCGCCAAACTCTTTGATGGTGACGACTTTGCCGCGATAGACCTTGTTGATCTCGGCTTCGGCGGTCATGCCGGCGATGGCATCCACGGCGATCTTCATCCCCTCGGCGGAGACCGAGTAGATATTGACCGTGCCGTCGTCTTCGATGTTGATTTCGCAGCCGGATTCCTCGACGAGCTTCTTGATGTTCTTGCCGCCGGGGCCGATGAGCAGGCCGATCTTCTCGGGGTTGATCTTCACCGTCGTGATGCGCGGGGCATACTTGCTGATTTCCGGGCGCGGGGCGGCCAGGGTCTTGGCCATCTCGGCCAGCACGTGGAGCCGGGCCACGCGCGCCTTCTCGACCGCCTCGGTCATCAGGCTGTGCGGGAGGCCCGGCAGCTTGAGGTCGAGCTGGAAGCCGGTGATGCCCTTTTCGGTGCCGGCGATCTTGCAGTCCATGTCGCAGAAGGCGTCTTCCCAGCCGACGATGTCAGTCAGCAGTTTATAGCGGGTGATCTTGTTCTGCGCGTCGTGCTCGGTGCACAGGCCGATGCTGACGCCGCCCACCGGGCGGGTCATCGGCACGCCCGCGTCCATCAGCGCCAGGCAGCCGCCGCAAACCGAGGCCATCGAGGAGGAGCCATTGGACTCCATGATCTCGCTGGTGATGCGAATGGAATAGGGGTAGGTCTCGGTCGGCACCATCGGTTCGAGCGAACGCTCAGCCAATGCGCCGTGGCCAATCTCGCGCCGGCCCGGACCACTGATGCGGCCGGTTTCGCCGACGGAGAAGTTCGGGAAGTTATAGTGCAGGATGAATTTCTTTTCGCTGGCGCCGCCGGTGTAGGCGTCGAATTCCTGCGCGTCTTCGCCGGTGCCCAGAGTGCAGAGGGTGACAGCCTGCGTTTCCCCGCGCTGGAATAGAGCCGAGCCGTGCGCCCGGGGCAGGATGCCCACTTCGCAGACGATGGGCCGGACGGTGTCGAAATCGCGCCCGTCGAGCCGCTTGCCCTGGTTCATGATCAGGCTGCGGACAGATTCCTTCTGGATGTAGTAGAAAGCGTCCTTGAGCACGAACTCGGTGACCTTCTCCTCGCCGAACTTCTCGACGAGCTTCTGGCCGACTTCTTCCGTGATGGCCGCGACGGCGCCTTCGCGGGCGAGCTTGCCCGGCGTGAGCAGGGCCGCGACGATGCGGTCGCCCGCCAGGGTCTTGGCTTCGTTGAGGATCTCCTCCGGAACGATGTTGAGCGTGATCTGGCGTTTGGGCTTGCCGACGCGGGCGGCCAGATCCTTCTGCACGGCAATCGCCGGCTGAATCGCCTCCTGACCGAACTTCAGCGCGGCGTTGAAGTCCGCTTCGCTGACTTCCTTGGCCGAGCCTTCGTACATCACCATGTCCGACTCGTTGCCGACATAGACCAGGTCCAGGTCGCTCTCGAGCATCTGGCTGTGGGTGGGATTGGCGACGAACTGGCCGTTGACGCGCCCGACCCGAACGGCCCCGAGCGGCCCGGCCCACGGGATGTCGCTGATCATCAGCGCCGTCGAGGCGCCGACGACCGCCAGCATATCCGGGTCGTTCTCGCCATCGGCGCTCAGGACGATGCTTTGGACCTGGACTTCGTTATACCAGCCCTTGGGAAAGAGCGGCCGGATGGGCCGGTCAATGAGCCGTGAGGTGAGGATCTCCTTTTCGGTAGGGCGGCCTTCGCGTTTGAAGTAGCCGCCGGGGAACTTGCCGGCCGCAGCCGCCTTTTCCCGGTAATCCACCGTCAACGGAAAGAAGTCCTGGCCTTCTTTGGCCTTGGTAGCGGCGACGGCCGCGACGATGACAATGGTTTCGCCCAGTTGGACGCTTACGGCGCCATCGGCCTGTTTGGCAAGTTTGCCGGTTTCGATGATGAGTGACTTGTCCCCGACAGGGGCAGTGACTTTGTCTGACATATTATGCAACTCCTCCATTGCCACTGAGGAACTTCAGTGAATCCCGAATTCGTTCGGGACTGAACGAAATTTCCCAGGGCAACGGAGCTTTCTCTTACGCGATTGTTAAGGCAGAAAACCAGGCCGTTCGCGTTTACCGGCCCGATTAAATCTTGGACCTCCCGGCCGGACCTGTCCGTCGCGACCCTCAGGAGGGCAGGCCGCGGCTATTTTCGCAGCTTCAGCTTCTTGGTAATTGCCACGTAGCGGTTGACGTCGATGGTCTGGAGATAATCCAGCAAACGCCGGCGCTGGCCGACCATCATCAGCAGCCCGCGGCGTGAACCGTGGTCCTTTTTGTTCTTCTGCAAATGCTCGGTCAGGTGGTTGATGCGTTGCGTGAGCAGCGCAATTTGCACATCCGCCGAACCGGTGTCCCGCTCGTGCAGCTTGAACCCATCAATCGTTTTCGCTTTCGCTTCCATAGTTTCCAATCCATCCATTCAATGCGTCATTCAATATAGATGCGCAATTGTAGGTTTCCGGGCCGGGACTGTAAAGCGCTTTTGCGCTACGGTGGGAAAACGGGAAAACGACTCAGGACCGGGCGTCGCCGGGACTTCTCCGGCTGGCGTGGCGTAGCGGGAAGCAGCGGAAGCGGGCACATCCGCCCCGCCGCCCGCGGTCCAGTCAACCCTCAGGGGATATCGACGTCTTTTGGATGAAACTCCCTGTTTTCCGGCTTCGTCGGCTTGATCAGCAGGAAGCCAAGATTCTCCTTGATCCACGGACCCGTGAGCGACTTATCGAACACCGTGGCCTGCAACGAGTGCAGCGTCGGGAAGAAGTTGCTGCCATAAACATCATCCTGGAACTTCTCCATAGCCCTGACTTCCGTCGGGCTGAAATAGCGGGCGTTGAGCAGCGCCAGCGCCGCCAGCAGCATGCAGCTAAACCGCACCAGCCCCGACGCCATGCCCAAATAATACTCCGACCGTCCAAAAATGTCGCTGCCCACCAGTTTGCCGCCCAACGCGCGCTTGATCCCCGCAAACAGCAGCAGCATCAGCAAGGCCCCGCCCACATAGGCCACCAGATAACAGGACAACCGGCCGAACAAAGTGGTGAATCCCCCAACGAACTGCCCGCCCGGCTCGTAAATGGCCGCGCACCCGAAGAGAATCGCCAGCCATTTGAGCAGGTTCAGCAACTCCTCGGACATCCCGTGCTTGCGGCCCCGGGTAATACCGGCTGTTAGCACGATGATTACCACCAAATCGAACAGGTTAATTGGCAACTGATCAAGGCTCATGCTTGTGTCTCGTCATTCGCATCCCATCGGGAATGCAGTTTTTGTGGACATTGTTAGCCAGTTTTGTGCCATTCAGAGGAGTCGCTGGGATAAGCTATACCCTTGCGGGCAGGCCGCGTCTGTCCTCAGCGCGCCGTCCAGTAGTCTGGGGGCAGCCACCGGCGCGCTGAGGACAGACGCGCCCTCCGCCAGCGCGGTTTGTTTCCACAATTGGGGCTAAGGCGGGTTGGCCGCCAGCCAGAAACGAATCGTGCCCGCCTGCGGATTATGCGGCTCAAGCTCCAACACCCTTAGATAATGCTGGCGCGCTTTGGCCAGTTGGTGGAACTGCTGCGCGTAGAGATTGCCGAGCGCCAGGTGGGCACGGGTCTCGTTTGGATAGCTGGCTAAGACTCGTTCCAACTCATTGACGGCGTCGCCCAGGCAGTTGGCCTGCTTGAGCACCAAGGCAAAATTGTAGCGCGCATCCAGCGACTGCGGCTGCACCGCCAGCGCGTCCTCATACGCCGCCAGGGCAGCCGGCAGGTTGCCGGCTTCGGTGGCGGTCAGGCCCAGATTATAGTGCGCCTCAAAGAGGGTCGGATCCAGTTGCGTTGCCAAGCGATAGGACTGCATCGCTTGTGCCAGCCGATGCGCCTGCTGCGCCTGCACGCCTTGCGCGAACAAGTGCTCCGCCTCGGAGCGATTCCCGGGCGCGGGTTGGGCTGGAGACTTGTAGGCGTAACGAGCGGCCGGTCCGTTGGGCGGAGGCGACGGCAAGCTGGCCGCTGACTCGGTTACGATGGCCGCCGGCTCCGGTTTGGGCGCGCTGACGACTCGCGTCACATTCGTCACGGTTGCCTTGGGCGCATTCACCTTCGGGCTGAGTTGAGCCAGCTCGTTCGCCGCTACATGTCGCGCCGGCGGATTGAGTTCCTGTTCGAGCTGCCGCACGATCGCTGCCAGGGCCTCGGCGTTCGGCGGCGGCGGCTTTAAGGCGAGATACTCTCGATACTTTTCCAGCGCCAACTGGCGATCCTTCAGATACTGGTGCGACACAATCGCCAGGTTCAGGAGCGCCGGACGGTAATCCGGCTGCTGTTTGAGCGCGCTGTCGAAACACTGCGCCGCTTCGCCAGCCCGACCGCGCTGGAGCCGGGCCAGGCCCAGTCCATTCAACGCTTCCGGGTTCTGCGGGCTTAGCCGCAACGCGTCGTTGAAGGTCTTCTCCGCCGCGCCCGGCTCGTGGGTGCGCAGTTGCACGGCGCCGAGTTTGAGGAACCCCTCGACGGCGTTTGGCCGGCGCAACGTGCAGGCGGTGAACTCCGCTTTGGCCGGCTCCAGTTTATTTTGGGCCAGCCACAGGCAGCCGAGATTGAAGCGGACCTCGCCCAAATCGTGGTTCAGCGCCAGCGCTCGCTGGTAGGCCCTCTCGGCCTCGGCCATCTCGCCGGCGTACTGATAAGCCACACCCAGACAATTCCACGCCAGCGCGTTGGTGCCGCCCAGCAGCGACGTGGCCGTCCTCAGCTTCTCGATCGCCTGCGGGTATTTCCCCTCGTCCACCAACCGCTTGCCCTCGAGCAATGCGCGCGGGCCTGCAGGAGTGCAGCCGGCCAGCAGCGCCAGCAACAAAATGAGCTTCCCTAAGCTGGACAAGCTCAACGCGTTCTTCTCCCGTCCCCCGACGAGATTACTTCCAGCCCGGTTTTTGATGGTCAGCATCGGAGAGGGTGGTAACATCCGCGCCCTGAAGTGTCAAGAAACGCACTAATCACAGACAGTTTATTCTCCACGCTGGCCGCCGCTTCGCGCCGTGTCCCGGGCTGGCCGCCCGCCGCTCTGGTCGCCTGGCTGTCCGCCTTTTGCCTCCTGCCGGCGCAGGCCGCCGATCCGTTCTCCTACACCAACCGCGTCGCGCCCACCCACGTCGTTGTCACGCAGGACCCGGATGCCACCGACGCTTTCCGACCGCGCCTGGAGAAAGTCCGGGTCATGGTCAACTGCGCGATCACGAACCTGACCCAAAAAACCACCGTGCCGGAAGCCTGGCGCAGTCTCGTTACGACGCAAGACGTCGTCGGCATCAAAGTCCTTTCGGCGCCCGGCCCCAACAGCGGCACGCGTCCGGCGGTGGTGGCCGCCGTGGTCGAAGGGTTGCTCGCCGCGGGTTTGCCGCCCAAACACATCATCGTGTGGGACCGGCAGATCACCGACCTGCGACTCGCGGGCTTTTCTGAGCTCGCCAAACGCTACGGCATTCGCCTCGCCGGCAGCGCGCAAGCCGGTTGGGACGAAAGAACCTTTTACAACCCCGACAGCCCCATCCTCGGCAACCTGGTCTGGGGCGACCTGGAATTCGGCAAGAAGGGCGCGGGCGTTGGGCGGAAATCCTTCGTCTCCAAACTGGTCAGCCGCGAGATCACGAAGATCATCAACGTGACCCCGCTGCTGAACCACAACGAGGCCGGGGTGTCGGGCAACCTTTACAGCCTGGCGATGGGCAGTGTCGATAATCTCATCCGTTTTGAATCCAGCCCGGAAACGCTGGCCACGGCCATCGCCGAGATTTACAGCCTGCCGGCGCTTAGCGACCACGTCGTGCTGAACATCACCGACGCGCTGATCTGCCAGTACGAAGGCGGCGAGCGCGGGCTTCTCCACTACTCCGCAACGTTGAACCAGCTTCGCTTCAGCCGCGATCCCGTCGCCCTCGACGTGCTTTCAATCCAGGAACTCGATCGCCAGCGCCAAGCCGCCCACGCCCCCCCGGTGAAGCCGAACCTCAAGGTTTATAGCAACGCCGCCCTGCTCCAGCTCGGCGTGGACGACTTGAAAAGTATCCAGGTGGACACGGTGCCATAAAGAACTGCTCTAAAATCGGTCCGGTCCATTCCAAATCCGAAGTCCGAAGTCCGAAGTCCGAATCCACAGCCAACCCAGCGGAGTAGCGGGGGTAACCAAAGCACGAGACGGTCGACCTTGTCTATCTCGCCTGTGATACCGAGTACGTACCCACCCCAAGTCTACCGCACGTGTACGTACCTGGTGCGCACCGGCAGGCCCCTTGTCAAGGAGAATCTGCCAGAAATTCAGTATCATTATGGGGTGGAGATGCCCAGGGGGTAATCAAGTGCCTGGACCCGCCGTTGAACTCCGCCCAAAACTACAACGCCTTCTCCCACGAGAAGGATGCCGACACCGCCAGCCAGATTCGCGCGTTGACGGCACTGAGCGTTTGCCGCCAGGAAGAGTTAGTCTTGCTCCGCCTTCTTCTGCGCTTTTCGGGCGGCGTCAGCTTTGATGAGTTCGATGGCGTCGGCGGTCGGAACCGCCAGCGAGACCACCACACGCGCCCCCTCCTGCTTGAGCGCGAGCGCCTCAGCCAGCTTCACCGAGCCAGGATTGTCCTTCTGCAGCTTCATCAGCGCCAGCAGGCCCTGCCCGACCGAAGCCATCAGCCGGGCCACCTCCTCGTCGTTGGCCTCAAGGCTGAGCGTCGCCTTCAACTGTCCTTGCGCCTCGCCAATCTGCAGTTGCGCCATCTTCGCCAGCCGGGACAGGGCGGCGTTGGGGTCCGAATCCGGGAGATTCAGCTTCCGAGCAGCGGCCTGGATGCATCCGCTGCCGTCAGCGCCCAGTTGCGGAAACAGGCCGCTGCCCGCGAGGCTCGGCGCGGCACCGTCCAGCACTTCCAGCGCCCTGGCCACCCGCGCCTCCTGCCGCGCAAACACCACGATATGCGCGCCCTGGATCGCCGCATAAACCCGCGGTTTGACGCCGTGCCTGGCTTTCTTCTTCTCCTCGATCCAGTTGTGGATGACGCGCTGGTTGTTGGTGGTGCTCTGGTAATCCTCGGCCGCCTTGGCCATTGTGATCAGCCGATCCGGGTCGAAGTCCGCATAAACCAGCAACAGGTCATCATCCGGGGCTTTGCCGGCATTGTAGAGTGTCAGTCCGTGCAGTTGCTTGCGGGGGTCAAAGTTGAAAATGGTCTGGAAGGCGGCGAACTTGGCCTGCGCTTCCGGCTTCTCCATCTCCGCCAGCAAGTACTGGCCCATTGCCGTCGGGCGCAGGCCGTCGCAATCGACGTGCAGCACCCAGGCCGGCTCGGCGGGCACGTCGGCGCGTTGCAGCGGTCCGGGGAAGGCAGGCAATCCGGCGACGGCGAGGCCGCCGGCGCAAAGGACGGTTTTCCAGAGGTTGACATTCATCTGTATCGTTTGTAGTTGTCGTTCAGCTCTTCGTTGTCGGCGAGGCAAGCTGATGCCTCGCTCCAATGGAGAATACGCTGAAACCCCGCCGCTGGTTACAGAATTCCATCGGCTTCCTCCGTCCCAAGGTCGAGGAACGCACCGCGCCAACGCGCGGAGTGCCAAAGACATTCTATGACGCGCGGGGACGCCATCGGAATCCGCAGGCGAGAATACCTGCGGTTTGCGGCGGTCGTTTGGTCAACGACAACAACCGAGATTACAACCGGCTCCGGCCCGCCTTCTTGGCCTTGGCCCATCTGGCTCTGGCCAGCGCAGCCAGTCTGGCCCTGCCGGCCGCACTGAACTTCCGCTTGGGCGGCTGCGCCGCTTTGGCCTTGGCCGCCATTCGCCTTCTTACTCCCGCCCGAATATTGGCCAGGCCCCGGGCGCTCAGTTTTCGTTTCCGGCGGGCCCGGGTTACAGGTTGGGCGGGAGCGCCCAGCAGTTGACCGAGTTGTTTTTGCAGCGCCTGGATCTTCTCCTGGATGTTCGCTGCTTTGCGGAGTTGTCGCGGTGTTGCATTTATCATGAGCGGGAGTGTGGCTGGCGCCGAAGGAATGTCAAGTGTTGGCAAACGCTCCAACGGGACCTGGGCCAGTGACAAAGTCGCTCTGGTAATTTAATACTTGCAATAAATATAGTTGATGCTAAAGATGCATTATCACTGTTGCTCGAACCTGCTGGCCTGGTCAGCCCGGATTTCGAGCGGGCGTGAGACGGAATGGCGGACGGTAATCGAAAGGCTGAATAATGGACGGTTTTGCGGAGATACAATGGTTTGGGTTGTCGCGCGGGAGGGATGTATCCCTTTGGCGGCCCGGCGGGTGCGGCAGGTTCGATCTTGCCTTCTAAAATCAACATGCACACTACGTTTTTAGTCCAAGAAAGGAACAAGGCCGAGCAGGCCGTGCAGGAGAGCGAGCAACGGTACAAGCGACTGCTCGCCTCCGTCACCGACTACGTTTACTCCGTCACGGTTGAGCATGACGAGTCTGCGGCCACTTCGCACGGTCCGGGCTGCGAGGCGGTGACCGGCTACACGTCCCGGGAGTTCGAGGCCGACCCGTTTCTGTGGTATCGCATGATTCACAGTGAAGACCGCGCGGCGGTGACTGCCCAGGCCGAGCGGGTTCTCAGGGGTGAGACGCCTCCACCGCTGGAGCACCGCATCTTCCACAAAGACGGCAGTATCCGTTGGATCAGGAATACGACCGTGCCCCATAAGGATGAGCTGGGCCGGCTGATCGCCTACGACGGCCTGGTTTCCGACATCACGGAGCGCAAGCGGGCGGAGGAGCAATTGGAACGGGCGTATGCGGAGTTGTCCCAAAACGAAGCGGCCTTGAAAACGGCCTTGCAAAAGCTGGAGACTGCCAACAAGGAGTTGCAGACGACCCAATTGCAGTTGATCCAGGCGGCGAAACTGGAATCGGTCGGGACCTTGGCGGCCGGGGTCGCCCACGAAGTCAAAAACCCTTTGCAGACCATTCTCATGGGGGTGGACTATCTGGCCAACAACCTGCCCGGCGGGAAGAACAACACGACGATGGTTCTGAGCGATATGCGGGACGCCGTCGTCCGCGCCAACGTGATCGTTCGCGAGTTGCTCCAATTGTCCGCCGCGACGGATTTCGAGCCGAAGGAGGAGGATTTGAATGGCCTGGTCGAGCGCTCGCTGTGGCTGATCAACAGTGAGATCATTGCCTCGCAAATCAGTGTGGTGCGCAAGCTGGAGGCCGATTTGCCGCGCGTGCTGCTGGATCGCAACAAAATGGAGCAGGTCTTCATCAATCTTTTCATCAACGCCCTCCAGGCGATGTCCCAGGGCGGCGTCCTGACGGTCACGACCCGTCACCGTCGGTTCGGGGAGGACCTCAAGATGAGCGGGCCGGCCTTCTCCCAGTTTAAGCTCGGCGAGCGGGTGGTCATCGCCGAGGTGCAGGACACCGGGCAGGGCATACCCGAAGACCATTTGCCGAGAATCTTCGACCCCTTCTTTACGACCAAGCCGACCGGCATCGGCACTGGGCTGGGGCTCTCGGTCGTTAAGAAGATTATCGACCTTCACGGCGGCGCGATTGATATCCGCAACGCGCCGCTCGGGGGCGTGCTGGTGACTTTGGTGCTAAAAACCGAGCCGGAGGCAAAGCTATGACGAGAGAACAACCTGCCGGAGTGAGGTCCGCGGGATCACCCGCGCCGACCGTTTCGGCCAACCATGAGGAGAGAAAGATGAAGAATGAAAAGAAACGCATCCTGATAGTGGACGACGAGCCCAGTATTACGCGGTTGCTGAAACTCAACCTGGATCAGACCGGAGATTATGAGGTCGCGACGGAGAACGTCTCGAACGCCGCGCTGGCGACGGCGGAGGAATTCCGACCCGACTTGATCCTGCTGGATGTGATGATGCCGGGCCTGGACGGCGGGAACCTGGCCGGCAAGTTCCAGGCCAGTCCCAGATTGAAAGGTGTGCCGCTCGTGTTCCTGACGGCGGCGATTACACGGGAAGAAGTCCGCGCCCGCCACGGCGTGGTCGGGGGGCTGCCCTTTCTAGCCAAGCCGGTGAATCTGCATGAAGTGCTCGGCTGCCTGGAACGGCACCTGGGCGCACCCCGGGCGCCGGTGACCGCCAGCCGCTGACAAACGGTGGCGCAGGCGTCCCGCCGGCGCCGCGGCGGGAGATGATTTTGGAAGGGCTGTAAGCCGAATTTTGTCTGCCCCGAAAGCTTTCGGGGGAGAGAATCATTTGTCTCAGCAGCCGATACCCGGAACCCGTTCCGCTGTGCGGAACCTGGAGCGGGCCGCTCCGGGGTCCCCTATTTGGCCTTGCACCCGATGGGGTTTTCCGTGCCTCCGTGCTTGCGCTTGGAGCGGTGGGCTCTTGCCCCACCTTTTCACCCTTACCCCGGCCTCGTTGCCGAGGCTGGGGCGGTTTAAGTTTCTGTGGCACTATCCGTCGGGACGCCTCGCGGCGTCGCCTCCCGCGTGTATCTCGCCGTGGGCCTCCTTACGTCGGCCCCGGCCAGTTACGCGGCATCGCGCCCTTTGGTGTTCGGACTTTCCTCCTCCCCCGAATTGCTTCGGGGAAAGCGATCCTCCGCCCTTCCAAAATCACGGCCAATATACTTTGCCGGCAGCCAGATGACAAGCGAAGCCAGGCGGGTTCCGCCGCGGAAGCTATTTGCCCGGGACTTCGTGATGGGCGCGGCAGCGGGCCTCGTACAGCTCCGAAGCGCCGACAATAACGACCGGGTCGTGGTAGCGCGCCGGTTTCCCATCGACCAGGCGCTGCGTGCGGCAGGCCGCCTCGCCGCACACCATGCAGATGGCGTGCAGCTTATCGACCACGTCCGCCTTGGCCATCAGCACGGGCATCGGGCCGAACGGTTCGCCCCGGAAATCGGTATCGAGACCGGCGATGACTTCGATCACTCCAGAGGTGTGCTTCATGCGCGCCCATTCCTAACAGAGGACTTGGCTTCTCTCAAAGCCTTTTGAGTTAGATTCACGGTTCGACATGGGAGAGGCTGCTGGTTACGGTTTACAGATGTCGCGTGAGTATGTGTTGCAGCCGTTCCGGGCGCCGATCCATTTGCAGATCGACTATGCCCGCGAACTCAACGAGCAGCAGCACGCGGCGGTGATGGCGCCGCCGGGGCCGGCGCTGGTGATTGCGGGCGCGGGTTCGGGCAAGACGCGCACACTGACCTATCGGGTGGCTTATCTGCTGGAACAGGGAATCCCGGCGGAGCGGATTCTGCTGCTGACCTTTACGAACAAGGCGGCCAAAGAAATGATGCGGCGGGTGGCGGACTTGCTGGGGCAGGAACTGGCCTCCCTGTGGGGCGGGACGTTCCATTCGATTGGCAACCGGATTCTGCGCCAGCACGCGGAGCGGCTCGGCTACCAGCGCGATTTTACGATCCTGGACCGCGAGGACGCCAAGCACCTGATCAGCACCTGCGTGGCGGAGTCGGAGGTGGACGTGAAGGCGACGCGCTTTCCGAAAGCCGAGGTGTTGGGCGACATCTTTTCGCTGGCCGTCAATACGCACAAAGGGATTCAGGAGATTTTGAGGGAGCAGTACGACTACTTTGAGCCTCTGGCGCCGCAGATCGCGGACATCCGGCAACGCTATACGGCGCGCAAGCGGGCCACCAACGCGATGGATTTCGACGATCTGCTGGCCCTCTGGCTCAAGCTCATGCAGGAGCACCAAGAGGTCCGCGAGCAGTATCAGCGGCGGTTTCAGTTCATCCTGGTGGACGAATACCAGGACACGAACAAGCTGCAGAGCGATCTCATCGACCTGCTGGCCGCGCGGCATAAGAACGTCATGGTGGTGGGCGATGACGCCCAGAGCATTTATGCCTGGCGCGGCGCGAATTATCTGAACATCCTGAAATTCCCGGACCGGTATCCCGAAGCCAAGATCTACAAGATCGAGACGAACTACCGGAGCACGCCGGAGATTCTCCGGGTCGCCAATGCGGCGATTAGCGCCAACGTGGAGCAGTTCGCCAAAGAACTGGCCCCGGCGCGCCAGCCGGGCCCAAAGCCGGTGACGGTGGTGTGCGGCGACGCGTCGGAGCAGGCGGCGTTCGTGGCGCAGCGGGTGTTGGAGCTGCGCGAGGAAGGCGCGGACTTGAACCGGATGGCGGTGCTGTACCGCTCGCATTTTCACGCGCTGGAGCTGCAGCTCGAATTGACCCGGCGCAACATCCCTTTCAGCATCACGAGCGGCATTCGCTTTTTCGAGCAGGCGCACATTAAAGACGTGACGGCGTATCCGAAGCTGGTGGCGAATCCTCGGGACGAGCTTTCGTTCAAACGACTGGCGCAGTTGCTGCCCGGCATCGGCGGCAAAGGGGCGGACAAGCTCTGGCGGACGTTTGCGGGACAGGAGCCGGCAGAAGCGGGAAGTCCGAAAGCCGAAAGCCGAAGTCCGAAGGAAGGCCGAGACCCGAAATCCGAACCAAGAGACGAGCCGTTACCCGCCGCGGCTGACCAGCCATCCGTCGCGCAACACGCAACACGCAACACGCAACACTCCCTTCCCTCGCCCCTCGCGGCCCGCCTCCAGGCCTGCGCGGGCATCGTGCCGAAGAAGGCCGCAGCGGCATGGGCGCAATTCGTGGCGACCCTCGCGCAATTGGAAGCGAAAGAAGTCCGGGACAACGCCTCGAAGATGATCGGCCTGGTGATCGAGGCCGGCTACGAGGAATATCTCGAGGAGAGCTACGCGAACTATCGGTCGCGGCTGGAGGACCTGCAACAGTTGGCGGTCTTTGCCCGGCAGTTTCCAACTGTCGGGGATTTCCTGACGCAGCTTGCGCTGCTGACCAATCTGGAGGCGGAAGCCGAGCAGCCGGTCGGCACCGACGACGAACGGCTGCGGCTTTCAACGATTCACCAGGCCAAAGGGCTGGAGTTCGATGTCGTCTTCGTCATCATGTTGTGCGATGGGTTGTTCCCTTCGGAGCGGTCATTGAAAACGGACAACGGCGAAGAGGAGGAGCGGCGGCTGATGTACGTGGCCATCACGCGGGCGCGGAACGAGCTTTACCTGAGCTACCCGCTCGTCCGCGCCAGCTATGGCGGCAGCGGGGACATGCCCCAACTCCGGTCCCGCTTCCTAGCTGAGATTCCAGGGGGCCTGGTCGAGGAATGGAATTTGAAACCGGGTATGGGAGGGATGGAATAGGACTCCGCCGCCGTCAGCATCAAGGTAGGGCGCGCTGTCCCCAGCGCGCCGCCCCACTCCGTCACTCGCTCTTGGGCCTCTTCAATCCTTCGGTCAGGAACTGCGTGACGTCCTTGAACTTGGCGGCGTTCGCGGGGCTGATGTCCATTAGCGTCTGGTGCGCCTCGATGCAGGTGCGGGCCACTTCCGCCCTGGTCGGGCTGGCAGGGGTGTGCAGGCGGGACTCGGTTTGTTCCGGCAGGGTGAGGGGACCCTGGGTGACCTTGAAGAGGTGGAGCACACCGAGGGTGTCGAGCAGCTCGGTGATGCGCGCGTTGGGATTCAGCAACTCGATGCCGTGCCGGCCCTGGTCGCCATTGCCGGCGCTGAGCTTCAGCCCGAACCCGGCCAGCACGCCAAGAAAGGTGCTGTCCATGAGCGTACACTCTGCCAGGTCGAGCACGAAATAGCTGCAGCCCTGTTGGCAGAGTTCATTGACGAGCGTCCTGAAATCTATGCTCGAAGTGAAGTTGGCCCGCCCGATAATCCGGATGCAGGCGAATTGCTCCCCCGCCCATACCAACAGCTTGGCCGACGGCGTGGTCATGCCCTTCCCCCGACGATCTGCACCAGCGCCTGCTGCACCACCAGCGATTCATCCAGCGTCGTCGAGACCAGCCGAAGGTTGCACTGGAATAACAGGTCCATCGCGCGAATCAGTTCGGCCTGGCTGTAACAGTTCGCTTGGGGCAGAGCCTTGAAAAGCACATACGGGTTGAGCGCCAACGGATTGAAGCGCCGGTCTTCAGGCAACTGGTCTTTCGGCGCCCGCTCGAGTTGGGCTTTGAACCGGTTGTAATCCATGCCCGGTTTCACCCAGCCTTCCCGCAGCATCTCCTTCAGCAACAGCATCGCGCGCACCTTGGCAATCAGGCCGTAGAGCAAGCCGATTTCCGACTTCTGCGGGTCGAGCTTCACGTCCCACAAAGCCTCATCCAGCCGCGCCAGCAGGCGGGGCAAATCCCGGTCCCCGAGCGCATCGCCCAGCGCAAAGGCGCGCGCCAGCTTGTTGCGGATGCAGACGGCCGCGACGTCCTCGAACTCGATCTCCTTCCGGTCCCCCACGTACAGCGCCACCTTCTCGACTTCGCTGTCGAGCTGGCGCGCGTTGGGTCCGACCCGGTTGATCAACTCGGCCAGCGCTTCGTCGGAAATCTCCTTTTGCCGGGCGCGCAGCCCCTTGCGAGCCCACGCTTCCGCCTGGCCCGCCCAATCGCGGTCATCCACCGACCAACTGGCAAAGCTTTCGACGCTGCCTAGCTTGTCCAGCGCCTTGTAAAAGACCTTGCGCTTATCCACTTTGCCCGCGCTGATCAACAGCCGAACGTTCTGCCACGGGAACTCCTTGAGTTCCTCGGCCAGCCCGGCGAGCGACTGAGTGACATCCTGGGTCGCCGCCCGTTCGTCGCTGAGGAAATTGCAGTTTTGGAGCCAGATGACTTTCCCGGCGCCGAAGAACGGCAACGTCTGCAACGCCTCGCGCAGTTTGGCCAGGGACCTCAGCGCCTCGCCGCTGTGCGAGACGGCGGCGTCAATAATCTCATGGTCCATGCCGCCCAGTTCCTCCACCCACTCAAGGTAAATTTGTTTGGCCCGTTGGTGGACGGCAAAATCATCTTCGCCGCACACCAGCACCAAGGGAGCCGATTGCTTGAGGACAGAAGCAGCCATCTGCCTACTCGGCCTCGCTGCCGTTCTCGTTGATCTTGTCGAGCACCTCCGTCATGTCCTCCACTTGTTCGAACAGCGAGTTGGTCACGTAGATGGGACGTTTCTGGGCCGTCGCCAGCGCCAGGCAATCGCTCGGGCGGGCGTCAATCTCGACGATCTTGCGGGCGATTTCATTTTGCTGCTGCAAGATCAGCCGCGCAAAGTAAGTCGAGTTCTTCAACTCCGTAATGACCACCCGCTCCACGTTGATGCTGAACCCCTTGAAAATGCTCTGGATCAGGTCATGCGTCAGTGGCCGCTCTTTCGGCGTGTCCCGCAGGAACATGCCGATGATCGCGCCCATGTTCGGTTCCACGTTGATGACGAACACCTTCGCGTCGTTGCCCACGAACAGCGCACACCCGCTGTTGGCGGGCAGAATGCCTCGAATCTGCACCGGAACCACATCGTTCTTCATGCACACACTCTAGGGCGCAACCCCGGAAAAAACAAGCCCTCCGCAATTGGTACTTTTACGGAACAGCGGCCTGCCGCCAAGCCACTGACAAAGTGGCCCAGGCGTCCTCGCCTGCGGGTTTTGGCGGCGTCCCGCCGCCGCCCCTTCGTCCGGCCCCCCTTCAACCGTCTCCAGGACTTTAGACTTTGGACTTTGGACTTTAGACTTTAGACGGGCAGATCAGTTTCCGACCTCGCGGGGCTTCCACCGCCACACGTACTGCCAGGGGATCAAGTTCTGAGAGACTCGGACAGGGACACAAAAGCTCCCGTTGCTCAGGTCCCACAGTGCCGGAATACAGGCGGTGATGTAGCCCATGCGTTGGACCCAAACGGGCTCCTGGTCCCCCGGCGGGTTCTTCCAGACATCAGACCAACCTTTGACCGGGCCGGGAACGGGCCACGGCGGCAGCGCCTCACCTGGAAAGGCCCGCCACTTCCATATATCGAAGTCCTTCAGCGTCCACCACCCGGTGCCACAGACCAG
>Ga0187872_10001924_pt1 | contig 19663 bp, 17 predicted proteins | sample June2016WEW_16_4_FD_132973 | JGI IMG/M metagenome (GOLD analysis project Ga0187872, IMG submission 132973) | Peatland microbial communities from SPRUCE experiment site at the Marcell Experimental Forest, Minnesota, USA - June2016WEW_16_40 | ecosystem: Environmental > Terrestrial > Soil >...
CAGACCAACTTCGAACAGAGCTTCGCCCTCTATCTCGCCATGGTCGTCAGCAACCTCACTGTCGTGGACGGCGTCCACTTCGATATCGTCACGCCCATGAATGAGCCGAACGAAGACTGGTGGGTGTACGGGGGAAGCCAGGAGGGCTGCTATATGAGCACCGCCCAGCAAGTGCGGATGGTCAATGATTTGCGCGCCGAACTGGACGCGCTCGGCCAGTCGGCCGGCGTCGCCGCTTGCGAAGACTCTTACGAGGAAGACACCCTCAATTCTCTCAATGCCTATGGCGCCCCCGCCCTCAGCAACGTCAGCCGCATCGTCACTCATACCTACAGCGCCAACGCCCCCGACGGCCTGCGCAACCTGGCCGCTTCCCTCCACAAGCCGTTGTGGGTCTCCGAATACGGCCACTGCGACGCTACCGGCATGAACCAGGCGCGCCGCATCCACGATGACATTGCGATGATGGGGGCCCGCGCCTGGGTTTACTGGCAGGTGGTTGATGGCGACACTTGCTGGGGCCCGCTCTACAATCCCGAAGTGGCCAGCACCAACTCCGATTTCACGACCAATTACACGATTCAGGAGACCTTCTACGTCATCGGCCAGTTCAGCGAGTTCATCCGGCCCGGCTGCCAGATTCTCAGCGTCGGGGATGCCAACTCGCTGGCCGCCTACAATCCCACCAACTCGACGCTGGTGATTGTGACCGTGAATGACACGACCAACACCTTCAACATCACCTACGACCTGAGCGCCTTTAGCGGGTTGCCCGCGCAGGTGTCCCTTTCCCGGACCTCGGGCAGCGAGAACATGGCGGCGCTGGCCCCCCTGCCGGTGAACAATCACCGGTTCACCTCTGCCATCCTGGCCCAGTCGGTCACCACCCATATTCTGACCAATGTTGCTCCGGCCCCGGCGCTACCTTACGAGGGCCTGATTATGGCCGACGCCCCGGTCTGCTACTGGCGGTTGAATGAGACCAATGGCAGCATCGCCTACGAAGCCATCGCTGAGCTTAACGGCACTTACGGGACCAACACCACCAACGGCGTTTCCGGCGTGAGCGATCCGCCGTTCTATGGCTTCCCCAGCAACAACTTTGCCGTGGCGATGGACCCCAACGTTGCCACCGCCGGGGCTGGATACGTCACCGCGCCGGCCCTCAACCTCAACACCAATACGGTGACCATCACCGCCTGGGTCTATCCGTTCACGTCCATTGCCGCCTACGACGGTGTGGTCTTCACTCGCGCCAGCACCTACTCGAAGGGGATCAACTACGTCGCCGAGGCGAGCCGCCTGAACATGATCGGCTACACGTGGAACGAGAACAACATCAACACTTACGGTTGGGCCAGCGGCCTGGTGACGCCGCCCAGGCAGTGGTCCTTCGTGGCGCTGACCATTGCCCCCACGCAGGCCGTGATCTACGTCGGCGCCAATGGCGTGCTGCTTTCCGCCACCAACGCCATCGCGCACGATGTCGAAGCCTGGAACGGAGGCACCTTGCTTGGCGCCGATACCGTGTCCCTGCCGAGCCGCATTTTCGACGGCAAGCTGGATCAGGTTGCCGTGTTTGACTACACGCTGTCACCGGCCCAAATCGCGCAGCTCTACGCCACCGCCTTCACCGGAGGCCCGGTCATTCAGGACGTCGCCTGGGGTGACAATACTTTCGGCCAGGGCAACGCCTCCGGCATCTCGACGAACCTGATCGCCATCGCTGCCGGCGCCTGGCACAATCTGGGCCTTGGGGCGGACGGCACGGTGGTCGCCTGGGGTTACGATGCGGACGGCCAATGCGACGTGCCTCTCACACTCCAGTCGGCGCTGGCCATCGCGGGCGGCGGCTATCACAGCCTGGCGCTCCAGGCCGACGGCACCGTCGCCGCCTGGGGTGCGGACGATTCCGGCCAAACCAATGTGCCGGCGGGCCTGGCCAACGTGATTGGGATTAGCGCCGGCACCTGGCACAGCGTGGCCCTGCGCCGCGATGGGACGGTGGTGGTCTGGGGTGACAACAGTTTCGGGCAGACCAATCCGCCCGCCGGGCTGACGAACGTGATCGCCGTGGCGGCGGGCGGCAGCCACACGCTGGCCTTGACGGCGGACGGCACAGTAGTGGCCTGGGGAGAGAACACGGATGCGGAAGGGAACGAGGCCGGGCAATCCGTGGTGCCGCTGGGTTTGACGAATGTGGTGGCGATTGGGGCCGGGGAGTATCACAGCCTGGCGGTGCGGGCCGATGGGACGGTGGCGGCGTGGGGGGACGATTCGGACGGCCAGTGCGACGTCCCGGCTGGACTCAGCAACGTGGTGGCCGTAGCGGGCGGCGGCGCCCACAGCCTGGCGGTGCGGGCCGATGGGACGGTGGCGGCCTGGGGTGATAACGATAATGGCCAGTGCAGCGTGCCCTCCGGTTTGAGCGACGTGGTGGGAATTGGCGCCGGGGAGTATCATTCGCTGGCGCTGCTGGTGAGCAGCATCCCAGTGCCGCAGTTGCTCAACCCGGCCCGGCAAGGCAGCCGGTTCAGCGCGCTGGCCCAAACCTTGAACCGGAAGAATTACGCCTTGGACTGCAAGAATTCACTGGCCGCAACCAACTGGAATGCGCTCTCCACCAACACCGGCAACGGCGCGCTCAGAATGCTGACCGATCCGGCGGCCACTGGCGCACAGCGGTTCTATCGAATGCGGCAGTGGTAGATGGGTTGCCCGGTCTTGGGAGTGGCGGCTCTCTTCATCGGAACCACGGATTGAACATGGACTAACCTCCGCAACGGCCTATTTCCCGAGGCAGAACTGGCTGAAGATCAGGTCCAGCAGGTCTTCGGTGGTGGTCTGGCCGACGATTTCGCCGACGGCGTTGACGGCGATGCGCAGGTCCAGGGCGACGAGTTCCAGGGTTTGATTCGTGCGCAAGGCGTCCAAGGTGCGCAACGTGGCGGCGCGAGCGCGGTTGAGCGCGTCCTGGTGGCGCGAGTTGATCATCACTTGCAGCATCTCGGCCCTGATTTCGCCGGACCACACCAGCTCTTTGATGGCATCTTTGAGCGGCTCGATCCCTTGCCCGGTCAGGCAGCACACGTCCGCGACCGGTGCCTGGAGGCCGGGCGGGAAATGAAGCCGCACCGGCAAGTCGATCTTGTTGCGGACGAGGATGCGCTTTTTGCCCGCGAACTCGGCCAGATAATTCTGGTCGGCTTCCGTGAGCGGCTCGGCGGCGTCGAACACGTGCAGGATGAACTCGGCCTGCTGCAAGCTCTGCCGGCTGCGACGGACGCCTTCGAGTTCAATCTCGTCGCGCGCCTCGCGCAGGCCGGCGGTGTCGATGAAGACAACGGGCAGGCCGCGGATGTTGGCAGTCTCCGCGATGGTGTCGCGGGTCGTGCCGGGAACGGCCGAGACGATGGCGCGGTCGTGGCCGAGGAGCTGATTGAGGAGGCTGGATTTGCCGGCGTTGGGCCGGCCAATGATGGCGGCGCGGAGGCCGTGGCGGAGGATTTGGCCCTCAGGGGCCGTGCGCAGCAATTCGTCCATGAAGGCGACACCGTGTTCGAGGCGGGCGATGAGCTGGTCGTGGGTGTCGGGCGCGATGTCTTCTTCGGGGAAGTCAATGTGCGCCTCGACGTGGGCGAGCGTTTCGAGCATCTCGTCGCGCAGCTTATTGATGCGTTGGGAGAGCTTGCCGGCGAGTTGTTCGTTGGCGGCGCGCAAGGCCAGCTCGGTGCGGGAGTGGATCAAATCGGCCACGGCCTCAGCCTGCGCCAGATCGATGCGCCCGTTGAGAAAGGCGCGGCGCGTGAATTCGCCAGGCTCGGCCAGCCGCGCGCCGTTGGCGAGGACGGTGTCCAAGACCATCTTTGCGGCCAGAATGCCGCCGTGGCAGGTGATTTCGACCACATCCTCGCGCGTGAAGGTGCGCGGGGCGCGCATGACGGCCAGCAGGGCCTCATCGACGGTCTGCCCGTCGCGCACGACGTGGCCGAAATGGATGGTGTGCGTGGCCGCGGCGGACGGTTTGACGGAGGCTTCGCCGGCGGGCGCAAAGCAGCGGTCGGCGACGGCGAGCGCCTCCGCGCCCGAAAGGCGGATGACGGCCAGGCCGCCTTCGCCGAGTGCCGTGGCAATCGCAGCGATGGTATCGTCCAGCATCGGGAGGGATTTAAGGGCTAACCAAGCCGCGCAGGTGGCGCGGGGATGCGGCGCCCGGGTCGTCAAAATGGCAGGCGGGCGGCTACGTCGGAGATAATCACCTGCAGTTTGGAGAATTTGCCTTGCAGGTAGGCGGCCGTGACGAACCGCACCAAGCCGCTGACCAACACCAGCAGCAGCGCGCTCATGAAAAAGAGGCCAAAGGCGTGCGAGGGGTCGGGCTCCATCATCCGCGGCACACCATGATACAGCACGGCAATGGACAGCATGATGCCGATGGACCAACTCACCCAGGGGGATACCCCGGTGAACGCGTCCAACAGGTGGAGGAGAAAGAGCGGACTCAGGCCGTAAGCGACGGTCGTGAACGCCTGGGGATAGGTATGCCGTCCGTGGAAGGTCTCCCCAATAGATTTGATCATGTTGGCGCCGACGAAAACCACGACCAGCGACAACAGGAGTTGGCCAATTTCCACAACTGCCGCTTCACCAATGGGAAAGATCTTGATCCGGCCGATCTCGCCCTGCCACTTGCCCCAATGAACCAGCCCGTAACCTTCCGCCGCCGAGGCGAGCAGGAGCAGCGGCAAGAGGTAGATCACCAGAATCGAAGCCATGCTGCGTCGGGCGCGGAGAATCCCTTCCCACGTTGCAATCGGGTCAAAAATCAATAGCAGCGCTTTAATCATCCGGTGTCAGTATTATCCGCAGGCCCCAAACCTGACAACTAAATACGTGGCCTGAACACTCACTTTTAGAGACACCTGGGGGGCGATTACGTTCAGTCAAGGGCGGGGCAAATTTATTCGCTTCCGTTGTTGGGCCGCGCGTGATTAACTGGGCGCGATGAAAGTCGATCTTGGGATCTGGGACAAGCTGACCCGGTTGGTGGTTTTTCTTGTGTTCGTTGCGGGCATCCTCCTGGTCGCCCTCTGGTATCTGCCGCTGATCAAGCAGAACGAACGATACCGAAAGGAGATCCTTCGCCTCGACAACCTGGTCCAAAGGGAGGAGGAAACCGGCAAACAACTGCGGATTTCCATCGACGCCTTGCGCTACGATCCGAAGGCCGTCGAACGGCTCGCCCGGGAGAGATTGGGTTACGCCAAAGCGGGCGAAACGGTCATTCGCTTCGAAGCACCCCAGACCAACAGCGCTCCCCGGAGATGAGACGAGGAGGCCGCCCCCGACCTCTGCGCCGGCCATCACTCCAGCACTCCACCCCTCCGCCCTCTACACCGTCAGAATCTCCTTTTCTTTGTGGGCTAGGTGGACGTCGATCTTGGCGATGTACTCGTCCGTCAGTTTCTGCAGTTCCTTCTCGGCGTGCTTGACCTCATCTTCGGTGATGCCGCTGTCGTGGCCGTGCTTCTTGACCTGCTCCATGGCGTCGCGTCGCACGTGGCGGATCGCCACCCGGCCATCTTCCGACATCTTGCGCACGATCTTCACGAATTCCTGACGCCGCTCCTCGCTGAGTTCCGGGAAGAAAAGCCGGATGGCCTTGCCTTGAATAGACGGCGTCAGGCCCAGGTTGCTCTTGAGAATGGCTTTCTCAATGGGGTGCAGCGAGTTCGCGTCCCAGGGCTGGATGGTCAAGGTCCGCGGCTCGGGGGTGGTGATGCCGGCCAGCTCGCGAATCCGCATCTGTGAGCCATAGACTTCCGCGAGAATGTTTTCGACCAGCGCGGGCGAAGCTTTGCCGGTGCGGACGCCGGCAAACTCGTTCACCACGACCTGCTCGGTCTTGCTCATCTTATCTTCCGCCTCGAGTAAAAAGTCGTCCAGTGTCATAGGCGCAAAAAGTAGCAAAGCCCGGCGAAACTGTATAGGGGCAACTTACAGTTCGGCCATCAGCCGTTTCTCCGCTGCCTGATTGTCCAGCTTGTGGCGGACCCGCATCACCGAGACGCCGACGACCGGCGGATAGGCCTGGTCGGCCTTCATGCGGGGCTCGACGTATTCGATGACCTCGAAGAGCAGACGGTTGGCGGACTGGTAATCCAGGCCGGTGAGCCTCTGGATGTAACGGGTCGAGCGGTCGATGAGCTTGAGGTTGCTGGGCACCACCCAGATCATGTAGTTGCCCATCACTCGCCCCAAGCGCACCATGGTGCAGGTCGAGAGCGCGTTCAGCAGCATTTTGAGGCCCGCGCGCGTCACGCCGTCCAGGAGGAAATCCGTGTTCGGGACCGGCGCCAGCACGGCCACGCACTGAGGATTCCATTGGGCGAGGAAGTCGTTGACCTCCTTAAAGGACTCCTTGCGCCCGACAAAGATCACCCCGATTTGGGCGCCGGCGTTCTGCGCGGCTTCGAGTTGCCGGCGACAAAAGCCGTCCGCTGAAAGGAGCGAAGCCTTCTCGGCTTCGGAAACGATCCCCACTGCGCTGTCGCCCTTGCCCAGCGGCCGGTACTTCAGGCCATCGAGACCCACCTTGAACCGCATCAGCTCGGCAGTACTGATCTTGCGCACGATCTCACAGGTGCGCGCCGCTTGGTCTTCACTCACCAGGGCGCGCACCTCCGGCTCGGTCCATTCCACACATTTCGGCTGGCGCTTGATGATCCGCTCCCAGGCCGTCGGGGTGTTCTGATAGGGCAGGAACAGGAACGACCACGACTCCGTTGCGGTCGTGTCGTCGAACTTGCGGAACGGGGGCGAGCAATAGGTGGGCGAACGCTCGGTGGTGTCCGTCAGCACATCAATCCCGAACCGGTCGGCGAAGTAGTTGTTCTTGTGACCGGACCGATAGACCGTCTCCTCGAGGGACACGGCTTTGGCGAGCTGCGAGAGCAGCCCCGCGGACCTCAGGCTGCCGTGCATCTCTGCCAGCCGCTTCAGAAACTCGGACGGGACGGAGGCCGAGTCCAGCGCGCCGGGGCCTTTCGGCTGCAGTTCCTTCATCAAATCCCGCAACACCATCTCCAGCACGGTCAACAGCACGCAGAGCTGGATGGTGGTCGCCTGCATGCGCGTCGAGCCGGTGATTGACATGGGGCCGGTGGTGAGGTTGATCTTCTCGATGCGCGGCTCCTGAATGACCTCGCGGCTGCGCTGCACGTGCTGGCAGAGAATGTCATCGGGGTTGTTATAGACGAAATAGACTTTGGCGCCGACCTCGAGCCCCTTCCAGGCCGTGCCGATTACAAAGGAGGTCTCGCCGCCCTCGGTGATGGCAAACACGACGTCTTTGGCCGCCACCCCCAAATCTCCAATCTGCTTCTTGCCGAACTCAGTGAAGTCTTCAAAGCCTTCCACCGACTTAATGAGGGCGAAGTCGCCGCCCGCCATGACGCTGAAGGCGCGGTTCTCGAAGTCCTCGGGCATCGGCGAGCAGGCCAGGCCCCGGGCGCGCTGCTGCTGCCAAAAATCGCGCCAGATGGAAACCAGTTGGATGCTGAGGCGCCCGGTGGAGCCGCAGCCGGTAAAAAACACCTTCCCGCCGTTCTTGAGGGCGCGCAGCACGGCTTCCTTGATGCCTTGCGCCCGGCCCGACCCGGCGAATTCCCGATACTTGCGGACCACGTCGCCATCGGCCTCGAACAGCAGGCCGAGGGCGGCGCCAATGTCACGTTTGGCGGTGTCGCTCAGGTTGGCGGTGACCGGGTGAGAGGATTCGGTGGTCAGGACGCCAAGCTGGAATTGATCGCTGATTTTAAGAAATTCTTCGGATCGCCGGTTTGATGCTTCGCTCATGAGGGTTTGGTCTGTGTATATTCTGTTTTCAGTGGCGCGCAGCTTGCCGTCCGGGTGGAGTGGGTCAAGCCAATTCGGCAGGCAAATCGGCCAGCGCGATCGAGGCCAGGGTGCTGTGGCGCGCGCCTTGGGGCAAGAGTTCGCTGCGCATGAGCTCAACCTGGTAGGCCGTCCAGTGGCCGAAAAGCCGTTCCGCCATGCCCGCCGCGGCCTGGCCCAAGGCTTCCGCCTCCGGTCGCTTAATGCCTTTGATGCGGGCGAGGGTGACGTGGCCGGTGAACCGCTCTTCCTTCTCTTCGGTCGTATATTCCCGCGTGGCGAGTTCAACTGCTGCTTGCAGCCGGGGCAACTGCTCGGCTTGATCCTGCACCCCGACCCAGACGACCCGCGGACGGCGCAGGTCCGGGAAGAACCCAACCCGCTCGGCGCGCAAGTGCAGCGCGCCGAACCCCCGGCAGGCGGCGCGAAGCGCCTCTCCCAGCGCCTCCACCCGTGCCGCTTGCACGTCCCCCAGGAACCGCAGCGTCAGGTGGAACTGCTCGCGGCGCGCCCAGCGGACGGTGCGTTCCGGCAGCACGCGGCGCAATTCCGCCTGTGCGGCTTCCATCTTCGCTTTGACCTCTCCCGGTATCGCCACTGCGATGAAGAGCCGGGATCGTTCGCTGTCAGCCACAGTTAACCCTCCTAGGGAAGCGGTTCGCCGCGCGCCGCGATGAGCAGGCGATACCATTCCTCGCGCGTCAATTCCAGGTCGGCGGCTTTGGTCGCTTCGCGGATGTGTTCGGGATTGGTGGCGCCGACGATGGGCAGGATCCTGGCCGGATGCTTCAGCAGCCAGGCGAGCGCCACCACCGCGCGACTGACACCGCGCGCCCGGGCAAGGGCATCCACCGCCGGGAGGAACTGTTCGGGCCGATAGGTTTTCTGTGACGGCAACAGGCGGTTCGCGCCGCTGCCAATCAATCCGGCCGCCAATGGGCTCCAGGCCATCGGGGTGATTCGTTCAATCAAACATTGATCCAGCGTGCCGTCCGTGAACGCATCCAGTTTGGCCACGCTGATTTCAACCTGGTGCGCCACCAGCGGCATCGGACAGGCCGCTTGCAGCGCCGTCAGCAGGGTCGGGCGAAAGTTGCTCACGCCGAAGTGGCGGACTTTGCCCGCGGCCTTGAGTTGGGAAAAGGCCTGGGCAACCTCTTCGGGAAAGGCGAGGAAATCGGGCCGGTGCAGCAGGTAAAGGTCAATGGTTTCGAGGCTCAGCCGTTGGAGCGACTGCTCGCAGGCGTGGAGGATGTGTGGCGCCGAGAAATCGTAGCGCCCGGGCGAGTCAGGCTGCGGGTCGCCCGCGGGTCGGATGCCGCCCTTGGTGACGATCACAATCCGGTCGCGCATGCCGGAGACTTCCTTGAGCGCATCGCCCAGGATGCGCTCCGCTTCGCCATGGCAGTAAATATCCGCGTTGTCGAACAGGGTGTAGCCTGATTCGTAGGCCGCGATCACCGCCCGCCGCCCGGCGGCCCGGCTGGCGGCGGTCACCTCGGCTGGGTCCCAGGTTCCCGCGACCCGCCAGCAACCATAAGCCAGCCGGCTGCTCGTCAGCGAGCTGACCCCTAATGAAATGGTTCGCATAATCTCAGAAACTTGGGCGCGAGGTTACGACCGCCACTCGCATAGCGCAAAGCGAAAACCAGCGGGGGGGGGTAGAGTTCTCAGTTCTTAATTCTTAGTTTTTGGTTGGCGGCGGGACTCCGCCGAAACCCGCAGGCGGGACGCCTATGCCACATTCCGCAACTTTCTGGTTGACAAACCCACTCTTGTATGTTAAGGGTATCATACTGTGCGTTGGCATGGGTTGTGTGGATGTGCCGGCCAATGGTCACGGCCAGGCAGCTTGGCTGCGCTAGGCAGAGCAGTGTTAGTTCGCCGAGCCGCCAGCCGGCAAGCGCGTCTTTATCCAGACCCGGCAGCAAGTGGATGGGGAAAAAGGCATTCCGGCACAAACGGACGTGGTTGTGCCGGGCAAGCCGGTTCGGGGGCAAGCGGAAGGGCGCTGGCGAGCGACTGGGGCGGCAGGGTAAAGCCAGGGAAGGGAGCCGAGGGGGATTCAGAGAGGGATCGAGGCGGAATCGAGGGAGAGCCAGAGAGGAAACGAAGGCGAATCGGAGAGGACTCGTAACAAGACGCCACCCACACAGGACCCAAACAGGATCCACAGGTCTCCAGCACGGGGGAAAGGCTATAAGGCAGAATGCAGAATCCCAAGGCGGTGGCGCAGGGCGGCGGCCAGACAGACGAAAGCCACAAATTTGCAAGGGCTTACACGGATTCTGCGGGCTGAAAACCCCGGTTTTCGGGTCGTTTTGCTCCAATTCACTGTCCGGCGAGCGGATTCTCGGCGTGGGAAAGCACGGTTCAGGATAATTCTGATCCATCACGGCGAGAGGCTTGTTGCTGGGTTTTTCGATGGCGTATTCCACCCGCAGCCAGTCGAGCAACGTGCGCTGGGTCGGCTGCTGGCGGGAGGTGGTTTCGACCAGGCGGCGAACGAAATCAAACCGTAGGTTGGCGCTTTTTCAGTTGTGATCGGGCCAACTTATGGTCTGCGCCGTTCAACGTTTAAGGGCTTTCCACCTCAGCCCCGTTACCTAAACTCCACTTCATGGCGAAGAATGTGCGTACATTGTCACTCCGGCGGCTTGAGAAGGATTCGTTCGTCACCGAGACGATGGTGAACCTGGTCGGTTTGGGTGATTTTCTGCTTACCGCCGAGTCCAACCTCCAGCGGCTTAAAGAATCAGGCTTGCGAGCGATTGCGGGGCTCTACGGCCCAGGCGGCAATATCAAATCAAGAGAGGCAAAGCGATTTCTTACCGCTCACCGCAAGCGTTATGACCGGGATATGGCCAAGGTTCTCCGGTATGCGGCTGTGATGGGTCTCTATATCCTCCTCGAAACCACGGCCCGGAAACTCATCGCTGATCTCGAGCGCACTTATCCCGGCAAACTCCCATTCCGCCAAAAAAAGGGCCTTGGTTTCGTGAAGAGTTTTCAGCAATGGTTAGAGTCTCCGCCGACACCCATTCGGCTCGCTCGTCCAAGAATGTGGTTGCTGCTTGATGACCTCCGGGTGATCCGCAACTGTATCGCGCACGTGAACGGAGACCTAACGCTTGAGAGGGATCAAACACAAATCGCACGGTGCAAGGAAACTATCCGTCGGACCCGCAGGGTTCGGTTCGACGCGCGCGGCACATTGATCCTGGATGCCGAGTTCGCATTTGAGGTCTGTGACCGCCTTGAAGCGTTTTTCAGGCTGCTCTTTCGGGAAGCGGGATACGGACTGGCGTTGCCGCCCGGCTATGCCGAGTCAATTGCCAAAAGCTTCGCAGGCTTTGAAAAGGAAATCGCCGAGGGAATCGAAGCCTACGACGCGCGGCAGACTATCAATTTAGGCGGCGCTTTGTAGAACTGAGCCGGTAGATGGCTTTTTGAGGCCCCGCCGGTAAAATCGCTGATTGAAAATGGGGTCGGACGATAGGTTGGCGCTTTTTCACTTGTTATCGGACCAGCCTATGGCCTGAGCCTACTCGGACAGGCTCAGGACGTTGGTTTGGCCGGCGCCCGCAAGGGTGGCGCTCTGCTGGTCAATGGCGACGACGCGCAAGTCGCCCAGTTTGTCACCCACAAAGAGCGTCCTGCCGCTGATCATGGCCGAGGGCCGCCTGGGATTGAAGACAATCCCCTGCAATCGAAGCGGCGCCGGCTTGGGCGGCGGGGGTGGGGTCATGGCCGCGGTATTGGTCACTTCGCTTTGCTGGGCGTCGGCAGCCGGCGCATTGGTCGCTGCGGAGGAGGCGTTCGACGCGAGGGTGGCAGTTGCGCCGGTGAGGGGTGAGGGGGGAGAAGCCGATTGGGCGGCCGGACCCGGTTGGGTCGCCAGGGCGGGCGCCGTTGCGGCAGTCGCGGGCGAAACTGAAGCCAGTCGCGGTGCGCCCACGGGGGACGCAACACGTGCCGTTCGCGCGTTGACCTCGGTTGGTCCCGTCGAGTGACCCCTTTGGACCCGTTCCCAAACAAAGAGAAGAGCCAGCAGGGCTGCTACGGCCAGGGCGGTGGGCAGGAACAGGCCGAGGCTGCGCCGGGCGGTCGGCGGGGCGGGTTCAACTGGCCGGAAGGGGAGATGGGGCGAAGGGGGAAGGGGCACTTGCTGTTGCGCGTCTTTGGCTCGCCTTAAGGCATCGTTAATTAAGCTCATGCGTTGATGTGTCCTTCAAGTTCGCGAACGGCCTGGCCGACCATGCGGAAGTCAATCCGCTCGCTTTGCTGCACAAACCCCGCCAGCAGGGCCTTGTCGCAAACGGCGTTGACCAGCCGGGGAATGCCCTGGCTGTAACGATGCACCCGCCACAGGGCGGGCCGGGTGAAATAGGGTGTGCCGTTCCCGCCGGAGACGTGGAGGCGGTGCTGCACATACTGAATGACCTCGTAGCGTTTGAGCGGCGGCAAATGGTAGCGAACGGTGATGCGCTGGCGGAGTTGGCGCAGGCGGGGATTGTTGAGCCGGTCGCGCAATTCGGGCTGGCCGAACAAGATGATCTGCAGCAGCTTGCGGTCGTCCGTTTCGAGGTTGGAGAGCAGGCGGACCTGTTCGAGCAACTCGTCGGTCAAATTCTGCGCCTCGTCAATGATCAGCACCGTTTCCTTGCCGTGCTCGACTTGGTGGAGGAGGAACTGGTTGATGAGCGTCACGGTATCCAGGCGGTCCAGGCCGTTAACGGGCAGGCAAAATTCGACCGCGACCGCCTTGACCAGTTCGTCGGCGGTCATGATCGGGTTGAGGATGAGGGCGGTGGCGTAGTGGTCGTCGAGTTGCTCGAGCATCGCGCGGCAAAGGGTGGTCTTGCCCGCGCCGACTTCGCCGGTCATCTGGACAAAGCCCTTGCGCTCACGAATGCCGTAGAGGAGGTGATTGAACGCTTCCCGGTGTTTGGCGCTGTAGAACAGGAACCGCGGGTTCGGCGTGATGTCGAACGGCGGCTCCGTCAGGCCATAGTATTCCAGGTACACGCCCTTTTGGCAGCACAAAGGGTGCCTGAAACCGGGAAAGGCGGAGAAGGCCAGAGGCCTTGATCGGGAAGCTTCATAACGTACAGCCGCCGCCGGCATTCGGCGCTGATTCTCAGCCGCGAAAGATGGCGCCGACTGCCGTCGGCGGCTACGCCCTGTCGGCGGTTTGTGCGAGGTATGAGAATTCCGGGTTAACGTCTCTGCGCTGCCGCTCCCGGTCGGTGGACGGAGTGTCTCAAAGGTTGACAGGATTGCCCGTGAACTGCACGCCGGTTAAATGCCGAAATCCCAAGTCCCCAGCGCGGCAAAGCCGCAGCCAAAAGAGTTAAATGGGTTGAGTAGGTTACACGAGGCCAAGGAGTTTGCGCGGGCTGCGCAAACTCTCACAGATAGTAGTACGATGCCCAAATTCCGAAACGAACTCAGTAACGGACTATTTGGGCCTCGCCCGCAGAATTGCCTTTGCGGCCTTCACCAGTGCCGCCGCCTCTGCCGGCGTGCCAATGGTGATGCGCAGGTAGTCCCGGACTAACGGGTCACTAAACCACCGCACCAGGATTTTTCGGTCGCGCAGCTTCCGGAGCCAGGTCCGGGCGGAGAATTTCGGCGGGCGCACCAGGATGAAATTGGTCTGGCTGGGAAAGACCCGGAAGCCGAGGGCGTCAAGCGCGCGGCTAAGCTGCTCGCGGGTGGCGATGATTCTGCGGAAGGTCGCCCGGTAGCGGGGCAGGTCGTCCAGCGTCGCCAGCGCTGCGACTTGGCCCAGGCCGTTGACGTTGTAGCTGTCGCGGATTTTGTGGAGCGCGGCGATGAGTTCGGGGTGGCCGACGCAATAGCCGATCCGCTGGAAGCAAAGCGAATAGGCCTTCGAGAACGTCCGCGCGACCAGGACGTGCGGGTATTTCAGCGCGAGCGGCATAGCGTTGTCGCGGGCGAAATCCACGTAGGCCTCGTCCAGAACCACGACGCCGTTCTGAGCGCGGCAGAGCTCTTCCAACTGCGCGGTGCGGTAGCCGCGACCGCTGGGTGCGTTGGGCGTGGTCACGAAGGTCAGGGCCGCCCGGAAGTCCCATTGCCGCGCGCGCTTTAGCTCCGCAAGGGAGGGGAGGGTGAAGTCGGAACTGAGCGGTACGGCGTGGCGTGCTGCGCCGTGGATGTCGGCCAGCACCGGGTAAAGGGAATAGCTGGGGGTGAAGAATTGGACAAGGGATTTGCTGCGCTGGGGGACGGGCGAGGTGGTTGCCCGGGAGAGAACCCCCCGACAACTTGACGCGCTTTGCGGCCCTGAACCCCGAGGCAGAGACGGACCCCTCTCCCCGGCCCTCTCCCCTTCGGAAGGGGAGAGGGGGAACCGTCGGCAGCTCTCTGGGGGGAGGTTCAGGGGCAGGCGAGACGACTGTCCCACTATTGGCTCCACGAACGTCCGCACGGCCAGGGCCAGCAGCTCATCCGACCCGTTGCCCACGATAATGTTCTCGGGCCGGCAACCGTGCAGCCGAGCCAGCTTTTCGCGCAACAGTTGGGCCGTGGGATTGGGATAAAGCCGCAGCCGCCCATCCACCGCGGCCCGGGTCGCCGCCAAGACGCTGGGCGAGGGCGGATAGGGGTTCTCGTTGGTGTTGAGCTTGATCAAGCCCTTGATCTTGGGCTGTTCGCCGGGGACATAAGGGTGCAAGGCCCGCACGAGGGGGCGGATCAGCAGTGGCGGATGGTGCAAGGGCATCGGAGGCATTGTCAGGAAAAAACGGTCGGCAAGTCCAGTTTTGCCTGAAGCGAGTGGACATCGATTCACGGTGGGCTGAAGAAAGCCGCCGCGGGGCGGCTTATGCGACTGCCACGGGACGGGCGTGAGCGATTTCGTCCTTTGCGGTCTGACGAACCTGGTCGGCGAGCAGTGTGACAACAGCGACGGTGTCCCCTGTTAGCGTCATAAACTCCACTGTGCAGCCCTTGCCGCCTTCATGCACAAGCACGACGGTGCCGATGTCACCCTTAGCCAAGCGATGCTCCGGCAAGTCGGTCGTCAATACCACACTGTCGAGTTCTTTGATCATTGCGTCAAAAAGCCAATGGATACGCTGTAGCTAATGTAGCGGTTTCCTCGTGATTTGCAATAAACCAGACAACGCGCACTCTCGGCTGACGACCATCGGGGGCGGACAGCGAACCTTCCACGACGTAGTTCTGCCCGAACGGTGTGGAGACAACCTCGGTCACCTCATGGGTGCGGGCATGGCTTAACAAGGCGGAGGCGAGTAAGTTCCAGGACTCCAGTTTGAATCCGAAACTCCGGAAGAAGGCAGCCTTGTGCTGGCCGTCGCGATGTCCAGTCGAGAGGAGGTAATGTGTGATCTTCCTGGGCGGCACGAAGGCTCTCTCCGCATTTGGCAGTCTCATCCCTGCGTCCTCCCCTCAAATCACGGCCAGCGAGCCTCGGCACTCTTCCCATGCGCGCTCAGGCCTTCAAGCTCGGCAAATTTCCTCACGGCTGGCAGCGCTTTCCTGAGCGAGGCGCGGTTGTATTCCACTACGCTGGAGCGCCGCTGGAATTGATCAATGGTCAGGCCGGCAAAGGAGGCGCCCGCGCCGCCCGTCGGCAAGGTGTGACTTGGTCCGGCCACATAATCGCCCAGCACCGTCGGCGAGTATGGGCCGAGGAAGATGGCACCCGCCGTGAGAATCCTGCGGCTCAAGTTGCCGGCCTTGCGCGTCATTACCTCACAATGCTCCGGGGCGAGCTGGTTCGCCAGCGCCACTGCTTCATCGAGCGTCCTGACTTGGATAAGCCAGCCGTTGCGGTCGAAGACCTGCTGGATGAGTTCCCGCCGCGCCAGCTTGGTCTGTTGCCGCGCGATTTCCCTTTCGACTGCCGTGAGCAACTTGCCCGACGTTGTTACCAGCCATACCCGTTCGTGCCCGGTGCCGTGCTCGGCTTGCGCAAGCATATCCGCCGCCACGAACTTGGGATTGGCCGTGTCGTCGGCCAGCACCAGCAATTCGCTGGGGCCGGGGAGCAGGTCAATCGCCACGTGGCCGACCACCAGGCGCTTGGCCGTCACCACGTAGGCATTGCCGGGGCCGAAGATTTTCTGCACGCGGGGGATCGTACCCGTGCCGTAAGCCATCGCCGCAATTGCCTGGGCGCCGCCGACGCGATAGAGCTCCGTCGCGCCCGCCGCGCGGGCCGCGAACAGCACTGCGGGGTTAATGCTGCCGTCCTTGCCGCAGGGCGTGCAGACGACGATCTCGGGACAGCCCGCCACTTTCGCCAGCACGACCGTCATGAGCGCGGTGGAGACGAGCGGAGCCGTGCCGCCGGGAATGTAGATGCCGACTCGCTGGAAGGGATCAAACTTCTCCCCAACGACGGCACCGTGCGAGTTGCGCATGCGCCAATCCTTGCGCCGGGACTTCCGGGCAAACGCCGCGATGTTCTTTTCCGCCTCGGCCACTGCCGCGCGCAGTGATTCGTCGGCTTTGAGCGAAGCGGGCACCAGTTCGGCCCGGGTGACGGGCAGTTGCCCGGCGCTCAGCCTGGCACCGTCGAACCGCTCCGTCAGCTCCAGCAACGCCCGATCGCCGCGCACCCGCACTTCATCGAGGATGGCCCGCGTCCGCTGCTCGATGACCGGGTCGAACAGGCTGGAGGCGGCGGCCAGCGCGCGCAATTGCTTGGAGAAGCTGGCGTCGGTGTGGCGAATTATGTTCATGGGGGACGAAGCTAGAGGATGGTTTGGGGGAAGTCAAAATTGCAGTCTCGGCTTGTTGCGTTGGCGCATTTCCACTACCCTTCGCTCATGCGGAACCCTATCATTGTTGCCTTGGATGTGCCGACTGCCGAAGCGGCGCTGAAGCTGGTCGAGCAGCTCGCCCCGGTTTCCAGCGGGTTCAAAGTGGGCAGCGAACTGTTCACGGGCGCGGGCCCGGACATTGTGCGGCGGATTCGCGGGCTGGGTGCGCCGGTGTTTCTGGACCTCAAGTTTCACGACATTCCCAACACTGTGGCCAAAGCCGTGGCCGCGGCGGTGCAACTTGATGTCCAGATGCTGACCGTGCATGCGAGCGGCGGGATGGAGATGCTCAAGGCCGCCGAGCAGGTCGCCCAGGAAAGCGCCTGGCAACTGGGTCACGCGCCCCCGCTCGTGCTCGCCGTGACGGTCTTGACCAGCTTGGATAGCGGCGCTCTCAGTCAAATTGGCCTCGATCCCAACGTCAGCCGCCAGGTGCGGCGCTTGGCCAATATGGCCAACCAGGCGGGGCTGCGGGGCCTGGTCTGTTCGGCGCGGGAAGTGGCCGAATTGCGGCAAATGCTGCCTGCCAGCACGCAACTGGTCATACCCGGCATCCGTCCCCAAACTGCTTCCGCCGACGACCAGAAGCGAACGCTCACTCCGCGCGAGGCGCTGGCTCTGGGCGCCAACTGGCTGGTGATTGGCCGCCCGATTTGCGCCGCCGAAGACCCGCGCGCCGCCGCGGAGAAGATTCTCAAAGAGATTGCCGAATAGCCTGCAAACTCTTAGCCTGGGCTTCAACACGAAGATTATGAGAACAGCCGCCAGGCAAGACGACCGGATTAAACTTTCCCGCCGGGAAATGATGCGGCAGTCGGTCCAGGCAACGGCCTGGCTGACCCTCGCGGCCAACTGCGCCCCGTTATTCGCGGCGCCGGACAAGCGCCGCTTCCGGCTCGGCGCGTGCGATTGGTCCATCGAGAAGATGGGCGACCCGGAGGCGTTTGACGTGGCCAAACAAATCGGCCTCGACGGCGTGATGGTGAGCCTCGGCACCGTGGCGGACGACCTGCACCTGCGCCAGCCGCAAGTGCAGCAGCAATACAAAGACGCGGCGAAGAAGACCGGTTTGGAAGTCTCCTCCCTGGCCATCGGCGAGCTGAACAACATCCCCTATAAGAGCGACCCGCGCACCGTGCAGTGGGTGAGCGACAGCATTGACGTCTGCAAAGTGTTCGGCGTGCGCGTGGTCCTGCTCGCCTTTTTCAGCAAGGACGATTTGCTCGACGATAAGGCGGGGGTGGATGAAGTCGTGCGCCGGCTCAAGGGGGTCGCGCCGAAAGCGGAGAAGGCCGGCGTCATTCTCGGCCTCGAAAGCTGGCTGAGCGCCGAGCAACACCTCGAGATTCTGGAGCGGGTCGGGTCCAAGTCGGTGCAGGTCTATTACGACGTGTGCAACTCGAACGACCGGGGCTACGACATCTACAAAGAGATTCGCAAGCTGGGCAAACGCATCTGCGAGTTCCACTGCAAGGAAAACGGCGCGTTGCTCGGCCAGGGCAAGGTGGATTTCCACAAAGTGCGAGCTGCGCTGGACGACATCGGCTACCACGGCTGGCTGCAAATCGAAGGCGCCGTTCCGCCGGGCAAGCCGATGCTCGAAAGCCACCAGGCCAATTGCAAGTTCATGCGCGGGATTCTGGCGGGTCCTACTTCGGCAGCTCGATGACCTCTGCGATAAGCGGCTGTGCGGCGGGGGGCTGCGCGGAAATGCCGAAGGCAGTCTTTAGCCGGGCGCACGCGGCGTTGGCCTGCGCGTGGTCGGCGGCGTGGACGCGCGCCAGCACGTCTCCGGCCTGGATGGCTTCACCGGGTTTGGCGAGGGCATCCACCCCGACATCATAGTTGATGCCCGACTCTTTGGTGAACCGGCCCCCACCCAAGTCGCGAATCGCCTCGCCGAGAATGCGCGCGTCGCAGCGCGAGACAAAGCCCGATGTCGGCGCTTTCAACTCGACCACGACCTGCGCGGTGTGGTCCAGCGCGAGCTTCCGGTTGAAGGCGGCCAGATCGGCGCCCTGGGCCGCCAGCATCTCGTCCCATTTCTCGCGCGGCTTGCCGGAGGCCAGGCAGTTCTCGGCCTGCTGGCGCGCGGCGTCGGGCGTTTTGGCTTTGCCGGTTTGGACGAGCAGATGTGCGGCGCAGGCGAGCACCAGTTCCTTCAAATCGGTAGGGACGTGTTCTTGTTCGGGAGGGCGAGCGTCCCCGCGAGCCCCATCTTCTGGAGAGGTTTGGGCTCGCGGGGACGCTCGCCCTCCCGATTTAGGATCAAGACAGGCCACCGATTCCTTGACTTCGAGCCAGTTGCCGGCGGAGCGGCCCAGCGGGGTGTGCATGTTCGTGAGCAGCGCGCGGGTCTTGACGCCGCATTCGTTGCCCAGGGTCACGAGCGTTTGGGCCAGCTCGCGCGCCTTCTCCAGCGTGGGCATGAACGCGGCCACGCCGAATTTCACATCCAGCACCAGGGCGTCGAGGCTCTCGGCGAGCTTCTTGGACAGGATGGAGGCAACGATGAGCGGAATTGACGGCACGGTCGCCGTCACGTCGCGCAAGGCGTAAAGTGCTTTGTCGGCGGGGACCATGCGCGCGGTCTGACCGCAGATGACGCAGCCGACGGTTTGCACGATCTCGGTGATGCGGTCGGTCAGGAGCAGGCTCTGGAAGCCGGGAATGGAATCGAGCTTGTCGAGCGTGCCGCCCGTAAGGCCGAGGCCGCGGCCGGAGATCATCGGTACGCGAAAACCGAGGCACGCGAGCAGGGGGGCCAGCGGCAGCGAGACTTTGTCCCCCACGCCGCCCGTGGAATGTTTATCGACCAATGGGCGCGGGTCATCGGGAAAACGCAACACGTCGCCGGAGTCGCGCATGGCCAGCATGAGCGCGCGGGTTTCCGCCCGGGTCAAGCCGCGGAAATAGACGGCCATGAGAAACGCGGCCATCTGGTAATC
>Ga0187872_10001928_pt1 | contig 19607 bp, 34 predicted proteins | sample June2016WEW_16_4_FD_132973 | JGI IMG/M metagenome (GOLD analysis project Ga0187872, IMG submission 132973) | Peatland microbial communities from SPRUCE experiment site at the Marcell Experimental Forest, Minnesota, USA - June2016WEW_16_40 | ecosystem: Environmental > Terrestrial > Soil >...
GCATTAGTCTCGTCAACCTCTTCTGGAACATCGTTAATGAGAATTTCATCTTCCTCGGGGGCCTGCGGCAGCCGCGACCACGTGCCGCCCGGTGGTAATGAATTCGGGGCAGAATAGCCGTCATTGGAGGTTATGATCCAATAATAGACCCACCAATCACCGTCATCCGCTTTGTAAGCGTACCGACCGTGCCCGTCCGCCGTGGGCGTGAGAAGTTCGCCCGTGACGTGCATTTTCTTAACATGTTTGTCGCAGGGACTATGACGAACCACGGCAACAATGATGATGAGAACTATCACGGCAGCCACGAGAGCTACAACGAGTGGTACAGTGGATTGTCCGCTATACGTGCCCTTGCAGGTGTGCTGCTCGGGTCGGCTGATTCCGCTTTTGCTCATTAGTCACATGCTTTCGCATGGTCGCGCTTGTAAGCGGCGAGATCATGGGTTGTGTCTCGTTCAAGACGAGGTAGGTACATTGCGGAGTCACGGCCAAAGAACAGCACCATTTCACCACCGAACTCGGTGCCGGGGGCAACGTTGGCTCCCACCGCCACGTTTTGGCCCTGTATGCGATTTGCGAAATCCAGTGTCCAATGGTCTGTTATTTCATCGTAACTCGCATTTCCCACGCCCGAAAGCCAGCCCGTAAAGGTTGGTGCCTTCTTTGTGGTGGTATCTCCGAATGTGAACCCTTGAATAGTCACGATGTTCGCGGGGGATATGGTCAGGTTGAAAAATGCAGGATTACCACCGAACAACGGGCACGCAAAGCCCACCCAATCCCCCGCAAACGGATTGGGGGCGCGGTCCTGAGCGTGGGCCAGCGGTAACAAGGCGATCATGATTATGAAGCAGATTGCCCCGAGAAACAAATTGAGTTTGATGTTGAAGTTCATGGTGTCCCTTTCAATCGATACCGTGAGGGGGAGGATTGCTCCTCCCCCATTCCGCCAGTGGAGCGGGGCGGTCAGCTTTTGCTATTGGCAAGTCCCGACAGCAACGTCTAGATAAACGTACCACGCCTCCCGTGGGTTGACTTGGAAAAAATTGCCCACGTCCTGCGTGCCGTATGGACCAATTTGGAATGACGTTCCCCCAATGCCTCCGGAGAAATTGTACGACTGGGAGTAATTGACCGATGGATGGATGCAAATGTACGACCCAGTGTTGTTCTGAACTTGGAACGTGACGTTTGTGCGGTTGGCGTTGTACTGCGGTTGGATGGAAATAGTTTGGCCGAAAGCCATCGCCCCGAGTAGAAGAACCAGTGCTAGTACGATTGTTGATTTACGTCTCATGATTTATCCCCCATCAGTCTATGGGGCCATCCTGCGCTGGCCCCGAGTAAGCGCGGTTAAGAAGTTTTCTACTTATTCTTCAACAGGTTCAGCGGCTCGGACTTGTGGTTCTGGAAGTCTGTCTCCGTCTTGTCCGACGTTACGATCTGATAATCGTCGGGCTGGCCTGCTGGCACACCGCAGCGAATGCGCGGATAGTGTCCGATGAAGTTGTAGAGACGCCCAGAGGTCGTCGCCGTCAGGAAGCGTTGGTACGCCTGCTTGCGGGCGATGATGTTCGTCTGTGCAGCCTCGAACTCGTTATGGAAGATTTCGACCTTCTGTTGAATCTTCGTGTACAAAGCCGGGTCCAGCGTTGGGTTCTGCTCTTTGATGAACTGGAGCATAGCCTTGGAGCCATCGGCTCCGTAGCGACCCTTCATCACGCCGTCGTAAACATCCTTGTACGCGGCCTGCTGCATCGTAGGGACTTGAGCGATCTCCACAACGCTCTTCCAGCCGTTGTCGTAGGCGTTCTTCATCTGGGTGTACTGGGCGGGAATGTCCGCCTCAAAGCCGTTGGCGTCGTTCGACCAGCCGACGTAGCCCATGAAGAACCCACCGACGAATATTAACAGAAGTGACGCAACCGCCCCAAACGCTAAACCAAGTGCTTTCATTGTATTTCTCCTGAACTAGATTTTACCGCAACCGTGAACTTTGTGCAACTCAATACCGATACCGATTTTCGTTAACATCGGCCAACACCGCCCATACGGATATGCCGATGGAAATCAGCGTAGCCAAGATGAAAATAATGATCATCGCGGTCTGCGAAGGCTGAAAGGACCGCATAAGCCACTTCATGTCCTTCATGTGCATCCGTTTGAAGTCATGAGACACGTTCTCGTTGATCGCCGCTACAATGGCGTCCTTATCCGTTAGGTAGCTTCCCTCAATGCGATCTTTCAGCGTGACCTGCAATGCTTTATTGGTTGACCAGCTCATCACATCGGCGAAACCAATCGTGTTCCCATCTTCGGAGCCGATGACCACATCCACATCGTTCTTTTTGCCACCGACCCACGCATCCCGGAGAGCCAGCATGTATGCACGATCATTCGTCGGCACGAGGATGACGATGATGTGGACCTGCTTCTGCGGCCCGAGGGTTTTGTTGATGTCACGGATCAGCCAGTTCCACGCCACATAATCGACATTCGGTACACCCATGTTGATGACGGGATTGTTGTAGTAATAGTCGTAGATTCCATCAGGGTACTTCGGAATCAGCTTGCCGAACCGCTGCATGTCGCCTTTGGTGCCGAGCAGCACGCTGTCAGGGTTGGCAAGGATGTAATTAGTATAATTGTGCTTTGATGCCCATGGCTCCCCAACGTATGCCCTACCCCATCGCGGAGGCATGTCAAGACCTTGGCGGTCTATAGTGTCAATGCTCGTGCCTTCTCCTGTGGATGCATGGATATCCCAATCCACATCATAGGAGTGTTCGTAGCAGGTAGAGCAGTGCTTTGTGGTTGAGCAGGAGCGACTGGTGCCTGAACCTGAGCAATCCTCTGTGTAATAGCAGTTGCACTCATAGGAGTGACGGCAATGGACTTGCACTCGTTTCTTACTGGTGACCTGCCCATTCCAAATCTCGGTATCCGTAGTGCGGCTCTCGTAGGCGATGCCTAGAGAAGCAGCAACGACGAGGGCGAGCACGCCGATCTGGGCGAAGAATTCCCAGTACGCCACCTTACCCTTGAACGCCAACAGCGTGCCGATGGCGATAAGGACGGGTACGAGCATTAGGAGCAGGAAATTAAGCACTGTGGGCCTCCGAAAGTTCGATGGTCACATTCGTTTCGGGTTCTTGACCCGCGACTTGGATGGGCTCAAATCTGAGTTTAGGGGGCGACGGCGGTTCAGCTTTGAGGGGCGGGAGCGGATCAAACACGTCAATGTTGTCTTTGTCTTCGATGAACCTCCGAATGTCCGATGCTTTGACGCCAAATTCTGAGGACTCGGTTTCCTTTGGCCGGTTGTAATGAACCTCGGGGTCAAGATACTCCTCACGGTAATAACTCTCGCGCACACCCAAGACATCCCAATTTGGGAATGTCACGGTCTCGCCGTTCGGGAAGCGGAATTCGGTACTCGGAAACGTCTTGCGTAGGCGCGTATTTTTATCGATCTCATCCAGCTCGATAACCTGCACGCGATACTTGAAAACCTTCCCACGCGCCGATATTTGCTTAAGAGCACCCTTCATTATGTCCCCTTTCGATGATCTGGAATTCGCTCAACCATATCGTTTTCCCAGTGGATCGGGATCATGGCTCGCAGGTAATGACGCGCCCGTGTGAACACGGGAGTGCCTTCATCCACAAACCAGTTGCTCTGGGGGAACTTACGAATGTCGTCCATCAGGTTGAGATCATCAACTGTTTCCTGACGGAAGTAAGCGGGATGTGTTCCCGGCGGACTCTGCGGTTGCGCCAGATAATCGACCGCTGAACGGCGAATGACGCTGCCGTGCCTGAAACGGGCGGGGTGCTTTTCCCAGTTGTCCCCTGCGGCGTGAATGATCTCGTGCTGGGCGGACTGATTCTTACCCATCAACTCTTTGTGACTGGCGTAGGCCCGAGCCAGCATCATGACGGAGTTCCGCACCGCGTCCTGTTGTCTATCGATGAAATAATTCTCAACTTCAATGTGATCTGGAATCACGAACGCTCGCGCATCAAACACGGCGGTGGGTCGTTTTGACGTTAGTTTTCCCATCACGGCGAGGTTAAAAGCCGAAGTCACGATAGATGCCGACACACTTTCAATTTTGTTTTGGCAGTTGTCGAACCACGCCTCGGTATTTATGTCGGCGAAGTCGGTGAGCAGCAGGCTGATCTCATCCGATTGCACATAGGCGAATTGTGCACCTGCCGCCTCTTCGCACAAGGCGATAGCTGCGGCGTCCATACAGGCCATCAAGTCGAGGCTGTACGGCTTTCCCAAACCACGAGTCCATGTGTGGAAGGCTCGTCCGTCACAGCGGACGATGACATACGTGCGGCGGGGAAAGTAATGCCGAGCACGCAATTCATACTGTTCCTTCATTCGCTTCGTCAAGGAACTGTTCATGTCGTCTATTCTACCAGAAGGAACAGAGTTTTGGCTAGGTTTTTATGCCTTATTTTACATAGGCTTGCAACCACAACAAATATAAGGCATACTTCCTATCGAGCCGAGTCTCGGGGGTGGAGTCCCGATACATCCAGTCCGCTATGAGCTTAGCGTTTTCGCCCGAGTACCAAAACGCCCCGAAAACACCGAAGCCGTATTCTTTGGAATCCTGTAATTGAATCGGAGCTACGTCATTTTTGGACTTCAATTTGATTGGAAGTTCGCTATGCAATACCGAGCGAATGTCCTTAAGTAGGACCACAGTCCCCTCGAAACTCAACATAGGTACGTTACCCACGGGTTGCGTGAGGCACCCGTCGCCATCGAATATCCCGCGCACAAGATGGTGCCAAAACTGTTTGGGTACTTGATGGGGGAACACAGTGATTGGGGTTTTCTGTGGCACTACGCCGAAATTGGTTTCAAGGTCATGTTTTAGGCTGGGGCTGGTGATGGTGATTCGGTCGGAAATATTTCCTTCATAATGCACCACTGTCTTAAATTTTTCAAGGTGCCCCGCATCCTCGGATTTCAGATGCAGGTCAATTACGGGTCGGTCTTTTCGGATGTACCCGTCCGCCAGAAGCATACCACCCCAATAGCAAGATTCGGAGGTGAAGTTCGCGAAGAAATTTCCATCACAGGCGGCGGGTCTTATTCCCTTCGGGACCCTAATGTCGAGACGCTTCAACAGCCGTTCAACACTGGTTCTGTGGATACCCTTGAGCTTGGCTACTTCCCGACAGGTTGCCCCGTCGCGAACAAGTCTCGCTATTTCGTCCGCTAGTGTTTCGTGGATTCGCATCTTTCTACCTCTACTAATACGTCAGAAAGATGCTTTATTAGCTAGGAAATTAAAACAAATATGCGAGGGTCTGGGTGTCTTCGTCTAAAACCTTGAATCCCTGTAAGTTAGCGGTGGGGCTCACCACGCCCGCCTCCCGTAATCGTTCGAAAACGGGGAGGAACGCTTCAAGAATGCTGAAGACCCCCATCCGAGGCAGAAGAACGCACACGTCCTCAACGAACGGCGGCTTGGAGTTGTAAACCTGCTGCATCATCAGGGAGCGAACGTGTTTAGGCTCATCGGTCAGGAACGTGAGTTGCACCTTCATGAAACCGTCCTTGGCGGCGAGCGTCTCCAACTTGGGAACCGAGGGGGTGCAGATTTCTAACGCCGTTGATTCGGTGTTAACCAAGGAAGTCCTCCACCAACCGATTCACGGCGGCATCGTTCAGCGATGTCTGCTTTGGTACGGGGGTAGCGGTGGCGGGGGTCGCGGGCGGTTGCACCGGAGTCGGGACGGGCTGAGTCGCCTCCTCATCACGGCGAACCTTCTTCTTGATTTGTGCGGGAGCGCCCACACCATACTTAGTCAAAAACCGATCCAAATATCCGTTCGAGTCCGCCATTGCGATATGCTCAAAATCGGCGAGGGTGACCTGCGGGCGAAAGGTGGCATAGCCAAAATTCACTTCCCGAGGACCCTCTCCCTGACCGCCTATGTAGGAAAAAGTCTCTTCGCGATGGAGCTTGAGGCCCGAACCCATAAGGTAGTAGAGATTGTCTGCTGAGAGGGGAATGGCGATGGCGATCTCGGTCAGGATGACATCCTCTTCGGAAATTTCTTCATTACTGTACCCTGCGACGGCTTCCCGGGCCGCATCTAGAAGGGCGGGGCTTTTGGTCATGCCATAAACGTAGATGTCCAGCGTGTCGATTTTGGCGATGTCGAGTCGCTCCAACAGGCTAAGACTCTCACGGAGACCCGCGAGTTCTTCTTCGGTCACATCAACGTAGTATTGCGACATTAGTCCCTCTACCCTAAGGACTAGAAAGTCTCAAGCCGTCGAAGGATTCTCCGCCACCAGCCGCTCAAAACCCGATCAAACATGGCATTTTCGTCACCTTCATAAAGCGATAGCCGAAGCTGGCAAACATCGGGTGGGATGTTGATGACGACCGTCCCGCCATTGTTGAGGATAGTCCACTCGTCAGGAGTTACCCGCGCTTTCGCCACTCTCTTTTTCATCTTCATTGACCTGTGCTCCCAAATCCACTCTCACCCCGAGAAGACTCGGGAAGTTCGGCAACCTCGATTATACCCCATTGCGTCAGGACAGGGGTGGGAATCATCTGGGCAATCTTGGTGCCCGCTGGGATGGAAACGGGATCATCCGTAAAGTTGGCGAGCATTACCATGATCTCCCCACGGTAGCCCGAGTCGATGACCCTACCAATGGTGAACAGGCTTAGGTTTGCGACGGAGGATCGATCCTGAATGAGGAGCCCCCACTTTGTAATGAAGGTTCCCCACGCCGTCCCTAACGATGGGCCGTCAAACACGGCGGCGATGCCCGTCCCAATCCTGCGGACGGTCCACGGCAAGATATGAGCTTCCTCAGCACAATACAAATCGTAAGCGAGGTCTTCTCCAGCGTGGCCGACCGTAGGGGCCTTGGCGTCCCAATTGAGCTTCTTGAACTTGAGCATGAAAACCTTTCTGGGCGGATCGGGTTGCATTCCACCTGAGGATAGGTGCGAATCCCCTCAGGAGAGTCACTAGCTCTATTTCTGGACTTTAGGCCCGACACCGCCCTAAGGTTTACTACTGGATTTTCGAGGAATTTAATCGTGAAAGGAGTCGTTGATGAACACGATTTACCCAACTTGTGAATTCTTGCACCGTCATCGTGTCCTTTGCTCGGTTGCAGACTTTACAGCAGGATACGCAGTTTCCCGATACATACCCCCTCAAACTGTTTAATCTGTCAATGCCATTGGGCATATAGTCGTAGAATTCCCACAATCACAATCGGCATTCCAGATTCGGTCTTTTGTTACTCTTCCACCTTTTGTTACGTGGAATCCACCCCGAGACCCAATCGTGAGCTTACCAACCTTGGTTCCTTCCCAATTCCGAGTTGTTGCAGGGTTTCCGTTCATACGATCTCTTAAATTCCGCCTTAATGCCGACCACATGGTCGTCCAAATTGACAGCCCATTTCAAGCGGGGCTTGAAACTCTCGGGTATAGTCATCATACCTTGTTTTTTTGATGGTGTACAGAAAGCTGCCATGCTGATCTCAAAGTCCTTGCTATATTTTTCAATAAAGGTAAGGTAACGAGGGTTGTGAAACCCTATGAGGACTACTGAACTCCCCACGGGGATATCGGTTCCCATCATGTGATGGCAGTACCACGTGGGCTTGTAAAACACCTTGCCCCCGACCATGGAATCGATGGGCTTCATGCGGATGACTTTGACATTGTGGCGTTCGAGGGCAGCAGCGTAACGTTCGGCCTGCTCGTCCTTCATCGAGCCGTGAAGAACGACGGTGCGGCTCTCAGCGTCAGACACGAAGTATGTGTGCTGGATGAAGTTAACTACGTCGAGCACGAAAAACTGCGTCTGAAATTTGTCGCCCGCTCTGAACAGATGGCTGGCTTCGACGATATAGTAGACCACTTGCGTCCCCTCATAAAAGGGGAAGGGAAGTCTTCATTGTATCGCCATAGGCATTCGCAGTGGTGGGCGCACATTTCCCCATAATATTGGGAATATTTGGTCTCGTGCAAGGATGCCGCAATGGGGTCGTCAGTGGCGAAATGGCACTCCTCGCAAGAGTAAATAAGCTCTACCCGAGGGGCTAAAGGATTCTCAACGTCGAGCTTCATTTAGTAGTCTTCCACTGGGGTTGCGTGCACGAAACCATGCTTGATGGTCGTGCCACAGCCCTCACATTTTAACGTCACGCTCGTAGGGGCGTAGCGTTCATGCAGGATGGCAATGAACTTTGGGAACCCCGACTTCTTGCTGTCATGACGCCACGGCTCAGCACTTGGGCAGCCAGTGTGATAGAGGTACACTTGCATCGTGAGTTTATCGTCGGTAGGGTACGGGTATTTCACATGCCATGTGGAGTAGCATAAGTCTCGGGTGGGGAGGCTATTTACTTTTTCAATGCCGTGGCAGTTCGAGCACTCATAAGCTTCGGTCGATAGTTCAAGCACGGCGGGGCGATCCGATGTTTCCATTCTCTTCCTCCTATTTCGCGAACTTGAAGAACACGTAAACCAATCCAACAATTACGATTACCGCCCCGACAAATACCTCAATGGTGACCTTGAAGGGCTTCTTCATTTCCAATGCTTCTTTCACTGCATCAGAAATGTCTACGGGGGGATATTTCTCCCCACTCCACTCTTTGTGTTCAGCAGGTCCGTCGTTATCGGGAGACTCACGGCATGGATCGGCCTTCATAGCCTCACGCATTTCGTCCATCGACGGAATGTTAACGGAAGGTTCCCAAGGTTTCTGAACAACGGGGGCAGCTTTATCCAAATCAAAATTGCCAACTTCCCCGAGTGCAGGCGTTTCGGTCTCGTCCGTATGGTAAACGGGCGGTTGGTCTTCCAATTTAGTGTACAAAACAGTTTCTCCGCTCGCCGCAAGCTGCTCGACGATATACATACCAACCGAATCCTGCGGATGGGGCTTGACGGGTTTGTTGTAGAGATTCTTGAGGTACTCGGAACCCGGATCGAGTGCGGTGCAGCGGCCATCGGATGAATCAATGTAACGCGAACCGTGCCAGCGGCATGAAAATTCACCGTCCAATATCCGACGTACTTTATCCGTCATCGGCGGATACTCGCCATCCTTAGGTCCATCAAACACCGCATCCTTGACAGGGACGGCTGGTTGGTTGGGGAATCTGTAGGGAGAGGGCAGGTGGGCAACATTTGCGGGGACGGGGATGGGCTCGATGTCATAGCACTTATCAGTGCAGACATGATCGGGATGACCGAACGGCAAGTCTTCCTTGGGCACACCAGCGCCTTGTGCGATACAATCGTCGCACCAGCTAGTCTCACAAACCAGCTCTTTTGTGACGCCGCATCCCGAACACTTACCGATCCAATACCCGCTGCGAGGCGTTTCGGGAGGCAACATCACCGTGGGAACTAGAGTTCCCCCCAAATCGGCTGCGGTAACCGTAGCACGAACATCGCTCATCACTTCCTTCGATGGGTCGATTTCTTCGAAACTGACGACGGGCTCGGCGGCTTTCTGCGGTTCAATGCCCAAATCTTCGGGACGGATGACGATAGGTTCTTTGGCAACGTCGGCTTCGCCGCCAGCTTTAGCGGTGGCCATACGCATCCGAAACTCGGCAACCGAAGCCGCATTATTGTCGATCTGATCCATCACAGCGAGGACTTTCTTCGCGGGGAGCAGCTTAGCGACCTCGATGTAGGTCTTCTTCTTGGGTTCGGCAGAGAGTTTCTTGTAAAAGCGGTACGCCCGAATGATGCTCAATTCACGTTCGAATTCGGTTATCGGTGGGTAGCATTCCAACCCTTCGACGACCTCTACGGTGCCGTCACCGCGCACGCTAAGACCAGTCAAGAGCGTGGCCTTGGCATTGGCAGCGGTAACCGCACGGAGTACGGCTGAGCGGACGAGAGCTTTGTCCTTCAGCATCTCTTCCCAAAGAAAGTAATCAACCCTATACGGTCGCGGCTTGTCTTCTTTTCTCAGCTTCTTCTTTGACTTGGATTTCGGCATATCTGAAAACTTCCCTTCCATAACGCTGTTTGAACCGCACAGCGGTTTTCGTGTCGATGCGATAGCTTCGGAACCACTTCAAGTATACCACATTCAGCAACCAAAACTCAAATGTGGAGTGATGTTGCCCCATGCCGTGGTACTGATAGTCCAGCTTGTAGGCAAATGGAACCGCCACATGACAGTGGGCAAAACGATCCCATGTAGGGTTCTTTTGCAGGAATAACCCCTTCCAAAACTTCCAGTTAACTTTGAATTGAAAGGAATCCCAGAAGGAGCGGACCTTGGAGTAATCCTGACGGCAGACGTGAAGCTGCTCACCGAACTCGGGTCTCAGCCGCGTCCACTCTCTGTAGATGCGTCCCGGGCGGTAGATGTCCTGCGGTCTGGGGAGAAGCTTCATGCGCTTCCTGTGGCGATAGCGATAGCCATACAGACTAAGAATACCACAGCGAAGGCTTGAAAGGAATAGACAAGAATTCGGTCTCGGCAGTTGCGGGTCATTTCGGCTGCTTTCCTATTGGAGGCCAGTATCCGCATTTGTCACATATCTTGGGGCGTGTGACGGAACGGACGAGCACCCATTTATGTCGTTTACAACGTTTCATTGATCCACGTGACGAAGGTAGATGCCCGCTTCAAAAAATAACTGGCGGGTGTTCTTGAAGTCTTCGCCCCATTTTGGATTATCCAAATCGGGCTCGTAGGAAACGACCGTTGTGATCCCGCTCTGGACGATGGCGCGAGCACAGTCCATACAGGGGAAGCCCGCGATGTAAAGCGTGCAATCACGCAGGGGAATACCTACGGCGGCGGCATTATAGATGGCGTTGCGTTCGGGGTGCTCAGTCCAAAGATACTTCGCGGGGATCGCGTGGCGTTCCGGCACGTCGTCATTCACGCCACGAGGCAGACCGTTGTAGCCTGCGGAGCGGAGTTCACGATGCGGGCCGACAACGACACAGCCGACCTTGCGGTCGTGATCCTTACTCCATTCACCAATCTGCTTGGCGAGACCCATAAAGCGAAGGTCCCACTTCTTCTGTGTGGGGGAAGCAATCTGTATGGTGATGTCACCACCAGTCTTTAGGGCTAAACTACCTGTTCCGTTCATTTTCGGTCTCCTCAATGTCGGTTTCCACGTAGGGATAAATCTCCTCCATGGGAATCTCCACGGCATCCATGCCCGACTCGCGAATGTACTGCACGGTCAACTTGAGGGGCTTTTCCCAGCGGGACTTCTTGTCTTCAGGCAATTCAGGGTAGACGAAACGGGTGATGCCCGCCTGAAGCATAGACACGCAGCAACGGTCACAGGAGGCAAACGGCCATGTGTAGAGGGTGTAGCCCGCCGTGACCTCGTTCGTGAAAAGCATAGCGTTCATCTCGCAGTGGACGATGCGGCTGTACTTCTCCTCGCGGCTCGCATACCATTCGGGATTATCGGGCATAACTCGGGGAAAGCCGTTGAATCCCACGGAGCACACGGAGCGATCAGGTCGCACTATGACGGCCCCTGTTTGGGTCGAGGGGTCTTTCGACATGGTGCTTACCAACTGCGCCATTTTGAGGTAGAACACATCCCATCTGTTGGCCATATCCCTACAATACTGTGTTTTTACCGATCTCCACCGTGTTCCTGCTCAAATTCTTTTCGATATTGCTTCCAAGAGCGGAAATTACCGATGTACTCGTTGGTCTCCGCAGGGGTGGCCACGTGCTCGAAGGGGCTCCAATGCCCCGAAGAGGACAGCTTGCCACAGAGTTGAATGTCCCGTTCGGTGTCTGACTTCTTGCCACTCTCTGGTAGGAAATAGCTCACGCGGGCACAACGGGCAGTGCTTGTCTGCTTCAGATCACGCCAATCAATGTCGCCGATGGTATAAGTCGCGGTGACGGAAGCGTCCGCATTGACAGCCTGACCGTCCTTGATGAGTTCTCTGATGTCGCATGTATCGACGAATGGCATGTGCCATTCCCCGGGACGAAGTGATTGCACGGTGAACACGTTTAGCTTCGGGTTCACATCATCAAGCCGACGATCAACGGCATCACCCTGCTCCCACGATAGGAGGTTGAACAGCCGTTCCACGTACTCGACCTGTTCCTGCATTTGGCGGGCGATGATTTGGAAATGCGGCTCGGCGTCGGGGTGGTTGCGAAGCTTGAAGAAGTTCTTCAGGTCCGTACAGGTCATGACCTGCTGGGTGTAAGTCCACGGCTCTATGATGCGGTTTGCCGCCTGCTTGTGAGCACCAACCTTGTCCAGTATCCATGAGGCGAAGACGTTGGGGTAGCGGGCGAGTTTCCACGTATTTTCGACAACGAATCGCTTCCAACCCGTTAGCTCCTCACCCGCCTGCATACCCTTCTGATTCTGTCCAACATAGACGGGCACGAAAGGGTCGGTGAGAACCCGTCCCCGCTGTTTCTTGGCAGGGATGGCTCGGGAGGATGCGGCATTACGGCTGAGCATACGATGCGTATTGACCTCTGCGAGAATCATCCTCGGGTAGGTCAATACGAACGTATAGAGGTTAACGCCAGTGACGGCGTTCTTACTGGTGAGGATCAGTTTGCTTTCGATTTTCATTTTTCATCCGGTTCAAATGGATTAAACGGTAACTCTTCCGCTACAACAACCGCATTTCCACCCTTAATGGCGACCACTTCGGGCTCTTTCTCCCACGCCTTTAATGTGAGTTGGATATATTTACGGAACTCGGCATCTGACACCTTCTCGTTAGTCGCCATAGCCACTATTCGCTTCCGTGAAGTTGAGGGCCATGGCTTAGGTTCCGCTTTAGGTTCCTTAATCGCTACCGCCGCCAGAGCATCTACGCCATCGGGCTCCGTTGCTGCACGAGTTGATGGCATGTCGGGATTACATTTATCCTGACCATTGAGTACCCGTTCAGCTTTCTCAAGGCGTTTCTGAGCCAAGAAGACGCCATGATAGGCTTCGTTGTACTCAAGATTTTCAGGTGTAAGGAACTCGGGGTCGGCTGGCGGGCCATCGGGCACGCCGCGACTTACATGCACGGGGTCAAGCTTCACCATCTCATACCCAATGATGCGGTTTTTGATGGATTCCCATGTCTCACGGCAGAAAGGGCCGTCAGGAAGATCGTTGCCGCGAGTCCAGTTCTCGCCCGGACGTTCGCGGGTTGTCGAAGCGATACAGCCGAGGTACGTCGGGGTTGCGGAGATGCTGTAACGATGTTCTGCGGTGCAGAAGATGTAGTTCACGTGATTGGCGTGTCGGTCGGTGTTGTAAGGGCTGGTTTCGATGCCCTCGCGGGTCTTGCGGGTATATTTGTCGATCTGACCATAGGGAACTATTTCCCCCAGCCATTCGACGAGTTGAGCGCGAAAACTTTGCTTGTCCATGATGCTCTTGGACCTCTCTTCGTTTGAATTTGGATTTTAGCCCGTTGCAGGCATATCACTTAATACTGGCTTTTGGCACTTCCCGAGCAACAAAACTTTGAATGGTTTCGCCGTACTTCCATGAACGGGCCATCTGGATTATCCAACGGAGGCTGGGGATCATGTCCTTGCGGTCCATGAGCTTACTTACGGTGTGGATTTCAATCGGCTCGTCGGTCTTCCACAGTTCCTTTGGTTTCAACCTACTCAAATCAGCAAAGGAAAAGAAGCACCACATCTTGCCGTCGTCACGAGTCAATTTCAAATCGAGAAAATGCCGCCATTCGGGTACATGTAGTCCAATTTCTTCCCAGCATTCTCGCACCATGGCGGTATGTGGCGTTTCGCCCCGCTCAATCTTGCCCCCGATCCCGTTGAGCTTGCCGAACTGCCATTCAGGGCGTAGCTTGCGTACCAGTACCATGCGGGTCATTCCGTGGTTAAACAACAGGCCGACTACAAAACGTGGTTTCATTACGCTACCGCCTTCTCCGCTATAATACTGTTTTCTTTGAGGTATTCCAAAACACGAGGCACCATCGAAAGATATTTTTCCACCCAACCAATGAGGTGATTGCATTGCCTGTGCACGAGCCCGCGAACTTGGTTCGTTACATGGTCGTGTTCCACGTGACAATCAATATGTTCAACAGGAGGAAGGGGGTTGTGGCAGAGTTTGCACAGACCTTCTTGGTCTTCATACATTTGAACTTTTCGCTTCCACGTAATGCCGTACCTACTCACCAAGTGCATACTTTTCTTAGCGGCCTTGCCGAGAGGTGTTGTTTTAAGCCACGTTTTTCGAACAGCTTTACCATGTGCGGATTTACTGTAAGCCGCCTGATAGACGGAAACATGAAGCTTTTTCACATCAGGAGGTAGTTTACGCATAAAAAGAGGGTATGAAATTGTTCATACCCCCTAATACTCGGTTTTAGCAGATTATCTTGAACCCATCATGGATGGTATCGCCCGTCATAGTGCCAAATGGCTTGGTCGAGTCGTATGTCAGGTCCTTGCTGGGATCATGCTCGTACACACACCCGCCAGTCATCTTGGGAGTGGTCGAGCAGGTGATATTCGATCCGTGAATCCGATAGTCTGGATGGACGGGGCAGTGAATATGCTGTCCCGCTGGGATGTAGATCAGCAGTGGCTTATTGCAGATGCAGTTAGGGTTGTCGTAGGACGGATCGGGCTCCCACACGGTTTCGTCGGGGCAATAGGGACAGCTTGATGGTACTTTTTTGTATGGCATTACATCCACACCTTTCCGATCCTTGAATAATCAGGGAGATTGTTGTCGTTCATCTTCCAGAAGTCGTCTTCATCCCACGTCACCCGAGGTCGGGGGATACGGGAGCCGTAGATGATGTGGCCCTCGGGGTGCACAGGACACGAAATGTGGACGTGCTCGCCGGGTGGGATGCTAATCCAGATCGGCTTGAACTGGGTGCATTCACGCATGTCAGGGTAGTCGCCCCATGGATTGTCGTTTTCAGGACAATTGGGATGTGGGCAACGCTTTTTGGGTTTGAATTTGTCGCAGTAGTCTTGGTAGTCTTTGAGCGTAAGGGGACGAGGCTCCCCCTTGGGAGCTTTCTTCTTGGTTTTGGGGTTCACGATTATCTCTTTTCCGACAGGCTGATTTGCCCATCTACAAAGATAATACGGTAGTCTTAGGACTTTTGTCTAGACTTTTTTGACTTTCTTTTTATCCAGAGGTTGTGGAGCAGGAAAATGTTGAAGAAAGCGAGGGAGGTCAGTGGGCTGTGATTCCACAGCAGAACGAAAGCCGCACAGAGCCAAACAATGCTGAAGTTCATCAGAACATGCTTTCTGGGATGCCGACTCGGATTGGGAACGTATATCGTCCGACCGCACCACTACGGTCCAAAACTCTCTCGGTTTCTCTAACGTCGTCATCGAGAGTAGGAAGTTTCAGTCTATGTATTGCGGGGTAACAATCAAGCCCCTGATACTCCATAGTCTTCTGATCGCCTACGCAAAGCAATTGAACACCGCCGAGATGGTCGGGCAATAACGCCGCTACAATGGTGTTGTCATGGCGGTGTATCGTGATTGACTTGTAGTCCTTTGCTAGTACGGGACAAACGAAAAGCAACAGGATCGAGAGTAATTTACGCATTCTTTTTCTTCCAGTCCGCGATAGCCGCTCGGATGGCATCCTCGGCAAGAACGGAGCAGTGAATCTTGACGGGCGGTAGAGCGAGTTCCTTCACGATCTCGGTGTTCTTGATGGTAAGAGCCTCTTCGATAGTTTTTCCTTTGACCCACTCGGTCGCCAAAGAAGACGACGCAATCGCCGAGCCGCAGCCGAAGGTCTTGAACTTGGCATCCTCGATGACCCCCGTCTCCTTGTTGACCTTGATTTGGAGCTTCATCACATCCCCGCACTCTGGCGCTCCGACGAGACCCGTCCCCACGTCTGGGCTGTTCTTGTCCATTGAGCCCACGTTGCGTGGATTGTTGTAGTGCTCCAAAACTTTATCGCTGTACACGCCACTCCCTCAAACTCTTGAGATATAATACCAGCAAAATCGCATTCATGGGCATGAAGCCCCACAGCTTGTAGTGGACATTGATGAGCGTCAGAGGAATCAGATTCGCAATATGGAACAGCCACCCCCACCAAAGCTTACGCCCGACAAAGTAGAACCCCACGATGGCAGTGGTGCTAGCAACCCAGTCTAGATGATACGGGATCATCTGTCTGGGTACCTCGTCCGAGTACGCGGCTTTCGTTCACGCCACTTACGCACGGCGTGGTTGTGTGCCGCCGCTTCTTCTTCGGTTGGGGCGTGATCATAATCACCGGGAGACTCGGGTGCTTCCCGTGCCCAATCCAGTAGATCGCGGTCTTCGTAAATGCTTGGATCGTCGTCTCTAAGTCCCATTACCTGACCGCCCATTTAGTTCCCCGAAACGCTCTTTTGATGCGCCAGTGGTGGTACTTCGAATTCAAAGAGTCGAGCCATATACGAAACCATGAATGTGTGGCCCTGTGCGCGTTGGCAGCCTTGAGCAATCCGCCGTTGACAAAAACCTCCAGATCACCATCGAAATAGATTTCTTTGCAAATTGAGCAGCAGAATTTCATTGTAATGGCTCCACGGGCGGAATCGGCTGAAACAACCACGGACACGCCTGCATATTCTTCCACACTATGGCGTCCCACGCCTGTTGCGCCTGCCACATCTTCAGCATCATCGCCCAATATTCGTTCATACGTCAAAGCTCGATCCGCACCCGCAGGTGCGGGTTACGTTTGGATTGTCGAACTTGAAGCCGCTGGCTTCGAGCGTCTCCAAATAGTCGATGGTCACGCCGTCGAGGTACATCACTGAGACCGGATCAACAAAGACCACAAGTTTTTCTTCGGTTTCGGGTAGGGTGAACCCCGCGTCGTTGGGTAGTTGAATCCCTGTCAAACCGATTTTCTCCGATAGCGGGTAGACGAACACCTTGTCCATCGGTCCCTTCTCGTTTTCAAACTGCATTGAATACTGGAAGCCCGAGCAGCCGCCTCCCTGCACGCCGAGGCGTAGAGCCGCAGGCTTTGGGTCCTGCGATTCCATGATCTCCTTCACTTTCGTTACGGCTTTGGGGGTTAGGATAATCATTCAGTTTCCTTTTGGAGTAGGGGGTTCTTGTACGCGCCCCTCTTCTTCCCGCCTTGCAACTGCTCCACCTTTTTCATTAGAGTTTCGACGAGCCCCCGAAGTTTCGTGATCGATTCCTCCTGAATCTTTATTGTATCACGATAATCACTTTCAGGAGGCGCAGGCGTCGGTTTGAACGGTGCGGCACTCCCCATACCCGTTAGGCTGAGGTCGTCAAGCTCGAATAGAATCCAGTCGTTGTTGTCCCCCTGCCGACCCCATTCATCGGCAACGTGCTCGTCGGTGACTACGGCAACAGGGCGCTGCTCGGTTTCAATGAGAGTGGTGAGTACGTAGACGGTGCCCATTAAACTTTCTCCTCAAGTACGGCGTGCAGGTCAGCAATTAACTCGTCCAAATCGTGGTACATGGGGATTTTGAAGTGCTCGGCGTAGATATCGAGATTGGCTTGGCGGTAGAACCCCTCCTCCGCGCAGATCATGGAGTCCTTACGGGTACCGAAAGCCCCCAACTCGAAGAACGTAATCGGAGCCTTGGAATCGGCGGTAAAAACGTACAAATTCATGTCCGAATCCTCTTGGGCAGTAATCTCCCACATCACCTGACTACGGAAGGGCTCACAGGTCTGGCATTGCTCCCACGAGGCATCCCAGTCGTCTCTACGGGGGTTTAGGACGAGGATGTCAAGATCATCGAGGGCACGGGCTACCTTCTTCTGCCAGTCCTCGGCGCTGCCTTGGTCGATGGCCCCAGCGAGAAAGATGGTGTATTTCAGGTGCTTCTGGTATGTACCGGGTGCTTTGACCTCGGTCGCCGCGACCTTGCCCATGAATGTGCCCTCTACTTTAGGGCTTCTGTAGCTGTTTCTATGCCGTGGTATTCGATTATCCGCCGCATCCAAGCCATGAATTCCTCGTACCCCATCTCACCCTTCAATTTATTGCAAACCTTGCAACATGGAAGAGCATTGTCGGCGACGTAACCGCGCACGTTGTCTTTGCGGTCTATCCCATTGTACAGCAGTTGCCCTTCTCGGGTCTTCCATTTGAAAATCTGGAGAGGTTCACTCCCGCAGTAGTGGCAGACTTGTTGAATTAGAGCCTCAAACTGCTCTCTTGAAAGCTCCCAACAATAATCACGTTTTTTAGCTTGATACCTGTAGCGGTTAAACAGGCGGGTGACGAAGGAACGTTCATTGCCTCGGCGTCCAGCCCCGCGCATCATACGTTCACGACGAAGACAGCCGCAACTACGGCTGCGACCGTTAACGAGACCGATGGCGGGTGCGGGTTTCTCGACCCCACAGTCACAGCGAACCCACCAAATGGCCGTCCCCCATTTGTTGGTGCCATCACGTCTAAGGACGAAAAGGCGTCCAAATCGCTGTCCTGCGAGATTTGTAGCTATCCTGCCCATCTAATGTGCCTCTACTGAGATGGGTTACATAGTTACAATTATCGTCTGAACTGATGACGATCCACGTCAATCTGCAACCTGTTACGCTTGTGATCGTACCCAAGGTAGACATCTTCCATTGGAAAAGTTCCTTTTGGGGGTAATTACTCAGGAAACTTAAGGATGCCGACCTCTTCCAACGTCTGGATTAAGCGGCCTTTATCGGCGTTGTCCTGATAGAAAAGCTGGTGCTTTTCGTGTCCAGTGAGTTCTTTCTTCGCCTTGCCGCGACCCTTCTTACCCTTCTTGTTCTTACGGGTCATCAGAGCGTCGTAATAGTCCGCCAGAGCTAGAATACGGGCGGCACCGTCAATAAACTCTTTCTTGGGTTCCAACCACTCAGGAAGGGCGGGCAGCTTCTTGGGGTAAGGTTTAGGACCGTACTGGTGGTGCCGCACGATGATGGCGGCGGTGAAGTCGTGCAGCTTGTCGAGCATCTGCCAACCGAGGATGACATGGGGCTCCATCGCCTTCATGTCCTTCTTGGTGAATTTGTCAACGCAGGCGAGTGTTTCGAGGGGGATGGCGACTTTGCCGATGTCGTGCAACGCACCCGCCCAAAGCAGCACCTTAGGGGTAATACCCGGGATGGCTGCGACACGGGCAATAGCGCCCGCAAGGACGGCGACACGCATCGAATGCTGGCAAGTCGCGGGGTCTTTGTCGTTGAGTACCTTCAGGTAGTTGAAAATGCGCTCCTGATTTGCCTCGCCGACACCGTTCAAATCCAATTGCTGAATTAACTGCCCCTCAATCGCCATGATGTTTTCCCATTAAAACTGAATTTTTTCGTCCCAACCTGCGTCCCAACCCGCCGTTTCCTGCCTCGCAACCTCCATAGGGTCGAGAAGTCTTTCACATGTACATTCTATCAGATGGCGGGGTCTGTTGTCATCAACATCTTGCGTAAGCAGGAATTGCTTCATTGGACAATCCTCGTTAGGGTGGGCACCCGCCGCCCGCCGACTCATCACCTGCTCAATGACCTCGTGCATGGTGCGCTCATGTTCAGGCATCTGTCCCATTGACCCATCATAGGGCCAA